>Ga0209427_10007633_pt1 | contig 12236 bp, 11 predicted proteins | sample DeeMarSWOR136_30_FD_187465 | JGI IMG/M metagenome (GOLD analysis project Ga0209427, IMG submission 187465) | Marine sediment microbial communities from White Oak River estuary, North Carolina - WOR-1-36_30 (SPAdes) (version 2) | ecosystem: Environmental > Aquatic > Marine > Intertidal zone >... | reverse complement strand
CACGATTCATGGCCTTCGTGCTGGATGGACCGTACTGAACAATCTCTTGGGCGAGCTGCGAGAGAAGGGTGTGTTCATACCCGACCTTACGTATGCTGACCTTCGGAACTCAAAGATGGTGATTGAATACCTGTCGAGTTTCAGGAGTGAACTGAATGAGTCAGATCAGGGTGATGAAAAGCTCAGGATAGAGATGGAAACCAAGATTCTAGGCATCCGAGAAGCTTTGATGGTTTGGGCAGAGAAAGAAGAAGGCGTCGAGTATAGGCAGACTTGGGAAACCAGGTTTCAGATTGCTCTTGATGAAGAAGAAAGCCCTCTGGATAACGATCAGACTCCGATCTCAGATATTCCAAGGGAGAAGGACATTGGTTTCTTCAGAATTCGACTGCCAGAGGAGACTCCAGTTGAGATTGTTTCTGAGATTGCTGAAGACTGCGGAGTGCTCATCTCTTTGGACGGTGATAGGCATCTGCAGGTGAGCGGGAATAAAGAAAGTGTTCGCGATGCCATGAAACGCCTGGGTGAAGTGTTCTATGGTGACAGCAAGATGAAAAAGTAGCTCCTTATCTGTCTGACCCATTTAGCAGGCCTGAGGTGCCAATTCAAATACCTAAGATTTCACTGATTGGATCTAGAGAAATCCTGTTCAGTTCTGTACCTAGGGATTCAGGATCTAGCCCCATTGCTAATCCTAGAATCTGTGTAACAAACATGGCAGGAAGCTCAATCGACTCACCCTTTTCGTCTTTCAGTCCAATCAGCTGGACATCAAATTGCGTGTGACACGCGGGGCAGTTCGTGACGAGAACATTGGCCCCAGCCTCTTTGGCCGAGATCATCTTTTCTGTGAGGATTCTTGTTGCCACATCCTCGCTCGTAATTAGAAGAGGAGACCCACAACATGCTAGCTTGAGGCCCCAGGGCACACTCTTGGCTCCGGTGAGCTCCAAAATCTCATCGACCTTGCTTGGTAGCTCAGGGTCATCAAACTCTGCAACATTTGAAGGTCGGATGAGATGACAACCAGGATGAAATGCGATCTTCAGCCCTGTGAGGGGTTTAACTATCTTATCTCTTATTTCATCCTTCATGTCATAGAGAACCTCAACAAAATGACGGATCTTGGCTTTGCCACTGTATTCAAGTCCCAAGGGCTTTAGAGCATTGTTGACCATCTTTCGGTATTTTTCATCATCATGAAGCACATGGTCGGTGTCCTTTAGTGAGCCGAAGCAGCCATTGCAGGGAGTGACTATGTCATGACCTCTACTCTCGGCTAATGCTATGTTCCTACCCGACATCGAGAGCCAGCTGTTTTCATCTATCGACTTCAAGACTACTGTACCGCAGCAGGATGCGCCATCGAAGTCAATAAGCTTCACATCTAGCTGCTTAGCAACAGCACGCATAGAGGCCTCATAGTTATTGAACCGGTTGGGGATGGCACACCCGAGGAATACTTCATAGGTCTGGGTCATATCACTCGCCCTCCTCCAACTTCATCAGACCAGTTTTGTCCAAGACTTTTCGCGTGTCCTCGACATTCAATTCAGGCACATCATCAAGCTCGAGGTCCTCACGTTCCCATTCTGTGGGCTCGTACAGTTTGCCAGAGTCATACAATGACTTCCTAGCAGCTACATAGCCAGGTGGTGTTATCTTCTTCTTGAATGCCATGTTCTTGAGACCAAAGATGATGTCAGTGATGTCGATGCCCTGAGGACATCGCTCCTGGCAAGTATAGCAGGTTGTGCATAGCCAGACCATGTCTGTTTCCAAGACTTCCTTGAGTCCAAAGAGAAGCATTCGCATCAACTCATGGACCTGAATGTTGACCTTATCACTAACTGGACATCCTGCGCTGCATTTGGCACACTGGAAACAAGCCGTGAGGTCCTTGCCACCAAGTAGCTTGGAAACCTCCTTTGTAAACTCTGCATCTAGTGTATCGAACTTCTTTCCCTCAAAAGACTTGAACTGGCCCCACGACTCAGTCATATCTTATCGCCTCCTTGGTCTTAGTGGGCTCGGGCCCAGTTTGTCAGCGACCTCTGTCAGCTTCTTTACAGTTTCAGCCCATATTGGACCTTCACTCGCACTGATCTGCGTGAACTGGAGTCTCTCAGGCTCTAACCCTGCCTTCTCAATGATCTTCTTTGCAATAGCATATCTACGCTCAAAGGACACGTTGCCATCAACATAGTGACAATCTCCAAAATGGCAACCAGAAATCCATACCATGTCAGCGCCCAGTCTAAAGGCTTCGAGAATGTGAGTCACGCTGACTCGACCTGTGCACATCACTCGGATGTCACGTACGGTGGTGGGTTGCTGGAAGCGTGAAACTCCTGCACTGTCAGCCCCGGCATAAGAGCACCAATTACAGAGTATTGTAAGAATCCTTGACTCAGTGGGAGGCATGTCTTGTAGAGCCGAACGGATCTGTGCCAGTATCTGGTCATCTGTGAAATGTTTCATGGTGATAGCCCCAGCTGGGCATCCAGCCGCACACTTACCACAGCCAGCACAGAGCACTGGATTTGAAACTGCATAGTCAGAACCACCATCACCAGGTACGACCTCAATCGCATTATAGGCACAGTTTATCTCACATGTACCGCAACCAACACAGACTTCAGGGTCAACAACAGACACAATGGCCTCAGCCTTCCGAATGCCACTGGCCAGAGGTATCAGGGCTCTTGATGCAGCACCCCTACCCTGAGCAACAGATTCAGCTATCGTCTTTGGAGCAGTAGCGGTCCCTGCCACGAAAACACCGTCGGTCTGGAAATCCACAGGTCTAAGTTTGGGATGCGCCTCCATGAAGAATCCCGACATGTTTAGTGGAACCTTGAATAGCTCGGAAACATCCTTGTTCTTCTCACGAGGAATCATTGCAGTTGAGAGAACGACATGGTCAACATCAAATGCCACCTCAGCGCCGAACACTTGGTCCATGACCTCTACTCGTAGCGCCTTGTCTTTGCCCTTCTTCACATTGGGTTGCGTAGCTTGATCAAATCTGATAAACACAACTCCCTTCTCTCGAGCCTCTCTGTATCGGTCCTCTCCTTTATAGGATACTCTGATGTCTCGATACAGATGAAATACACGTGAATTGGGATACTTCTCAAGTAGTTCTAGAGTGTGTTCCAAAGCAATAGTACAGCAGATACCAGAACACCAGGTTCGAGCTCCCTCAAGCGACTCCTCTTCACGAGAGCCTGCGCAATGAATTATGGCAAAGGTCTGGCCATCCTCGATTCCTTCGCCGTTTGCTATCTTCTGATTGAACTCGACCTCAGTAATAACATTGTCCAACTTCTTTAGACCATAGAGGCCCTTTTCCTCAAGCTGTGTGGCACCTGTGGCAACTATGACTATTCCTACCTTGAGCTCTTGCACCTGCTTTCCTGCCTTTATTGTGACATCAAAGTCGCCAACCGAGCCCTTAGCCTCGATGACCTCAGCGTTCAGCATCAGCTCAATATTTGGATTGCCTGTTATGGCTGCTTCGAACTCCTTCACAACTTCCTCGCTTGGTCGATGGTCGAAGTTGATTGTTCGAAGTTCATTCAGGAAGCCACCAACCTTATCGTCCTTCTCGACAAGTACTACTTTGAAGCCCTTCTGTGCTATCAGATCTGCAGCAGCCATCCCAGAAACACCAGCACCTATGACAAGCACAGTGGGCTCGACCGTGGTGACTGCTTCCTGCTGGGCCTCCAGAAGCCTTGCTCGTGCAACAGACATCCGAACAAGGTCGTTTGCCTTGGAGGTTGCCTCATCCTTTGCAGCTTGATGCACCCACGAACAGTGTTCTCGGATGTTTGCGAGCTCGAACAGATACTTGTTGAGTCCGGCCTCCTCAATGGTTGCTCTGAAGAGAGGTTCATGAGTTCGAGGTGTGCAAGACGCGACAACTAGACGGTTGAGGTTATGCTCCTTAATGGCCTCCTTGATTACATCTTGAGCGTCTGATGAACATGAATAGAGAAGATTCTCGGAATAGACTACTCCGGGCAGTGTGCTTGCATATTCTGTGACTTCCGCAACATCTACTGTCCCAGCGATGTTGATTCCGCAGGAACAGATAATAACTCCAATCCGGGGCTCTGCAGCAATAAGCTCCAGATCTGCTTCTGTAAGTGCCTCGCTTTCTGATGCCTCTGGCAATACGATATCCATGGTAGCCATCGCGGCAGCTGCACTTCCCTGGGCAACGGAGTCAGGGATGTCCTTGGGAAAATTACACGCTCCGCACATGTGCACTCCTGGAACGCCAGTCTGGACAGAATCAATCCCGTCACCCTTCCCCTCAATGAAACCATATTGATCGAGCTTTATCCCAAGCTTCTCCATCAATTCATTATTCTTGTTTGGCACCATTGCGGGACAGAGAACTACAAGATCATAGCGGTCCTTCAGAACCTCGTGCCCTTTCGCATCACTATGTCTGACAATCAGGTTCTGAGTTTCGGGGTCCTCAGTGATATAGCTGGGAAGCCCCTTGACGTAGTTAATGGCATATTCGGTTTCGCCCCTAACCACAAACTCTTCGAAACCCTTTCCGAATGCGCGCATGTCATTGTAGAGGATATCGATGTGGACCTCAGGAGTGTGCTCTTTGGTGATGATTGCCTCCTTGGTTGCATAAGTACAACAGATTCTGGAGCAATAGGCACAATGGTTTACATCTCGGCTGCCTACGCATTGAATAAACGCGATACGATGCGGTTCCTTTCCATCAGATGGCCTCATCACAATCCCTTTCGTGGGACCGCTGGCTGAAACCATTCGTTCGTACTCAAGTGCAGTCACCACATTTGGAAATCGCCCATAGCCATACTCTGGCACAGATGCAGCATCAAGCAAGTTGTAACCTGTGGCAACAATTATTGATCCTGCATTGATTTTGACAATCTCATCAGGAATCTCAAAGTCAATAGCTTCTGCCTTGCAGGTCTTGACACAGGTCATACACTCGATGCAGTTCTCCATGTCAATAGTTGCAATATTGGGTACAGCCTGTGGGAACGGAATATAGGCGGCTTTCCTCATCTTAAGACCCATATCGTACTCGTTCCTAACCTCAATTGGACAGACCCTCTCACAATCCCCGCAGCCTGTGCATTTGTCCATGTCGACCCTTCTGGTGTGTTTAAGGACCTTGACCATGAAGTCACCAGCCTCCCCGGATACATCCGTGACCTCAGAATAAGCCAAGATCTCAATATTGCGATGACGAGAACAGTCAACCATCCATGGTCCTTGAATGCACATTGAGCAGTCGAGAGTGGGGAATGTCTTGTCCAGTTGGGACATATGACCTCCGATGGAGGAGGACTTCTCGACCATATATACTTGGACGCCCATCTCAGCGAGATCAAGTGCAGCACGCATCCCTGCAATACCTGCACCGATGATTACAACCGGCTTTGTAGCAGACTCTGCCATTCCTTTGTCCACTCCGACGTAACAAGGCGCATCGGTTGAATAGCATGATAAAATGTTTGTTATCGGACGAAGAAATCCAAACTGTCCAATCTGGAGTCCTAGACTAATCGGGTAGTCCGATGATTTGTGGGCTCTTTGGAATAATTGGCCTCTCAATCCTGATTGCGCGTGCAGGACACTGAAACTCACAGGAGGTGCAGTCAATGCACTTCTTCGGCTTGATTATCTCTGCTTTTCTTGTGCTCTCGTTAAAGCCCCAGACCCCCCTCGGACATACATTCAAACAATCCTGGCAACCGGAACAGGCTCCATAGTCATAGATTATCATTTCATATCACCTCAGAAGATACCCAAAGGGAAGTAGATACCCAATGCGAAAAGAACAACCAACGTCCCAATGCCTGCAATTATGTCCCGGGTCATCTGGGCTTCTCCTAACTGAGGCGTGGAGCCCCCCCAATTAAAACCTACAAATAGCGACAGGCCCAAAATTGTGAGACCACTCGCATCCAGCCAAGCCCATTCGTAGACTACTGCAGCTATAGAGAAGAAAGAGATGAACAAGAGAACCATCTTCCACACGACAAGGGCAAGTATTCCAGTAATTGCACCTCGCACATAGCCTGAGGAAGTTGGCATTAGCGGATCTGCGAGCGCCATAAATGTCCCCAATATCCAGACTCCAATGACAAGGAGCAATAGGTTAGTCATCCAATAATCGTGCCAGGATAGCAGGGGTCCGCCAAGGAAACTCAGAGCCCAGAATATGGGCGTCATTATTAGGAACATTATGGTTTCAAAGGTTAAATGGGCAAGGTTATACTCTATTCGTCTGTTCAGGGTGAAAGTAGCTATACTTTGTTCGCGTGACTTGCGGTTTTCATTCTCGATAAACTCGCGCACGTCATCGATCTCCACAGGTCCAAATACTGCTCGCCATCCATTCTCGGCTAAAACTGATTTGGAAATTGAGCTCGCTGCTAGCTGAGGAAGGACAAGTATATGATGTGATACCTTCTCACCCAGGTTTGAATTGCTTATGGCAGCCAATACAGAATCAGTATCTACACTACCTCCTCTACTTCCACACCAGACATTAATCCCACGGCCATCAACAACAAGCAGATGACATTTCAACTTCTGTCTTTCAATCGCTTCAGTCACTCGATAAACTGTCATGTAGTAATCAGTGGTGACAAGCACTGGCGAATTGGAATCTGCATCATTAAATGAGAACAAACCTTGTTCTGATTTGACAGCTAGAGCAGGCCACATAAGATGTGAACCCAGTAAGCATGCATAGTATTTCCAGCCCTTCTTCAACATCATACCTCCGCCACAAATAGCTGGAATAGCCCTCCCATTAGAGAGACTCTATACTTGGGGTTCAGTCCAACAGACCTCATTATCCTAGGTATGTTGTAATGCGGATGGGGTCCAACATCGCTAGATACCAACTTGAAACTCAGACGTCGTATGATATCAAAGAATGGACCGACTAGCCTATTCCGTGGACTGCCTTCACCACCAATGACAACCGATCCTCCAGGACTAACAACTCTCGCTGATTCGCGCAGGAATGCCTCCAGTTGCTCCGGATGAAGCTCACTTACCATCAAGGTGCTCACCATTATGTCAAAGGCTCCGTCATCGAATTCGAGTGATGTGGCATCTCCATATTCGAAATCGATTCGTCTTGAGAGATTGTGCTTCTTAACTCGTTCCTTGGCAACTTGAAGCATCTGTCTATTGTTGTCTACTCCGATTCCGTGGATACCCCGCCTTCCAGCCTCTACCAGCAATTTCCCTGTTCCACAGCCTACATCCAGCATAGTCCCTTTCTGGGGCAAAAGATGATCAATGACATACTTCCTTAGAACCGCGTCTTGCCTAAACGTGAGGAGTGAAATCCATCTGTCATACTGAGCAGCTGCACGTTCTTCTGAGAGCTTCATCAGTATGGTAGCCATTAGGGGTACTCCGCTTTTACTGGAGATACCCTGCTATTTCAGGATGATGGAGTTTGCTGCAGCTTTCAGCCCTTGATGATTATCGGTGTGACAAATGTCCATAGTCCCACTCCTAGCATGAGTATGTAGTTTAGGTCTCCAAGGTCTATGTTTAGTATTCTAATGCTCGAGAGTATTATGTAGAGCATTGATGTCATGAAAGCAATTACAAGCTGGGGTCGGAAGTCGACCTTTTGATCGCGTATCTCAAAATACCAAAACAAAACAATGGCAGCAATCAATACCATCACGACTGCAATGACTTGAAAGGCGATGTCCAATGTGGCAAATGGAGCCAGCAATCCCTCCATAGCAGTAATGAGTGCAATCACGTAGACTGGCGTCAATTTGCCGAGTCTATGAAGATAAGTATCATTTTCATCGATGTTTGTCAATCTCAATACCTCCTGACCAGACGCATTATGGTCTGGGAAAGTCTTGCCCCCGTTGCAGGCGAAGGAAAATTACATATACTCTGCAATTAGCATATCGCAATAATTGACGAAACGTGGTCTTGTCAGTGTTCTCGGGAGTTCTACGAGTATTGATTGGCGCCAAACAATTTTCCGTCGTTCTAATTAACTATTTCAAATAGGTGACCTCATATATTACAGGGATAACGTCCCATCCGGGAGACGCAGATGAAGTGCAGGCGGCTTTACACGCGGGCATACCTTACGAGAATGAAGTCAAGAGAATATGTTGACAGATTCCATGATCTCTCTCAGATAGAGGTTGTTCTCCCAGATCGAATCAAGAGATAGTCTTTGCTCATTTTTCGAATAGTCATGGTCTGGTCACTTCAGTGCTTTGTCCAGATGGCGGTTTTGCTTAACTATAGTGTTCTATGGGGTCTAACTTGCAGGACTCATCTTCCATCTCATGCCACACTGGAATCAGATGCAGCAGCTCCGCTGTTTCCAATCCCGGCAAGCAATTTCACGGATGGGAACAGAATGGTCTTCAACTGGGAAACGATGGTTCTACTTCCTGGGCAGGAACAAGCCTTTATCGTGAAATGTCAGCTACCTACTGGACTTCTGCAAACTGAATCCCAGTCCGCAAATCTACTACTCTATGGAATCGCAGGTGCTGCAATAGGGGTATTTGCGGTATTGGTCATAGAAAGGTTGCCAGCAGCTGTGAGGCGTTTCATGACGAGGAAAGAAAGCACAATCAGTGTGGTTTCCAGTCAAGAACAGCAAGTCCTGTCATTGCTGGACAAGAAAGGCGGTTCATGCCTACAGAGAGAGATCTATGAAGAGCTCAGCATGTCACAATCGATGGCCAGCATGCTACTGAACTCACTTGAAGAGAGAGGTCTGATAAAGCGATTCAGAGACGGCCGCGAGAACGTTGTCCATAAAATGGATGTCTAAAGATTCACGCTACCTCTCGAGTCATTCTGAGGCTACCACATCCTCAGGTTTATGGACCTCTATGCCAAGTCTCTCCCAATTCGGCTGATTCTTTCGTTGCATGTACTGTAAATGAGTGGCAAGACCAAACTCCTCAGGTTCGTGCCCAAAGGCAAGAGCTAACAGCTCAGTCACATGCATTACATCAAAATGAAATTCCTTCTCAAAATACTTCTGTATCTCTACTTGTCCCAGGTCTAATTGAAGTTCACAGAACGGACAAGGAGTGACGATTATATCTGCGCCTCCGGCATCTATGATACTCTCAAACTTCTGCATTGTGAAATCGAGAGATACCTTTACATCTGCAGTTCTTACCGCTCCTCCAGCTCCGCAGCAAATGAGCTCATCCTTGTACGGAACATATTCTGCTCCAGAAGCTTCACATACTTCCTTGAAGATATGTGGCCGTTCTGAATCGTCTTTCTTTTTGATTAGCTTAGGCCTCATCCAGTGACAGCCAGGATGTAACGCCATTCGAACTCCCTCGAATGGACGGGTGACTCGTTTCTTGATTGCCTCGACTCCTGCGTAGTCGTAAAGGGCATCCACATAATGTGTCACTTCTATAGTACCCTTGAACTCGCGACCAATCTCTGCTAGATTATTATTCACAGCCTTTCGAAGTTCTTCGTCATGCTTCAGCTCATGATTGGAGTCCCAGAGACTTGCAAAACATCCATTGCATCCTGTTGTGATTGGATGGCCGCCAGCTTCAGCTAGGGTGAGATTTCTCGCAGCCACCGTAGCCCATGTCACTCTCTCAAATGATCCAAAGACGCCTGGTGCGGGGCAACATGTAGCACCCACCAGATCAAGGAGTTCCATTCCTAAATCCTCGAAGACAAGATTTGTAGCTTTTTCAACACTCGGATAACGATGTGGAATGACGCAACCAAGGAAATGATAGAATTTGGGATTCTTCGCCATAAATTTCACCCCTTCTTCTCCTGCTCCTTCTTCTTCTCCTCTTCAGCTCGCATGAACTCCTCGTAGCCGATGAGCTTGTCAAACCCACTTTTACTAGTGATTTTTCGAATCTCTTCAATTGCCCATGGGTTTCCACTGGCGTTAGGAGGAACGGGCTCTAGGCCAACCTTTTCACGAAGCTTCTGCCAGGACTCCTTATCTAGAGGAACTGCATGGCCAGCCTCTATGACTTTTGCAGCTACCTTCTGATGCGGCTCAAGCATATAGCCTTCTGCAACTGCAACATTTCGAATAGCTTTGATGACCTCGGTGGGTTGAACGTCTTGCGGACATCTGTCAGTGCAAGTGTAGCATGTGGTGCAATACCATAATTCTTGACTAGAAATCACATCTTCCTTTAAGCCCAATAATGCCTTTCTGATTATGCCTCGCACTAAGTAGTTTGTACGAGCTCCTGCTGGACAGCTGCCGCTGCATGTTCCACACTGATAGCAGCTTTGAATATTGGGACCACCTATTCTCTTGATCATGTCAACAAATTCTGTGTCGACTTCATCAATCACATGTACATCTGGCTGGTCTGCGCTAGTCATGGTGATACACCGACTACCCGCGATGCTTAGATTCCGGCCTTAAATCCATTGCCAAAAGGTCGTTTCGCTAGAAGCAAAGACTCATTCCCTTGTGCGTCCATCATGACTTATGCTCTGTCCAAATCATGCGTATGAAAGAAGAATTGCATCAAAGGTTATTGGGCGGTGTTCAGTCTGTCTCGATGACGATGAGATTGCTCTTCATGCGGCTAAGGACAGGCACCAGCAGCTCAGGATTGAACAAAGTCTAGTACCTTCTATTCCCGATGCAGGGACGATTGTTTGTCCAGACTGCGGGAACCACTGTAGACTCAATGAAGGCGAGGTAGGTTTCTGCAACCTTCGCATTGCTGATCGGGGAATGGTCACTAATCTATATCCGGGAAGAGCGATAGTTTCTTGGTACTTCGATCCCCTTCCAACGAACTGTGTTGCTGATTGGGTCTGTCCTATCACAAAGGGCGACCCAACTTTCACTTATGCCAGACGACTCAATAATCTTGCTGTTTTCTACGGTTCATGCAACTCAGATTGTCTGTTCTGTCAGAACAGTAGTTTCAGGGAGATGATGGCTAGCGGAAGACCCCTGATGACTCCAAAAGAGCTTGCCTCCGTGGCAAATGACCGGACTGCTTGCGTGTGCTATTTCGGGGGCGACCCGGCATGCAATGCAGATCACTCCCTAGAATCTTCGAAGTTGCTCAACAAAGACAGACAAGTGAGAGTGTGTTATGAAACTAATGGAAACATGTCACGAAAGTGGCTCACACAGATTGCAGACACAATCATCAGCACTGGAGGAACATTCAAGTTCGACCTTAAGGCGGTGTCACCCCGATTGTATACTGCACTCACAGGCATGTCAAATGTAGCAGTTCTCAACAACTTCCGGTTTCTCTCTAAGAAGGGATTGAAGCGTGATGGAGAGTTCTTGGTGGCAAGCATTCTGCTTGTACCAGGATATGTAGGGATTGATGAAGTGAGAAGATTGTGCGAGTTCATAATGGATTGTGACCCGACAATACCAACTGCACTCCTTGGATTCCACCCTCATCATGCCATGTCCGATTTGCCTTGTACAAGCAGGGCTCACGCAAATGCCGCAAAGGATGTCGCCAAAGACATAGGTCTAACAAATGTGAGAATTGGAAACACGGGCTTGCTCTCGGCTAGTGACTACCCATATGAATAGAATATCTCCTGAAATCTAGACCCTAAAACCAATCCTTATATCTCCAAAGATTCGGCGTTCAATCAGCATCCCTGGCGTTGGAGGAAATCTCATGGCAAACCCTATCTCGGGCGAAAAAATTGGATCCGAAGACATCGACCCGCAATTTACAGAAAGAATCATTGAGGCAGGTGCTGATAGAATTCGGACATGCATTCAGTGCGGAACATGTTCCAGCGTATGCCCGAGCGGTCGCCGGACTGCTTTCAGGACGCGTGAGCTGATGAGAAAAGCCATTCTGGGCCTCAAGGATGAGGTGCTAGCAAGTCCTGACCTATGGCTATGCGCAACCTGCTATACGTGCCTTGAGAGGTGCCCCAGAGAGATTAAGGTAACAGACGCCATAATCATCATGAGGAATATGGCTGTTGATGAGGGATTTATGCTTCCACAACATAGAAAGGCTTCACAGAAGCTCATCTCAACTGGACACGCCGTTCCAATAGATGAATACAATCGTGAGATACGAAAGAGCCTTGGTCTAGACGAATTGCCCCCTACTACGCACTCGAAGAAGAAAGCGTTGAAGGATGTTCAAAAAATCATGAAGAAGACCGGGTTCAAGACCTTGATTGACGGCCAGTCAGAGGGG
>Ga0209427_10007632_pt1 | contig 12238 bp, 8 predicted proteins | sample DeeMarSWOR136_30_FD_187465 | JGI IMG/M metagenome (GOLD analysis project Ga0209427, IMG submission 187465) | Marine sediment microbial communities from White Oak River estuary, North Carolina - WOR-1-36_30 (SPAdes) (version 2) | ecosystem: Environmental > Aquatic > Marine > Intertidal zone >... | reverse complement strand
AGGATAAGGACTTCCTCTTTGGTCGTCCTCTTGTTTCCGGGCATTTCAATGTCCATGTTTCTCTTTAGCTCCACGCGGTGGATTTCGTATTCCTCTTCAAGGTGTTTCAGAAGACACCGCTTAATGTGGTCCTGGGCGTTTTCCGTATCCGGATAGGTGATTCTTTTCCGGACACTCACCGTTTCTTCAAGCTCGAATGCTTCCTTCCCCTGATCCGCGTCTTCGGCCAGCTCGGTCAGACTGTCCACAGGGTCTTCTTCTTTCTCTTTTGTCGATATGAAGAAATCGGCTATGTTTTCCAACTCTCGGGCACTGCTCTTTTTTGCCATCTTCTATCGGCTCCTTGACTTGTAAGAGCACCGAAGGCTCAGATTTGCCGCCTCTCCCTCAATGCCTCTCAAGAGCCACGGGGCGCCTTGTTTCACGAACTCTGACCCCCCGATTACGGGCAGGCAAACGGATCTACAAAGCCATGGCTTGCTCGCCTACGGATGCGCTTTCATCCATGTTTGCGTAATCTTCCGACTTTTCCAGAAAGCGCTGTGCTGTATTGGATTCATATGCAGCGCTCTGCCCAAGGACTTCGTCTGCCAACTCTTCATAATCTCGGTGGCCTATGGCGCGTTTATCATACGCACCGATGGGCAGACCGTGATCCACCGTCTCTCTCAGACGAATGTTGTAACGGATGACCGTGTTGAAGGCATTTTGCCCAAATTCCTCTCTCACCTTCTCCATAACCTGCTTCGAGTATCGGGTCCTAAAATCGTACATGGTAATCAGGGCGCGAGGCTTGATGTTATGGTCCAGTTTCTCTTTGAGCATAACAACGAGCTCCATGAGTTTGGATACGCCGCGAAGCGAAAAAAGGCTCAGATCTATGGGTATGATCGCTTCTTCACAAGCCCGCAGAGCATTGAAGCACAGGTGCCCAATGCTCGGAGGACAGTCAATCACGACAAAGTCATAGGGTTTCTTGACCAGGTTCATGGCGTAGCGCAGGCGGCTTTCTCGACCATCGACCCCGGCCAATTCCTGCTCAAGGGCCGTCAGTTTTGCGTTGGAAGGGGCGAGTTCGAAATTCTCTCCGATGGGTATGAGAATGTCCTCAATCCGTGAAAGGGGATTTGCCACGGGGCTTATCACATCATACATGCTTTTTTCAAGTTCCGACGGTTTCACATTCAATCCCATGGTGGCGTGCGCTTGAGGATCAAAGTCCATGAGCAGAACCTTGTGGTTCCTTGTGGCCAAGGAAGACGACAGATTGATCGCTGTTGTGGTCTTCCCACATCCGCCTTTTTGATTCGCAATGGCGATAACTCTCATGAAGCCCCTCCTTTTTTTGAAGTTTATGACCCGCATCATCTTGGTCATATGGATCGTCCGTATATCAAAAAAGTGCGAAGATTTCAAGAAAAAGATACAACATGTTGTATTTTTTTTCGCCGAGTGACCCTAGCTGTTGTGTAACCGGCCGAGGCGGGTATCACGTCCATCCATGATCCGTCTGACGTCAATGTCATGTCCTGAGTCGAGCACATTTGTGATCAGTACACAGAATACAGGTTTGTCATAGTATGCAGCCGAAGCGGAGTCTCAAGGTCATGGCCTCAAAGCCCTGCCGGGTCCTCTGGTCAAAGGTATTGGTCTTACAGTGGTCTGTTCCTGAATGGGAATCCTATGGAAAGGCAAGATGCGCAGAGGCCTACGCTAGACCAACCGGGAACAGAGACGAATTAACTTGTCCATGTCAATCGGTTTGGTGAGATAGCCCTTGATGAACTTTTTTTGCTCTTTGGTCAAACCCAGGGGGCCGTCCTCATCATAGCCGGAAATGATCACAATTTTCGCGTTGGGATGGCGCTCCATAATCTTTTGCCCACAGGACAAGCCGTCCATTTCCGGCATGTTTCGGTCCAGCAACACAATGTCGGGCTGCCAGGCATTGTATATAGTGAGTGCCTCTTTCGTGGTCGTCACATACTGCACCCGGTACCCGACCGTCTCAATGAGCTCTTTCATAGCCCTGCAAATAGCGGTTTCATCATCGACGATCAGGATCTTTTGCCCTTTTCCGGGCATGTTTTCAAACGGGGGTCTCTTCTCATCTTCCTCCCCTCTGGGGCTGAGGGGAAGCCGAATCGTGAAGGCCGCCCCCTTTCCCTGTTCAGATGCCGCACCAATTTCCCCTCTATGCTCTTTCACAATGCCATATGCCGTGGAGAGCCCTAATCCGGTTCCCTTGTTCGTGTCCTTGGTGGTAAAAAAGGGATCAAAGCATTTGTCGAGGGTTTGCCGCTCCATGCCTTCACCGGTATCTGAAACCATAACCACAGCCTGATCCCCTTCTTCCCTTGTCTTAATGGTCAACCGTCCTCCCCGGGGCATCGCATCCCGGGCATTGGTGCAAAGGTTCATAAAGACTTGGCTAAGACCGGTCTGGTCGCCCATCACAAAAATGGACTCCGGAATATCCATTTCAATGTCTATGATCTTGTCAAAGGACTTACTGATCAATTCATAGGTCTCTTGAAGGAGTGACGACAGGTTCACAGGGCCGAAGGATTTCTTCGCTTCTTGACGGCAAAACTGCATCAGTCCTTCAACAAGTCCCACCCCTCGTTTGACGAACGTTTCGATCTCATTCGCCATTTCTCCTAACATGGGTTGATCGCCGTATTTCAATCGGATGAGCTGACCTTTCATAGAAATCACAGCAAGAATATTCCTGAAATTATGGGCCACGCCGCTGGCTATGGTGCCGATGGCCTCCATCTTCTGGGCTTGCTGAAGCTGGGCTTCAAGTTTCTTGAGTTCGGTGATATCCTCCACAGACCCTTCGTAGTACAAGACCCGGCCGCCGGAATCCCGGACGACCCGAGCCGACTCTCGAACCCAAATGGGCTTTCCGTCCAGACGACGCCATTGTATGTCAAAGGAGCGAAGCACCCCCTTCTCCTCTATCTCTTTCCTCCATTGGGCCCGATCCTCCGGGTTGTCGTAAAAGTTCCCCACAGGGGTGGCCAGCAGGGTCTCTTTGTCCGGGCACGCGAGAAGGTCCGCGTGGGCCTGGTTGGCTTCGAGAAACCGCCCCTCCGGCGTGGTCCGAAAAAGGCCGATAGGCATGCTCTCGAACAGGGTGCGGTAGCGCTCTTCACTCTCTCGAAGAGCCTCTTCTGCCTGCTTGCGGTCCGTAATATCTCTCACAAAGGCCCACATGCCCACAATGTCGGCCTGTTCATCTTTGGCCAAATAGGTCCTGATCTCTATTGGGAAAACGGTTCCGTCCTTTCTTTGATATTCCTTTTCATACACATCGGAGTATCCTCTCCTGAGAACCTGCTTTCGGGTTATTGCCGACTCTGCAGCATGCCATTTCTTCGGCGTAATCTGTTCATAGGATCTGTTCGCCAATTCTGTCTCGGAATAGCCGAGCATTTCTCGAAAGATCGAATTGGACTCGATGATCTTCCCTTTCATGTTTACCATAGCGTATCCGTCGCGGCTCCCTTCAATGAGCTCCCGATATCGCCTCTCCGATTCTCTGATCGCCTTTTCAGCTTTTTTCCTTTCAGAGATATCGATCAGGATGCCTCTCAAGCCCACGGGTTTGCCTTCGCGAACAATGCGGTTCGAATGGATGACAACAGGAAAGGTGCTTCCGTCCTTTCGCCTTGCTCTGTACTCCACTCCGCCCAAAGCCTCCCCCTGAAGGACACGCATAATATTCTTCAAAGCACCTTCCCGATCCTCTGAATGCAACATTTGAAGCGCATTGAGGCCCTTTTTAAAGTCACCCTTGCTGTATCCGAAAAGCTCGTAGGCATTGCGATTGGTAAATACGAGCTTTCCCGTCTCATCGGTTTCAAACACGACCTGGGGCAACGAATCCACCAACTGCCTGTATTTCTCCTCGCTCCGGCGGAGCCCATCCTCGGCCTGCTTTCGCTGAGAGATGTCCTGATAGATACCGAAAGCGCCCGCCACCTTCCCATCGACAATAACAGGAACGCCGAAGAACTCCACATCCAGCATGGATCCGTCTTTTCTGTATCTTTTTCCGGAACCATGAATGGCCTTGCCCTTGAGTGTTTTTTTTGTGTAGGATGCAGCCTCTTTGAGGTAGGGACCGCCCGCTATCACTTCATCCAGCTTTCTTCCCAGGATCTCCGCCTGCGCGAACCCGAAGAGCTCTTCGAAATACCGGTTACACGCAACGATTTCGTGCTTACCATCGAGAGTGCAAATCGCCAATGAACTGTGATGGATCAGGGACTCCAGCCGTTTCTTCTCCAGTACCAGCTTCTCCTCAGCGCTTTTGCGTTCAAGGATCTCCCGCTGGAGTTTCTCATTCGTCTTTCTCAGCTCAGCCGTTTTCTCACCCACCAATTCCTCGAGATGATGGCGGTGTTTTTCTAATTCTTCCACCGTCCGCCTGAACTCGGTCACATCCCGACTAATGACGGCCACGCCTCTAACGCGGTCCTGCGTATCGAACACAGGGTAGACATTGGTATCCAGCCACCGCCCTTCCCGAACATCTTCATAGCGCACCGGCTTGCCCGTTCGCAGGGCTTTATTGTGATGCCTTTTTCTTTCTCTGGCCATGTCGGCCGGAAAATGCTCAAAGGCATTCGAGCCGATAAGCTCATCGGGGCTCCCAGCGAAGGCCTGGGCTGCCACCTTATTCAAGGCAAGAATCGTCCCTTTTCTATCTAGAAGCAGTGCCCTATCGGAGGAAGCGTTCAGCAAGGCTCGGGCGGTTCGCTCACTTCTCCGCAGTTCCTCTTCCAGCCGCCTCCTTTGGAGGAATTCGGGTTCGGAAAGGGCTTTAGAATCAGCGGAGCTCCGATAAGGACTCCCATCGTACTCTCCAATCTGGGAGTGCTTGTCTAACAGTTTCTGTTCCAGTTCCCTAACCCGTTGTTCCATTTCTTTGTACGTTGGTTTCCTGGCCATGCCAACTCCCCCGTTCGGCTCAACAAAAAAGCTCATGGCTGCTTCAACCTTTATCGCAACCCGTGAGCTTTGAACGCTATCAAAGATGAGAAGATGCGCTGGTGATCAATAGGGAATTCTGTCCTTATTCTAGTTTATTCTAATTGAATATACCCTAATTCTTATGCTATGTCAATTCGGCTTATGAACGATGGACATTAGCTCAAGTTTCCAATTCAGAAATGAGCAGTTTTTCGCAAGATCAAGAAAATCAAGGGACTGCGCGTCCCGCCTGGAGGGCGGGAAAAAGCAATCCGGCAGATTTATCCGCCTCTGGCGGGTTGACACAGCTTGTCACGCCGTCGTGTCCGGCGTAGCTTAAGCGAAGACGGAAGCCTTTGGCGAAGGCTGAAGATTGCGGCCTCTGGCTCGTAGAGCCTCCGGCTCGGAGAGAAAAGGGCCATTTCTGGATGGAAACTAGCTCATTGACTTACTCATCCGAACATGCTTAATTTATGGCTCATTTGGCCGGCCCGGCTGGCGAGAAGCTTCCCAAGGCTGGAGCCGCAGATCTTTCTGTTCGACCTACATCCATCAAAAAAGGAGGGGAACTATGAAAAGGAGGGTATTTCTCAACACCGTATTGGTCTTTTTGTGCCTAACCACTTTCGGGCTTTCTCCGGCAATCGCTGAGGAAAAGGTCTATATCAACGGATTTGACGCCGCATACCCGCCATTTACATTTATTGACAAAAAGGGGAACCCTGCTGGTTTTGACATCGACTGCATTGACTGGATCGCAAAGGAGATGGGCTTCAAGGTAAAACACCAGCCGACGGACTGGGCCGCCATAGTCCCATCTTTGAAGGCCAAAAAAATTGATTTTATTGCTTCAGGCATGAGCATTACCCCTGAGCGCCAGGCGCAGGTCAATTTTTGTGAACCTTACTGGACGGTCATACAGTATTTGGTGGTCAGGAATGACTCCAAACTGGCCCCGGAACAAGCCCTGGAACCGGATAAGAAGATCGGTTTGTTGCGCGGCAGCGCCGAGTCTAAATGGATCACCGAGAACCTGCTCAAAAAAGGGTATAAGTTCGAACTCCGGCCTTACGACACCACCCCCCTTGCGATTGAAGACGTAGCGAACGGTCGCATACATGCGGCCGCGGTTTCCAATACCGCGCTCAAAGAAGCTCAGGATAAAGGACTGCCCGTCAAAGCGATCGGACGTTACGGACAACCGGACGTTGACTACGGTTATGCGGTGCGCAAAGAAGACAATGACCTGCGCGCTACGCTGAACGAAGGTCTGGCGCGCTTGAAGGCCTCGCCGTACTGGGACCAGTTCGTCCAAAAATGGTTTATGAAGAAACAGTAACAAGAACAAAAGGTTTCTCGAGATAACACTGGAAGGCAAGGGCTCTTCTCTTTGCCCTTCCAGTGTTGTGGTTTGTCCATGACAGCGGACAAGGTCTCATCACAAGATTCTTTCATGCGGGTTTTCTGTTCTGATTTCTGCAATAGATTTTGCGGATCCGACGATTTCTCATCCATGTGGAGCCCCACGCGCAAGCGCGTGGCACCTGCACATTCTTCGGCGGAATCCGCTGAAGCATATCCGCCTTCGTCCCAATAGGACTGCGGCGGATTACTCTGCCTAGCATTCATCCACGGGGAGGCCCGTGGCTTTCTGCGTAGGCGGGTGAAGAGGGCGTGGTATGTCATCTTCCCAAGGTCTGACCGCCATCCTGGAGGGCCTGCCCTATATTCTCCCCGGCATTGGGGTGACCATGACCGTGGTGGGAGGGGCTCTTTCAATGGGCCTGCTGCTGGGGCTTTTTTTGTCGGTCTTGCACGTTTACGGCAATCGCCCCACCCGACGCCTGGTGGGCATCTACGTGTGGTTTTTTCGAGGCATCCCGCTCCTGGTTCTACTTTTTCTTTTCTATTTCGGCATATTGGCCTCACTCCAAATAGAACTGTCTCCATTTCTGGTCTCTATCATTGTACTGGGCCTCATTAGCTCCGCCTACCAGTCTCAGATCATTCGGGGCGCTATTCTGTCTCTGCCGGAGGGGCAGCTCAAGGCGGCTCGAGCCATCGGCATGAGTGATCGTAAGGCCATTGCGTTTATCGTGCTTCCCCAGGCATTACGACTCGCCATCCCGGGTTGGACGAACGAATACACGATTATCATGAAGGATTCGGCCGTAACCTATGCACTCGGGGTCGCGGAGATCATGGCGCGTTGCAACCATGTGGCTTCAAGGACATACCAGCACTTGTGGGTTTATCTTTTGGCAGGCTTCCTTTTCCTCGCCTTGACTTATGTGGGTACCGAAGTTTTCCGGATTGTGGAGGAAAAGGTGAGGATAAAGGGGTACGCACGGCAAGAGGGACAATGGTGATGACTAACCAACACCCTGTTCTCAAAGCAGAAAACATCAATAAACGTTACGGGAATCAGGAGATCCTGAAGGGGGTCTCCTTTGAGCTCAATAGGGGGGACATTAAATGCCTGATCGGTCCCTCTGGAAGCGGGAAAAGCACGCTGCTGCACTGCATCAATTTTCTGGTTCAGTTTGACGAGGGACGCATCTGGTTCAATGGTTCCGAAGTAAACTATGCCAGGAAACATGACCTTTACGCCTATCGCCAGAAGATTGGAATGATTTTTCAGGACTTCAATCTCTTCGATCACCTGACGGCTTTGCGAAACGTGCAAGTGGGGCTGGTCCGGGTTAGGAAAATGCCCAAAAAGGAAGCCAGAAACAGGGCTTTGGTCGAGTTGGAGCGGGTGGGTCTGAAAGACCATGTCATGAAATACCCGGCGGAGCTTTCAGGCGGACAGAAACAAAGGGTTTCTATTGCAAGGGCACTGGCAATGGATCCTGAGGTCATGTTGCTGGACGAACCCACCTCGGCGCTCGACCCCGAGTTGATCGGCGAAGTGCACTCGGTGATTCAGGATTTGGCCCGCGGTGGTATGACCATGATGCTCGTGACACACGAGATTGGGTTTGCGGGGTCTCTGGCCAAAGAATTCCTGTTCATGGATGAGGGAGTCATTTTGGAACAGGGGCCGCCAGAGAGAATTCTCTCGAATGCCGAATGCGACCGAACCCGCGAATTCTGCGCCAAAATCAATCAACTCCATAGAGGGTCCGGATAAACCGTGGAGGAGCTGCTTTTTATTCGCCAGGAAGTTGCCCCTGCATTGTTGAGGGGCCTTTGGGTCAGCATCCAGCTTATCGTGCCCTCCGCGATCTGCGGGCTCATCCTCGGTATTATTGCGGGTGTCCTCAGGGTTTACGGCGGTCCCCTTTTGAGACGCATCGCAGGTCTTTATGTCTTGTTTTTCAGGGGGTTTCCCTTACTGGTCCAACTCTATCTGTGGTATTTCGGGCTGCCCCGGATCGGCATCTATCTCTCTCCCTTTGTAGCCGCTTTCTTCGGATTCACTTTTTGCAGTGGGGCCTACCACTCTGAGTATGTCCGCGGGGCCTTGCTGTCCATCAAAGCAGGGCAACAGCTTGCGGCCCAGTCCCTCGGTTTCAGCAAGTTCAAGACCATCTTTTCGATCATCCTTCCCCAGGCTGTCCGCCGTGCCCTGCCCGGGTGCGGCAATGAGCTCATCTATCTCATAAAGTACTCTTCGCTGGCTTACATGGTCACATGCATTGAACTCACCGGAGAAGGCAAGATACTCGCATCCTCCTACTTCAAATATACGGAAATCTTTTTTATCGTTGGGGGAGTTTATCTGGTGCTGGTATCATTCGCCACTTGGATTTTGAACAGCGTCGAAGATCGCGTCAGCATACCCGGATTTGAACGGCCACAGGAAGGGAAGCGAAAATAGAGTGAAGATCACGGGCAAGCCATGGCCCTCATTCAACTACCCTATTTAGACGGCTCACTTTCTTTTGATCTCCCAGATCCTTATGTGGGTGAAATCGTGACGCCCAGGGCGGTCACCCCGTCGTCGGATCCGGAGGCGCTGATTCATGCGGCCATGGCACAGCCTATAGGAACGCCTCCGTTGCATCGGATCCTGAAGCCCGGCCAGACAGTGAGCCTTATCATTGATGATGTTTCAAGGGAGACGCCGGCATGGCTGTTGCTCTTCCCTGTATTGGGTGAACTGAAAAGGGCGGGCATTGACAACAAGGATATCTCCATTGTCATCGCGCTCGGGACCCATCGGCCCATGACCGAGTCCGAGATCATTCAAAAGGTCGGTTCCCGGATTGCGAAAGCATTCAAAATTATCAACACACCCTGCTGGGATGACAGCCAGATGGTCTATATGGGGAAATCATCCAATGGCATCCCGGCCTGGATCAATCGATACGTGGCGGAAGCCGATGTTCGCATTGGTCTGGGCATGATTGCACCCCATATGGACACGGGATTCAGCGGAGGGGCCAAGATCATCCTGCCCGGCACCTGTGGTTGTCAGACCGTGGATGCGTTTCACGTTCGTCAGGCCGTCATTTCGGGTAATCAACTCGGCGTTGTGGATGCGCCCATGCGATTGGATCTGGAGACCTTTGTGGGTGAACGGGTGGGTCTCCATTTTATCTTAAACGCTGTTTTAGACCGCAAGGGTTCCCTATACCGCTGCGTAGCCGGGGATTTCGTCCAAGCCCATCGGGCCGGTGTGCAGTTTGCCAGGGCCGTTTACGAGGTTCCGGTTGCTCGACGGTACCCTTTGGTCATCTCGAATGCTTTTCCTGCCCAGATCGACTTCTGGCAAAGCACCAAGGCCCTTGCAAGCGCCGAACTGATGACGGCGGATCAAGGAACCCTGGTGCTGGTGACCCCTTGTCCTGAAGGCACAAAGACCCACCCACGCTTTGTCGATTATCTCGGCAAGGACCCGGACCAACTCCTTGATGAACTGCAATCGGGTCGGGTGGAGGATCCGGTGGCCGCCGCGGTTGCCGTTCCTCTTTGTCGCACAAAAAAAAGAATCCGAATGGGTGTCGTTTCTTCGGGGCTGAATCCATCGGATGGGACGCGTATGGGTTTCACCTACTATGAGAGCATAGAAGCGGCCCTCAAAGCCGAACTGGAGAGCCGAGGCAACATACCATCGGTTGGCGTGCTCACCCACGGAGGGGTATGCATGCCCCTGGTCCGCTCCGCAGCGTAGCTCTCATTGGAAAGACTCTCGGAATGTCCTTGTATTGGGGTCGATCATCAAAACTCCATGGAAGAATCCATGCATTTTCTGTGTTCCTATGTGTCGGCTGGAGACGAATTTCAAATTCACCTCATTTCAATTATGGGAAAATACCTCTTAACCTTTTAGCCGTTCCCACCCGATTGATGGCAAGCATGTAGGCTGCAGTTCTCATGCTGACCTTTTCTTTGACACGAATATCATGAACTTCATGGAATGCCCTCGTCATGATCTGATCAAGGCTTTTGTTTACATCATCCTCTGTCCAGAAGAGCTTCTGAACGTTTTGCACCCATTCAAAGTAAGAAACGGTAACCCCGCCGGCATTGGCCAATATGTCTGGAATGACAAAAATGCCTTTTTCATTGAGAATGTCATCGGCAAAGGGGCTGGTTGGACCATTGGCGCCTTCCACCACGACCTTTGCCTTGATGTTGTCGGCATTCTTGCGGGTGATCTGGCCTTCCAGGGCCGCAGGAACGAGGATATCACAAGGGATTTGGAAAAGCTCCGCATTCGTTATGTTATCGGCTTCAGGGTAATTCACAACGGACCCTGTTCTCTGGCAATGGTCGTAGACCTTTCTTGTATTGAGGCCTTTCTTTTCGAAAATACCGCCCCTGACATCGGACACGGCTACCACAAGGGCGCCGATTTCTTCCAGCAACTTCGCGGCATGATAGCCCACATTACCATATCCTTGAATCACAACCGTGGACCGCGACAAATCAATACTCAAGATTTTTGAGGCTTCTCGCAACGCGAAGACGGCACCCCTTGACGTGGCCTCGAGCCTTCCCAATGAACCGCCAATCTCCACGGGTTTACCGGTCACCACGCTCGGACAGGTATAACCTTTAAAGACGCTGTAAGTGTCCACAATCCAAGCCATCACTTGTGGGTTGGTATTCACGTCTGGTGCGGGGATATCAGAATCGGGCCCAATAATGGGTGAGATCTCCCAAATATACCGTCGCGTCATCCGTTCTATTTCCCTTTGTGACATCTTAGAGGGATCACATGTGATACCTCCCTTAGCCCCACCGAAAGGGACATTAACCACAGCACATTTCCATGTCATCCAACCTGCCAGCGCTCGGACTTCGTCTAAGTCCACATTCGGATGGTAACGAATGCCTCCCTTGGCAGGCCCCCTTAATGTGTTATGCTGCACCCGGTAGCCTGAAAGCAGTTCGGTATGGTCGTCATCATACCTGAGAGGGAACTTTACTGAAAACTCTCTTCGTGGGTACTTGATCTTTTCAGTGATCCATGGCTCAAGATCAAGACGTTCGGCGGCCATGTCAAATTGTAGATTATGCATATCCAAAGGCTTGCTTTCGTCGTACTGACTTTTGTCAATCATGATCTTTTCCTCCTGCCTGTGGGGGATATTATTTCTGTCATCTCCCCGCACTCCCGGCACCCAGCTTGCCCCTTTGAATAAAGGGGCACGGGGCAGGCGTCACCGGCCCCGCCCACGGACACGGAATCTTCGACAAGTCAGAGGAATTCAAGAAGTGAGCGTCCTTCTTGTTCATCAAGGGCTTGGGCACCTACAATCCAAGATAGGCCGTCTTAATGTGAGGGTTTTCCAAAAGCTCTTTCGCAGGGCCTTCCAGGGCGATGCGGCCGTGCTCCAGGACATAGCCACGGTCGCTCAAGCCCAGCGAGTGCCTGACATCCTGTTCCACGAGCAGAACGGTGGTTCCCTGGTCCGCTATCTTGCGCACCGTTTCAAAAACACTCTTAATGAGGATGGGGGCCAGACCCAGGGAGGGTTCGTCCAGCATGAGTAGCTTCGGCTTCGCCATAAGACCTCGTCCGATGGCGACCATTTGCTGCTCGCCTCCGGAGAGGGTCATAGCCAGTTGGGATTCACGCTCCCGCAACCGCGGCAAGAGGGCGTAAACATCATCGATAAGCTGGGCAGTGTGCTGGTTCGCCCGGTTGTTGTAGGCTCCAACGATCAGGTTGTCCTTCACACTCATGAGGCTAAAAAGCCTCCGCCCCTCCGGTACCTGCACGATACCCAATTCCACGATCTCTTCGGGCGGGGAAGCCTCTATGGGCTTACCCTCAAAAGCGACCCCTCCTTGCTGAGGG
>Ga0209427_10007630_pt1 | contig 12241 bp, 7 predicted proteins | sample DeeMarSWOR136_30_FD_187465 | JGI IMG/M metagenome (GOLD analysis project Ga0209427, IMG submission 187465) | Marine sediment microbial communities from White Oak River estuary, North Carolina - WOR-1-36_30 (SPAdes) (version 2) | ecosystem: Environmental > Aquatic > Marine > Intertidal zone >... | reverse complement strand
AATCGAAGTTTCAAAAGGTTCAAATACGGTAACGGTTGTGCTGGCCCGGGCAGTCCCATAGGGCCCTTGTACTGTGATGGTGTAGGTAATAGATTCTTGAGGAAATACCTCAAGTGATCCACCGGCGGCATTCACCGGCCCAATACCGTGATCAATGAGAGCTGAGTGTGCATTATCTGAAGCCCACAAAAGGGTAGAGGATTGTCCTTTCTCTATGGTGGAAGGAATTGCGGACAGGGCAACAGTAGGCACAGGTGTGGTATCTAACGATACAAAAACCGTTACACTTGCATGAGCTCTTCTATCAGCTCTTGCTGCTGTGATGGTATAGATGGTGGTATTTTGCGGAAAAACTTCTAAAGCCCCCTTTTCAGCTACTTCGCCGATACCCTGGTTAATGGTAACCATGTCTGTGTGTGCCGCTTCCCAGCTGAGTATTGATGACTTTCCCTGTTTGATCTTTTCTGGTTCTGCATAGATTGTAACCGTGGGTTCTGGTATCATGTAAATATCATGCTCTGTGTAATCGTCAATCACATCAATTGTTGAACTGTAATCATGATAGCCCTCTTTTGAAGCAGTGATGGTATGAGAACCTGTGAGTACATCACTTATTGAATAATATCCATTACTATCCGAGTAGGTACTTTTTGTACCTATTAATACTAATGCTCCTGATATAGTATTGCTGGTACCACTTTCATAAACATAACCTGTAACCTCTGAGGGAAGAGGGGGTATATCTGATACAATTACATTTAATATCACATCAGGACAAAATAGAGTAGGCTTTGTAGATATGTTGAGCGTTGCCCCATAATTACCGATGGTTAATGCTCTTCTATCAACAGTAACATTAATGCTATAGGTACCTTCACCTTGTCCACTATCTGGATTAACAGTTACCCAACTCTCACTACAATCTATAGACCATTCTATGGGACCCATTGCTATTAATTTAAATGTTTTAGTCGTTTCATTGAAATCAAAATGTAAGGTTGTAGGGTTAACTGAGATACAGCCGGTTAAAAATAATACAAACAGATAGGTGATTACAGTGATAATTCTTTTTAGCATTTTTCTTCTCCCCTTTTTAATTATTTCTAATTAAAAAACTTCAATAATGAATTGGTAATATATAGTTATAATAATATTTATTAAATAATTTTATATGATTTTATTATAAAATTAATCATTAAAATATAGTATAGAATGTGCATTTAACATTTTTAAAGCTTTCTGTCAATATAAATACTTATAATTTAAAAGGGGTGTAGAGTTATAAAATTAGCCTAAAATGAGGTATAAATTTATAGTAGAACAATTACACAGAAGATTCAGTGATTAAGAGGTAAAGGGTTTGTTAAAAATCTATGAGCTCAAAGAAATTAAGTTTGATTATCTGATAAATGCCCTTAGACCTAAAAAGATAATATTACTTGAGAGTTTTTTAATATTTATAGGTAAGCCCCTTTTTACCAAGGCAGGGGTGTACAGGGCTCTCAAATATCAAAACTGTTTTTGTGCCAGGTTTTTCTCTATGGTTAGACTTTCTTAAGCTGTGTTCTCTCGTCTTTCTTTTAGGTTATTCTCACAAGGCCTTGGTCATCTCTTCCAGTTCTTCTGGTGGTACCACATCTGGTCTGGTGGTATAGGGTGGATTTGAGATGTTATTTGGGTCGAAAGACTTTTTCATCTCTTTTACTAACAGGTGTACGTTGAAGAGCAAAGGACCTAATAAATCATAAGCAGGGCCCAAAAGCCCGATACTCGCACCTGCGCTCTTTGTTTCTAGCTGTCCCTTAAGCGATCCAAGAATAACCTTCATGGCTTCAGAGGCTTGTTGAAGGGTCTGTTCTGGCCAGATGACAGTGGTCATTATAGCGCCATAACCCCTCTCGAGAGGATTGATCCAACCCCCGTGCTGACTGATCGGCTGGAGAAGACCCTCCCCTAATCCCTCTTTTTCATATGCTGCCCTTTGAGTCCTGTTTGCCCTCAAGATCTCGTCGGTTACAGCATCAATGGAATCAAGACAGCCAGTCCCCTGGTGGAAACAATCAGTGGGGCGACTCTCACGTAAGGAATGGGCAGTGCGTAACCAGTCGTTGGCGATGTGCATCCATAAGCGGTAGGGTTCGTCTTTCTCTGTGAGGAAGATTCCTCCCATTTTCTCCACTATGTGGCGAAGCACCTTTTCTTCGTATTCAAGCTGTTTAAGGGAGGTAGTGGCACACAGTCCCACAACATTGTATCCGCGAGGGAAGACATCTTTAGCCATACCCTCATGAAATTCTTGCTTGGTCCGGGAAGACCAGCAAAGTAGAAACTGCTTGGCGAGATGCTGGACGACAACGGCTATCTCTGCTTTTGCTAACTCATATTGAAGGTCACATGTCTTTCTCAGTCCATATTCTTCCTCTTCCGGATATTTGTGGGGGAAATCAATCATATACCAACGGAATTTATCGGGAGGTAATTCTGAAACTTTTTCAGTAGCATATCCTCCTGTGGGGAACACATCCGGGCCAGGCCAGGGGAATAATCGGGTAGATACTTTTGTGACCATTCCCATACCACCGGCGTGGCCAAATTGCCCCCCGCGTAAGAAACCCCGCAGGTCAGGACCTGGGCCATTATTCCAGATCCAATCAGACCCTGATTGAGCAATGGATCCACTTCTGAGTATCTCACCACTAGGGAGCACCAATTCGTAAGCCAGGAGCATATGAGCACCCAACCCTGATATCCATGAGTTACAGTAACCACCGTGCCAGGAGATATTGGCAAGTGCTGAAATCTGGCTCCCCGCGGGAAGACCCGGGTAGTAGAGCCCTACCTTCATTGCCTCAGCTTGAAGGGAGGCAAAACTCACATAAGGCTCAATTACTGCATACATGTTTTTGGCATCCAAGGTGATAATACGATCCATCCTCTTGGGGTCTATTACCACAGTCCCTTCTCTATTGGGGAAGGCGGTATTGATCATTCCTGTTCCTCTTGGAATCACGGGGAAGAGATAGCGGTTGGCTATTTTATAAATAGCCTGCACCTCCTCAGTCGAGCCTGGCATTACCACACAGGCAGGGCGCATGGCGAGTCCGATTTGTTCACGTTGAATAACACCATCAGCCGTCCACTGAATCCTGGAGTAGGCCTGACACATAACTGGATCGTTAGTTACATTATCCTCTCCAATGATGTCCTGCAGTGCTCTATACGCAATATCTGAAAATGCCATTATTCTCCCCCTCTACATTTAACAACTAATACTTTTTCAATTCCATAGTTTATATGAATTCAAAGATACGTGAGAGATTCGATCACTAGTCATTAGGTTTTTTTCAATAGTGTGAAGTCATCAAAAATCTATCTGGCAAAACATCTCTATCAATTCCTTCTCTGCCTCTCTTTCAATCACATTAAGAGGAAACATCACCGTATGATTAAAAACTAATTTTGATAGATATCTCGGCCATTTCATACCCCACTGCTAATTCCATCATCTTTACACCAGGATCATTTTTTATAAAGGTTGTTTTAATGGCACTCCTTCTTTGGATTAAGGGTTTCATATACGCAGGGTCACGTAGCTCATCTTTTTTCCACAAATCAATGTAGACAGCTAAGTATCCCAAAGTGAGCTCTAAGATGGCGTCCTGGGTCTTTTTGGTGCTGGGTGCAAAATCGGCAGTGAGACAATAGGGAGAAACAAGTGCCCTGAACCAATCAGGTGATCGACCGAACCGTTCAGGAAATAGTTTAGCCCCCTTCTCATAGAGATCTTCTAGCGGTGCAAGGTAATGTTCCATATATTCAGTGTCCACAATACAATCGACTGGAGGGTAAAAGTCGATGATAAAGTAACTTCCCTTGGCGCTCTCGGCCCAGTAGGAAGAGAAGGTGGGTAAGGCATGTTCATCATCTGGCCAGATGATAACTCCATAGGACATGAGCATCCCCTTAAAATTGTGGACAGCAAATGAAATCTTATCCAGTTTGGGAGCTCTATAGAGGTACTTAGAACTCTCCATGTTCTTACCTTTTAGATCCTGGAGCGGTCGTATATCCTTCCCTTGGTAAAAGTCCATAACCTTTCCATTAAAAGGCTTAAGTGCCTCTCTCATTTTTTCCTCATATGGTGGGAAAGCATGTTGTTCTTCAGACATCTTATTACTCCCTTCTCTATTTTAAGATAAACTGTTAGAATTAACAATCACTTACTGTTCTTTTCACGGTGGCTTTTGAGTGTCTTAAGCTAGTAAGTTTTACCTGTACAGCCCTTTATCTCTGACCACATCTTAAAGACGTGATTTTTGGTTCTTAATAAGTGAGGTATAACTTCTATTTATAATAAATAAATTTATAACGCAATATAAAAACGGAATAAGAGATCGTGTCTTCATGTCACACGTTCAAGGTTTTTATCAAACTTTTTTATCTCTCGTAAAACTTACATTTCATCATTTGCTTTTCTTTATAATTATTAGAAACTTCAGCAGCCTGCGTGTAAATTGAATTTTCTCATGAGAAAGGAAGGTTATTTACTCTGACTTGAGTGAGTGCTTTAAGAAAAAGAAAGGGAACCGTGTTTTCATATTACACATAAACCATCAAAAGTGTAAAAGGAAGATAAGGCACCCATTCTCTTTTGACGACTTCGTAAAAAGTCCATCTGCTACGTTTCGCTTCATCTTTAGTCATTCCGATGTACCCCTAAGTACGCCTCATTCCTAAGGATTTGCACCCCTTGCATCTGGAGCCTTTTTACTTTGTCGCCTAATTTCTGACTTTTTACGAGTTCATCTCGTTTTACACTGTTGAGAAACAAGCAGATGGGCGTGATTTTGGTCAGCAGTGCTGCAAGCATCATCGTTTATCCCTCGAAAACTTTAAAAGAAACCATCTTTTATGGCATCTAGGTATTAAATGCCAAACATAATCGTGAAAATAATTTCGATTAGCTCTTGCCATTTTTCACAAGGATTGCTTATGTCAATAGACAAAATATAATGGTTGTTTTAGTCAAGGCCGGCTAAAAGTTGTCTTTTTAACATCAAAAAGGTTGTTCTAAGACATAAAATCAGCCCATTTTTAACATCTTCCTATCGTTATAACAAATGGTTAGCTTGCTCCGACCTTGAAATAAATTGTTCTACTCTCGTGACTATTTACCAGAGAGATCGTCCCAGATAAATAGCTTTACCTTTAATAGGGCAGGCGGAGTACACGGAGAAGATTTATAGTTAAGAAGATTCTTTTCACCCCATTAGAAAAAAACCATGCTATTTATGGGGATGTAGGTAAATAAGGGGATGGTGCTCTAAATTATAATGAGAAATATGAGGGCCAGTGTTATTTATAAATTTTAGAAAATAGTTTTCTGCATTCATCCCGTTCGATAAAATGTCATAAGTATTTCACAGGGGGAGTCTGAGTCCTAATTTGAAGTTCTAACATCAGGAACTTTTCTCAACAGATAGAGCCCAGCTGAGAGGAATAAGAGTAAAGAGCACACCGCGATCCGATATTTATGGATGCCTAACCCACTAAAGGTAAAGACTATGGCTCCCCATACTAGGGGACCTACGATAAAACCAAACTTCCCACCCATATTGTAAAGTCCATAGATCCCGCCTATTTTCTCAGGAGGCGAAAGGTCCACTACCAGGGCACGGGCTGAAACCCAGGTTCCACCAAGCGCAATGCCTACTATGGGGCCTACCATCCAGAATACCCAAGGTGAGAAACTCACAATTGCCACTGCTAAACCAATCATCCAAGTACAAAGCACTATCATAAGTGTTCTTTTTGCCCCTAGGCGATCGGTAATCCATCCAAAAATGAGTGATCCTACAACAGCAAAAAGTGTGGAGACAATAAGAAGGATGCGGATCATGGAATCGCTGAAACCTATAACCTGATGGGCATAGACAGACATGAAGGCAATGACCGTATTCACCGCATCGCAGTAGATAAAGTTTGCAATTAAAAAGCGGAGCAACCCCGGATATTTCGTGGTACTAACAAGCGTGTTTTTAATCTTTAATACCTCCTCTTTGAGCGTGCGCCAAAAGATAGTGGATACCTTTCCCCTTTCCTCTTTCACCATAAAAAAGCAGGGCAATGAGAAAATAAGAAAGAGAAGTGCCGTGGGGATAAAGGAGGCTCCCCTTCCTACCTCACTGACAAAGGGTTTTACCATCAGAATACCCGCAATAGCTCCTACATACCCCAAAGCTACACCTATTCCTGCAACCTTACCCACTGAATATCCTCTACTTACCTGGGGGAGTAAAGCGTCGTAGGGAACCAGTGCTGCATGGTATCCAAAGTTTGCCAAGGCAAAGAAGATAAGTCCTAAGGTGAGATGATCAAAAATGCCTATTGTACCAGTAAAAAAAACGGAGAGAATGGTCAATCCAATCAGAAGGGGAATCCTCCTGCCCGTACGATCAGAGAAGGTCCCAATAAAAGGCATGGAGAGGGCAACCAGGATCATGGATAGAGAGAGAGAAAAGCTATATAGAATGTCTTCACCCCCCTTATCCACTGTTACCCACAGGGGGAAGTAGAGGGAGATGATGTTCATGGAGAAAATAGTGTTGGCAAAATCATAGAGAGACCAGGAGAGAATAGCGGGCCAGTTAGGTCTGTGCTCTTTTTGAACCAAGGTATATATTCTATGAGGATTACACTTCAATAAAAAGGGGGATTCTTTTGTACTTATTACTTCTTTATTTGTCCAAGCTCTCTAGAACGTCTGGTGGCAGCTTCCACGGCATCCATGAGGGTTGTTCTCATTCCCCCTGCTTCTAGGGCGTGCAATCCACTGATGGTTGTTCCGCCTGGAGAAGTAACCATATCCCTTAGTTTAGCAGGGTGATCCCCTGTTTCTAAAACCATTTTAGCAGCCCCTAAACAGGTTTGAGTTGAGAGTAGAAGAGCTACTGAACGGTGGAGTCCCATCTTTACACCTGCATCAGCTAAGGCCTCTATAAAGAGGAAAACATACGCAGGACCACTACCACTTAACCCCGTCACTGCATCCATAAGTGATTCATCTACCATTACCGTTTTACCAACTGACTCAAAGAGCCTTTGAGTGCTCTTAAGATCATTCTGGGTTGCGCTCTTTCCCATGGCCAGGGCTGATGCACCCTCTTGAATCAAGGCAGGGGTGTTGGGCATTATCCTGATAATAGGAACCTTATTTTTAAAATGACTGGAAATATAGGAAGTAGTTATTCCCGCTGCAATAGAAATAATGAGGTGTTTTTTGTTAACCACCGGAGCTATCTCACCAAGCACCTCTTCCATATTCTGAGGTTTGACAGCGAGCACTATAATCCTGGCTTTAGAGGTGAGCTTCTTATTGTCTTTGAAGGTTGTTATTCCATATGTCTTTTGAAGCTGTTGTAACCTCGTTTCCCTTATGTCCGAGGCATAAACATTTTGAGGAGACAGTAACTCAGCCTTGAGAATACCCTTTATTAAAGCCTCTCCCATATTGCCTGCCCCAATAAAACCGATTTTATCTTTTATCATGTTCTCCTCCTTAATCAACCATAGATCCACCCCGTTAGATATCTACCTTGTAAGCGTCTAATTGGATGAGTTATATAACGGGGGAACCACAAAGAATTTCTCTGTGGTTTTATTGTGATTTTTGTGATTGCTTTTCCAAAACGACACCAAATTGCCTCAGAGCCCCTTCATCGTGAAGAAGAGCAACTAATTCATGAAGATCAACGCTAAGTTGATACTTATGATCTAAACTCTTAAAACACTCCTTAGCCTTTTTAATAAACTTAGGTGATATATCTATCCTCCCAGCATCCAAAAGGCACTCTACCTTGGGTACCAGCACATTCAATAGTCCTACTAGCCTTGCCTTAAATGCAGGATCTGAAGAAATACATCTCGATATGGTAGGTGCATGCTGATAAAAGAGTGAAACCAACCTCCTGCCCATTTTATTTTGTGACAGGATTTCATCTCTAAATCTTCTCAATTTCTTCAGCTTCTCGTTGCTGAGTCCTAATACACTGAAAGGACAAGGCTGTAACTTAATATCTAATGTGACACTCTCATCTTTAACCACTTCAATATGTCCTCTCAAGTAAGGAAAATAACCTTCATGCGATATATATAGTGTATAACTTCCTGCTCGTATATCACTGATAGTATAGCTTCCTTCAAAATCTGTAGTGGTGAAAAAGGTACCTGGATCAACCATAATCTCAGCACCTTCAATCACTTCACCACTTAAGGCATCAGTTATGACTCCTTCAATGGAGCTCGTGCCCAGAGAAGACAATCGAAAATTAACATTCATCGTCTCTCCTTCAGAGACAACAACTCCACTCTCTCTAGCTACACTGTAACCATCCTTAAAAACAGAAACAGTATAGGTATTTGGAATCACATCTTTTAGGTTATAGCTTCCCTCAGCAAGGCTCTTGGCAGAATAACCTCCGGGACCAACCACGATGGTGGCCTCCTCAATAGGGATTGCTGTAGTGAAATCGGTGACTGTTCCTGAAATTATACCCGGTGTTGAGAGTGGGGTGAGGGTTAAGTCAATCGATACGGTAGCTCCTGAATCCACGGTGATAACACATGAACTACTACTATACCCCTCTGCCGATACTGAAATGGTACAATCTCCCGCCGCAGTCACTAACAGATAAGCACCATTCACAGTATAGGCAACTCCCCCTGTATCGGTAACCACTTGAGCACCTGTAATGCCACTCCCTGTGGAACTGTCAGTAATCACTCCCGTAATCATTCCAGTACCTGCACCACTATACTGATAGAGACCACTTGCCGTTCCCGTATAGAATTGATTCACCACGGAAGATGGAGCGTACATTTTAGCTCCATCTTTTTTAAGTAAAGATGAGGTAACATCGTAAGCCCAATAGTCAGACATGCCCAACAGAGACCAGTACTCACCACCATCTCTACTAATAAAAATACCTTTATCAAAGGTTGCTGCATAAAGCATCTGAGTGTGGCTTGGATCCAGCTCGATATCGACAATAGGGCTGTCAAGCGGTAGACCCTCACTGATCCATTGCCAGGTAGTTCCTCTGTCCACACTCTTAAATACACCTGTTGCACACTCAACCCCAGGGGCACCACTGCCAACATATAAAATCTCAGGATGTTCTGGGTTAATTGCAATGGTATTGATGACCATATCTCCCAAAGGGGTCATAAACCAGTTTTTACCCCCATCGTTACTTTTATAAAGGTTACCCATGATCACAGGGGCATAGAAGAGGCCACTTCCTGCATAGATGATGTCATGATTGTGAGGATCTACCTTGATAACATTGATAGGTGCGCTCTTGACTAAAACCTGCTCCCAGTTATCTCCTGCATCGGTGCTTTTATATAACCCCCCTCTATCCAGGGAATAAAATTCAGTTCCCACATAGAGTATGTCAGGATTAGAGGGATCAATGGCTATTGCATTAACAGTTTGCTTAGGAAATTCCATATATGTTGCATTTCCATTGATGAGATTAAATTTTCCAAGCCAGGCATCAAATCCAGCAAAAAGGATTAAAACATTTTGAGGATCAAAAGATAGGGTATAAGAAGGATTATAATCGAGAACTCCCCATTGTTTATCTCCTGGTTTGACATAAACTCCCACCATAGTACTTGCTGCAATCACTTGGGGGTTATGGGGATCAACTGCTGCGTGGAAAATGTGATTGGCATTAATCCCTTGATTTATAACGCTCCAATCAATTCCATAATTCTCACTTTTAATAATCCCTAGGCATACATCACCACCATACATTACACTAGGACTTTGTGGATCAACGACAAGAGTGAGCAAATCAAACTCAACGGTATCTATGACTAAATCGTACGTTTCCCAATGATCACCTGAATCGGTGCTTTTCGAAAAACCATAGAGGGATTGCGCATAAATCTTGTGGCTATCAGAGGGATCTACGGCTAAGGCTCGGCACCAACTATCCTCTGGCCACCCACTGATAGTCAATTGAGACCAGGTGATACCACTATCTTTGCTTCGATAGACCCCTTTACCACCACCTACAAAGATAACAGGTGGATCGTCTGTTGTAAGCATAATTTCATCAAACCAACTTTCCTCTAGTCCAGTAGATATTTGTCTCCAGCTTTCACCTCCATCGGCACTCTTATAAATAGAGCCTTCATCCACGTATTCTCGCCCTGACACTGCCCACACTTCTTCTGGTCTATCCTGTCGAATTGCAATACTTTGAATATTATGGTCGGCAGTAAAAGGTAAAATCTTCCAGTGCTTACCCCCATCAATTGTCCTATAGATTGCTCCTCCTCTATCACTTCGTTGAGGTCCCCCGCATCCCAGATAGATAGTGTTATCATCATGAGGATGAATGACCACGCAGTAACAGAACCGTTGTGTTCCCTTGGCTGAGAAGCAATCTTCCCAGGAGGAACCCTCATCCACACTTTTTGCAAGGAACATATTATATGCTACCCAAACGGTTTTCTGATTCTCACCTCCTATGGCAATGGAGAAGACCTCACGGTTTCTAAAATAATTACTACTCACCCAATGGATTCCTCCATCCGTACTTTTAAAAAGCCCGTCTCCTGACCAACTTCCCGCAAAAATCAGGTTTGAATCCTTTGAACTAATAGCCAAGGTATTTATTTGTCCACCATAAAGCCCCATATTTTCCCAGTTAGATAAAGCAGCTCCCTGGTGGCTAAAACAATGACAGAGAACAAAGAGGCAGTGAGCTAAGATCGAAAAGGATCTTTTCATCAAGATCAACCCTGAAATATTTTTATTGAAATCTTTGTGAATTTTTGTACAATATTTATAAGTGGGCGATTAACTCAGTGGGAGAGTGCTACCTTCACACGGTAGAAGTCACTGGTTCGAATCCAGTATCGCCCACCATAGTTATCCATTTTAGTTAATATATCTCGGAACATTCATCTCTGTTTAATGTAAATCACACCAAATTTATCCTCCTGCCAGTGCTACGAATTGCCATAAAAACGTGTATCAGGTTTTTATGTTAAAAACTTTTGTTTTACATGTGTAAACTTACAAGTCACAATAGCATTAGCACTAACCAGAATTCAAATCAAGCTATATATAACAAGTTTCTTAAGTTTTTCTTGAGCCTAAATTAGGATATAGACGTGCCCCAGAGTATAAATAGAATCATTCTAATGGAGTAAACCCTGTGAAACACAATGCAAAAAATACAGGAGCTCCTCGCTAATAAAACCCTCCTTTAAAATGAGGCAGAAAAGAAAGAGCAAAAAATTAATTCAGATATATCAGAAGCTTTACACTTCTATCGGTCCTAGAAAATGGTGGCCAGGGGATTCTCCTTTTGAGGTAATTATAGGTGCCATATTAACCCAAAATACCTCTTGGAAAAATGTAGAAAAAGCTATAAAGGCTTTAAAAGAAAAAAATTTGCTTGATCCCTTAAAGCTCTATAACCTCAAGGAAGACCCTCTCGCAAAAACTATTAAATCCTCTGGTTTCTTTAACATTAAGGCAAAAAGGATAAAAAACTTTATCTATTTTCTTTTTGAACACTACCAGGGTAGTATAGAAAAGATGTTTTCTGAAAAATTAATGCCATTGAGAGAAAGACTGTTAAAGATAAATGGAATAGGACCTGAAACTGCAGATAGTATCTTACTTTATGCAGGGGGAAAGCCCATCTTTGTAGTTGATGCATATACAAAAAGAATACTTATAAGACACAATATAATATCAAAAGTAGCAAACTATAGTGAAATCCAAGAGTTATTCATGGAAAATTTAGAGAAAGATATAAGAATGTTCAATGAATATCATGCTCTTTTCGTCTACATAGGAAAGCACTTTTGTAAGAGGATACCAGACTGTGAAACTTGTCCCATGAAAGGGTTATAAGAAAAGGAAAAGGAAAAGGAAAAGGGATGATAGTAAATTTTTATATAAAAAGTAGTATTTAAAAAGTTCAATTAATTCGAATAATTATGACACATTATTTCACTAAATATAATTATATTTAAAAAAAATATTGATTTTTTATTTTTTTTAATTATAATTATAAGATTATGCTGGCGTAGCTCAATGGCAGAGCAGCTGATTTGTAATCAGCAGGTTGCGGGTTCAAATCCCATCGCCAGCTCCACTTGTAGCTTCTGGGAGAGGTTCCCGAGTGGCCAAAGGGGACAGACTGTAAATCTG
>Ga0209427_10007628_pt1 | contig 12242 bp, 11 predicted proteins | sample DeeMarSWOR136_30_FD_187465 | JGI IMG/M metagenome (GOLD analysis project Ga0209427, IMG submission 187465) | Marine sediment microbial communities from White Oak River estuary, North Carolina - WOR-1-36_30 (SPAdes) (version 2) | ecosystem: Environmental > Aquatic > Marine > Intertidal zone >... | reverse complement strand
TGGTGGTGGTGGTGGTGGGGGTTGCGAAGGTTGTGCGGGTGGTCCCGGTGGTGGTGGCGCTACAATGAGGTCTACCATCTGCTCCACTATAACGGTCTGCTCCACTATCACGTTTTGCTCCACGGTAACGTTGACTGTAACATTGTCAGAGGCGGATACGGGCGTGACCTGTAGTAATGGCACAGAGCAAACTAACAATGCTGCTGTTAGGATGAAAATCGTCTTTCTTAAACTCATTTTACCTCCTTATTGGTTTTTATTTTTTTACCTTCAATAACAGCACAGAGAATAATAAAAATGCTGCTGTCAGGACAAAAATCGTCTTTCTGAGATTCATTGCACCTCCTTTATTTTTTCATTAAAAGTAAGATTCAGTTTACCTGCGAGCTCAATTGCATCGCCGTCAGAAAGTTGGTGTCGGCCGGTACCCTTGATGTCTGTGCCGTTGATTTTAGTGCCGTTGGTGCTGCTACGGTCCTCGACGTAGTACTGCCCGTCTTCGTACCAGAGATTTATGTGTTGCCTGGATATATAAGGGACATGCTCCGGAGGCATGGATTTTTCAAAGTCATGCCTGCCCAGAGACCTGACATTGCCTGCCAGCAATATCTCGTTCCCATCCGGCATGGCAAGTTTAGCTGGGGGGGGCTCTAACCCAGGAGTTGTAACAGGCAAGGTGTCCGTGGGAGTTGTCCCTTCGGATGGTATCGGTTGACCCGCTTGTGTGTCCGACTCATGTACAGGGTGGACTTTGATACGTCTCCTGATAAGCAAAACAGCTGTCACTATGGCTGCTATTACCAGCAGTAGTATAAGACCCCAGAGCCAGTAGGGTGGCTGCTCCACATTAACTGTTGCGGATGTAGACTGCGCAGCGCCGTCAATATAGGTAGCGGTAAGCGTGTAAGTAGACGTTTCATTGGGCGATACCTGCATTGTACCGCTTGTGGCTACATTGCCAACATTGCTGATTGTCACACGGATTGCCCCGGGTGCGTTCCAAGAAAGCGACGTTGACTGCCCTCGCTTTATTGTGGCTTCGCCCATGCTGATGGTGGGTGGTATTCTGGGCATAACCGTTATGGTTGTAGTCGATGAGACAGGGTTTCCCGATTTGCCATTAGCCGTCAGCGTATAGGTGGTTGTAGCCGCCGGAGTCACTGTTGTGGAGCCGGAGGCGGCAACCGAACCAACCCCTGGCGATATGGTGACGCTAGTTGCATTCGTGGTATTCCATGTCAGGATTGCTGTCTCCCCTTCTTCGATAGATGATTTGTTGGCACTGAATGAGTTGATTTCAGCGGGATAAACCGGATCCGGTGCCATTAATGGTATGTCTGGTGGATAATAGCCTTTGGTATAGTAAAAGCTCAGTGTTCGGGTTGACCAGGAATATCCAGAGAGAAACCACATCTTCCAGATATACTGTCCGGCAGGGTCTAACGACTGGGCAGCGAATGGTCCGATTCTCCACACGCCGGCATGTGGGCGGTACCACCTGTGGCACAGCCAGTGTCCGTAGGGAGTGGTTCCGGAAGGGTAATATTCCCACAGATAGAAATAGCCCGGTCCGTTGACGGATATTATCAGGTAGCATACCTGGTTATGGTAAAGGTTGGTCAGTGTCTGCCCGTAACTGTTGACAAGGTAAGCATTTGCTATCGAGCCGGACATTGTCGATGAAACAGCTAAAGGCGGTTGAATTTGCAGGCTAGACCAGGTCTGGTCGTATTTTTCTACGTTCACCGGGGGCTCTAAAAGCTCCCCTCCTTCGTATGGTGGTTGCCATGATTCCTCAGGGCTTAAAGGAGGGGATGGGTAGTCCTCGGCTTGGGCGGGTGAGATGGCACTGATATCAGCTAATAGACCCATTGCCAGGACCAGCAGTGCAATTAGGATTCTCTTCATGGTGAGTCAAGCTCCCGAATGTAATATTTCCTGCTATAGTTAAATATAGCTTTAACGGGGGTGGGCTGCTTGACTGCAGGCTGACAGGCAACTGACAGTTCCCTGACAAAACAGAATATGGCGGACGAAACAACCTGATGGGGTTAATGATAGACCTTTACGGGGTTAAAGAAGGAGAAACTTTAGTAGTATGGCGCCAGCAGGTTCTATGACGTCATCGTCATTGAGACCGACCTGACCTTTGCCGCTGATATCCTCGCCATTGAGCCTGGTGCCGTTGGAGCTGCCCAGGTCCTCAATGAAGAACTGCTCATCTTCCGCTTTAACCTCGAAGTGTTGCCTGGATATGAGCCCCAGCTCATCCAGGCTTAGAGCCCTGGCGAGGTCACCTCTGCCTATAACTCTGCCGTTGCCGTCAAGCTGAATCTCCATGCCGTTGGGAAGCGCTATTTTTGCGCTGGCGGTGGCTGATGGTACTGCGGCGGGTGGTCCTTCAGGCTCTGCCTCAGCAGGCGGTGACGCTGTATCTTGCTTGCTCCCCAGCCTGAAATACCTCCAATACATATAAAGACCCAGTGCAACTATGACGACAAATACCAGAGAACCAAGCACCAGCACCAACGGCTGGGTTAAAAATTCATATACCTTGTGGCTGGACGCGGTTTCTTCTGGTGGAGCAGGTTGCGGTTGTGGAGGTATTTGCTCAGCAGGTTGCTCCGCTGGCTTACCTTTTGAGTATGTCCAGTAAACAAGACTGTTCTGCGGATCATCCGGGTCCTCCGTAGCCCATTGACCATCGCCATAGAACCAGATACGGTATACATGCTCTCCCTCCGGTTCGTTATTCCCGGCATTGAACGGCCCCAACCTCCAGACGCCGCTTTCCAGCAATTGCCATTTATAGGCTATCCATTTTCCCCGTAAATCCTCGCCAACCGAAAAATATTCGTATATATAGAGCCACCCGGGCGTATTGATGTCCACATCCAGGTACCAGTTTTCGTCTGCGGTGACCTTGAATTTATCACTTTCCGATGGCCCGATGAAATCAGGGATAAAGCTGGGTGACGTATCTTCCGGCTGTGAAGACGGTCCCAGCAGGACGTGGTTCACCGGCGGCTCAAGCTCATTCCCGGCATCGTCAGCCATAGGTGTTTCAGGCATTGTGATATTGTCGGTTGGCGCGCCTATAGCCTCTACGTATGTTGTCTGAGCCAGCATCATTACGGCAGCGCTGAAAATCAGCACAAAATTAACAAGTAGTAAGATGCCTCTCATTTCTTTGACAAAACCTCCACCGGCTTCATGGGGTAACCGTCTGCTGATGACAGTGCCGCTTTGAAGGCGCGGGCATCGGCGAACCTGTTGTCCGGCGAGAACATGATGCCCTGTGCCAGGCATTTTGCCAGGCGTTTTGACATGCCACTTGAAATCAGGTAATCGGCAACAGCAGCGGCTTCGCTGTACGAGCGTGGCCAGTTGGATTTAAACAAGTCCAGGCAAATCTCATTCGGCTGCTTGAGAGTGAGCAGATATATGCATGTCTGCGCTAGGCCGCAGAGATCGCACCGATGGTCAATATCGCCGCCTATGAACAGCTCAGGGATATCGAAACCCTTGTTGGTGATCTGCGTGAATGGGTCACGGCTTGCCTTATCTTTTTCAGCATCGTTCAAGTTCTTCGCCGTGCCGAAATCGATCAGCTTCACCGTACCGTCGCTGCACAGCATTGTGTTCTTGGGGTTAACGTCCCTGTGTACTATGCCGGCGTTGTGTATGTAGGAAAGTGCATCCAGCAGCTGACAACCCCAGGCGATTACCTGTTGCTCTGTGAAGGTAGACCTCGGCGAAGCTGTCATTAGAGTTTCCCCGTGCAGGTACTCAATGACAAGGTGAAACTCTCCTTTATCATAGAAATCATTCAGGTATTTTACGATGCCATCATGTTTCAGCTTCTTCAGATAGCTAGCTTCCAGCATCAGCTTGTCCAGGTACACGTTATCCATCATAGTACCCCTGCGTGGTGTCTTGATGATGCACTGCCTGCCTGTTTTGCGTTCCACGGCGAGCCATATAGTTGCCATGCCTCCCTGCTTGTAAGGAGGTGTCCTGAGCTCATAGCGCCCGTTAACGATGTATGTGCTATCACCCGCAGGAACGCGGATCTGTGTCTTACCCTGGTCTGAGCGTGAGCGGCTGCGTTTACGATTACGCGTACTAATGAGTATAACGACGTTTACCGCCAAAGCTGTATAGATAAGGACCATTATTATAATAGCTTCATCTATACCCCACATCATACTTTCCTTATGCTGGTCTGGGCTGTGACCAAGGCCTGCCAGGATGGAAGACTGCTGGGCTTGGTAATTATTACAGATATGTTATCTGGTCCTCCTGCCAGGTTAGCCTGAGCGGTCAGGTCAATACAGGCCTGGTTTAAGTCGTGAGAGCCTGTGACGGTCTCGGATATCCTGTCCGAAGGCAGCACGCCGTGGAGACCGTCAGAACACATGAGGATATTGTCACCTGCATATAACTTCAAATGATGCAGGTCGGGGACAATATCCCGGGAATGGCCGAGAACACGCGTTATCTCGTTTCTGCGTGGGTGGCCCCTTGCCTGTTCTGCTGTGATAGTTCCTGCATCCACAAGCTGTTGGACAACTGAATGGTCTTTTGTAACCTGGATGGTCTCCCTGGTGTTAATTATGTAGCACCTGGAATCGCCTACATGGGCAACATACATATCTCCACCAATAACAAGTGCAGCAGTCAGAGTGGTACCCATGCCTTCCAGAGCCCTGTCGCTGGCGGCGTCTAGGACTTCGCTGTTAGCCTCATCGAAGGCAGAAGCTAAAACGTCCAGCGGCGGAGCGGGAGATTGTGCCAGTAGACCTGAAATGCACTTTGTATGAAGTACCCTGATGGCAATGTCGCTGGCTACTTCGCCGGCACTGTGTCCTCCCATGCCGTCTGAAACTGCGAACAGCCCGGCTGAGACCAGTCCCAGGTGAGTCCTGAGATCAAAGGTAGTGCACAGCACGCTGTCCTCGTTGATCTCTCTCAGTAGTCCTGTGTCCCAGCTATAACCTGTTTCTAACGGACCTTCTCTCATTTCCTGTGTTTCGGCTCCTTCAGCAACCTGAATGTCATGGTAGTTTCCGGCTGACCAGCCAGCTCAATCTTGTCGCCATCCTTGAGAGCCTTCTTTCTTTTACCATATATATCAACGCCATTAAGCTTTGTATGATTGGTGCTACCCTTGCCATCGCGACCGTAGTCCTTCAGGTAGTATTTACCTTTGGCGTAAGTAATCAGAATATGCTGCCGTGAAATTCTCATCAATATGTCATGCGGCAGCATGCCGTCAAAATCGCTCCGCTCAATGAATGCAGGGGCACCGGTTAGGAATATTTCAGCCCCGCCCGGCATGGTCACCTTAGCTTTCGGTGCAGTGCGCGCCGCTGTTCTAAGTTGCCGTTTATTCGGCCTTGAGGTCGTCTTTGCTTCGTCTATATCAGCGAAATATTTCCCACAGGTGTAACAGAAAAAACTGCCGTCATTGTTTATGCTCTGGCACCTTGGACAGACAATTTTGCCTTGGCCATCGTCCTGCTCTGGCTCGACAAGAGACAGCCCGCATCTCTTGCAGACGCTGTCATTGGGGCTATTCTCTGTCCGGCATGCCCGACATACTGCTTTCGCTCGTTTTACCATTATCTTGGCTTGTCCATGGTTCTTATAGAAGTCTATCCACTTTAGAGGTATGTTGCTTGACAACAATCTGACAAATACCTAATATGAATCTTACGAACTCGCGTTTCCATGACGATTGTGGCAGGTATATTATACCGCAACGCGCCACATATAATCCGTATGGTTGGAGATTGCACGTGGCTTTCATAATTGTGAAAAGCGGTGATGCCGAGGATACAGGCAAAACATTTGCTTTGAATAAACCGGTCGCCGTAGTAGGTCGCAGCAGTTCACAGTACAAGCCCGATATAGAATTGAACGGCGATGTTATTTCCAGGCGACACATAGAAATACTGTTGAAGGATGACAGGTACTGGATGAAGGACCTTGGAAGCATGAATGGCACGATGCTGAACGATGACAGGATAAGTGCCGGTAATTTATATGAACTCAAGCATAACAGCAAGATCGGACTTGGGGTGGAAGGTACGTCGGCACACACCTTACTGGTGTTTAAAGAATCAGAAGGCACCAATATAATCCACAAGAAACAATCATCGGCTGGTAAGCATGGCGAAGCGCTAGCAGTAGCATGGCTAAAGATTGACGAGGGGAAAAAGGAAGTGGCTATAGACGGAGAAGAGAGGAAGCTGTCCAAAAAAGAGTATGAACTGCTACGGTTACTTTATAGAAATGCTGGAAATGTATGCTCGCGAAACGAGATAATAGAAGCAGTATGGCCCGAAAGCAAGGACCATTCGGCTATATCTGACGCCACAATTGACCAGCTAATTCACAGGCTGCGTTTAAGAGTTGAACCAGAACCTGCCCAACCCTCTCGGATTATTAGCAAAAAGGCATTTGGCTATAAGCTGGTGTAAAGATATTGTGTTAACATACATGGGCGCAAGTGCTGATCACCTGCCTTGCCATAACTTGTAGGTTCGACTCTGACCGCTGGCTCCACAGATCTTTAAAGAGACCCTCTTAGTGTCTATGTGCAAGAACCGGGGAAAATTATTACATGATTGCTGTTAACCATTTGCCTTGTGTATCTCCTGAGAGAGGCAAATGGAAACATCATATTCAAGCTTGCAGTGAATTCCGGTTCCCCTGAAAGTACCACTGACAGGTGCTGCGTCAACGGGGTTTGCTGCAGCAGCAACAGCAATGTGCCGGTCAGTGGCAGCTAGACCAATGATGGGGTCGAAGCCCTGCCACCCACCACCTGGTATATATACCTCAGACCAGGCATGCAGAGTATGCTTTTCGGCTAAGTCTTCGTCCCATCTGTAACCGCTGACGAATCGTGCTGCTAGACCTACGGCTCGACAGCATTCCATGAACAGGACAGCCAGGTCACGACAGGTGCCCTTGCGTTTAGCAATGGTCTTTTCCGGCGCCATCGGAGCGCCTGTCTCACGCATTACTATATCACACTGTTCATGAATGAAGGAAGCCAGTCTCACCAGAAACGAAATGGTCTCTCCCTTAGCTTCCTTCGTAATTGGCTGGACGAAGTCGTCTATTTGCGAACTCTCATATCGACGACTCAGGTAAGGCTGTAACTGGTACTGGCAAGACTGTGAATAAGTGACTGGCAAGTTTAAAAAGTCATTCTCGGTTACAATGTAATTGAAAGGCTTTGCCGGTAATACCTCGACCTCAGACTTTGCAGAAATTGACAGGGTCCTATGCTGTCCATTGAACCACAAGGTGGCTGCGTTATTGCATTCTTGGTCAATGTGCTCGGAAACTCCTTGGGGTGTGGGTACCACGTCTAATTCAAACCGTATGACTTGCTGTAATGAATAGCAACGTGGACGAAGCCTGACTGTGTGTGGTTCAAGGAAGACGGGCTTACCGTATGAGTAGGTTAAGCTGTGTGAGATATTGTAACGCATTTAAATAATACACCCTCAGCGTTGTATTTTATCAATCACTACCTGAGTCCATTGTGATGGAAGATTTTCAATGGACTTAATCAGTCTCTTCTGCCACCAGCGGCTCACAGGAATTAATTCGTCAGCTTTATAACGATGTTGTATAATTTTATAGCTATCCCGCCGGTACAGAACAGCATCTACGGGAAAGTTTACGTCTGTTGCAGCAATCCGTGTCGCATCAAATGCAAGAAACCCTATCTTTAGTGCAATTTCCATACTTGTATCATAGGTCAGAGCACGGTCAAGTAATGACTTGCCGTAGCTCGACTCACCGATAACATAATAAGGTGTACCAGGAGCAACCTCTACCCAGTTCCCCTGGGGATACAGTAAGTACAGCCTATGTTCTCTGTCTTTTTCAAGTTGTCCCCCGATTATACAATTCAGATTGAAGTGGTAGCCAGCTTCGGCAAGTGCCGCCTGATCCTCGACACTGACACGGCGGACCTGTTCAGCAAAGGCGTTTACGGCTTTATAAAGCTTATCAAATGATTCGTCTCTTTCTTCAAGCACCTCATTGAAGTATGTAATTGCCTTATCACGGACTGATCTTAGACCGGAGGTCATAATGAACATCGAGTGGTGTTCGCGTTCAATAATGGAGACCTTGCCCGCAGTTATCCATTCCACACCACTGGTAACCAGCGTATCCGCTATACCAATCAGCCCATCTCTTACTTTCATTCCAATACAAAATGTCATTAAGACCTCCCTAAACTGTGACACCTGAAGCGGGTGGTTTAAGAGTGAAAAAGGTGTCGAATATGGCGTCGTCTACGGCATTTAATTTCATCTGGAAAGAGTCAAGATATTTGTGAAGGCCAGCATCAACCACTTCGTTAATGTCTGCATAGTCAATCTCAGCACGAAGGCGCCCAAGCCTACGTTCTGCCTCATTTGCAAAAGTTCCTAGAGGTGATCCGGTAATTTGATGTAGCGATTCCTCGGCGTTTATCAGGCAGTAACGAATCGCCCGGGGAAACTCACGGTCGAATATAAGAAAATCTATAACCTGGCTTGGTGTAATCCGGTGAAATCGCTTACGGTACATCTCAAGAGAACTTGCTGATTTTAGCAAGGCAGCCCACTGGATATTATCATATTGAGTGCCAACATATTCAACTTTCGGCAGCAAAATAAAGTATTTGACATCTAAAATTCTGGAAGTCTTCTCAGCCCGCTCAAGGAGCCCACCCAACTGGGAAAAATGCCACGCCTCACCGTGGGACATGGTTCCTTCCCTGATACCAATGAAGCGTTGGTTACACAGCTTAACCTTTGTAAAAAAAGCGTGCGGGTCCGTAAATGCTTCATCCTTTGCAGTCTGCGAAGTTACTAAAAGATAAAACTCGTTAATGCTTTCCCACATCTCGGAGGAGATAATTTCGCGTACAGATCGGGCATTCTCACGTGCCGACCCTAGACATGCCAAGATGGAGTTGGGATAATCGGGATCAAACGCCAGGAATTGAATCACGGTATCCCTAATTGCGCTATCATATCTCTGCGTGAACAACTCGCGGTCTCCGGTTACGTTTACAAGCGGCTCCCACTGGTGTTTTGCCTCCACTGGAAGATCCAGCATAAGGTGTAGATTCACGTCAATGAAGCGAGCCACGTTTTCGGCACGCTCAACATAACGGGACATCCAGTATATGGAGTCTGCAACCCTGCTTAACATAGTTTTAAAGCGAACTACAATTACAATAAAGCTTCATAGTTCTTCACTCATCTTTAAATGGGGGGGGCGATTCTATTCATCCTTATTCTCAACTTCAAAATCTTGAAGAACCCACGTATCCTTGCTGCCTCCTCCCTGCGAGGAGTTAACTACCAGAGAACCCTTGCGCAGGGCAACGCGTGTAAGTCCTCCTGGAAGCACGTAAATATTCTCTCCATAGAGTATATATGGGCGAAAATCAACATGTCTCCCCTCTAGGTGGTCTTCCAAAATTATGGGCACTGTTGAAAGGTCAAGCGTTGGCTGGGCGATGTAATTGCGGGGATCATGCATAATCCTTTCTCGAAAGATATTGCATTCCTCCGATGATGCGTGTGGACCAACCAACATTCCATATCCCCCCGATTCGTTTACCGCCTTAACGACAAGCTTATCTAGATTGTCTAGCACATGCTGGCATTGCTTATCATCCCAGCATACATATGTGGGGACATTAGGCAAAATAATCTCTTCATCAAGGTAAAACTTAATCATCTGTGAGACGTACGTATAGATGGCTTTGTCATCTGCAAGCCCGGTACCAGGCGCGTTTGCCAGCGCAACTCTACCTGCCTGATAAACCTCCATAATTCCCGGTATACCCAGCATTGAGTCTTTATTAAATACATGGGGATCAAGGAAGTCATCATCTATTCGACGGTAGATGACATCTACACGTTCAAAGCCACGTGTTGTACGCATATAAACAAGTCCATCATATACAACTAAATCCCTGCCTTCTACCAGCGGCATCCCCATCTGCTGGGCAAGAAAGGAGTGTTCAAAGTATGCCGCATTATAGATGCCCGGAGTAAGAACAGCCACTGATGGAGACTCAGTAGTTTCAGGTGCCAAGCATTCCAACGTTTCTAACAATCTATTTGGATAGTCTTCTACCGGACGGACATGCAAGACCTCAAAGAGCCAAGGAAACGTGTGTTTTAGTACTTGCCGATTTTCTAAAACGTAAGAAACTCCAGAAGGGCAACGCAAGTTATCTTCCAATACATATAGCTGACCATCGCTATGGCGAACGATGTCAGTTCCTGTAACATGACACCATATACCCTTTGGGGGATGCAGACCCATGCACTGTGGCCGAAATGACTTTGCGGAAGTTATTAGCTCTTTCGGTATTATCTTTTCCTTGAGTATCATTTGCTTGTTGTAGATATCCCCAAGGAACAAGTTGAGAGCAGTAATGCGTTGTTTTAGCCCACGCTCAATATACTCCCAGTCCGCAGGGTTCACGATCCTGGGGATTATATCGAAAGGGAAAATCTGATCCGTGCCAGCCTCACCTCCGTAGACAGTAAAAGTAATGCCCATCTGCAAAAGAGCTGCCTCCGCTGCTTGTTGTCGTCGTATCAGTTCCCCGTCAGGAAGAGAGTTAATTCGATTGATAAGGGTTATTGCCCTCTTCCGGGGTTGACTATCAGGCTGGAATAATTCATCGTAATGCGATTCAGTATTATAGTTGCCTATATTCATAGTCCCGAGTTTTCAACACCATTATTGCATTTCCGAAGTGTGTAACAGATCAGCTTTGTAAGGCTCTTATTCTATATTAGCAGCAATTTTATGGTCTGGCTACCCTGTCGCAACTCCTTACCAAACATTTTATTCTGGAAGTTCAGTTGCTCAATGAACATAGGAGGTAGAAATGTCCGTTAAGCACATTAAGATCCTGGCCATCGTTGAGATAGTCGTGGGGGTGCTAATCATTGCTTCCTTTATATGCCCATCACCTTATTCAAATATCGTCTTCGGAGCTATAGTTTTGGGATGTGGGATACCAATCTTGATTCACGTAAAGCAAATTAAAAATTAAGTAGAGGTTGTAGCAGCTCCTCACAGGTTGCAAAATAGCGGAATGGTTCCAGACACCTTGCTTAAGGGCGAGGGTATCTTACCATATATTCTTTTCAGGGAAATCCATGTGTTGAACGAAGTATTGATTGAAGTCGTGGCGGTAGGAAAGCTCGACATGCTCCATGAAGTTGACAACGTCTTTTGCCATTTGCCAGTGCTTCTTGGATAAAAGGACCATAGAGGCTCCCAGACTGGCAGCGTTTCCTAATGACTTGATGAGCTTCACGTTAATCCCGGGGAGAAGGCCGATGCGCAAGGTGCTGATGGGGTCAATGTAGTTCCCCAGCGCCCCAGCCAGATATACATGGTTTACATCCTCAATCCCAATGCCTAATTCATCCATCAGTGTGTGCACACCGGCAGCTACAGCCCCCTTGGCAAGCTGAAGTTCGCGAACATCTTTTTGAGTAAGGTATATCGGCCGGCCATAGAAGCCTTCTTCTTCGGAGGCAACTAGAAAATCATAGGAATATGACTGCTTAATCACTCTTGAATTTAAATCCTGATATTCTGCTTTTTGGGTTGGGTGAATCAAGCCTTCGTGGTCAATTACACCACAGTGTAATAAAACTGCCACCAGGTCGACCAGTCCACTCCCACATATACCTTTAGGCTTGACATTCCCGATTACACGATAATGCAATTGACCCTCTTCGATTCTAACGCCTTCCAATGCTCCTGCCTTGGCTATCATACCGGAGGAGATTCTTGCTCCTTCCAAGGCAGGGCCTGCAGCCGCTGAGCATGTTAATAGCCTTTTGCCGTTGCCTAGGAATATCTCCCCATTGGTACCAATGTCCAGTCCAAGTATGATTTCATCTTTTTGTTCAGCAACGCCAGAGTTGAGCACGAAGCTAATCATGTCCCCACCGATGTAGCCAGATTTCGTGGGCATAGTATAAAGCAAGGCTGACGGATTCAACTCGAGTCCGGCGTCTGCCGCATTCACAATCAATCCATCAGTTACCGCAGGCATAAATGGCGCTTCGGCTATTCCATCAGGGGGTAAGTTTAAAAGAAAGTGCTGCATAGTGGTGTTTCCTGCGGCAACAGCAATGAATATGTCCTCTTTCTTGAGTCCTGCAGTTTTAAGAAGGTGC
>Ga0209427_10007627_pt1 | contig 12243 bp, 9 predicted proteins | sample DeeMarSWOR136_30_FD_187465 | JGI IMG/M metagenome (GOLD analysis project Ga0209427, IMG submission 187465) | Marine sediment microbial communities from White Oak River estuary, North Carolina - WOR-1-36_30 (SPAdes) (version 2) | ecosystem: Environmental > Aquatic > Marine > Intertidal zone >... | reverse complement strand
CCACCCGAGTGTTTTTGGACAGGAGAGCCTTCATCCGCCCATCCCTCCAAGCTCGAGTACGTCGTCCTGATGGGTGCCAGCACGGGCGGACCCCAAGCGCTGATGGAAATCATCCCCAAGTTACCCCCGGATCTTCCAGCCGGTATCATAATCGTCCAGCACATGCCTCCGAACTTTACGCGGTACTTCGCCGAGAGGCTGGATGGCAGGTCGGGACTGATTGTGAAGGAAGCCGATGAGGGAAATCTCATCATTCCTGGAAAAGTACTCGTGGCACCGGGGGGAATGCACCTTTTTCTGGCTGAGTATGGGGGAAAGCCGGCGGTCATGCTTTTAGCGAGAAATGAACTCCAGCGGTCTTCCTGCCCCTGTGTCGATTTTGCAATGACGTCATTCGCTCCGATCCTGCAGGAAAGGCTCATCGGGGTCGTACTCACCGGTATGGGAAGCGATGGGACGGCAGGAAGTGATGCGATTCGCCGGTTCGGAGGTTCGATCATATGCCAGGACGAAGAAACAAGTCTGGTTTTTGGAATGCCCGGTGCGGTTATCGCACAGGGCCTGGCCAATGAGGTGCTTCCCCTCGGAGCGATCGCTGATCGCGTCGTGGAGAAGATTTACGAGATAAAGGCAGGGGAACCCGTTTGTGAATATTCGTGATTATAAGAAGCTGTATATAAACGAAGCCGAGGAGATCCTGTCGGCATTGGAAACCGGTATCATCGGACTTGAATCTGGTGAGGACAGGGCCACCTGCATCGATGAGCTGTTTCGTCATGCTCACAATCTGAAAGGTATCTCCGGGGCGATGGGGTACAATTCGGTTGTTGAGGCGAGTCATGCGGTCGAGAGCGTTCTCGACCGGTTGCGGCGGCAAGAGATCGATTTCTCCCCCGGTGCAGCCGACTTGCTTCTGCACGCAGCCGATTTGCTCAGAAAATTGGTGCAGAGAGCCGTCGATGAGAAAGAGGAAACGGAGGGGGAAGATTTTCTCCAGGAGATATCCGAGGCACTTTCAAAGCTGCATACCGCCTCCGATGGAGTCGTTGAGAAGGAGCAGGATGAGGCAAGCGGAATCGTCGAGGATGGTACCGATACCCGAGGATCGTGCGAGATGTACAGGCAGAAGGTTGCGTCGACGAGGGTGGACCTCGAGAGGCTCGACAGATTGATGGCGCTCGTGGGAGAGCTGGTTGTGAGTCGGATCCGACTCAGCAGTCTCGCACAGAATCTGGGGAGCAAACCGATTCTCGATGAGCTTGCCATCTCCGGAAGGTTGATCTCTGAGATCCAGAGGGAGGTCATGGAGGCTCGGCTCGTTCCATCGGGGCAGGTCTTCCACCGGTTGAAACGGCTCGTCAGGGATGTATCACGTGAAGTGGGAAAGGATGTGAGACTTGATATCGAAGGTTCTGAAATCGGACTCGATCGCGTGGTGCTCGAAGGCATGGTTGATCCTCTTGTACACTTGATACGCAACGCCATTGATCACGGGATCGAGACTCCCTCGGAGCGAAAGGCCGCGGGAAAGGATCTCGAAGGGAGAATTGCTCTTCGTGTCAGCAGGGAGCGGAACAGGGTGTTGATCGAGGTTTCGGATGATGGTCAGGGGATCGATCTCCAGAAGGTAATCGATAGAGGGGTGTCTACCGGCCTGACGAGGGCAGACACGGTGCATCTGACAGAAGAGGAGCTGTCCGGCATCCTCGCAACCCCGGGTTTCAGCACTTCCCGGAAGGTCGACAGGTACTCTGGGAGGGGGATGGGAATGAACATCGTCAAGAAGGCAGCCGATTCGTTCGGTGGTTCAATGCGTATCAAGAGCAATCCCGGGCGGGGAACAACAGTGTCACTGCAACTCCCCATCAATCTCTCGATCATCAAGGCTCTCCTCTTCTATGTGGGCGAAGACGTTCATGCACTTCCTATTGAGTATGTGAAAGAAACAGCACGTGTTGAGTTGGGTTCGCTCAAGAGCATTGGCGGTCGTGATGTTTTCATGACGAAGGGGGGAGCGATACCGGCCGTACGGCCGTGGGAGATTTTCAGGCTGCATCCCGATGGAGAAGAGGCTCGATACGTCAAGATAATCGTTGTGGAAACGGGAGGGGGACGTGTCGGCCTGGTGGTGAAGAAAATTCTGGGGCAGAAGGAGATCGTTATCAAAGGATTACCCGCAATGATAAGGGGAATCGGAGGGATATCGGGAGCAACAATTCTCGGAAGTGGAAGGATCGCTTTCATTTGGGATCCTCATGTTCTTTTACAGGAAAGGTGCCATTATGAGTCCAATCAAGAGGCCGTCGTACTTGAGAATTGATGCGTTAAAGGAGCTCGGAAATATCGGTGCGGCACACGCTGTCACGGGACTCTCAGAGCTCCTCGGCCAGCGTATCGACATCGCTGTGACGAGTGTAGACATCATACCGCTGCAGATCATCTATAACCTGTTCAATGGCCCAGAATCTATGGTTTCGGTTGTGTACATTGAAGGTTACAGCGAGGGTTTCAGGGGGATGATGTTCCTCATCTTCCCGCATCCCGAGGCGCTCAAGCTTGTCGAGGTCGCCACCGGGAAAGCGGTAGAGGGTGACCGGATCAAGGACGAGTACTCACTCTCGGTTCTGCGGGAGGTCGGCAACATCATGTGTGGTTGTTACCTGAACGCTCTGTCCAGCTTTGTGAAGAAGAACCTAATGCACTCGGTACCCCAGATATGCCACGACATGCTCGGGGCAGTCATGGACTCCGTTCTCATCGACTTGAGCGTCGAGTCGGATTACGCGCTGGTGCTTGAGACGGCATTCACCCTCACCAGCGGTGGGTGCAAGGGATTCCTCTTCTTTGTGCCAACCTCGGAATCACTCAATACGATTTTTGATGCTATCGGTGTCCAATGAATGAAAGAGAAAGGAGAGCAGCTGTGAAACCCAAGATACTGGTGGTAGACGATGCCATTTTTATGAGGAGAATGATCTCCGATATTCTCGTTGAGAACGGGATGGAGGTCATCGGTGAGGCGGATACTGGTTCAGGAGCGGTTGAGCGGTACAAGGAGCTCAAGCCCGATCTCGTGACGATGGACATCATTATGCCGGAGACGAACGGCATCGATGCGGTCCGCCAGATCGTCAGTTACGATTCGAATGCGAAGATCGTGATTTGCAGTGCTCTCGGACAGCAGACGCTCGTCCAGGAAGCAATCGCAGCGGGCGCGAAGGACTTTCTGATCAAACCGTTCAATCCATCGCGTGTCGTTGAAGTGATCACGAAAATCCTGAGCCATACGCCTGTGGCGTAGCATGAGATCGAAAGGACAGAAGATGACGGGGCAAAACGAAGCAGAAAGAAAAACTCTATTGAGTTTCGCTTCCAGAGTGGATCGGAACGATCCCGGGGCCCTCAACAATCTCGGTGTTCTTTACTTCAGGAAGGATATGTATGAGGAGGCGATTGAGCAGTTCAAGGAAGCGCTGAGGGTCGATCCGAGGTTCGACCTTGCACGGGAGAACCTTCAGTACCTCTTCTCTGAGACGAAACTCGAAGATCCCGATGTACAACGCTGGCAAGAGGAGGTCGATCATGACTCCGAGAACGTAGAGGCGCTGTACAGGCTCGGTGTGAGTCACCATAACATGGGTAGGTTCCATGAAGCATCCGAGGTCCTTCTACGGGTGATCGAAAAAAGTCCCGGCCACGTGACAGCGAGAATCTATCTGGGAAGTGCACTGAAGGCACAGGGACGTTACCAGGAGGCGTTAGAGCATTACATCACGGTGCGTGACGATGTGAGCACATCGGCTGTGTATCATACGGACCTCGGTGAGGTCTACTACAACCTCGGGAAGACGGAGGAGGCGATATCGGAACTCAGGATCGCGATAAAGCTCGATGCGAGTTACTGGCGGTCTCATTTCCTCCTCTCGTTCGCGTACGGGGACAATGGTCAGCTGCAGGAGGCGCTGGAGGAGAGTCGGATTGCTTCACGACTGAATCCCTCTTTCCAGAATACGGAGGCGAACCTTGCCCTCTCGAATTATGGGAGAGACGGGATTGAGGATACGGGTATTGGATCGTGTAAGGAAGCAGCGAGTCTCGAGAGCACATCATACACACTCGGGGTGGCGTACCGGGAGCGTGGATTCGCCAAGGAGGCGCTGAAAGAGTTCCAGAAGGCACTCGATGAGATGCCGGACAAGGATCGTGTCTACATAGAAATGGGGAAGATCCACTTGTCGGAAGACAATAGGGATGGTGCCGAATCCATTCTCCGTAAGGCTCTCGAGATGAATGAGGAAAGTGCGCTCGCATACAAGCTTCTCGGTTGTGTCTATCATATCCAGGGCGCTCTCCAGGAGGCTGCAGCGTGCTATCTCCAGGCTTACAGGCTCAACGCTGCCGATGCGGATGTCATGAATAACCTCGGTGTGCTCCTGTACCAGGTGGGGCTCATCGAAGATGCGGAGAAGATGCTCAAGAAGGGGTTGAACCTGAAGCTCTACCACATGGAATTAAATTACAACTTTCTGACCTGCCATCTGCTCAAGGAAGAGTACATGATGGTCGAGAATCTCATCCAACGTCTCGAGGCATTCATGGGCAAAAGTACGATACTCTACGAAAAGAGAGCTCTCTTGCATTTCAAGTTGAACAGGTTGACACTGGCACTTTTCGATATCGAGAGTGCAATATCGATTGATCGGAAAAACAGTGATGCCCTCTACCTGAAGAGCCTCATCTTCTTGAGAGAAGAGGATTACGAAGGCGCAGTCCGGGCGGTGCTCGAGGCTGCCAATATATGTCCGCGATACACAGGACTGTCCTTCTTCATTGCACTGGGTGACTTCCCGCGGAAGAAATCGCCTCTCGTTGATTCAAAATTATCTTCCGAATCCGGTGAGGAGCTCATTGAACTCCTCCAGGCCGGATTAGTTCGCCGGTATGATAACCTCGATGATTTCTTGACGCCGCTATTGAGCCGTAAGGTCAAAGAGGTTGTGGACGAGGATGAGGGCGAACCGGGGAGTGAGGTTGATGATGATGAAAAGGGTGGTCACCGGAAGAAAGCGAGCGAGCTACTGGAGATTACTGAAGACATCGACATTTGAAAGGTTGGTATCCGATGACGATACAATCGACGATCAGAGAGCTTGGACTCTTCGACCTCTTTCAAATCCTTCATCTACACCGGAAAACGGGTCGCTTGTTAATCACGGGAGCATCCCAGGGTAAGGAGGCACAGGTCGTATTCCGTGATGGTGCTGTCAGCTTGGCGGTCATGTACGATAGGGTTCAGAAGACCATGGAATCACTTCTCGTTGACTGGGGTGTCCTCGATACGGAGTCTGCCTCGAAAGTCGCGAAGAATCTACGGAAATACGGGAAGCTCATCGATTGCATCGATGGTGAAAATATCATGCCTCGGAATCAACTTGAGAACTTCCTCGCTACTCGGATGCGTGAAACCGTCTTCGAGGTATTCAAGTGGGATCGGGGTGAATACCGTTTTATCGAAGAAGAGCTCGATGAAAAGAGAGAGATCATTGTACCCCTCAACACAGAAAACCTCATTCTCGAGGGGGCCAGGCGAATCGATGAGTGGTCGAACATCCGGAGCAAGGTGCCGTCGAGGCACTCGGTGTTCGTATTCTGCTCGGAGCACGATGAAGATCAGAAGTTGAACTTGAAGCCCAAGGAGTGGGAGATACTGTCGCTCATCGACGGGAAGCGCTCGGTCAAAGAGATTTCGGACGCGGTTGGTGGCGACCTTTTCACCATCAGCAAGCTGATCTATGGTCTCGTGGTGATGGATGTAATCGATTTGGTGAAAGGGGATGAAAGTTCCGACTCGGAAGCGAGCAACGAGCAACGCATCGAAGAGCTACTCAGGTCAGGGAGAAACTACTATAACAGGCTCAACCTCGAAAAGGCGACGGAAGAGTTCGAAAAGGTGCTCCAGATAGATCCCGAAAGCTTCGAGGCTCTCAGGATGCTCGGTGAAATATACTACAAGACTGACCGGTTGAGCGAGGCACTGGTGTGCCTAAGGAAAGCACGCGAGCTGAGACCGAACAACCAGAAGGCGATGTTCATCAAGGGGTACCTCCACGCCCGCCTCGGCGATATCGCCCAGGCGGTCACCGAATGGCAAGAGCTCGGGGAAAAGACAAAGAATCCCCGAATCGCCGAGGTCGTAAGGCAGAGAATTTCTCTGGCAAAGGAATGGGAGAAGGTTCTGCAGGAGTACTAATCCCCCCGAATGATAAACTACCGTATGTCGACGGCTCACCCCATCAGGCACTGGAAATAGTGTGGATTCCTGAGATCTGCTTGAAACATTCTGATTTGTTACCAAATTGTTAATCCTTCCCAGACGGTACTTCTCACGCAACTAACAAACACCGCAATTCGTATGTAAATTGTGTCTGCAGATTGAGTGCTGTATACTCTTTGGAAAATCTTTGTTTGTGTCGCTCTCCGCATCGTGCTAACATGGCTTTTCTCTATTTGACCGAAATCTGGAAACCCGGGAAAGGGAGGTTTTTATGCGTTTCAGGTTTTTGGTTTGTCTCTTCGTCGCATCGCTCCTCTCCATTTCGGTTGCCGTTCGAGCCGATGAAGGGATGTGGCCTATTGACGAGCTGGATAAGCTCAACTTCAAGCAGCTCGAAAAGGTGGGACTGGAGCTCTCGAAAAAAGAGATCTTTGACGCCAAGGGTGGTGGGATCGCCTCCGGCATCGTGAGTCTCGGTGGAGGGACCGGCTCCTTCGTTTCACCAGAGGGCCTCATCCTTACAAACCACCATGTCGCTTTTATCGCCCTCCAGCGTGTGAGCACTGCAGAGCAGAACTATATCGAGGATGGATTCAATGCCGAGGACTTCGAAGACGAGATCCCGGCTCCCGGCTATCGTGCGTACGTCCTCGTATCGATCAAAGATGTGACGAAGAAGGTCCTGAGCGCCGTCGATGAGGAGATGGATCCTGTCGAGAGGCACAACGCGATCGAAAAGCGAATCAAGGAGATCGTGCAAGAAGCGGAGAAAGATCGGGATGTGGAGTGCAGGGTTTCCTCGTTTTTCAGCGGGGCACAGTATAAGCTCTTCACCTACTTCACAATCAAGGACATCCGTATCATATATGCCCCACCGAGGTCGATCGGTAATTACGGTGGCGATATCGACAACTGGATGTGGCCTCGCCATACGGGCGATTTCTCATTCCTCCGTGCCTATGTGGCTCCTGACGGCAGCTCGGCCGAGTACTCTGATGAGAATGTTCCATATAATCCCGCAGTGTATCTTGCTGTCTCGAACCAGGGTGTCCAGGAAGATGATTTTACCATGATCCTGGGCTATCCCGGTCAGACCATGCGTTACCGCTCATCTAACTCGATCGCCCATCACCAGAATTTCAATTACCCGAAAAGAATCAAGATGTTCGACGACCTCATCAAAATCTTTCAGGAGTCGGCACAGGCCGACGAGGCAGTGGCTATAAAGGTAGCTTCATTCGATGCGATGCTCAACAACTCCATGAAGAACAACGTGGGGATGCTCGAAGGCTTCAAGAAGGTGAAACTGCTCGAGCGCAAGATCAAAGAGGAGAAGGCATTTACCACTTGGCTCGATGAGAATGAAAAGATGAAAAAACACTACGGTGATGTGCTTCCGAGTATCACCGCTCTCTACGAGGATCTGAAGCTGACGAGGGAAAAGAGCCTGATCATGCGCTTCGCCGGTTTCGGGTGCCTCATGGTCCGTGCGGCCGGTACCCTGACGCGCTGGAGCGAGGAGAAGGCCAAGGAGGACCTGGAGCGGGAGCCCGGCTTCCAGGAGAGGGATGTCCCCCGCCTCAAACAGGGTCTCAGAATTCTTCAGTTGAGCTACGACCCGGAGACGGATAGGAAGATACTCAAGTACTTCATGAAGCGTGCCATGAAATTACCCGATAACCAGCGGATTGAGGCGTTTGATGCCGAGATCGGCGATGCCGAAGGGGCCGAGGCTGAAGCACGGATTGATGCGTGCCTCGATAAGCTGTATGCGGGGACGAAGCTCGGTTCTGTCGATGAGCGGCTCCGGATGTTCGACCTCACGCGCGAGGAGCTCCTCAAGGAGGGCGATCCGTTCATAGAACTCATGGTGGAGCTCGAGAAGGAGAGGAAGGCCCTCGAAGAGAAGGACAAGGCGTTCTCCGGAGCGATCACAAAACTCAGGCCGCGTCTGATCGAAGCGTACCAGAAGTGGAAAGGCGGCAGTCTCTATCCCGATGCAAACGGTACCATGCGTTTGACGTACGGTTTCGTCAAAGGCTACTCACCGAGAGACGCTGTCCATTACGATTGTATAACCGCCTTATCCGGTGTCATCGAGAAGTACACCGGCGAGGAACCGTTCGACTGCCCGAAGGAGCTTCTCTCCCTGTACGATCAGAGGGATTTCGGTAATTACGAGGATAACATCCTGCGTGATGTTCCAGTCGATTTTCTCTCCACAACCGATATTACCGGTGGGAATTCGGGCAGCCCGATCCTGAACGGCCGGGGAGAGGTTGTCGGTACGGCCTTTGATGGTAACTACGAAAGTATCTCGGCCGATTATCTCTTCGATGAGGATCTCACCAGATCGATCAACGTGGATGCCCGTTATATCCTCTTCGTTCTCGACAAGGTGAGCGGGGCAGGGCATCTGCTCGAGGAGATGACGATCCGCTAGCGGTCAGCGAGCGGAGCAAATGGAGCGCAGTTGATGACGGGCGGAAGGGATCTCGATCGTTCGCCTTTCCGCCCGTCTCTTCAATCGTGAGAGGAGATCATGGGTGAGTTTTTCGCACTTACCTCCGCGGTGATCTGGGCCGTTGCGGTGATTCTCCTCAAGAGGTCCGGCGAGACGGTAGCCCCGTTCTCCCTCAACCTCTTCAGAGTGGTTGTGGGGGGTGTCTTGCTGTTAGTTTCCTTGCCGGTTGTGGGGCTCCCCCTCTGGAGGGAAGCCCCGCTGAGCGATTATCTGCTCCTCTGCTTGAGTGGGATCATCGGTATTGCGATCTCGGATACGCTCTTTCACCGGAGCCTGAATATGGTCGGTGCAGGTATCACGGCCATCGTCGATTGCTTGTACTCGCCTCTCGTCGTTCTCTTTGCATTCTTTCTGATCGGAGAACGGTTGGGTATCTGGCAGTTCATCGGGATGGCCTTTGTGATCTCAGGCATTCTCGTCGCCGCTCGGCACGAACCTCCTCCGGGCGCAACTACCCGCCAACTCATCGTGGGGGTCTTGTGGGGAGTGCTGGCTATGGTGACGCTCGCTGTAGGTATCGTTATCGCCAAGCCGGTGCTGAATAGATCGCCGGTTCTCTGGGCGACGGCCATCCGCCAGGTCGCGTGCATCTGTGTCATGCTCCCCGGAGCACTCCTCTCTCGACGACGGAGGAAGATTTTCTCCTCCTTCCGTCCTTCACGAACGTGGAGGTATTCTCTCACGGGCAGCATTGTCGGCTCTTACATCGCACTGATCTTATGGATAGCGGGCATGAAGTACACCATGGCGGGAATAGCCGCGATCCTGAACCAGACAACAATGATCTATATACTGATCTTTGCATCTCTCTTCCTGAGAGAATCCTTTACGAAGCGCAAGTTGGTGGCTTCAGTCATAGCTGTGGTCGGGATTATCATGGTAACGGCGGGTTGATCCGGTGTCACTTGCTGTACCAATATCGATACAGAAAGCGGTGCTTTCATGTTGACAAAGTCGGAACTTTTAAAGGTGAAGCAGGTTATAACCATTCTGAAAATCAGGGGTTCGCCCTTGAAAGGTGGCGTGAATTTTATTATTTTTCTCTGACATGCTCCTGGAGCGCAGGGGCCCACACGTCATAATTTCACGTCGAATAGTGATGAGGAGTGTAGTGTCAGAACGAGCAATGGCTCGGAGTTGGCGAACCTGCTCATAAAAGAAAGGCTTGATACCATGGCGATTGATGTGAAGCAGATTGGCGAAAAGGTACAACGCGAGAGTGAAATACTCTCCAGAGTTCGGGGCGAGATCGAGAAGGTCATCGTGGGGCAGGAATATCTGGTTGAGCGACTGCTCATCGGGCTCCTCTGCAACAATCACATCCTCATAGAGGGAGTGCCCGGGCTCGCAAAGACGCTGTCTGTGACGACCCTCTCGAGAACGATCCAGGCGTCTTTCCAACGGATCCAGTTTACCCCCGATCTGTTGCCGGCGGATCTCATCGGAACGTTGATCTACAACCCCCAGTCAGGTGAGTTCACGACGAAAAAGGGGCCGATATTCGCCAACATCATCCTTGCCGATGAGATCAACAGGGCTCCCGCGAAGGTCCAGAGCGCCCTCCTCGAGGCCATGCAGGAGAGGCAGGTCACGATCGGCGATGAGAGCCACCCCCTCGATGATCCGTTCATGGTACTCGCAACGCAGAATCCGATCGAGCAGGAGGGAACGTATCCGTTGCCTGAAGCACAGGTAGACAGATTCATGCTCAAATTGAAGGTTACCTACCCCAGCAAGGAAGAGGAGAAGAAGATCCTCCAGCGGATGGCCACATCATCCCCGAAGATCGATGTCGATTCGGTGATACAACCGTCGGATATTATGCGGCTACGCGAGCTGACAGATGAGATCTACATGGACGAGAAGGTCGAAGATTACATTATCAATGTCGTGCTGGCGACGCGGACACCTCAGGAGTACAGCCTCGACATCGGCAACCTCATCCAGTACGGCGCCTCTCCCCGGGCGTCGATCTACCTGACGATGGCATCCAAAGCGCACGCGCTCCTACAGGGTCGAGGTTACGTCACGCCGCAGGATGTGAAATCAATCGGCATGGATGTGCTTCGCCACCGGGTCATCATTACATATGAAGCGGAGGCCGAGGAAAAGACATCAGAAGATGTCGTTGCTACCATTTTCGATAGTATTGCGGTGCCATGATCCCCGAAGAACTTGCCAGAAAGATCCGTATTCTCCAGATCACCACCCGAAAAGTGGTCAATGACGTTCTTGCAGGTGAGTACGGGAGCGTCTTCAAGGGCCGAGGCATGGAGTTTGACGAGGTGCGCGAATATATGCCGGGGGATGATGTGAGAACGATCGATTGGAACGTAACGGCGCGCACCGGGCGCCCTCATGTGAAGCGGTTTGTGGAAGAGCGGGAGCTCACCGTCATATTTCTCGTTGATCTGTCGGCTTCCGGCGCGTTCGGAAGTGTGAGAAAGCTCAAAAACGAGGTGGCAGCAGAGTTCTGCGCCCTCCTCTCTTTTTCCGCCGTGAAGAACCACGACAAGGTCGGTCTCATTGTCTTCACCGATCAGGTTGAGATGTTCATTCCGCCAAAGAAAGGCACCACGCACGTGCTGCGGGTGATCAGGGAACTCCTCAACTTCAAGCCGAGACAGGCAAAGACCGATATCGTGGGAGCGCTTGATTACCTCGGGAAGGTGACGACCAAGCGTGCGGTTATCTTTCTTGTTTCCGACTTCCAGGCGGAGGAGTTCGAGAAACAGATGCGTATCATCAGCAAGCGCCACGATCTCATCGCGGTCACCATTATCGATCCAAGGGAGGTGCGGTTGCCGAACGTCGGCCTCCTCGAGCTGGAGGATTCCGAGACCGGCGAGGTCGTTCTCATCGATACCGGCAGTGCTACGATCAGGAAGCGGTACGAGCGGTTCGGTCGTGAGCGTGCCGAGCGTTTCAGGGAGCTCTTTGCATCGATGGATGTCGACCAGATCGAAGTAATGACCCACCGGGATTACATCCCGAAGCTGGTGTACTTTTTCAGAACCCGAGAACGGAGATATTGATGAAACCAGCTGAAAGGAATGTTCGGTCTGGTGATGGTTATAAAAACTTGGCTGGCCATATGAATGCGATGTATGTCTGAGCGGTATCGAGTGGTACGGTTACAGAATGGAGGTCCGGATGGGAAACGATCTTGATCTCAGGTTGCCCTCGAAGGAACCGAAAAGAGGGGGACCGGGTAAAGCGCTCTATTTGCTGCTATTTGTTGTACTTGCAGTTGGTGCCGTCAATCTCGCCCTGCTCCTAGGGAGGGGTGAAGAGGGTGGTTCTGGAGGAGATGCGTTCACCGGGGAACAGTTGGAAGAGTTGGCATTGAAGCTCGAGAACCAGCACCTGTGGGATGCAGCAGCTCGGATGTGGATCACGTACATTGGGAGGGCTCGGCCGGGGAGGGACGAGAGCGCGCGCATCT
>Ga0209427_10007626_pt1 | contig 12244 bp, 11 predicted proteins | sample DeeMarSWOR136_30_FD_187465 | JGI IMG/M metagenome (GOLD analysis project Ga0209427, IMG submission 187465) | Marine sediment microbial communities from White Oak River estuary, North Carolina - WOR-1-36_30 (SPAdes) (version 2) | ecosystem: Environmental > Aquatic > Marine > Intertidal zone >... | reverse complement strand
TGTGTATCGGGATATCAAGAAAGACCTATGGTTTAACTCCTCTGCCGGCGGCACCGACATCAATGGCTGCTTCTGTACGGGAAGCCCCACCAGTCCTGTTTATGCCGGGCAGCTCCAGTTTCCGGCGTTGGCCATGAAGGTCAATGTTTATGACGAAACAGGTAGTCCCGTTGTGGATAAGGAAGGTGAGCTGGTCTGTGAGGCTCCTGCCCCATCCATGCCCCTTTACTTCTGGAACGATCCCGGCGATGCCAAATACAGAGATGCCTACTTTACAGTGTACCCCGGTGTGTGGCGTCATGGGGATTACGTGATACATGACAGCCAGACTGGTGGCTTTACCTTCTATGGCCGCTCCGACGCCATTCTCAAGCCCTCCGGTGTTCGTATCGGCACGGCTGAGCTTTACAACCAGGTGGAGCAGATGGAAGAGATTGCCGATAGCCTGGCCATCGGACAGAATTGGGAAGGGGATCAGCGCGTCATCCTGTTCGTGAAACTCGCCGAAGGCTACCAATTGACAGAAGAGCTGAAGACGAAGATCAAGAAGACACTTCGTGACAAGGCCTCTCCCCGGCACGTGCCGGCAAAGATCATCGAGACACCCGATATCCCCTATACGCTAAATATGAAGAAGGTCGAAGGCGCAGTCACCAATATCATCCACGGCAGGCCCGTGCTCAACCGGGATGCCCTGATGAATCCGCAATGCCTGGATTTCTACGAAAATGTCCCTGAACTCCAAAGCTGAAAAGGGAGGTGATCTGGCAGCCTAGTGCTCGCGTGGAAAAATGCACAGCGCCAGAGACTGTACGGCCACCCTTAGAAAGGGTGGCCTTGTTTTGACCCTAGGAGGCTCTTCGATCTCTCACAGACTTGCCATCAAGGCTAATCCAAGTAATTGCGGTTACATTATGGGAACGGATGCAGTTGGAATGTGGAGGAAGGGTGTGATCGTCGAGCAGCTATTCTCTATCCTTGTCCTCAAATGCCTTCGGGCATCGCGCTAGCTGCAGTGACGAACCTGTCTTCTAATCCCTGCCCATATCTTTTGGATTGCGTTTTTTGGGGGGTTTTGCTAATTTTTGATTCCTATCGACCGATAATACAAAAGGCTTTTCTGGTGAGGCTAATTCCGACGGTGACTCCCATGACAGCGTCCTTGAACTATTTGAGTATGTAGCCCAACTGGTAGCCCGAATAACGGAAGGTTATCAGCATCCGTATTCGAGAATAGCGGGCACTGATCTGCCTATCGCCGAGGTTACCAAGTACTAATCAACTATTACTATACCTTAGTGCCGATCTGAGAACCCTATCGGTTAAGACAAAGCCGATGCATATGGGCAGCCACAACGAATTACATAATTACCATTCGAATCACTAGGAAAACAGCAAATTTCTGCGGTACGCTAACAATAACCTTGTTTAACGGATTATAAAATGTCACCTGCTCTTCTCTTTGTATCCCGGCTCAGACTTACTCAGCTCAAAAACCTTATCCCTATCATAATACTATTTTCTCTTATTTCCGGGTGTGCAGTCGACAAAAAGGAAGTGATAGCTCCAGAACAATCTCGTATCCCCCCAATAAGCCTGGAAAACGGGATAGACAAATTAACAAAAGATATCACTGAATCGCTGCCGATCGAGAAAAAGCTCAAGATAGCAGTGGTAGATCTCCTGGGCCCCAATGATGTCCACACCCAGTTGGGATCGTTTGTATCAGAAAAGCTCATTACCAAGCTATACAAATCGAGAAGATTCGAGAAGGTCCTTGAACGGAAGCTCCTCAACGATCTCCTGGTACAACAAAGAATTGAGATGGAGGGATACTTCGATCAGGATACAGTGAAGTCAGTGGTGGGCAAAATCGGAATCGATGCACTGTTGATGGGTTTTATCAGTGAATATGGCTCCAAGGTTGACCTCAATGTTAGGCTTATCGATACCAGCGGGCAGATACTGAGCGTAGCTGAGGTGCAAGTTGACAAAGATGACACGGTCAAGCGTATGATCCAGATCGTGAAAGAAGCCACCCTCACGGTGGCCATACACCCTCCTCATGCAGACGCATCCGTGTCCGTAGGTGGGAGGAGAGCAAAGGCGCATAACGGCATATGTGTATTCAGTAATCTTCCCCAAGGAGCCACAGGAATCCTCGTAACCGCCAAAGGCTATGAGGTAGTACAGGAAAGCGTGTACCTCACGAATGATCAAACTATCACCATCTCGCTTCCCCCAAAACAGTGCTCCTTGACCATCAGAGTGACTCCTCACCATGGCGAAATTCTTCTCGATGGCAAAAGCATGGGCTACGCCTCCGATGGGTTGATGGTATTGAAGGGTGTGACATCCGGGACACATACCATTCTGGCACGGGCTGAGGGCTATCTGTCACAGACAAGAGTAACTGAACTCGATAGCGATACAACCGTCTCTCTGAACCTCGTGCCCGATCCCCTGGCAGAGCTTGCGAAGCTCACCCAAGAAAAGCCCAGCTTCAGGGTGGAAATCTGGACGGAGAAGAAGGTCTATAAGGTAGGGGAAACCATACGGTTCAACTTTCGCTCAGATCAAGACTGCTACCTGACTCTGGTAGACTACGAGCCTAACGGCAACGTGAAGATCCTTTTCCCGAATCGCTACCACCAGAATAACTTCATAGAGGGACGGAAAACCTATAGTATCCCTGGCAGCGACTATGGATTCAAACTTACGATTGAGCCTCCCCTGGGAGTCGAAAAAATCAAAGCCATCGCTACCACAGAGCCTCTATCTCTATTCAACCTCGAGTTTTCCAAGACCTTCTTTCCCACGATTGAGAGGGGCAATCTCCAGACTATGAGAGGCATCAGCATAGCTCTGGACACACTGAAAAAGGTAAGCTGGGCAGAAAACAGCTGCTCCATTCACATCCAGTGATCAAGCGCGATAAGATTGGAGATTTTGGCAAGAAATATGCGGTTTGGGTGCTACCGGGCCTACCACAAGATGTTGAAATTATCCCTCTCCTATTCTGATTGGACCACCTTGCTCTTTTCAGTATAGTTCTATAAGTAGGATTCATTTTTCCTCAGCCATCTAACCTCTATTCAAGAGGATAGCCATGGAGCCATTCCCTCAAAATGCGCTTGCCTTTCTCCTAATAGACTAAGTTGAATAATCTGTAAGGAGCTGTTATTTTCCTTATATGAAAGCATTAGGAATATCTTGGAGTAAATCGTAAGCACAGTGATCTTGTTCTGTATATACTGGTCGATGATCTCTCATCAAAAAAATGGATAGGGCATCACAAAACTCATAACATAAAGTTTTTTGGTTTTCACCAAGATGACAGGGCTCATTTAAATCGTTTGTGGCTCAATCAAAACGAATCGCGCCTTGATGGTAAATGAAACACGAAGTATAAAACCGTATAGATCAGAAGCATATAACAAGTATTACAGGTAGATTCATATTAAGTATTACAGGGTGCTACTCGCTCGAATTCATGCCGGCAGTATTTCACAGAATAATAGTATATATTGACAATCATCATGAAAGGGGATGCTTATGAACTATGAAAGCCTTATTGACCTGTTAAAAAACAGAAGGACTATCCGAAGGTTTAAACCTGATCCCATCCCGGATGAGTTTGTTGAAAAAATAGTTGAAGCTGCACGATGGGCCCCGTCGGGGTATAACATGCAGCCATGGGAATTTGTGGTCGTCAAAGAGGAAAAGAGAAGAAAGGAGATCGCAAAGCTCGTTGAGGATAATGGGGCTTTTCATTATCCGCCCATGGAAGCAAGACGGGAAGCCTGGCAAAAGGAGCCCTTCAAGGGAGGACCAGTTCCTGAAATGGATTGGACTACAGCACCTGTTTATATCATTGTATTCGGCGATACCCGGACTCAGGTGGGTCTCCCCATGCCCATAAGGTACCTCTATACCAAACGCCAGTCCATCTTCACTTCAAGTCTGGCAAGCGCTTTCCTGTGCATGCATCTTGCAGCAACCACGCTTGGGCTCGCCTCTATGTGGGAGACAGGAGTACAAAATCCCTATGTTAGCTGTTTACTGAAGGACCTTTTACATGTTCCTGATGAATGGGAACCCTATGACATTTTCATAGTAGGGTATCCTGCCCAAAAGAAGAGGGGCAAGCTAATGAGAGATTATAAAGAGATGGTTCATTATGAAGAATGCAAGACTGAAAATATCCGTACTGAGGAACAGATCAGGGAGTGGGTAAAGAGGGCCCGTTTCTGGGTTTCAGGACAAATTCGCAGAGGGCCTAATTGATGGTCTGGAAGATAGTCACTAAAGTTAAGAAGCGTATAACTTAACAAACCTGAAATACTGTGACTGTGATATCTTCTATAGATGCCAGGATCACCTATTTAGCCTATACTCTCCCGATATCACAGCCCAGAAACCGACAAGCTTTCGATTCAGAGAAATGAAACCGCATACAATATATTGAATATCGCCCTCTCTCTTTAAAATCTTCAGCTACTGGTATGAGTGGAAATCCTGCTGCCAGCCTGCCGGCTTACCATCACTGTATGTAGCATCTACAAACTGGATTCAAAATCCCTAACTGAAACCGCCGCGCACTGTCCCTTCCCGAAATTGGCGAATTCCGGTTGAAATATTGACGTAGGCACATCAACCTCTTATTCACAGACTTGCCGCCAAGGCGAATCTATTTCACTGCGATTCTAATATCGTATAATCGAAATTAATTTTGTCCACCCAATTCATATTTAACACATTAACCCGGACGAAAGAATAAAGGTAAGAAAGGATCGTCACAATCTGACCAACAGTCAGTGGATGAAATGGAGGACTGGAGGATATATAACAACCGCCTCTTCCAACGCCTTCCTTTAAAGAAAGGGTGGTAAAGGAAAGCAGGGTCAAATGAGCCATGATTTATCCTTTACCTTATGATTGGATCCTTCTTCGCACGGACCGAGCTCTTCATATTGTCCTAAGTGGCAGTCATAGCAGTTCTAACAATGCATTCAACCGCCTTTTAGGGGGGCATTTGGCATCATCCAAGGATGGTCTTTGGTATGGCAACTTATGCACAATGCTATGTGGGCCATGAGGCGAAATGAATGAGGTTGCCTTTTTGTTTATTATGGGACTAGTATCTTTAAGAGTGTCACCGGAGCAAGAGCATAAGTGTTTTGTATTCATTTCCCATTCCCTCAGGCGGGTCTCCCGATGATATTCGAGAGGTATTGACGTCTCCTATTGGGAAAATCCGTTGCTCGGCCCGGTAGGAGAAAGGTGAACCTAATTGCGGAAAGGGGAAAGGAGTTTCTCACACATGCGCATACTCTTAGTTGAAGATGATCTGAAGATCGCTTCCTTTGTCGTAAAGGGGCTGAAAGAGGCGGGCTTTGCCGTTGACCACGCTCAAGATGGCGAGGAGGGGCTTTATATGGCTTTAACTGAGCCTTATGATGCAACGATCGTTGACATAATGTTGCCCAAATTGGACGGCCTGAGTCTCATCGAGGAATTACGCCGTAAAAAAATCAACACACCGGTAATTATTCTGAGTGCTAAACGATCGATAGATGATCGAGTCAAGGGCCTTCAAACAGGGAGTGACGACTATCTCACCAAGCCATTTGCCTTTTCCGAACTTCTAGCACGCGTACAGGCGCTCATTAGACGCGCTTCCAGGACATCGGAGCCTACGAGTCTTACCGTGGGAGAGCTCTCCGTAGACCTTTTGACACGGGAGGTTACTCGAACCGGCACTAAAATAGAGTTGCAGCCACACGAGTTCGCCCTGCTCGAGTATCTGATGCGTAACGAGGGACGGGTGCTTTCAAAGACTATGATTTTGGAACACGTTTGGGACTACAATTTCGATCCCCAGACAAATGTCGTAGACGTGTTGGTTTGCCGGTTGCGAAACAAGGTAGACCGGGATTTCGAAAACAAAATGATACATACCATCCGCGGAGTTGGCTATGTTCTTAAGGTCTCTTAGGCAACTGCGGAAAAAAGTCGGCTTCCGGCTCACTATTTGGTATTCGGGCATTTTTATCTTAAGCGCTCTATTCCTTTTTGCCCTCGCATATTTTCTTCTTTCATCATCCTTAAGCAAACAGGATCATGAGGCTATTCAGTTAAGGCTGGAGGAGCTCTCAGCCCTTTATCAAACAGGGGGCAGGGAGTTGTTAGAAAGAGAAGTTACTGTGGAGAAGAAATTCGAAAAGAAAATCCCTTTCTTTATCCGGCTTGCGGGGAGTGATAATGAGACCTTATTCCTGCATATTCCCTATCAGTGGGTAGAATTCGACATCAAACAGCTTGAGAAAATGACCCCCGATACAACCGCCAAGTGGACTCATTTACCTATAAGAAACAACAGAAACGTACTTGAAGTTGCCTCAATCCCTTTGCCCAATGATTATCTGCTGCAAGTCGGCAAGAGCACAGAGGATCGCGAAAGGATTCTAAGGCATTTCCGTGAGATCTTTACAGCCGTCATGGTTCCCCTCATTTTGTTTGGCTTTGCTGGCGGAGCATTCCTTGCGTTCAGAGCGCTTCGGCCGATTCGTCACCTAATCAGCGCCGTCCGTTCTGTGGGTCCCAACAGGATGGACACCCGCGTGCCGAGCCCCCAGACAGGTGACGAGCTTGACGAGCTAGCCACGCTCTTTAACGGAATGCTGGAAAAGATTGAGGCCCTGATAAATGGAATGAGAGATTCGTTGGATAATGTGGCCCATGACTTACGAACCCCAATGACAAGACTGAGAGGTATCGCCGAGATAGCATTGCAATCGAATCAAAACCTGGAGACTTGTCGGGAAGCCTTAGCCGACAGCATAGAGGAATCGGAACGGATACTTACTATGCTAAACACCCTGATGGACATCTCCGAGGCGGAGACAGGAGCCATGAAACTGGATCTAGAAAGCGTGAATGTCTCCGCCTTGATAGAGGGTGTTGCCGAGCTTTACCGATATGTTGCTGAGGATAAGGGTATACTCATGCATACGAAGGCTTCAAACAACCTCTACTTGACTGCGGATCCCAACCGGATGAGGCAGATCCTGGCAAATCTGCTGGATAATGCCATAAAATATACCCCGACCGGAGGGAGAGTAGATATGGAAGCGCACCACAGAGGGCAAAAGATAGTTATCCTCGTAAAGGATACGGGAATTGGGATTCACCCCGAGGAACTCCCCAGAATATGGGATCGGCTCTATCGGTGCGATCAAAGCCGCTCACAAAAAGGACTTGGCCTGGGCCTCAGCCTGGTAAAGGCCATTGTCCAGGCCCATAAAGGCCAAATCGAAGTTTTCAGTGAACCCGGAAAGGGATCAAACTTCATCATTGCTCTTCCCACTGACAATCACCAATCTTAGGGTCATCCATCCCAAATAACCTTACTAAAATGTAATGTTCCTGCAAGGCTCCAGAAAGCTTTTCTGCTTATAGTAATCACAGAATGAACGCCTTGTGAGAAGCCTAGCTAACACAGAAGCGAATAGAAGGAGGTGGTGTCTGTGAGTCCAATACTCCGAAGGGATATCCGACAACTCGAGCTCGATGCGGAGAGGGTCCAAAGGGGCCTGAATATGCTGGAGAGCGATTATGCAGCCTGGGGCCATCAATGCCAGCAAAAGGACTTGAAGAAGCTCATTGAAAATCTCAAGCGGCTGGAATCTGATGTAAGTACGATGCTCTCAGATTGCATATTTCTAGGGCGTCAATACTGGAAAGATCATAACGTTCCCCTCATTGATAGACTCCACCAGGCCTTTACTGCCATGAATACCCTTTTTAACGATCTCAAGGAGGTCAGATTGGCCCTTAGCAAAACGACTACGAATCCTTCTGGCCTTGAGAAGTTGATTATTGATTGGGGCCGGCTCAAGAAATCGATCGATCAAACTCAGAGGCTTGTGCAGCATCCTCAGAAAAGGAGGAAGAACCACAACTGGCTCTCCGCAGTTCGCAAAAGGGGCAACAATTCCCCTTTAAGCGTAATCAAACGATGAGTGAGAACTATCTTGCGTAAGTCTTTTCTGAACCGTAGCGGTTTACTGATCTTCGTGTTTCCCCTGGCGATGGTGCTCATGCCGCTTCAGACTGTGCTGGCTCAGAGTGGGGAGGACAGGAATGGCTTAGTTGGTTGGCAAAGAGCCGTTGTCGAGGTAGCACAGAGGACTATCCCCGGTTCGGCGCCCATCGAGCTGATTCCCGATGGTGAAAAGGGTCGCGGATGGCTGGGTGTCAGCGTGCAGGATCTAACGCCCGACTTGGCTAATGCATTCGGTGCGGAGAGCACCAAGGGTGCGCTAGTAGCAGTAGTAGTGAAAGGGGGGCCTGCAGACAGAGCAGGTATACAAAGAGGTGATGTGATAATCGCTTACCAGGACAAGAGGATCCCCGACAGCAGCTCACTCCGCAATGAAATCGCCACAAGCCCCATTGACCAAGAAGTAACGGTAAAGCTCCTACGCAAAGGCAAGCAGGAGTCGCTTACGGTTAAAATTGGAAATGCCGAAGTTTTTACCAGCACATCGACCATCTTCCTCAGAGATCGGTTGGGGGCAGAGGTTCGGCCTTTGAGTGTTAAGGAAGCTACGAGGTACCATCTCAACTCGCGGAATGGAGTTGCTATCGTTTGGCTGGACCCAAAAGGCCTCTTAAGGGAAGTCGGCTTCGAAGTGGGAGACATGATCTTGGAGATTAACGGCCGACCCATAAAAGGAGTGGAGACCTTCATGAATTTAGTAGGCACATTGCAAGCTAGTCAACAGATTACCTTACTTGGCCTGGACCACCGAAGCGGCCGTACCGGATATGTCCAAGTCAAAGTGAGATGAAAGGGCGCCGTGCCTTGCAGTACATTTCTGCCCGTGCACCCCTTGCAGTCGTATACCGTGTTCATGAGGCAGGAGATACGGTCAGTGTAGTTGCTACTTGAATTATAAGAGCTGTCTTGAGTCGAGTATGGTGATGGAACTGCAAGGTTTGATCTGATTCCCACTGCCCATAATGCATGCAGAATTTTTAAATTTGTTTGAAAAAGGCTGGAAATCTTGTGCGTCATGAATAGCAATATCAGACTGCTGGAGCGAACATACTTCTGGATCCTGGTGGCGATATTCCTGCTCATTGTATTTACACCATACATAATACGGTCAGGATTCACACTGCTTGAGGAGGAAATTGCCGAAGTAGTTGCCATCGCCTTGCTGTTTACAGTGGGGTATGGTGTGCTGTTAGTATATCGGAAAGAGGTAAAAGAGAACCGCAAAGATCTCAATAGATTGAAGCAGGACAAAGGTGTTTTAGAAAACCGGCTGAGCGAGGCCTTTAGGTACATCGGAACAGTAAACATACAGATAGAGGAAATCAAGTCGGTCTTCTCAGAGATACGGAAGTTTCCTGAAAACAGGAAGGATTTTCAGAATATTCTCGAATACCTTGCAGAGAGAACCCTCAGTATGGTAAACGTTGAGTGGGTGATCTTTAGGATAATCCGCACTGAGGACCTCGATACGCTGAGCGAGAACTGTGAAACGCGCGGCAACGCTATTCTATTGAAACACAAGATCAGCAACAGGGCGCTCGCCTCAAACGAGAAATTCGAAGGGCTCACCGTTGTAGGCTCAACGCAAGAGAATTTTCGTATCAAGACATTCTGCATCATCCCAATGAATAAGCTCTCCAGCGAGAGCAAAGTATTTATTACGGCCATCGTCAATCAACTTGAGATGCTGTTCATTATCTTCACCTCAACCTATTACAAGAACGGTCAAATCAAAAGTGGTGATCTATCGCCGCAATGATACTCCGCAAGAGCTTTGGCAGGCACGATATCATCAAGACTTGCTTCAGCGCTCATCCACACAATGTTGCCTTGGTATTCCATAATGGTCTCCTAAAAGACAATCGCTTCGACAGGGCTGTGACGCACACCCGTGCCAATTAAGGGGTGCGAGGTTTTTATATGGAGTTTGGAGGAAAATCATGGGTTTAAGGACGAAGATTCTATCCGGATTCTTGATTCTGACTATGATGCTTGTTGTAGCCGGCATCTGGTCCATTTATGAATTGACTCGGGTGGGCACATCCGTTCAAAGCATGCTTGATGATAACTACAAGAGCATCAATGCCGGAAAGATGATGATCGAGGCACTAGAAAGAGAGGATAGCGCAGTGCTGCTCCTGCTTTCCGGCAAGTGGGAGCAGGGAAGATCGATCATAGAGTCCGGTGACGAGCTGTTTCAGAAGGGATTCACAATAGCCAAAAACAACGTGACGATCCCCGGCGAGCCGGCCTATGTTGACGAGATTGATGCAAAATACAAGATCTATAAAGAACTCTGGATAAAGCCCATCGTGGATACCTCGAGGGAAGGGAATCTGGACTGGTATTTCCAAGAGGTACATCAGGCATTTCAGGACGTGAAGCTTTCGGTTCAAAAACTCATGACCCTTAACGACTACACTATGTACGAGACCGCCTCGGCTCTGAAAAACAGGTCTCATAGGGCAATAATGCCGGGCATTGTGGCCATTGTGGCGGCACTCATTTTCACGGCGCTTTTCAATTTCTTTTCCAATCATTACGTGATTAGCCCCATAATCACAACCACGAGGGCCGTTCAGGACTTTATTGAAACCGGAGAGCTTCCTGCCATTCAGGTCGAAACGCAAGATGAGCTGCACGACCTGGTTTCCTCTGTTCAGAGGTTAGTCGCAAAGGTACGCACTGCCGAGGCATCAAAATGAGACCTCATATTATCTTTCGCTATGTAGGGATCGTGCTCCTGCTTAATGCGGTCTTCTTGCTGATCTCTTGTGTCATTTCCGGGTTTAACTCCGATTCCGCATTTTTCCCCTTGCTGTATACTGCCCTAATCTCGGCCCTCTTCGGGGTCTTTCCTTTAATATTTGTACCTCCTACCAAACAAATAGACAACAAAGAGGGCTTTACCATCGTAGTACTGAGCTGGCTTTTGTCTTGTCTTTTCGGGGTCATACCGTATGTGATGTGGGGTGGCGAATTTAACTTTACCAACGCTTGGTTTGAGAGTGTATCTGGCTTCACCACAACTGGCTCATCCATAATCACCGACATCGAGGTTCTCCCGCTGGGATTACTCTTCTGGCGCTCGGCAACCCACTGGATCGGTGGGATCGGTATTATCATATTCGTGCTCGCCGTGCTTCCCCACATGGGAACAGCCGGCATGATTCTCTACCGCACCGAGATGTCTTCCCTGGCTGTGGATAACTTCCGGTACAGGAGCCAGAAGACCATGCAGATTCTGCTTGTTATCTACGTGGGGCTGACCCTCGCTGAGACGATCTGCCTCCTTCTTTGTGGCATGAGTCTATTCGATGCCGTCACCCACTCGTTTGCAACCATTGCCACGGGCGGGTTTTCGCCCAAGAATGCGAGCATTGGCTATTACCACAGCGCTGCAGTTGAGATTGTCATTATTGTATTCATGATCCTTTCGGGCATACACTTCGGGCTTTTATTTGCGGCACTCATCGGAAAGCCCTCTGAGCTCTGGAAATCGTCAATTGTCAGATACTACCTCGTGGCGCTCGCAGCAGGGGTTACGGTAGTAACGATCAGCGTCCATGGAAGCCAGTTCCACAGCTGGGCCAATGCACTCCGCTCCGCGGCATTTCAGGTGATTTCCATTGGGACATCCACCGGCTTTGCAACTGCCGATAGCTCCATATGGCCGCCTTTTGCCCAGTTGGTGATGATTTTTTTTACCTTACAGTGCGCCTGCGCCGGCTCAACCTCTGGGGGCATCAAAGTCGATAGAATGGTGCTCTTCTGGAAGGCACTTGTAAAAAGGATTAAGAAGATGCAGCATCCGGCAGCGGTCATGGTGGTAAAGATTGATGCTGTGCCGTTTGAAGATGATGAAGTAGAGATGAATATTCTGTTCATATCTTTCTATCTCGGCATTGTCTTACTCTCAGCCTGCATCTTGACTGCGCTCGGCGTGGATATGCTCTCAGCCTTTTCCGGGTCTGCTGCAACGATGGGGAACGTGGGGCCTGGCTTTGGGATGGTTGGTTCCATGAGCAATTTCAGCCAGATTCCGGCGCTGGGGAAATGGGTGCTCACGGCCACTATGCTCCTCGGGCGGCTAGAGATATTCGGGTTGATCCTGTTTCTGGCAGCAAGATCATGGAAATGAATAAGAAATTACATCTACACACTGAGTGGTTATGATGG
>Ga0209427_10007625_pt1 | contig 12245 bp, 11 predicted proteins | sample DeeMarSWOR136_30_FD_187465 | JGI IMG/M metagenome (GOLD analysis project Ga0209427, IMG submission 187465) | Marine sediment microbial communities from White Oak River estuary, North Carolina - WOR-1-36_30 (SPAdes) (version 2) | ecosystem: Environmental > Aquatic > Marine > Intertidal zone >... | reverse complement strand
ATGAATCGAGAATAGCACCTTCTATTCCGCCTGCTACAAAATCATTAATCATCGCATCAAGGACGATACCATGCGGCCACCCTTGCATCCAACCAGTTTGACCAGTGTAAATCATGTCGGTTTTTCTACCTCTTTTCTTCAATTCTTCATTTATCATAACAGCAATGGTTCTTTTTCCAACAGCGGAATCAGTTCCCAAAATTGCAATACGCTTAGATTTAACATTCTTGATATTACCTGTATAAAATCTTTTATGATCACGAAAAATCTTTCTCACATCTGTAATTATGCAATTATTTTCTTTTGCAAGTTTTACAAACACAGGATCCTCAGATATAAACTGATGTAGACCAGATACGATATCAAGTCCTTTTTCCAGAGCCCAAATAATAGCCTTATCATAGCCATCAGGTAAAACCCCTCCCTCTGAAACTGCCCCAATAATAAAAGTATTTGCATCTGATTTACGATAGGCCTTATCAAGATCATTGTAAAGAGGTATATTTCTTTTCACGCCATCTAAAATCTCACCTGCATCACCATCAATAAGTGTAGTATCAACAACACATGCAATATCAAACCGTTTACTAAACCTTACAAGACCATGAGCAGTTTTACCATCAGCACAATTAAAAAGCCGATCCGCATAAACAATAGCACGTTTTTTAGGCATTACCGTCCCCACAAAGTCCAATTAAAAATTATTTTCTCCCAGTTAAAATAACAACATATCGATCAGTAGGTAGTAGTTCTTTTTTATGTATTTCTAAAAGTGCAATAAGACCAGCAGTAGAAGCAGGTAATACACTAAGCCCCTCTTTTTCCCGGAGAATTTTTGAGAACAACATCATGTTTTTATCAGTAGCATAAGCGCCCCATCCACCTGTTTCTCTAATGGCTTCTAATGCATAATCACCATCTATAGACCGCCAATTAATCAAAGGTTCATTAACAGCGGTTTCATGTATTTTTTCTGGTGCTAAATCCTCACAATTAGCTTGATTTTTTAAAAAAGCTTGGATAATAGGATTTTTTCCAAAAGATGAACCCGCTACAATTTTAGGAATCTTAGAAGTTTTACCACGCCTATAAAGACTTACAAAACCTTTATACACCCCAGCAAGAGTAGTACCATTAGAAACAGGCATTGCTACCATAGCTGGTGCATCACGTAGTTCGTCATAGATCTCATAGGCTATTTCACCATATGCGCGGAATTGAATCATTGTATTATCTCCACCAGCATTAGCGTCATAATACTCTTTTTTTTCGGCAATCTCTTGGGAAACCTTCACTGTGTTTTCATAATCTCCACTTACACGAATGATTCTAGCACCATTATCCTCGATTTCTTTAATTCTACCAGTATGATAATTTTCTGGAATATATATCTCACAGTCTATCCCTGCAATAGATGCTGCAAGAGAAATTGCAGCTCCATAATTTCCACAAGTAGCAACAGTAACAGTATCATAGCCTCTACGCAATGCGTCCATTACTTGTGCAAAAGCAATACGATCTTTCTGAGTGCCAGTAGGAGTTGTACCTTCAAATTTTAAAAAAATTTGACGAAGGCCAAACTCACGTTCGATATTTCTAGCACGGGTAAGATTTGTATCACCGATTTCGGAGTCGATGATATCCTCAAAAGCCTCTAGTCTTTCTTCTAAAGAACGGTTTCTATCTGCTGCTATTTTTCTTTGATAATCAAGCTCAGGAGCAATAGGTGGAAATTGAGATTTTGCTCCATCTAAAATATTTAGGACTGTATTTGGTTTTGTATTATCGGAATTTTTGATTTCTTTGTTTAAATCCGAATTATCATTATTGGAATATCTATTATTTTTTGAATTCAGATTTGAGGGCATGTCAAAGCCACTAACCAAAAAATCTTTAGTGAATATCTGTTATATAAAAATATCGTAACTATCAATGAAATATTTTTAAGAAATAAATGATAGTAAAGGATAATAATCCCATTTTTGATACAGGTTATTAAAGGTGGTATTTGTGAGAAATATAACCGAAAAATTTGGTATAAATGCCGGAAAGGTATGGACAACATTAAATATGCACGGTCCACTTACTTCATCTAATTTACTAAAAAACACAAGATTATCATTAAATGATCTATATGCAGCAATAGGGTGGCTTGCTCGAGAAAATAAAATCTATAAAAACGGCTCAAAATATGAACTAAAAGAAACAAATTTAACTGACAAAATTGGATTAGATGCTGGAAAAGTATGGAACGCCCTTAATAGTCAGAGAGATATTGATGTTTCAACAATTGCAGAAATTGCACAGGTTAACAGAAGAGATGCTTATTCAGCACTTGGTTGGCTTGCAAGGGAAAATAAAATAAAAACAAGGTGCAGAAAAAAACAAATAAAATTTGAATTAAAATAACTCTATTTAATTAGGTTACACCTGGATCAATATAATCTTCATCAGATTTGTATTCTTCTTCACTTTCTGCTTTTTTACAGTTTTTACAAATACCTTCGTCTTCCTCATCAGGATCTAATTCTTTACCACAAATTTCGCAATATTCAGCCATAATAACTCCTCATTTATAACTTAATGAAATCTGATATTATGTTTCGGTTTTTAAACTCTTTTTATGTTCCTATCTCTAATATTTAAATGCAATAAGTATTTATTCTAACTTGTATTCCAATTTCAACATAGGGCGAGGATAGTTAATGGCCATATTGGAGGATTATATTAGCAATGAGTACCTAAGATTCATAATAATTTTGATTGGAACAATAATTTTTGTAACTCTTTCATATTTAATTTTGAAACTTATTGTTAAAAAAATCTCTGGAGGTAAAAAAAGTTACGCTAAATTCATATTAAAACAATTATCAATTCCAGTTTTTTTCTTTGTTTTTATTATCGGATTATATACTTCTCTAAAAGCTCTTTCCAAATTAAATGAATATTATTATCTGGTAGATGGGGCATTTTTTATTATAACCATATTTATTATTGCTCTTCTTGCATCTCGAATAATTACAGTAATAACTATGGGATGGCTTAAGGTAAGGAGAGGATTTAAACGAACACCAGGTTTGCTGAATAAAGCAATTACAGTAATAATTTTTGTTATTGCTATAGCTGTAATATTAGCATATTTTGAAATTGATATAACACCATTAATCGCAGGTGTTGGGCTTGGTGCACTTGCAATAGGTCTAGCCTTACAAAGTACTTTATCCAACTTTTTTGCAGGAGTTCATCTAATCTCAGATCGTCCGATAAATGTTGGAGATTTTATTGAATTAGATGAAAACACTTCAGGAATTGTTGAGGATATTGGCTGGAGATCTACAAGAATTAGAATGTTAACTGATAATCTTCTAATTATTCCTAACGGCAAGCTTGCTGATAGCAATATTATTAACTATTCTATGCCTAAAGAGGATTTTTCTATCTGGGTTCCATGTGGTGTTGCTTATGAATCTGATTTGAGAAAGGTCGAAAAGGTAACCATTGAAGTTGCAAAAGAGATTCAAAAGACAATTCCTGGAGCTGTAAAAGATTTTGAGCCAATATTTAGATACCGAGAATTTGGTGATTCTAATATAAATTTTATAATAATCCTAAGAATTGAAAAACCTATGGATAGATTTATTGTTAGAAATGAATTTATTAAAGCATTGAAAGAAAGATATGATAAAGAAAATATTGAAATTTCATGGCCAATTAGGAAAATTTATAATATTAAATAATGGTGAAATTTAATGTCAAGAATAATAAAAAAAAGTTCTAAAAGTAGAGGGTTCCCACCTGGTGCCTTAATTCATATAGGTGAAAAAAAGACCGATAAGGTAAAAATTTCAGTAATTGATTATAGCATTGGAAAATATGATGAAAAAGAAATTGGAAAAGTCGAAGAGTGTTTTTCATTAAAACGCAAACCTTCTATTTCATGGATTAATGTTGATGGTCTCCATGAAATAGATGTGATAGAAAAACTTGGTAAGTGTTTTGATATACATCCTCTTGTTTTGGAGGATATTCTCAATACTGATCAACGTCCTAAAATGGAAGACTTTGAAAAATACATTTTCTTAGTTTTAAAAATGCTTTATACTGATGAAAAAACTCAAGAAATACACAGTGAACAGGTTAGTCTTATTCTTGGTAACAATTTTGTTATTTCGTTTCAAGAAGCAATAGGAGATGTTTTTGATCCTGTAAGAGAACGTATCAAAGGAGCTAAAGGTCGAATACGAAAGATGGGGGCTGATTATCTTGCATATGCTCTAATAGATGCTATTGTTGATAATTACTATGTAATCCTTGAAAAAGTTGGTGAAAAAATTGAAAGTATGCAAGAAGATATAATATCAAATCCCAACCCTGAAACTTTACAACATATTTATAAATTAAAACGTGACATGATTTATTTAAGAAAGACGGTATGGCCATTAAGAGAAGTAATTAATGGTTTATTAAGAGAGGAATCAAAACTAGTAAAAAAATCTACACATATCTATTTAAGAGATCTCTATGATCATACCATACAAGTCATAGATACAATTGAAACATATAGGGATATGATTTCAGGTATGCTTGATATCTATATGAGTAGTATTAGCAACAAGATGAATGAGGTTATGAAGGTTCTTACAATCTTTGCAGCGATTTTTATTCCACTTACCTTTATCGCTGGTGTTTATGGTATGAATTTTCAAAATATGCCCGAGCTTTCAATTCCATGGGCATATCCCGCTATCTGGGTAGTAATAATTATAGTTGGAATTTCATTATTAGGATATTTTAGGCATAAAAAATGGATATAACAAAGATAATGGATAGCCCAACTCTCCCCCCAGTTTTCTCCCGTTGAGCGGGTATGGGCCCGGCAGGATTTGAACCTGCGACCATCTGGTTATGAGCCAGACGCTCCACCAGACTAAGCTACGAGCCCTTAAAAACTGTAAGGGCATAATACAATTTCTACTACTTAAAATTTTGAGATTAAAAATAAAAAATCTACTCTATCCTAATATATCAAATAAAGTGCATTGCTAATACTTATTTTATTTTGTCATTGACCTCCAAAAGGCCATCAATTCTTTATTTAATTCTGCTTTCCACAGAATAAATTCAAGATCTTCTTCTGGAGGTTTTGAGGCATTTTCTTTAGGTTTCATTTTATTTATCCCTCCATATTTTTTCATCTTTACCACCTATCAATGCAGCTCCATGATAACATTTGTCATTATTACTATATATACTTATCGTGTAAAAATGTCAATATGGTAAAATGTCTTCCTATATAGGAGGGGAAAATTAATTAACCACTTGTTGTTAGTTATATCAGCATTCAAATGACGGAGCTATCAACGTTATCAAAATACCCTTTCTTAAACGCGTCTAAAGATTATGTAAAAGACAATGGTCTCTCTATAGAAGAGTTGTTAGATGATCCATTATATGAACGTGCTCGTACAACTGGTGTAGAAAGGCTTGATAATGCATTTAAAAATAGAGATGCAGGAAATCGTAGTCTTGCTACTGAATCAGATTGTATAATGGAACTTCTTTCGTATCCTATAGCAAGAATGGTAGCTGTATGCATTGAAGACATCTATTTTAAAAGGCGATATGCACTTGGCGAAGCTATTCATGCTTATAAAAATCTAGTAAATGAGCCCACCTCTTTTCTGATTGATATTGCAAAGGAATTTAACTTGAATGTAAAGTATTCTGAGGATACAAACAAAATCAGAATATATTTCGTTGATTACCTTCGTAATGCTCCTACAAGATATAAAGAATGGAAAATGATAAATCGTGGGATGAAAAATGGATACATCCAAATATCTCATAGAGATCTCGCTAGAATAATACAAGAAGCATTAAGAACTAGGATAAACAATGAGCTTGATAGTAGGGGTTGCAGTAAGACCATATACAAAACATTTTCATCTGATATCAAAAGGATTCAAAACACAGTGATGATTCATCGGAAAAATATTGAGGCAGCACCTATTGGAAAGTTGGATATTAAAAAGCTTCCACCCTGTATGAAGGATATACTTGCAGCCATACAGGCTGGTGAAAATGTTCCACATATGGGAAGATTTGCTCTTGTATCTTTTTTAAACTCACAAAAATTAAGTACAAATGATATTCTTAAAATATTTAGCAGTGCACCCGATTATGAGGAGGAAAAAACTAAATATCAAGTGGAGCACATAACTGGTGTTACTTCATCCACATCTTATACTCCACCAGGATGTGAAAAAATGCGTACATATGGTATATGTCCCAGCGACAAAATGGATGATCTATGTAAAAAGAAAAGGCATCCTCTAAGTTATTACAAAGCTAAATGGAGTCAGGAGAAAACCAAGAAATGAAACATTTTGTAACATTCGAGGGAATTGATGGCTCAGGTAAGTCTACAATATCAAAACTTGTTTTCAAACAATTAAAATCACAGGGACATGATGTTGTTCTAACATATGAGCCTACAGATACGTGGATAGGTAAACGCGTTCAGGAATGTATAGAAACTAACACAGATCCATTTGTAACTGCTTTTACATTTATTGCAGATCGGATAGAACATTGTAAACAGATTCAGAAATGGCTTGACAAAGGTAAAACTGTTCTATGTGATCGTTATGCTGAATCCACTTATGCTTATCAAGGTGCACAAATGCAGGACTTTACAGATAATCCAATGAAATGGCTTCAGGAACTTTCAAAAGATCGTATTATTACCCCTGATAGAACGTTTGTTTTTGTGATTGATCCAAAAGCATCTCTTGCTCGTATCCAGAATAGGAGTAATTTAATTCCTTTTGAAAAAGTGTCTTTCCTTGAAAAAGTGCATAAAAATTATCTAAAACTTGCAGCTGGAAAGCGTTTTATGAAAGTTGATGCTACAAAAACAATAGATGAACTTGTTAAAATTTGCAGTGAAGATATCCAAAGTTGATCTATTTTTCACTTTATTATTCTATTGTAATTTTAGTAAATAATATATATTAGATTTTTTATTTTTTATTGGAAGGACTCATGCTGGTAGCTTTTGTGGAGTGTATCCCATTCCCTCTTGGCTAGACCGGCATTCCTTCCCTTCTGTTTATATTTCGTCATATGAATTAAATAATTTCATCTAACAATGTAAGAGGTAAGAAAAGGACGATTCTTGAAGATGGGAAAAATGATATATAAAACGTGTAAGTAAAAATTCTTAAAAAATAACAGACGAAGTGTGAATCCAAAACTATAAGTTTTAGTAGCGTATTCATAAAACAAATAAAAGATGGGATGAAATAAGGCTAAGAGCTCTCTATGGAATAGTTGTTATAGAATATAATGTGGAAGGGATGCGTGTACAATATGTTTAATAGTTCTGATAAAATGAAAGAAGACAGAACTATGGATTCAACTGAAAGCTTAGCTTCTCTTTATCTTAATAGTCATAATCCTGTTTTTATTACTGATAAAAAAGGAGAGATTATTGGTGTTAACAATGCTTTTTGTCAAAAAATTGGTCGTTCGAAAGAAGAGATATTGAGGGTGAACCTCTGGGAAGCAAGTTTTCTTACTGAAAAAGCACGTAAAAATGCGTTATATAGAAATGTATTTAGATTAATTGGTAAAGAAACCCCTGTTTACACTTTGGATGTTATAGCCAAAAGTGGAGATATTCTCTCTTTAGAAATCGACACCAAGCCATATATCAAAGATGAAAGAGTTGTCGGAGAGATTGGTATTGTAAAAATCGCAAAAAAAACCATTCATGAGAGTAGAAACACCGAGCTTTTAAATAAATTTGAAAAAATACAGAAAAAAAGTGATGAAGTCAAAAGGATACAATCCAAACTTGAGGAGAAATCTAAAGATCGAGATCTATTAAAGCAGGAGATACGTAGAATAACCGGAAAATGGAGGGAAAGTCAATCAGAGTTAGACGAGAAAAACTATGAAATCAGAGAGCTACAAGACGAACTCGAAAGAATGCGACATACACTGGAATCACAAAAAAGCGAACTTGATGAATTAAGAGAGGAGTTGAAAAATAGTCAGCCAATATTAGAAGAGAAAAATCTTGACTTTAAACAAATTAAGAGTGAGTTAGATAAAAAACAAAGTGATTTAACGGAGAGGGAAAACCAGTTAAAGATAAAAAACAGAGAAATAACGCAATTACAGAAAAAACTAGAAGATAGGCTCAATGAAAAACAGAAACTAATAGACAAGGAAGTAGAAAAAAAATTCGTAGAGTCAAAGGACAAAGATCTTAAATTCAAGGAAGAGCAATTAAGTAAAATGCAGGCTGAGGTGGAAACAAAACAGGGGGAAATAGAAGCAAAAAATTTGGAGATACATGCGAAAGAAGAGGATAAACAACAATTGCAACAAGAGCTAGAAAATAGAAATAAAGAATTGAGTAAAAAAGAGGAGCAAATAACACAACTTCAAAAAGAATTACAACAGATGCAGGGAAAACTGGACTCGGGAAATGAAGAATTGGGTCTTAGTAAAATTGAATTAGAGAAGAAAAACGATGAGCTAGATGCAGTCAAAGCGGAATTAGATAAGCAATTACGATTAAAAAAGGGATTAATAGATAGGGTTAAGGATATGGAGTTGGGGGATAAAGATCTTAAATTTAAGGAAGAGCAATTAAGTAAAATGCAGGCTGAGGTGGAAACAAAACGGGGGGAAATTGAAGCAAAGGATTTGGAGATATGTGCGAGGGAAGAGGATACTCAGCGGTTACAACAAAAGTTAGATGATAGAGATAAAGAATTGAGTAAAAAAGAGGAGCAAATAACACAGTTTCAAACAGATTTACAACAATTGCAGGAAAAATTAGACTTAGGTGATGAGGAACTAAGGTTTAGTAAAGTAGAGTTAGAAAAGAAGAACGATGAACTGGATGCAGTTAAAGCGGAATTAGATAAACAATTACGGTTACAAAAAGGATTGAGAGACAGAATCAAGAATATGGAGTTGGGAGGTAGAGATTTTAAATTTAAGGAGGAGAAATTAACAAAGATAAGGGCGGAGTTGGAAACGAAGCAGCGGGAGGTAGAAGCAAAAAGTTTGGAGTTACGTGCGAAAAAGGAGGATACACAGCAGTTACAACAAAAGTTAGAGGCAAAGACAGAAGAGTTAGAATTGATGAAGGTAGTAATAGACAAGAAAAACAGAGAAATCGATGAGAAAAAAAATAAACTAGAAAGAACACGACATACGCTGGAATCACAAAAAAGTGAATTCGATGAATTAAGGGAGGAGTTGAAAAATAGTCGGTCACTATTAGAAGAGAAAAATCTTGACTTTAAACAAATTAAGAGTGAGTTAGATAAAAAACAAAGTGATTTAACTGAGAGGGAAAACCAGTTAAAGATAAAAAACAGAGAAATAACGCAATTACAGAAAAAACTAGAAAATAGGCTCAATGAAAAACAATTAAAAGATGAAAAACTGAAACAATTACAACAAAAACTAGAAAACAGAAACAACATAATCGAAGAAATGAAAACACTGCTAATAGAAAGACAAATAATACCGCTAGAAGAAAACGAAGAAGCCGATCAACTGCAATATCACGAACTTAAGATGGCGATAGAAAAGTTACTACAAAAAAATAAAATATAAAGTTATGATAGTTTTCAACTATTATTTTGAAATTATCAATTCTTTTAACAAAATAGTGTTGTAGACTTAAGTTAAGCTACAAATGCTTTTATATGAAAAAAGTATTACATATTAGGGCTCTGTGATGCACGAAGATTTACAGATTGATGACACTTTTAAATCGAATGGAATATTACATAGAGGAGAACTAATTTATTATGTAGGTTCGTTCATTTTTGGTGCAGGCATTGTGTTACTACTCATAGGGACCGCATTTGTTATGATTTTTGAAATACACTCTAAATCAGACCCAGGTGAAATTGTCCTTACTACCGTTTTAGTAGCTCTCGGTATTGCACTGATCTTGATTGGCATAAATATGATGATCAGGCAGACGAAATATGGAAAATACATCATGATTGCAAGTTCTTTAATGTCATTAATTGCTGTTCTAATTTTTGCATTGAATTATTACAGAAACTGGTATTATCCAATTATAAGTTATATTATTGCCCTTTATGTTACTGGATTTTCAATGCTAGTAGGCAATGCGTTTGCAAATATAACGGCCTGGATGATTCATGGAAAAACTGAAATTGTAACAAGTGGAGAAGACAAGGCAAAAATATATACCGATGAAGAAATACAACGAGATATAGAAGAGGCAACAAGGAAAAGTATGGAATTAGCAGCCAGTGAATTACAATTTGAAATAGGTGGCATGGAGAATATAAAAATAGGTAAAGCTTTTCATGAATCCCGTGGTACGGTAACACGGGTTAAGGATGATATGGATGAATCACTAACTTTGAAACAAACAATTAGTCCAGGCGAAACCGAGAAGTGGGGTTCGATAGGCATTGATAAAGACTCGATACAATTATCTAAAGCCTTAGAAGACCAAAAAGCTGAGAAAAGAAAGTATATAGATATCAAAGAAAGAGTTAAAAAAGGATGGGGAAAAATTACTAATTTTCTGAGATCAAAATAATAAATATAAAAGTTTGATAGACACCCAGCTTTGTTGTTGAAATAACTTTAGAGACAGACTTTACAGACAACGTCTCGACACCCGAAAAATTTTTAAAGCGAGTAATGCTTTAGTTCTACAACTATCTAGGAGGGTGATGTGAAGATGGCAAAAGGCCTTGATATTGGAACTATGAATATTATCTGCGCCGAAAAAGAAGGCGATGATATAGTTTTTATGAAGCAGAGGAACGCTTTTATGAAACTCGACTCTAGCGACCTAACAAAAAATATGTTAGATACTTCGAAAGTCCTTTATATCGAAGAAGGTGGAGAAATATCCCTTTTGGGAGAAGATGCTTTTAAATTTGCAACTATATTTGAGAAAGATGCAAGAAGACCAATGAGTCATGGTATTATAAGTCCCAAAGAAAAGGAAGCAATACCAATCATGAAACTAATTGTGGAGAATGTTTTGAAAGAACCTAGAAGCCACAATGAAATATTATATATTTCAACGCCGGCAGACCCGATAGACACGGATATGAATGTGTTATATCATAAAAAAACAATGGAAGCTCTAGCAAGAGGAATGAAATATGAAACACATGTGATAGATGAAGGCTTAGCGGTTATATATTCTGAGCTATCGAATTGGAACTTCACGGGGTTAGGTATAAGTGTTGGCGCGGGTCTTACAAATGTAACACTCGCATATTTGGCTACACCCTTGATGTCCTTCAGTATTGCACGGGGCGGAGATTGGATTGATGAACAGGTTGCAAAATCTACAGGGTTACCAAAGGAACATGTAACTTCCACAAAAGAAATGGGATCTAAGTTAGGTAAGGAAATTAAACTCGGAAGCGCAGAGGGTGCTTTAACTGTCTACTACGATGCTTTAATGACTTATGTAATTAAGAATTTGAATAGGAAGCTTTCAGAAATAACACCGCCAAAAGTGGCATTCCCTGTAGCGATTGCAGGAGGAAGTGCTTTGCCAGAAGGATTTTTCGAACTTTTTGAGAAAAAATTGAGAGAAGCAAACCTTCGAATTGAAATTTCGAAAATAATCCGTGCCAGAGATCCATTAAATTCAGTTGCAAGGGGATGTTTAATTGCAGCTAAAACACAGGAAGAAAAGAAATATGGTAAAATAGATTTTCTACCAAAGAAAGAACATAGTAAAAAACATAAGAAAAAATGGAGAAAGTAACTAGTCAGATAGAAAATTAATACCTTATCTAAAACAAGTGCATACTTATTTTTTTATAAACTCTATTATTATATAAAATAGAGTGCTCCCATCGGGATTTGAACCCGAGTCTACGGCTCGAGAGGCCGTGATGATTGGCCGGACTACACCATGGGAGCAAAAAGTTTTTATCCTCCCGATGAAACTTGTAATATTGTTAGCTCTTCCTCGTCTTTTATTTCATCGTCAACGGGGATTGGCTTGTATTTATTCATTACAATAACTGTGTCTGGTTTTAGATTTAATTTTTTTAGAATGTCTTCAACTGTTGATCCTGTTTTTAGATCTATCTCTCTTGTCTTGTTAGACCTCGATAGTTTTATTGTTATCTTCACCTGAATCGATATGCATATAAAAAAGGGTTTGATTAAGCTTTTGACAAACTTTATCTGTTGCAGGG
>Ga0209427_10007624_pt1 | contig 12246 bp, 6 predicted proteins | sample DeeMarSWOR136_30_FD_187465 | JGI IMG/M metagenome (GOLD analysis project Ga0209427, IMG submission 187465) | Marine sediment microbial communities from White Oak River estuary, North Carolina - WOR-1-36_30 (SPAdes) (version 2) | ecosystem: Environmental > Aquatic > Marine > Intertidal zone >... | reverse complement strand
ACACAGCATGGATATCCTTGTCATCTAATACTTTATGTATATCCCATTCTGTCAATGGCTTCACCCCAGTCTTTTGAGTTACGATTTTCGAAGCTGGTTCAAATAGCAGTTCATCTGTATCGCAGAGGGTCTTCACAACTACATTATGGCTATCTTTCAGTCCACAAAAGCTATTGATGTGCACAGTACCCTGGTTACGGATACCAATAACTGCCAAATTGATGCGTTCATTTGCACCAATGATTGAAGCATATGATTTAGCACTGAACCCAATGCCCCCAATGGCTATTCCGGCAGTCCCAATTACGCTTTTCTTAATAAATTCTCTTCTTTTTATAAATTCTCTTCTTTTTGTCATTTTATTAGCCTTTCGGAATTAACTGTTAACTGTTAAGAAATTTGATTTCCACCGACAGGAATCATTATACCGCCTGAGTGGATATTAATGCAAGTAGGAAATGAGCTGTCCTATGCAAGAATCAAAATATGAAGGCAAAAGCGTTTGAGTTACGAGTAGATGTACAAAAAATAGCCTCATTTTCGTGAGTTGTATAACGCCGGAATTCTTCGAAAAAGTCACCCCATTCAGTAGCTGTAAAACACCCTAATTTCCAGGGTTGAGTAGTCCGAGGGAATTTCACCCTCGGCCCCTCCGAGAACCTCTCAGCTCATCCGGCTCCTATCATTCAAACCATAAAATGGTTTATTAAAATTCCAAATAACGCTTCAGCGGTTTCGTCCAATAGAGCATTTGTGTCGGCTGTGCAACACAAAAACTCTTAATTAGTTCCTGTTGCGGAAACAGGACTTGTCATTCCCGCTGAAGCGGGTATACAGCTTTTTCACTCTGGACCCCTGCTTTGGGTTCCCGCAAGGCGGGGTCCCTCGCAGGGATGACATCGCCGGTTTTTGCTTTCCGCAACAGATACTAATTAATTAAGTATACGATGCCAATCCTTGTGCCGAACAGGATTGACACGATGCTTTGATTTTATTCAGAAAACGCAGATTTTGCGTGAACGAATTCAATGGCTGGTGCGAACTCTTAGGCAATAACCTTGCCTCTTGTGAAAATCAACGGGGCCTATACCGAGTTCATCGGCACAGGCCCCAAACAGATGCAAGTCCTAATGTCACTTCAGTATATTCTTAGGAGTAGTCCTCGGCCGATACAGCCGGATGTCGTCGAAGTACATCTTCCCGGAGCCGCCCGGGACTGTTGTGTTGCCTCTTGTGCCCAGGCCAATCCCTATCCGATCCACATCGGTCAGATCAATTCCCTGATTGGCAAATGTCTGCAGTGGAATCACCCACTCCTGCCATGTGACTGCTTGTGTGGCACTGTGATTATCATGGTACTCCACTACCACGGTTCCCGACATGTCGGTCACCGCGACGTACAAAGGCTCGGCGGCATTGGTCACATCACCTCTGAACCACAAAGACAATTCTTCGACGTCGCTTTTGGTCCAGTCTCGTGGAGCGGTTATTGTCAGCTCTGCTTCCGAATACTTCTTGAAGCCCTGCTTGTTGTTGTCATAGACAACTGGTATGGATTGGCGGCCACCGTGAACAATCCTCTCCTCGGTGAATGAAGAAGTGGCTTCATCGCCGACCGCTGAGCCGGTCCCGTTGCCCGGGTAGGCCGGTTCATCGTCATGCGCAACATAGCCAAGTCCATCTTTCCACGCCCACCATATCTGACTGTTGCGAGCGTCGTAGCCCTCGAAGTCGTCCACAACAAGGAAGTCTCCCGTGGTAAAATTCCAGAGGTAGCCAGTCCACGGACTGCCAGAGTCGAGGTCGTTGACCTCATCAACACGCCAGTAATACGTGGTATTCCACTGCAGTTCTCCGGGTTCATAGCTTTCGGAGCCGAGGTCTCTGGTGCCTTTGTATTCGGGCGAGCTTGTATCGGCGTTTGCCACGGTGTCTGCATCGGCGCCGAAATAGACCTCATGCTGAGCGGCTTTGTACCCGGGACTCCATGTGAGAACTGCTGTGTGAGTAACATCGATTTGTCCTGTGCCTGGTTTCGGTCTGTTAGATCGCAAGGGCAGTTGAAGATGACCCGACGGGATAACCGTCCGATCTTCAAACGGGTCTATCCATTCGAGTTTGGCTAACGCTCCAGAATTGTATTTGTTCCACTCCATTACGAGAGAATAACTTCTTCCTGCAACGAGTTCGATACCTGTTGTCGTGTATTCCGGTATGCTTCCATCGTTTGGCCATCTGTCAATCAACAATCTGTCATCCAGCCACAGTTTTCCACTGTTGTTCACATTTATGATAAAGCGATACACCCCACTGCAGGCCACATGAAGTTCCGCGGACCACCTGGCGGAGTATTCGCTGGTTGGGATTCCCTCGGCGGGTGAGTTCAGACCTTCAACGTCCCCATCAGGCCACGAGGAGTCGATTTCGGATTCGGTGCGGACGATTGCGGGCTGGCCGCTCAGATCCGGGTTGTTAAAATATTCAGCTTTGACACCGTCACTCGGTCCGCCTGAAGTGGTAAATGTCCAGATTTTGCCCTTGTTCAAAGCCTGCATTGTGGTATGCTCATCGATGCGCCAATAATAGGTGGTTTCTTTGTCGAGCGTACCAGGTGCATGTGTATTCCACACTGTATTCCCGATGAATACACTTGAATCGCCGGCTTCGACAGCCGCTTTGTCGGTGCTAAAGTAAATATCGTGCGTTGCAGCATCTATACCAACCTCCCAGGAAAGTTCCACACCATTTGGATCAACCCATTTTGCTCCGTCACGAGGTCTGGGATCATAGGCTTCGAGCATGGCGGCAGTGAAGCTCCACACGTTGCCGACAATCGCTGTCCCATCTGCGTGGATTTCATTAATTCGCCAGTAGTAGGTTGTGCCGGGAACAAGACCGTCCGGATAGGGAAATCCGGGGAAGCCAACAACAAGAAACGTTGTGGTCTGATTGCCCACAAACGTTCCCTCGGCACCGCCGTTCACGCCGTTAAAATTATCGCCCAAATACACATCGTGCGAGACTGCAGAAGCTCCCGGCATCCAAGAAAGGTTTGCCCACGTGTCCTCAACAATGGCACCATCCTCAGGTTGAGGTTGTTCTGCTTTGAGAAACAAAGAAGTGTTGCCCATGAACAAATCCTGCACATGTGATTCGGAAAGATCGCGAGCATAAATCATGACTTCGTCGATCCCTCCATTGAGGTACTGATCCTCATTTGCAGGATTCTTCCCAATATTCACATTACGCTCATTGAGATCTATGCTTCCAACATGTGATGCCTCACCTTCCAGTTTCCCATCCACATATGTTTTGAGCACACTGCCGTCATAAGTGCCAACGACATGGTGCCATTCGCCGTTGAACGAGTCATCTATCGATATGCGTGTTGCGTATGGGTCGCCGTCCCAAATGGCGAATATCAACAGATTGGTTCTGTGCTTGAACTGATAGCTATTATCCTTGGATATATAATGGTTCTGGCCTCCCATTTGCCCTCCGGCAGGGTCTCCGGCATCGACCGTCTTGACCCACGCTGAGAGGGTTAGTTTGTCGGTAATATTGAGGCTTTCAGCGTTGCCGCAATCGACATAATCACTTATACCATTGAGCTGCAACGCCTTTCCAAAGGGCCCTTCGATCCACAATGGAGAACCATTAATAGTACCGTCATTTCCACTGCCGCTTTGATCCGGGACAACCGTACCCTGGATGTCGTCAAAGGACCAGTAGCCCACCAGCGATCCTGCATTGCTGACGCTTGCGCCAAGACTCAGCGTCAGAAGAAATGAAATAGAAAGTGTCACTCTTATACACATAATAAATCCTCCTCGTAGGTTCAGAATTCGAATAACTTAAGACCAAACGTACACAGCAGTAGCTTGCTAAGTAATCTGATCACCTCCTTTCGAGCTCCAGGCCTTTCATACGGTTTTTGTTCTGCTTATAATCAGTCTTTGAGTCCTCTCATCCATTCCGGCCAGTCTTCGGCCGTGACCCCACCAGCCTTGGTCCACGGGCCATCCGTGTTGAAATTCCGGTGCCATTTCAGGTGCCATAGACTCTTGAGTCCGACCTTCGAAATCGACGCGTCCATGAACAGGCAGTTCACAGCGCCGTGGTGCCTGTTCAAGCAAAATCGCACCATGTTCGAGCTTATGTTGAAGGCAATCATCTCTCCCTCGAACGCCGGGGGGTCGTCGTGCTCGAAAGGACGACCCTCAGCATGAAGGCAATCCAGGAACAGCGGTATATTTCCCGCGCCCTTGATGTTGAGTTCTCGCCAGAAGTTCTCGACCGGGCGGGCGAATGCTTCATCAGACTCCCTGGCATTGTAGAGCCAACCGTTGAGACCGTAGCTGAGCAGAACATCGTCCGGTCCGCGATAGGCCCCATACGGAACTTCACCGCCTTCGTCGTAGGGCTTCGTGGCCAACGGACACAGTGTGATCTGCCGATCGTGATGGTAGTAGTGACGTAGCGCTGTTGCCCAGTGCCTCTTGTCATCGGTATTATAACTGCTGCACCCGTTGCAGAACCGACCCTCGTAATCGTTGTCATACATGGAGAAAACCAGGCTCCACTGATGCAGATTTGACTGGCACACCGAGGCTTTGGCCTGTTCCCGTGCCCGTCTGAGTGATGGCATCAGAATCGCCATCAGCAGGGCAATGATCGCAATTACAACTAACAGTTCAATGAGCGTAAAGGCGCTTCGCTTAAGCGTGATTCACCTCCTTTACCTGCTGAAGAATATGCCTTTCTGCAATCTTTCAGAGGGTATTCTACCATTATTGGGCAACATACGCAATATTAAAAATCGAGGATCCAGAAATTCTGTTTTCCGCCCCTGTCTGCCGTCTTCGGTCTTCTGTCCGCCGGCATCATTCCTCAGCCAGGTCAATCTCCAGCCGAGAGCACACCGCTGGCATGCCGCGCAAACAAGCCTCGTATGTCTTGCCGATATTCTTTGAGGATGCCCTCTCCGAGTCCCTGCCAATCGCCACAACGGTATAGTGCGCGTGCCAGCACAATCTCGCGTAAGGGTTCCAGGCGGCGACGCTTTTTTTGCGGATGGTTGGTGAGTGGCTCAAGCCCCGACATAACATGGCCTCGCATTCCGGGCTTATTCAGAAGCCGAGCCAAGGGCTCTGCTGCAGTTGGGTCTGCAATCTGTTCAAACGCCAGTGCCAGAGAACGGTGGTGCGAGAGCGTTACGTTGGAATTAAGTGTGTCCAGCTTCTCCAGAAGAACGGGCAACGCACGCCTATCGCGGGTGCCCCCGAGTGCGAGGATCAGCGCATCGACCGGCGTTGGCAAGTGTGCATATTCGGCCATAGATCCTTGATAGATCTTGGCATCCCACTGATCAATCTCTTTTAGCTTCGCGATAAGTGTTGGCACAACTTCTCGCTCTCCCATGAAACCGAGCAGCTTTGCATAGGCTATCTTGACTTCGCCTGTGGCGGAGGTAAATGCGGTCTTCAATGGGGACCGCGCCTTGTCAGCGTGAGAGAGGATTATGGCCAGCGCTTTACACCTTGCGGCGCGCGACTGGGTCTGGTCGCCGTACTCACGGATGGCCGCATGGACAAGTCTGTCGGGCAGCGGAAAAGAATCCCTGTGCGTTAGCACGTCTTTGGGCAAATTGCCAACTTGGACAAGATGCTTCTGCAACGCCTTGACATCAATTCGTCTTGGCGTGTGCTCGTCCCTGACCGCCATGGCAGCCGCTACCCCTGCTGCGTAGCCCTGGTTATGCACGTCCAGTTGCATACGGATCATTGCCGTAGCGTCTCGGTGCATGCTCATACCTAAACCAATAACGAGAATCCCATCCAATCCCCGCGGCAACAGACAACGGTACGGCGTGTAACATGTTCCACCGGGGGCCGGATGATTCGCCTTGCGGCTTTGCTGTGTGTGTGGGATGAGGGCGAAGTAGGATTCGCTCGGGTAACAGTGCGAGTCGTAGTCGCTGCCTGAAAGCACGATCGAATCCGGATACGTGCGACCGGCGATCTGATCCACATAAGAGAGCACGTGATCGCCTACCACGCGCCGACGCTCACGATTTTGGATCAAGGTACCCATGTCATACGAAGCCGCTGAGCTGGTCATGCGCACACCAACGAAGGCCCGCCAGACGTCCAGAACGTCCGATTCATCCACCAACAGGTAGTCCGTGTTGACATACGTCGCCCCGGGGCTGCGCATCGGCAAACCGGTTCCCTGCAGAGCGATGTCTGTTTCATCGCCACCGAACATGGAGTCGGCGCCTGCGGCCACTGCAATATCGGCGTTGCCCGTTGCATCGATAACCACATCAGCCAATATCGCTCCGCGCCCCATGGGTGTAGCGACCAGTACACCCTTCACAACATTTCCGTCAACAAACGCTCCACAGCCGAGCGCACCCAGCCAGATCTTTCCGCCAGCATTCCGGATCTCAGTGCGATACCATTCCATTTTGTATTCTGTGTTATGCTCCTTGTCGCAAAAGGGAACCTCTCTGGTGAAACCACGCAGCCGGCCATGATATGGCCGCCCAATCAACCCCATAGTCCCTACACCCCCGAGTCCTTCCTGGTACTCGACAACCAGAACATCGACGCCGTACCTTGCGGCCCCGATGGCGGCACAAGCGCCGGAGGTTCCACCCCCGATGACTGCGACATCAACGTCTGCCAAGACGGGCACGCCACAAGCGCTTGAAGAAACTGCTTTCGTTTCATGACCGGTGGGTCGCAGCCCGCGTAACACTTCGCGGACATCTCCGTTACTGGCAGGCGGTGCAGAACCAGCCTTTACGGACACATTGACCGGGGTACTCGTATTCTTTGCTTGTTGTGCGGCTGCTCTGCCGACCATGCGTCCGATTCTCTCCAACCTGTCTGGGCGCAGACAAGCTTGTACCTGGTCACGCGGAATATCGGCTGATCCACTGAGTACATAAAGTCGGGAACAGCCTTCTGCAATAAAATGCTTTATAGAAGGCAGGTTTTCCACGCGCCATCCGCCCGATACTGTTTCTCCAATAATCGAATCGGATGGAATAGATAACAGTTGCTCAGCGGACCTGAATTGACCGTCGCGATATGTGACGTCCCTTGCTTTTTGCTCGGCTTCTGCCAGGGCGGCAAAGCTCCCGTCACCAAGATTCAGATCAAGTGCGTACTCGTAATAGAAGAGTTCCTGGCCCTCGGCCCTAATCCCAGCCGGTATCTCTCGGGTCGGAAGCAATCCGCGAGTTACCTTGCCCCCAAGGACAACTCGGTTGCAGCGTCGGTTACCAGACTCCCAAGGCCGTCGCTTGGCATCGGCCAGCCCGGCGACAACGGCACGGTCTGTAGCGTCGATGATAACCTTGCCTATAACCGCTTGTCGTCCAGCTCGATTGGCAATAACGATTCCAGCAGGATCGCCACCGTCATCGACCAGAATATCGCTTGGATAACAACCGAGCAAAAAGCCTGCTCCGGCGTCAAGTAGCACCGCCTCAAGCGTCTGCTTTACACGTATTGGCGTGGTGATCTGCTTATCAGAGAAGATTTGCTTTGTCAGCTCACCATGCGGAGTTTCTCCTTCGTCCAGCCAGAGACGCATCGTCGCACAGATGTCTTCTCCAAGATATGGGCGAGAGCCAACAAGCAATACCTTTACACCTTCCTTGGCGGCTTCGGTAGCCGCGGCAACGGCGCCCAAGGTACCTCCCACAACGACTAGATCGACCTTATGCACAACCGGTATCTGCCGCGAGCTTTGATGCACAGACTCGGCACTGAAGGCCGGATGCACAAACACAGTTAACAACAGACAGGCACGGACACATCGCATTTCGAACCTCCTTTTTCCCCAGATTGTGCCCAGGAAATGTCCCACTGATTGTTGAAAATGGTAACTGTTCACGGGTATTTTCATAGTATTGGGCAACGCACCCGACATCAAGTACCCAACTTTTGAATCTACTTTATAACACACACATCTGTTTCAAGTCAATAGAATAATGTCTCAAAGTTGAGTCTGTGCTAACATTACAGAGGATATATCTACCCGACCTTTCTTCTTTGGCGGCCTCTTTCGAGGTGTAGGATGCTGATAGTCTGCTTTGCTTGGTTGAGGTGGATGTCTCGATACATATCTACTGCGATTCGCTGGCTGAGGTGGTCTTGAGTTCGGACGCGATAGATACTCTTCTGCATCTTGCGATGACGACGGTTCTCACGCTCTACCGCATTCGAGGTCGCGGGCAACAAACGGTCCTCCAGAAACGTCAGGGCCTTCTCCATGTTTGGCGAGGACTGTTGCCTTGGGTAACGTTTACGTTCTCGTCTCGCCGAGAGTGCGCGGACCAGCCCCACTAGCTAATCAGTTGCACAAAAGACACCTTTCCCACGAACTGCAAAACGTCAGAAATCTTCGAAAAGTCACCTCTTTGAGGAGCCAAAAAACACCCTGATTTTCAGGTGACATTCTGTCGTCAAAATGTCTCCACAGATGTTGATTTTGCCTATATCGAGTCTGAATAAATGTCGATTTTTTGGAAAAATACAAATATTCTTTGAAAATTTCGGTGTGAAATCGGATTAAGCAGCCGGTTGAAAATAAATGTATCAATCATGTAATTCTTCTGGGGATAGCCTACACTTCGGCTTGATTTTGGCCATTGTAGAACGTTAAACAATCTTTAGAGCCGTCCTATAGAAAATCCTGAGCTGGTTTAATAGTAAGTTCTTTTGCTTATTCGCTGTTCATATAGAAAGTAAAGTAATGAGATTTGTTTTCTTGACGATATTGTTTTGCTCAGATATATTGGAGCTAAAGGATGAGGGTTAGTAAGGTTGTCTTATTTATCTCTATAGTCATAGTAAGGGAGCCATTTCTGTTGGCAACCGTAGATGGTAGTTAACAACTAAATCTTCCAAATAGAAATGGCTGAAATGCATCAGTCGACGATAGGCGTTATCTCAATAAATCTGTTGTTACTTGGAGGCATGTTCATGTTGGTTACAAAAGCGGCTTTGAAACCAGTTGTCAATAATTTCATTTATGCCAAGCATGGGGAATGAATATGAAATCTGTTATTGTTTTGTTTATCATTTTTGCGGGTCAGACACTGATAGCGCATGAGGTCATCAACCTATGGACTGAGCAACCTCCCTATTCCAAACCGAGCTCGCTGGAAGAAACGGTCATTGAATCGTGGGGTGTTCAATGTGTAAAGAATGTGACTAATCCAACGCTTACTGTCTATCGTGCTCAGGGCAAAAATTCCGGCCGTGCCATAATCATTTTGCCGGGCGGTGGTTATGAGCTGGAATCCATAGTCGCAGAAGGTCGGCTCATTGCCGAATATCTGTCATCTAAGGGTATTGTTGCAGCGGTGCTGAAATATCGATTGCCGTTGAAGGAGGCGTCTGACCAGCCCCATCTACTGCCTATTACAGATGCTCGCAAAGCAATTGGTCTTTTGAGATCTATGGCTGGTCATTATGGCATTGATCCCTCGCAAGTCGGAATTATGGGTTTTTCTGCGGGCGGTCATTTGGCCACCGCTGTAAGCGTGTTGACATCAGAAAAGCAAAGTGAAAATCCAGATTTTTCAGCATTGATTTATCCCGTGACCACATTACGGGCTGAGAATCAAAAATGGCTGGAGAAGAGCCTGTTTCACCGCAAGATGACAGACGAAGAGAAAAAGCAATATGAATTGGTGAAGAACGTTACAAAGTTGACACCCCCCACTTTTCTACTGCATGCTTATGACGACGACGTTGTGCCCATTAAAGAATCTTTGCTGTACGCTAAAGCCCTTACAGCGGCAGGACAAGATGTCGAGGTACATTTTTTTGCTAATGGCGGGCATGGATTCGGTCCCGGCAGACCTGATGACGGTACGTCTCAATGGTTGGGCTTATTGGCAAACTGGATTAAACGGCAGTAGCATTGATATGTCATAACGAGGATGCCTCAAAAAAATTGTGGCAACAAGGATTTTAGTCTTTGACTTTGAGCTCTTCATAAGTGGTTGAGGGACAACTAGTTACATAAGCGGGAATACCGGTAGTGCAATCATATCCCTTGTCCCCAGGATTTATCCCGCATTAGTAACTCTGACGATTATTCGAACGCGAGTCGTCCACCGTTTGTCCGCTGTTCCACTTGCCGTTGATGCAATCCAAACGATACGGCCGACTGGCATCGTAATACTTCTTCGTGGTGTCCACCTGATTGATCATGATCCCCGCTTGATCGAGCACCAGCTTTCGTTGTATCAGGCCATCGGGGGTGACGAACAAGCTCTCCCAACTGTGCGGAGCGCAAGAATTGTTCACCGAAAGGAACATATAGTTGGTCGCGGCCCGTGCCTGCGCGGTCGGTGGCATGATTTTGGGATGGATGGAACCTTCCTTCTGGCGGGCGTTGTAAAAGGAATGGAACATCAATTGTACGCCCAGCTTGTGATATTGGCGATACAGTTCCGGAAACCGGATATCGTAACAAATCAGCAGACCGCACCGAACACCATTGACATCGAAAGTAACAAAATGATCGCCAGGTGAGTAATGTCTCAAGTCGCTGCCAGTACAGAAACGCTTGTCGTACCGATCCACGATCCTCCCCCCAGGATTGATCAGATAGAGGGAATTATGCGGTTTCATTCCCTCACTCAGTCGATGGACGCAGCCGAGCACGACCCAAAGGTCCAACTCGTCCGCCAGCGACAGGATCAACTCCAGTTCCTTCCGCTGCTTTGGCCAGTCAAAATTGTCCAGTGTTTTATGATCGACTCCTGCGTAGCCGGACAACGCACATTCGGAAAAATGAACGATGTCGGCATGCAGGGCATGGGCCTGCCGCAATTGCTTGTGAATCCATTCGGCATTAGCGGCCACATCTGCCGAGACGGGAAACTGACAGGTCGCCAGCAGCAACCTGCCCACGTTATTCGGTTCCGAAGCATCGATTAACGGTCGAACGATACTTGTCCAGAGCTTATACCCTTTGTCGTTCAGATGTAGCCCGTCCTTTATAAACAAATCTCGCCGCGGCTTGCCGTCTTGCCCCAGCATGGGTGTGTCAATGTCCGCGTAAAGGATACGGTCATCCTTTTCGATATAAGTCCGAATCAACTCGTTGGCCCGGCGCATCTTATCTACCAAACGCCAGCGACTGATACTCGGCTTGATGCATATATAGATCAATCGAGCCTCGGGCAAGTCCCTACGCAGCGAGCCAACAAACTTCTTGAAGTCGGAAAATACGGTTTCGGGCGATTTGCCAGCGGCAATATCATTGTCACCGGCATACAGCACTACTGCCCGTGGGACGTGCGGAGTAACGATTCGCGATATGTACCGGATGCTGTCAGCCACCTGGGAACCGCCAAACCCACGATTAATCACCTCCAGGTCGGGGAAGTACTTAGGCAAATCCCACATCCGGATACTCGATGAACCCACAAAGAGGACCGCATTTTTCGGTGTATGCGCTTGTTTGTCCTTCTCCTCGAATGAGCGGATTGCCTTTTCCCACCGACCTTCCCCTTGTTGCCCAAAGCTCGCATTGTATGAACCACAAACAAGAGCAAGATAAATACCGATTAACCAGTATCCGAGCCATCTACAATTCGTTTTGTTATTCATTATCTTCTTCCTTTATCACGATTAATTTCAATTCCACACGGAAATAAATCATATCCACGAAATTATACCTTCTGTCCTGGATCAATTGAAGAGATTGATCGAATATAGCCGAGCTTTAGAATATCAAGGAAGTCTTTTTTTAGTGATCGTTAGAGATTAAGAAGAACGAGGCTTACGGTAAATACAGAGGTTCGGTCTGTTTTTATTTCGAAGCTGGGCCATAACATATGAGTGGCGAGCAAAGCTGGCGCAAAAGAAAGCTTTTAAAGAGTGACACGGCACAATTAAATAATCCCATTTTCAAGCATCCTAAAATGCCAGAATTCTTCGAAAAGTCACCTCTTTCAGGATCTGAAAAACACCCTGATTTCACACTGACATTATGACTCCATTTTGTCTACACAAATGTTGATTTTACCTATGTCGAGTCCGAATAAATGTTAATTTTTTGCGAAAATACAAATATCTGCTACTGCTATTATCTGATAATCTATTCCTACAGGTGCCTAATTGCAAGAGAATTAGATGTTATATTTCTGTTTGGCGTATCCAGCACCAAATTATCCCGCACTAATTAAACGTGAGTTCGCACTTAATTTGT
>Ga0209427_10007623_pt1 | contig 12246 bp, 8 predicted proteins | sample DeeMarSWOR136_30_FD_187465 | JGI IMG/M metagenome (GOLD analysis project Ga0209427, IMG submission 187465) | Marine sediment microbial communities from White Oak River estuary, North Carolina - WOR-1-36_30 (SPAdes) (version 2) | ecosystem: Environmental > Aquatic > Marine > Intertidal zone >... | reverse complement strand
GTGGCTGAGAAAGAAGGGGTGGACCTGATCGTCATAGGTAGAAGAGGGATGTCTGCGATAGAGAAACTCTTCATCGGGAGTGTGGCCAATCAGGTGCTGCGGAATTCCCCGGTCCCCATACTGGTGACCAAGAAGAAGACCGGCGTGCCTCGATTCAAAAAGATCATCGTTCCCACGGATTTTTCCGAGAGGGAGGAAGAGGAGAGAGACTTTGCCTGGGAGATCGCCAAAGGTTTTGGCGCGGAGCTGACCCTTCTTCATGTGCTCGAGCTTCATGATTACGAGTTTTCGCCCCGGGTGCTGGAAGATATGATGGATTCTCTCCTGAAAAGGCTCAAACAGAGGAAGAAAAGAGAGAAGACCGAGATCAAGATTCGCGAAGAAGTCTACAGGGCCATCAACGCCGCCATCGGCATCGTTGATTTTGCCGAGACCCACAACTATGACCTGATCGTCATATCCACCTGCGTCCAGAGCAAGCTGGAGAGGTTCTTTTTAGGCAGTACGACCGAGAAGGTAATTTCTTACACGCATATCCCGATTTTCGCCATCCCACCGACGTACTGCCTTGCTTAAAGTTGGAGAATAGCTTAGAGTATTGGATTGCGCTGAACCTGGTCCTGGCTGATGATCTCCGAGCGGCGAAGAAAGTCGTCGATCGTTTTCCGAGAATCGCCGATGCTTTTGCAGCCCGTGCCGACGACTTCACTGCTTTAGGGATAGACAGAAAGAGGGCAGAGCGTCTGGCCTCCCCGAAGCTCCTCGATCAGGCTCATCGGGAAATTGAGAAGCTCGCGAAGAAAAAGTATTCCATCCTGACTCAGGAGGATGGGAGCTATCCTGAGTATTTAAGGGAAATATTCGATCCTCCCTTCGTTCTTTATTGTGCAGGAAGGGTTGAGGCCTTGAAAGGCCCGGCTGTATCCATAGTCGGAGCGCGCAAGCCCTCCCCTTACGGCAGGGCTGTGGCCGAAAGATTGGCTCAGGACCTTGCCTCTCGAGGGTTGGTGGTTGTCAGCGGCATGGCCCGCGGCGTCGATTCCATCGCTCATTGGGGGGCGCTCAAAGGAGGAAGAACCGTAGCTGTGTTAGGTTCCGGATTGGACACCATCTATCCCAAGGAAAACCGCTCGCTTTTTGAGAAGATCATCGAGCAGGGAGCTGTGGTGTCTGAATTTCCCCTCGAATCGCCTCCGCTGGGGTTCCATTTTCCTCTGCGGAACAGGATCATCAGCGGTCTTTCGCAGGCTCTGGTGGTGGTCGAGGCGACCAGGAGGAGCGGCTCATTGATAACGGCCCGACTGGCCCTGGAGCAGAACAGAGAGGTGATGGCTGTTCCCGGGAACATCACCTCCGACCTCAGCCAGGGCGCGAACTGGCTGATCAAGACCGGAGCCAAACTGGTGGAGACCTGGGAAGACGTGGCTGAAGAGCTTCCCTCTCCGCTCAGGGAAGAGCTCCTCTCTCAGAAGGGAGAGGAACAGACGGATATCCCGTCCCTGAACGCGGAGGAAAAAAGGGTCTTCGCCCTTCTCAAGCCGGATTCCCTGACTCATATCGATGAGCTGATCGAGACGATTGAAATTTCCGTATCCGAGGCTCTCTCTGTTTTGCTCAGCCTGGAACTCAAGGGTGTGATTTTCCAGAGGCCTGGGAAATTCTTTCAGAGGAGATTGTAATGGCCAAGCGGTTGGTGATTGTTGAATCCCCGGCAAAAGCGAAGACTGTCCATAAATACCTGGGGCCTGGTTATCTGGTCAAGGCATCCATGGGGCACATTCGTGACCTTCCCAAGGATAAGCTGGGTATCGATATCGAGCACGACTTCGAGGCCGAGTACGTGGTCATTCCGGAGAGGAAGCAGACCGTGGCCGATCTGCAGAAAGCAGCCAAGGAGTGCGAATCCGTGATGCTGGCCGCTGACCCGGACAGAGAGGGGGAGGCGATATGCTGGCATTTGAGCAGCCTGCTCGAAAAGTACAACCCCCACATTTACCGGGTCCTTTTTCACGAGATCACCAAAGGAGCGGTCAATGACGCGTTCAACAGTGAGCAGTTGGCTCATCTCGACCAGGGAAAGATCGAAGCCCAGCAGACACGAAGGCTTCTGGACAGGCTGGTGGGCTACCTGATCAGCCCGCTGCTGTGGAAAAAGATCGGCAGGGGTTTGAGCGCGGGCCGGGTGCAGTCTATCGCCATGCGGCTGATCTGCGAGCGGGAAAAGGAGATCAAGGACTTCATTCCCGAGGAGTACTGGAGCATCACTGCCGAGCTTGAGGCTTCCAACCCGCCTCCGTTTAAAGCGAACCTGGTGAAGATCGACGATAAAAAGGCAAAGGTCAAGGACGGCAAAAGAGCCGGGAATATCGTCGCCGAGCTGCGGCAGGTTCTGTTTATCCTGGAGGATGTGAAAGTCAAAGAGAAAAAGAGAAACCCGGCTCCGCCCTACATCACCAGCACCCTCCAGCAGGACGGGTTCCGCCTCCACGGGTATCCGGTGAGAAAGACGATGTCGGTCGCTCAGAGGCTGTATGAGGGGATGGAGATCGGGGAGCAGGGGCTGGTGGGCCTGATCACCTACATGAGGACGGATTCCGTCCGGGTCTCCAACGAGGCTGTGGCCGGCGCCCGAAAGTTCATCACCGAAAATTATGCCAGAAGCTACCTGCCGGGCAAGCCGCGCCTCTACAAGAACAAGAGAAAAGCTCAGGATGCCCATGAGGCCATCCGTCCCACCACCTTTTCGCTCCCGCCGGAGGTAGTCCAACCCTATCTGAAAAAGGACGAGTTCAACCTCTACCGGCTGATCTGGAACCGGTTCATCGCCTCGCAGATGAACTCTGCCCTGGTCGAGGAGACGGAGTTCGGCATCCAGGCCGGGAAATACCGGTTCCAGGCCAAAGGGGAGGTCATCAAGTTCGACGGGTTTTTGACCCTCTATCCCAGCCTGAAAAAAGACGATAAGATCTTGCCCAAGGTTGAAATCGGGGAAGAGCTGAAGCTGATCGACCTCGAGTCCAAGCAGAATTTCACCCAGGCTCCGCCCCGCTACACAGAGGGAAGCCTGGTCAAGGAGCTGGAGGCCCGGGGCATCGGACGTCCCAGCACCTATGCTCCGATCATCTTCACCCTCCAGAACCGGGTCTATGTGGTCAAGGATAAAGGGAAGTTCATCCCCACCGACCTGGGAATATTCGTGACTGACTTTCTGATCCAGAACTTTCCGGACCTGATGGAGTTCAAGTTCACGGCGAGGCTGGAGGAGGAGCTGGACCGCATCAGCGAAAGAGAGCTGAGCTGGCTGGATTATTTGAAGACATATTATTCCTATCTGGATAAGGACCTCCAGCAGGCCATGCAGGTCAAGGGAGTGAAGGAGGAGGGCATTCCCCTTGAGGATGTCTGCCCCGACTGCGGCCGTCAGCTGGTCATCAAAGAGGGCCGCTACGGCCGGTTCAAAGCCTGCTCCGGCTACCCGGAGTGCACCTACAAGGAAAGCCTGGTCAAGAAAGAGGTGACTCCTCTGGAGGAAAAATGCCCTCAGTGCGGCTCACAGTTGGTTCTGAGAAAAGGAAAGTACGGCACTTTTGTCGCCTGCTCGAACTATCCCCAGTGCAAATACGTGAAGACGGAGAAAAAGGATACGGGAATAAAATGTCCCCGGGATTGCGGCGGGACCATCGTCCGCAAAAAGACCAGGAGGGGCAAGATCTTCTTCGGCTGCAGCAGTTATCCGAAATGTGACTTCGCCACCTGGGATGAGCCCATCCCGCAGCCCTGCCCGGAATGCGGCCGGAAATTCATCCTCCGGAAAAACCTGATAAAGGGAGACCCGTATCTTTACTGCAGCAACGAGGAATGCAGCTATAAGGAAATGGTGGAGCGGAAAAAGATCTGGGAGAAAAAGGCTGAGTCTGCGGAGGAAGACGGGGATCTCTGAGCATGGGGAGTGGAACAGAGGCCTGTAAAAAGATAGAATAGGGATAGAGGCTGAAGCGCTATCTTGGAGCGCTCGGTTGAAGCGGTGAATATGAGAAAAGAGCTCAGCCAGTTTCTGACCTCCCTCAAACACGAGAAAAATGCCTCCCCCCATACGATCTCCAGCTACAGGAGAGACCTGCTCCAGCTGGCCGGCTTCCTGGAGGAAAGAAAGGTGAAGCTGAAGGAGGTCGACAACATCGTCCTTCGCGGGTTCTTGGCCGTTCTCCAGGAGAAGAAGAACAAGAAATCGACAATCGCCCGCAAGCTGGCCTCCATCCGCACTTTTTTCCAGTTCTGCATAAAAATGAAATGGATGGAGGACAACCCGGCCAAGGTGGTGGCCACTCCCAAACAGGAGAGGCACGTGCCGTCTTTTCTCTCTGAGGAAGAGATGGCTGAATTCCTGGACATCCCCGATTCGAACCAGCCGCTGGACCTCAGGGACAAGTGTGCGCTGGAGCTTCTCTATGCCACAGGGATCAGGGTCAGCGAGCTGGTGGGGATCAACCTCGAGGATGTGGATTTCACCGAAAGGCTGATCCGGATACGGGGGAAGGGCAAGAAAGAAAGGCTGGTTCCCTTCGGGAAGAAGGCTGAGGACAGCCTTGGCTCCTACATCCGGGCCCGGCGCCAGCTCCTCAAGGGAGAGGGGGACGATGCGGCGCTGTTCTTGAATTACAGGGGGGAGAGGCTCACCTCCCGCTCTGTGGAGAGGATCGTGGATAAATACATCCGCATCACGGCCATGCAGCGCAAGATCAGCCCTCATTCTCTCCGGCATTCATTCGCTTCCCACCTCCTGAGCCGGGGAGCGGACCTGAGAGTGATCCAGGAGCTTTTGGGGCACGAAAGCCTGGCTACGACCCAGAAGTACACCCACCTCGACCTGAAACAGCTCCTCAATGTCTACAAAAAAAGCCACCCCCGCTCTTAAAAATAATTGGGGTCAGGCTTCCATAACTTCAGTAAAATTGGGAACAGCAGGAAATTGGGGACAGTCCCCAATTTCTTCCACCAATTTCTTCCACGTAAAAGAGAGTGTGCATATCAGAAAATCGCATTCAAATCGATTACGGCAAAAATCGACCGTAACTTTATGTATTTATTGAGGTTATAAAGATTTTGAAATTCAACAGCCGGACAGCAGCGGACCAGGTCCCAATTTTTTATGACGGATTAAGTTTGTCGTTGTTTCTGAATGTAATCATCCAGTTCTTCTTTGACGAACAAATATTCTCTTCCAATTTTATATGAAGGTATTTTTCTTTCTTGGATCCATCTTCTTATAGTAATAGGAGATTTGTTGAGATATTCAGCGACATCTTCAACGCCCAGCCAAAGTTTAGGATCTCTCATGTATTCACTCACAAATAAAAGCTCTATCCCCACGATCCCATCATTTTCATCGATATCGACGTTACAATAATCAGAGACGGCAACAGTCTTTTTGATTTTTTTATTTGAAATTTTTATATAGCAAGCGTCTGCAATCCTATCAAAAGACACTCTCATTTTTTTGCCTCCTTAATCAATACGTTTATTTCATTTTATTGCTAATCCATTTTTAATACTGTTATTATAATTTTTTTTCCTGGCCTTTCTTTAAAAACAACTCTGATCTTTTTTCCGTTTATTGTTTTTACCTGGTTCTTTTCTCCCCTAGCTCCGGGGTAAGAATATTCTGGATTTGTTAACACTTCTTCAATTTCTTCTTCTGTAATCCCTCTTTCTTTCATTCTTTCTTTTACATGATTAGTTAATATATAATCTTTTTTTATCATTAATAATCAATTAATATAAATAGTTATCATTATATATCGAAATATAAGATAATTGATCATTTCTGTCAAGCATAAAATTATTTGAGCATAAAATTATTTCGCCCTGAGCTAAGGGGTGGTTTACTTTGGAACGAGTTGCCTGTCTCCTTTTTTGCTTTATGCGTAAACACCTGAAATTGGGGACTGTCCCCAATTTCCTGCCAATTTCCTGCTCCGAAGTGGGCGGAGCTCGAACCCTATGATGTGAACGATCGTTGACTGTTTGCGGGAGCCGGTGTCAATGGCCGTTGACTTTTTAGAAGGGATCGGCTTCTGAATATACTGTAAATAAAGAAGATAGAGATTCTTGTCAATTGGCCTCCAAATTGCATAGAGAAGGCACGAAAGGAGGTTTCATGAAAAACTTTATATCCAAAGGCATGGCCTTGGCTGTTGTTATCGGGCTTTTGGCCTCAATGATTCTCCCCCTCCAGGCTCAAGCGGCGCAGAAAAACGAAGAGAAGAAGATTAACATCAACACCGCATCCCTGACGGAGCTCCAGCAGCTGCCGCGGATCGGAGAGAAAGTCGCCCAGAGGATCGTCGATTTCCGGAATGAACACGGCAAGTTCAAGAAGATCGAAGAGATAATGAAGGTTCAGGGAATCGGGGAGAAGGTTTTCCAGCAGATCAAAGACCGGATAACAGTCGAAGAGCCGAAGACAAAAAAATAGGATGCGTTTTAGGGGTCAGGCCTTTGAGGTGTGATAATCTGGCTTATTATTGCGGCGGGAAGGTAAGATAAGAATTGTGGCTGATAGGCAAGATAAAAAAGGAGCGAGGACAAAGGATAAAGGCCGATTCGGATATCTTTAAAGGCCTGACCCCAGATACCGCAGCAGGAATTCCTTGAGTTTCTTGAGTGCTCGGCCCCTGTGGCTCACCTGGTTTTTCTCCTCGGGAAGGAGTTCAGCGAAAGTTTTTTCCAGAGGAGGATAGTAGAATAACGGGTCGTAGCCAAACCCCTGTGTCCCTTTTTTCTCAAAGGCGATCCGGCCCTCCACGAATTCCTTGATCTCTCTGATGACTTCCCCTTTCCGGGAGAGAACCAGGCAGGAAACAAAGCGGGCTTTTCTCCTTTCCTCTGGCACGTCCTTCATCCGCTCCAGGACTTTTCGGTTGTTCTTTTCGTCCGTGGCTTGAGGACCGGAATACCTGGCCGAAAGAACGCCCGGCTCTCCGCGGAGCGCTTCGATCTCCAGGCCGGAATCCTCGGCCAGAGTAAGGCCTTCCCAGCTCTGGCTGTAGAACAGGCTTTTTCCCCTGGCATTGTCATCAAAAGTCCTGCCTTTTTCGGAAAAAGGCTCGGAGTGACCCAGGTCATCAAGGGAAAGGATCTCCAGCGGCAGACCCTGGAGAAAGCTCTTGATCTCTCTTGCTTTCCCCTGGTTAGTAGTGGCGATGAGGAGTTTTTCTTTACTCAATATTCAATCTTTATCTCATTGACTTCAGCCAGGTCGATGAGGCCCAGGTTGAATTTTTGCTCCTTTTCACCGGATGTATGGAAAGCGAGGTCAAGGATGGCAAGGTTTCCTTCTTTTCTCAATGCGATATCGTCCAGCTTTACTCCCGCGTGCACAGCCAGCTTTCTGATATTGACCAGGATGTCTTTGGTGTATCTCACCTTGAGGTGATAATAGTAGGGGATTTTTTTCAGGAAATGCTCTTCGAGATAGCGGAAGGCGATCAGAGTGGAAATGATTATGGCGGTGAAGATGACCGCTGCCAGGTAATACCCGGCCCCTATCACCAGCCCCAGTCCGGCCATCGCCCAGAGTGTGGCCGCTGTGGTGAGCCCGACTACACTCCCCCTGGCCCGAATGATGGTTCCTGCTCCCATGAAGCCTATGCCCGTGATCACCCCAGCCGCGATCCGGGTCAGGTCAATGGGGGCTGTTCCGCTGCTTCCCAGCACCAGCCCGGAAAGGATCATCATCATCGTCGACCCCACGCAGATGAGGATATTCGTCCTGAACCCGGCCGGCTTATGGCTGGATTCCCTCTCCAGGCCGACCAGGCCTCCCAGGGCCACAGCCAGCAGGAGCTTCAGTGTTATCTCAATAAGGCTCATTTTCTTCCCTCTCTCTCTGGTATGCTGCTAATGTACCACAACCAAAATTCAGAAAACAAGCATCCCCCCGCGCCGCCCCGGCATCCCATGCCTGCGTTTTGTTCGGTTTTTTGTTCAGCGGTGGAGAAAGTGCTTGAACCAGAAATCCACGAAATGCCGGTTGGAGTGCTCTCTCTTTTTTTCTCTGTAGCCGTGTCTCTGGTTGGGATAAGGGATGAACTGGAATGTCTTGCCCTCATCGATGAATTTGTCGATGAGCTGCATGGTGTTCTGCATGTGGACGTTGTCGTCCATGGTCCCGTGAGTGAGGACGAGAACACCCTTGTATTTATGGGCGTGGGTCAGGGCTGAACCGAATTTATACCCCTCCGGATTATCGACAGGCCTGTCCATGTAACGTTCTGTGTAGACTGAGTCGTAGAGCTCCCAGCGGGTGACCGATGAGCTGGCCCAGCCGTGGGTGAAATAGTCTGCCCCGTAGGTCAGAGCCATGCAGGTGGTGTAGCCGCCGTAGCTGCCCCCGGTGATCCCGATCTTCGTCTCATCTACAAACGGCTTTTGACGGAGCCATTTCACGGCTTCGATCAGGTCATGCATCTCCCATTTTCCCAGGTTGCGGTGCATTCGGGATATTCCTTTTTTGCCGAAGTGACCGGAACAGCGGTGGTCGACGCTGATGGTGATGATCCCTTCCTGAGCGAAGTAGAGATAGGAGAGTGAGGGATAGGAATTGGAGACCGTGCCGCCGCCTGGACCGCCGTAGATCCTGAAAAGCACAGGGTATTTCTTCGTCTTGTCAAGATCTGGAGGAAGGATCCAGTAGCCAGGGAGGGTCAACCCGTCTTCAGTGGGGATGGACAGCAGCTCCTTCTTGGGGAGGTTGTATTCCTCCCAGAGAGGAGTCCGGCTGTCCGCCAGATTCCGGACCAGAGTCCCGTCTTCGCGGTGGAGGTTCATCTTGGACGGCGTCAGGACACTGGAGAAGGTGTCTATAAAGTAGCTTCCTCCGGGGGAGACGCGGGCCCGATGGGAGCCGGGCTCATCTGTCAAGCGTTTGAGGCCGGAGCCGTCGAGGTTCACCCTGAACAGATGGCTCTCGGTGGTTTCGCCTTTGTTTGCCGAGAAGAAGACCCTTCCGTTTTTCTCATCCACCAGGGATATTCCGTTCACAGACCATTTCCCTTCGGTCAGACGCTTTTTCAGGGTTCCCTCCAGGTCATACAGGTAGAGGTGGGACCAGCCGTCGACATCGCTGCGGAGGAGGAATCCGCTTCCGTCCTCGAAGAAGTAAAGGTCTTCGAAAAATTCTACCCAGGCCGTCTGCTTTTCGTCGTAGATCTCGCTTTTCTTGCCCGTTTTGAGGTCGACGGTGTAGATCTTGATGTTGTTCTGGTCGCGGTTCATCCACTGGAACGTCAGTTTCGAGCTGTCCACGAACCAGAAAGGCCAGGCCACATAGTGGTCGGCGTTTTCGTCGATATCGGCCCAGACCGCTTTTCTGTCCTTTATCCTGACGATACCCAGCTTGACCTTGGGGTTGGTGTCTCCGGGTTTGGGGTATCTTTCTCTCTCCAGCTCGCCGTGGGTTCCTCTGGCTCGAAAGATGGGGAAGATGGGGACAGGGCTGTCGTCGAAACGGAGGAAGGCGAGCATGGCGCTGTCAGGAGACCACCAGAAAGCGGCATACCGGGATCTTCGGCCCAGTATCTCCTCGTAATAGACCCAGGAAGCCCAGCCGTTATAGATGGTCTCAGACCCGTCAGTGGTGAGCTGGTATTCGAGCCCCTTTTCAATATCCAGGGCAAAGAGGTTATGGTTCCGGGTGTAAGCAACGAGTTTGCCGTCGGGTGAGAAGCGGGGATTCATCTCGGGGTCCGGGGTGGCGGTGAGGCGCTTGAGCTGACCGGTCCCGACAGAATAATAGTAAAGATCATCGTCGCGCGAATAGAGAAGGCCGCTGTAATCCGGGGTCGAGTCTGTGTGCATGGCGGCCCTGAGGCTGCCGGGGAGGTTTTTCTGGATCTGGCCGTAGTCGAGAAAAAGGGTCTTTTTTCCGTTCTTGACATTCACCTTGAAAAGCTTCGTCTGCTTGGTTTTCTCGTCTCTTTCAGAGAGCAGGTAGTGCTCGTCATCCAGCCAGGTGCGGATGGAAGGCAGGGATTCAAAGAGACGGGGTTCGCTGCGCTCGTAGGCCTGCTCATAGGTCAGCTTCTTCAAGCCCTTTTCCTGAGTCCAGCCTGTGCTGCAGAGGCTCGCGCAGAAAAAGAGAATCATGAATGAATGAAGAAAGACATGATTTTTATGAGTTCTCATCCTTTATCCTCCTTTAAGAATTAGATGAGTTATTACCACTGCCAGGGACGAATGTCAATCATTTGGAGTCGCAGTTTGGGGTCGCATCTCAATATTCAACATTCCTCAACATTGATATCGTCGAAAAAGCCAGACCTTATCATTCATCAACTTCTAATTGAGTTTTGGTGAAAAGCAGATAATTGGGGACTGTCCCCAATTTTTCAAATGAAGGCAAATGTCAAATGATAACAAATTTTAAGATGCGGCCCCATTTGAGCCACTAATGAATGGAAATGTTAAATGTTAAGACGCAACCCCTTTTAGGTTAGGGCTGAAGGGAAAGTTTTTCCAGCTCCATTCGGACGTAAAATTCCGTTCCCCAGATACGGATGGAGGATTCATTCTCGCTGTCGAGACCGCAGGTTATGATCTTGGGCCCCATAATGAGGCAGTCTCTGGTCTCCAGTCCATGCCCTCCGATAATCCCGAAGGTGCTCTCTTCGTTTCCGGGGCTGATGATGACTAAACTGCCCTTTTTGTCTTCCTTTTGAAGCCGGGACAGGCTGGCGATGATTCGTCCGTCGAAGCTGACCCTTGCTCCGGATATTGGATTCCGGAACGGCAGGCGGAAGACAGACGAAGTTTCCTGGTCGAAGCCGATGATTCTTGCCCTGGGGCCGGAATTTTCTCGGGGACCGCCAGGAGAAGTGTCCGGCTGAGTGGAAGCCAGCAGCCTCTCCTCAGAATACCGCCTGAGGTGCAGCGGTGTGCTCTCCAGCCCGCCCATGATCTTGACCTTCCCATTCTCGAGGTCCCATCGTTTCAAGGTCCTGTCCGGGCTTCCCGAATAGACCCGGCCGTGATGGTCGACGGCCAGGGAGACCACAGGCGACCCCGGGCCTTTCAGGATAGAGACCTTTTTTTTCAGAAAATCGAAGACCCTGATCGAGCCGTCTTCATGGCCGGTGATGATCCTGTCCCCGGGAAAAGAGGTGATGGACAGGGCGGGGGAACCGGCCTTGCCGATGAAGCTGATCTCGTTCCTCTCGAAGGAGATGTTGAGGAGCTCTCCTTTTTCGGTGATCAGAAAGAGGTCGCGTCCGAGCAGAGCCAGGTCTCTGCACATGCCGGAAAAGGTGTGGAAGACCCGGTTATCCAGGAAAGTGATGACGAACACATTCCCTTCGTCACCTATGCCGGCAATCTGGTCCTGGGCATAGAACTGGATCCGCTTTGCCTTTAGATCGCTGGCGGCGATGGATTGGAGCAGAAGGGGCTGGCCTGAGATGTCCTCGTTCAGGGCCGGCCGGAATTTTCTTTCCTGAGGTTTGAAGGGTTGCGCCTCTATGTGGGGCCAGGTGTCTCGTGTCAACTCAAAGCCATCCTCGCTGAACCCGGGTTTCTCGATCGCGGAGCTCAAAGGCTTTGAGTCCTTTTTGAAGTCTCCGAGCCTGACCAGCTCTCCCCAGGTGTCTATTCTTTTTTTCTCGAAGACCTCCTTGATCTCCTGGCTCTCCAGACGGGAGGAGATGGAATTATCGAGGTCGTAGAGGATGAGGCGGCCTTCCTGATAGAAGGACGTGTCTTCAAGAGAAGGCTCTTCGAGGAAGGAAAGATGGGTGTGGACGCTTTCCAGGGCCTTTTCCCTTTCTTCCAGGTTCTTCCTTCGGGTGGAGAAAGTGGCCCTGAAGTTTACCTCCACATCCAGAGTCCCTTTAAAATAGAAGGAATCGATGACTCTCTGGAAGTAGTAACGGTCGCGGCATCCGTCGAGGATGATCAATTTCTTATCGGAATTTTGCTCGAGGAACTGACGGATATACAGGTCAGGATCGTCCTCCTTTTCGCCGATCGGATGATCCTGGTAGTAGGAAGGCTCGATATGCTGTTTGAGCCATTTGAGGCCCAGGATCCGGTTGAATATTTTATGGTCTTTGTTTCTGTCGCGCATCAGATAAAGGATTTCGTCCGGCCGGACATCGCCGAATCCATTCCTGATCGCTTCGCAGAAATATGTTTTTCCCGTCCCCGAGTCGCCGTTGATGGCGATGACGGCTCTCTTCTGGGTTTCAAACAGGT
>Ga0209427_10007622_pt1 | contig 12246 bp, 12 predicted proteins | sample DeeMarSWOR136_30_FD_187465 | JGI IMG/M metagenome (GOLD analysis project Ga0209427, IMG submission 187465) | Marine sediment microbial communities from White Oak River estuary, North Carolina - WOR-1-36_30 (SPAdes) (version 2) | ecosystem: Environmental > Aquatic > Marine > Intertidal zone >... | reverse complement strand
GTCATTAGCAAACCAATAATAAAAACCAATAGAACTAAAATTAGTATAGCACTATTCGTAGGAAAACCCCAACCAAACAAAATGTTAACTATCGCATACACTCCAATGGTTAATAGTGGTATACCAATAATAAAAGAGGCTAATGCAATATGTTCTCCAATAATCTTCCCACCCTGCACACCTGATTCGCTTATATATTTATCCGACATTATAACTGTATTATCTTCTTTTGTTGTCTTTTTATTCATGTTTTTACCCTCAAAGATTAAATTTCAAAATTGACTAATTACTTATAATATCTACTTTCTAGACTTATCAGAGAAACATTTTTTTTATGACCATACTTATAATCTTAAATTCATTTTTAAGCTTAGTTCTATCTTATTTTTTATGGACTGCAGGTGGCTTTTTCGTTAACTAATTTAATAAGTTTTACCAATTTTTCTTTATCAATTTCATTTAAAGAGTGTATTTTTATATGCCTCATTGTTTTACCGCTTCCTTCAAATAATTTTATTTCTTCTTTGCTTAGTCCATTTATTGCAAAACCCACATGTACACGGTTTTTCATGGCAGCTATATAGAATTTATCATTTGCATAAGTAACAACACCCCAAGTTGATTTTTCTTTACAATTTGGAAGTGTTTCCAGAAATATTTCTCTAACCTTTTTTAAAATTTCTTTTTGAGGTGATTTTTGTTTTTCTATATATTCCTTAACTTTTTTTTCCATTTAATTCTACCAATTTTTTCTTAAACTTCTTTACCAAATATTAATGTAATAAATTAATGTTTGTTGTTTGTGAAATTTGATTTAATAATTATTAGATATGCAGAAATTGCATTAAAGGGAAAAGCAACTCGTAAACGTTTTGAAAATACTTTAGTAAACAATATAAAGGATGCTTTAAAAACCAAGAATATTCAAAATAAATTAAGAAGGGAATGGGGAAGAATATACATTTATTCTAAAGAAATTGAAAAAAGTGTAGATATTTTACAAAAGATATTTGGAATATCATCAATAAGCCCTGGGTTGCAAACTGAAAGTAGAATTAATGAAATATCAAAAACTGCTATATTTATTTCAAAGCAAAAATTGGACAAAAAGAAAAGCTTTGCAATTAGAGTTAATAGAACTGGTAATCATGATTTTACAAGTCAAGATGTAGCTGTAAAGATAGGAAATGATATAGTAAAACAAACTAAAGCAGGTGTGAATTTAACAAATCCTGATTTTGAATTATTTATTGAAATTAGAAATGAAAAAGCATATATTTTTATTGAGAAACTTAAGGGATATGGCGGCATGCCAATTGGAACTCAGGGAAAAATTCTTGCTTTAATTGATTCAAAAAATTCAATATTGGCATCGTGGTATTTGATTCATAGAGGATGTAAGCCAGTGTTTCTTTTAACTAGTAAAATTAAAAAAGATGTTTTGGAAAGGTTTCTGAATTATTGGTTTATAAAATCAAAAATTATTGAGATATCAACAAATGAAAAAGTTTATTATCAAATCAATAAAATAGCTGCTGAAAATTATTGTGATGCAATTGTTTCAGGCATTTCATTGTTTGATAATTCTAAAAATGCTATGGAAAACATAAGGCAGTTGAAAAAACAAACAGATTTACCTGTTCTACATCCATTAATAGCAATAAGTAAAGAAGAAATTAATAGAAAATTAAAGGAGATTGGACTAGAAGTATGAATATAGTAATCTTTGGTGCTGGTGCAATAGGTTCATTATTTGGAGCTTTGCTATCTAAAAGAAATAATGTTTTATTAATAGGTAGAAAACCCCATGTTACATCTATTAAAAAAAATGGTTTAAGAATACAAGGAAAAACCCGTTTAAATGTTAAAATTGAGGCAGAATCTTCAGTAAATAATGTTCCTTTCACACCTGACCTTTTGATTTTAACTGTTAAATCTTATGACACTGAAACTGCAGTTTCACAGGTAAAAAATATAGTTTCTGATGATACAATTTTTCTATCTCTTCAGAACGGACTTGATAATATTGAGAAGATATCGGGGCATATAAGTTCTGAAAATATTATTGCAGGTGTTACCACCCATGGTGCTTTTTTTTCAAAACCTGGGGCTGTTAAACACACTGGAACAGGAATGACGGTTTTAGGTGAATTATCCGGAAAAAAAACAAAGCGCGTAGAAAGCATTGTTAAATTTTTTAATGAGGCGGGAATAAAAACTGAAGTAAGTAAAAATATATTGAAAGAAATTTGGAGCAAGGTGATAATAAATTCTAGTATTAATCCGCTAACTTCGATATTTAGATGTAAGAATGGTTACCTTCTAAAAAATCCAATTCTTGAAAGGCTTTTGGAAATAATTTGTGAAGAATCAGTAAAAATTGCAAATGCAGAAGGAAATGATTTTTCATATTCTGATATGCTTTCGAAAACAAAGGAGGTTGTTAAAAATACATCTGATAACTATTCATCTATGCTTCAAAGTATAATAAATGGAAAAAAAACTGAGATCGACTCAATAAATGGTAAACTTATTGAGATTGGAAGAAAGCATAATTGTGATACATTTATAAACGAAATCTTAGTAAATTCTGTTAAATCTTTATGAACTAGAAACAACTTTATAATTTCTTTTGTTTACAATATAATCTAATTTGGGTGAGTAAATATTATGAAAATATTTGTAACAAGAGTAATACCAGAATCAGGCTTAAATATTTTAAAAAAGGAACACGAAATTGATGTATTTCCGCATGACAGAGTTCCAAAAAAAGAGGAAATAATAAATGGTCTAAAGGGAAAAGATGGTCTCTTATGTTTACTATCCGATTTAATTGATGAGGATGTAATTAAATCTGAACCAAAACTTAAGATGATTGCAAACTATGCTGTTGGTTTTGATAATATTGATGTAAAAACAGCAACAGAAAGAAAAATACCTGTAAGCAATACCCCAGGAGTTCTAACTGATACTACTGCTGAGATGGCATGGGCACAACTTTTTTCTGTATCCAGACGAATTGTTGAAGGAGATAAATACACAAGGGCTGGTAAATTCAATGGATGGGGACCGATGCTTATGCTTGGACAAGACATTTCAAATAAAACACTCGGAGTTATTGGGGCAGGTAGAATAGGAACTGCATTTGCACTAAAAAGCAAGGGTTTTGATATGAAAGTACTATATACAGATGAGCGTGTTAATGAAACTTTAGAAAGCAAATTAGGTGCAAGAAAGGTAGGTCTTGTTGAGCTATTAAAAAAATCTGATTTTATATCAATTCATGTCCCTTTAATAGATGATACTTATCATATTATATCCGAAGGTGAACTAAAAATTATGAAGGATACTGCAGTTCTAATAAATACTTCAAGAGGTCCTGTTGTTGATGAGAAAGCACTTGTGAAGGCATTGAAAGAAAAATGGATATTTGGAGCAGGACTTGATGTTTATGAGCATGAACCAGAGGTAGATAAGGACCTTTTGAAACTTGACAATGTAGTTCTTCAACCTCATTCAGCATCTGCAACATTTCAAACCCGTTCAAAGATGGCGACAATTGCTGCTGAAAATATGATAGCCGGACTTAAAGGAAAAATCCCTCCGAATTGTATAAATCCTGAAGTATTTGATAATAAATAAACCTACAATGTAAACGTCCATATTTCAGGCTCTTGCGGTAGGTCTTCCTTTTCAATATCTATTTCGTTTCCAACATGCATTACCTTGTGTTTTGCTTGTTCTAAAAACGGATCGATTCCCGCAATTGGAAGTGAAAGCCCCCCTATCTTGTAATGCATCGGTATAATAATTCTTGGTTTTATTTTATTTATAACATTCCAAGCTTGCCTGTCATCAACAGTAAATGTTCCACCGATTGGTATAAACAGAATATCAACATCACCAATCTCCTGGACAGTATTATCGTCAATATCGTGGCCTAAATCTCCAAGGTGGCAAAACTTAATTCCGTCAATTATAAACTTATACATTATGTTATTTCCACGTTTTGCACCTTTTACTTCATCATGAAAAGAGTCAACACCACAAATTTCAATATTTGATATGTTTCTTTTTCGCCCGTCTGTTACTACCTTTGAGCCTTCCTTTTCAACAGTTTTTACACTGTTATGATCATAATGATCATGGGATACCAAAATTATATCTCCAGATACATTTGGTGCAGGAATGCCAATTGATTTACCATCATGCGGGTCAGTAACTAACGTCAAATCGTTTGTAATTTCAAAGCAAGCATGTCCATGCCATCTAATTTGTAACATTTTTTCCTCCCCAGACAATTTACACTAATGGCAAAATGATTATAAAAAAATTATGGCCGCAGGCGTCCAAATTTTATGTAATCAATATTTTGTTTATCCACTCGCGCAAAGACTATTTCCTTATTTACAGAATGGGCAAGCCTTACCGCTCTACTGATTTCAGCCCATGTACTCTTGAAACCCTTAGGAACTACGTTAACTAGATACTCAGCGTGAGTATCCTCAGGTTTTGTAGTATATGCCCTAAAGTGCGCTCCAAATTTAAAACCAGTTTTAACAAGAAGACCGCGTTTTTTCAAATCCTTAAATACACTAAATCTTAATTTGATATCAGGCTGCTGTGCATTTACAATTTTTAAAAAATTTTGCTTTGAAATCCTTTTATCATCAGTTGTATAAATATCAAAAAAATCTTTTTCTTGAAGATGCATTGCTTCAACAATAGATAATTGAATTCCCTCCCCAAATGGCTTTCCATAAAACTCCTTTTCATGTAAATTTTTAGATGCTTTCTTATCAAACACAATAACTCTATCTTCTAATAAAATACCCTTTGTTTTTTCAAAAATATGCTCCTTGTTTTTTCCTTTTATATCTGGTAAAGACATGATATAATAAGTCAAATCACCTTCCTCATCTAGAATTCCAACCCATAGCTCTTTTCCTTTTTGCTCTACCTTTTTTATCAATTTTTTTGCTTCATCAATTAATAAAAAATCTCTCTCCGAGCAGGTAGATAAATAGAAAGTATCGTTAAAATTGAAAAAACTTATGTTTTTGTCTTCATCATAAAACTTTATTGCATGTCCTCTATTTCTCAAGTCCTTAAAGGCATGATATTTTACTTCAAATTCAGGCATGCTTTTGGCAGAAATCTTTGTTAATTTTTCAAAATCTATTCTTTCTTTATTTCGAAATATATTTATTTTTCCTTCCCCAAGTAAAAAAACTCCTTCTAATAGGTTAAGCTCCAGATTGTTTCCACTAACAATTTTACCAATATGACTTTTATTGTAAAGTCTACCAACGTCCTTTGGTTTTTTAACAATTATTTTATCTTTTTTCAGTTCCCCTGATATCTGCATTTAAAAGACCTATAAGTGTAAGTTTTATTTTTGTTTTTTGTAATAATCCTTAATGCTTCTTGGAATATCATCATTTGAAAAAGGAGGATAATTTTTACTTTCTTTATATTCATAAATTCTTTTCTCAGGCTCATTTCTTTGTTTTCCTTTTGTATTTAAAACAATACCACTTATTATCATTCCAACTCCTACACCTGCTATTCCAATAAGAATTGCAATAGAAATTACAATCCCCATGTTTTCTAAAAGCAATTTTAGAGTTGAGGTTTCATAAATATCTGGTGCTCCAATATATCTTGATGATGTTCCACCAGTAAATTCAGTAAGACCCAATGCACCTGCAATCATTCCACCATACCTAAAATAAAGTAAAGCACTGTCGTAAACCGAGTCATTTGCTAAACTTTCTGCAAACTCATAATAACTTACTGCTAGTACAGGCTCGATTCCCTGATTTCTACTCTTTGCAATATTATTATTTGCACTTTCACTTGCAATTTCGATTTTGTCTTTAGGTTCAAATCCTATAAGTTCAATTGCAAGATTTGCCCTAACAGTTGCTTCTAATGCTTCAAAAAATGCCAAGGCTGGATAATCATTTTCCAGATTATTTCTTGCCGATGTTAGTAGATCTTCTGCTAAGGACAAATAATTTGAAGAATCTCCTGCAGATGAGCCTATCTCATTTAAAATAATACTTGAATAAATTGTTGCTTGTTGCGCTTCTTCAATATACTCAAGTGCAAGATCATCAAGTGTATTCTTATTAAGCTCACCGGTTTCATTAAAATTAGAACCAATGTTTATCCACCAGCCTATACTATTGCTTCTTTCAAAAATAAATGCTATATTATATAAGAAATCTAAAACCTCAGAATAGTAATAAAGTCCACTGTTATACATGCTCTCAGCACTATCTAGCCTCTCTTTTGCCTCTGTTGCTCTTAGTTGTGCGGCCCCAACAGTTTGAAGGGATATGTATCCGGAAATTTCTGCATTTCTTGCCAAAGCTGCCGCTTCAGTATATTTTGTTTTTGCATCATTTAGTAAATCTTGAAGGAATGTATCATTTTCTGGATCCCAATATCCACAGGTATATAAAATGAATCTAGAGTAGATTAAGGATTGGAATGATTCACTTGTACTGGTGTAATATGTTTCATTTTCATATGTCTCCTCTGATTTTTTTAGATTTTCTTCTGCTACCTTTAAACTATCAAATAGATCATCTTTATAATAGGTTGGATAATTGTTCGGAATGCTTGTATTTTCAATTTTTGATTTTGCATTCTCATATTTCCTTGTAGCATTCTCAAGTAGATTTGAAGCTAGTGGCTTTATAGCTTTAATGTAATCTTCTGTTGTTATATTATCTACAGTTTCTTCAAATAAAAATCTATAGCCTGTGAAATTATTTAGCGCCTCATTTACATCTGCAACTTCTGTAACAGTTATGCCATAATTATCCATTGCATAATCTGCAATATTTCTAGTAACAGGTTTTACGGTTGTTATCCATCCATTAACAGTAGTAGCTACCATTTCAGTATATGTTCCTTGACCTTTAGGAATTAAGAAATGTGTAGCTCCAACTGAATTAGCAGCATCAATCTTTTGAGGAATTCCACCAATGGGACCAATACTTCCATCGGGATTTATCATACCGGTCATAACAGTTCTATTATCCATCTCCCAGTTTTCAAGCAAGGATATTGTGGCAACGGTCATAATACCACCAGCAGATGGTCCTCCAATTACTGGAGATGACGTTCTTACAACAAAAAAGTAATCAAATTTTGAAGGGTCAACATCACAATTTTCATCATTTTTAACTAATGAACTAGCAACCTTTACTGCAAGCCTGGCAGAACCCTGCATATCTACCTGAGTTAAAGGCAATGTGTCAACAAAGACTCTTCCACTTCCATTGCTCTGTATTGTAACTGTAACAGTTGATATAACACCAACATAACCATTTTCAGTACTGGCAACAGCTGGTGCATAAACTGTAACATTTCTATAAATAATAGATTCATCTCCCTCGTATATCTGACCAGGATTTGAAGTAGCTACAGTAAACTGTGTACACGACGGACAAATTATTGCTACAATTGCGATTATCAACACTAATTTCTTAAATGTCATAAACTCCCCAACTTATAATTAGATTCAGACACTATAAAAAACAACTTATTAAAAAATGTTTTCCGAAACAATTATAAAAAAATAAAAAAGAATGGATCCTACTTTCTAATCAGATCCAGCGAAGTTAGTTCAGCAGATAACTTATCAACAGCAAGTGAGACATCTTCTGTTTGTCTTGCACCTGTACAAACAATTTTTCCTGAACCAAAAAGTAGCATTGCTACCTTCGGGTCTTTTATTCTATAAACAAGTCCAGGAAACTGCTCTGGCTCGTATTCCACATTTTCTAGACCAAGACCCATTGCAACCTCGTTTAGATTCAATTCTGTTCCAAGGTCTGATATAGCAACAATATTTTGAATTACTATCTTCAGATCCTTATAAACATCGACGCCTAGCTTCTTTAGCTTATCTGCAATTAGATCAACAGTTTTACGTACATCTTCAACGTTCTTTGCCCCTGTGCAATTTGCTTTACCACTTCTAAATAGAAGTGTTGCTGTTTTGGGTTCACTTAATCTATAAACCAAACCTGGAAATTGTTCTGGCTCGTATTCAGCTTCTTCTAATGATTGCGCTATTACGTCTAAATCTAGTTTATCTGCAAAAGATGTAGACGCTACAATATTTTCTACAATTACTTCTGGCATAATCTATCATCTCCTTTATTTAAATGGTCCCTAATGATGAAATCATATCTTTCATCATCTCAATTGCTTTGGATGCATCTTCAAAACTCTTTGTTCCAGTACATACTATTTTACCAGAGCTGAAGATGAGTAGTAATGCTCCTATTTCATCCATATTATAAATTAAACCTGGGAACTGATCAGGCTCATATTTTACATTTTTCAACAATAACCCTTTAGAAATAGAACTCAAATCCAAATCTTTATTCAGCTCTGTTGAAACAACAAAATTTTGAGTTTCTATTCTAGGTTTTTTATTTACTTCAATTCCTACATCTATTAATTTCTCGATTAACTTATTTATTGAAGTTTCAACCTCCTCCATAGATATTGCGCCTGTACATATTGCTTTTCCACTGGGCATAAGTAAAATTGCGGTTTTTGGGTAATCAAATTTGAATGTTACACCTAAAAAATCTTCTGGATTATATTGTAAATCTGGTATCTTTTCGATTAAATCCTCTATATTTATACCTTCGGAAATTTGTGCATAAGCAACAATGTTCTCGATTTTAATATTGTTCATAAAATACTATCTGTCCTCTCCCGAAGTATATAAAGGGTTTTTAAATACTTTTGGTTGTTTATACACTTATTATCCATCATTTACACGCCCTCAATTTCATTAGAACCACAATTTGGACAAGTAGGATTATCACCTTCTCTTTTAGGAATTATATACACTTGTTTCTTATCTGTTGAACAGCTGATACATTTATACTTTTGTTTCAGTTGTTTTTGTTTCTCACGCCAGTTTTTATTCCACTGTTTGTACTTTTCTTTGTTATTGTGGTAATAGTTACGCCATCTTGCACGTTGTCTTTCTTTTCTTTCTTCTTCAGTTAATTTGGTATTTTTTGTAGGTTTTTTCTTTATTGTTTTTAATTTTCCATTTTCATCAAAGATTTCTTTTTTGTTAATTTTTATCTTACTCATTACATTTCACCATGTAGGGGATGCCCCACTTTACATTTAAAAGTGTGTCACTAATTAACATGGTAAATATTTCAAAAAAACTGAAATCGCATTTTAGATTAATCATCGATTTTACCCGCGTTATTTTCGTTTCTACATTCGTTGTAAGTAAAATTGGGTAATTTGCTCTCATTTCATCGTTTTGGAATATATGCCGCGTTAAAATCGTTTTATACCCGTTTAATTGTTGAAATATAATTAATATAAGTAAATTTTTTTTGTTATTGATACATTTAAATACTATCTATTGGATGTAAAATATTGAGGGAGGCAAGAGAACATGTTAAAATCCTCAAATATGATTTATAAGACTCTGGTAGTTGGTGTCATTGTTTTATTCTGTGGTATCAGTGTTCAACCATGTATTGCAATATCTGATAATGATACAGATGATGTGAATAATGATTCAGGAGAATCATCTGAGGATGGAACACCTGATGATTACAATGAAATTATTTCAACAGTGAGAGGTGAGGGTTGGCGTGCTAGTTGGGGGTGGCAGAAATACCCCTTAGTTGTTATTGATTTATATTTGCGTGAGGGAAAATATTATATTAATTGTTTTACTAGAAATCCTTCCAAGCTTTTTTATCATGATACGGCTAAGAGTATCCAAATGGGAAGATTTATTGGATTGTTTTTTCAAAGTCCTGATGATTCTAATATTATTATAGGTATAGCTATTGGTGATATAACTTGGGAACCATATGACATAGGAGTATGATGTAGAATGAAATCTTGTTGTGTTAAAAATGGTCTGGTAGTTGGAGTTATTTTCTTATTGATTAGCATGAGTGTTTATACTGTTTTTGGAAATTCTATAAATTATCATTCTGAAATCTCATTTATTACCATAAAAGTTGATGGAGAAATGGGGTTAGATGATTGGTATGTTAGTGATGTTTTATTTAATTTTACATATGAATCCGATGAAATATCTGGGATATTTTGTTGGATTGATGGTGGGTCTTGGTGGACATATACTGAACCGTTTTATATCAAATATGATGGTGAAGATATTAGTCTTGAGTGGTGTGCCATTGATTATGAGGGGAATTATTCTGATGTTGATGGTCCATTTTTATGTAGTATTGACCAAACAGCTCCTTATATATATCTTAGTTATGAGGTAACAGGTGGAGACCCCGTACATGGCTGGGAGTTTACTTTTACGGCAACAGCACAGGATTATATGAGCGGTATGAATCGCGTTGAGTTCTACTTTAACGATGAACTGCAATATACTGCTGAAGAGCCTGATGCGGGAACCACTGATCAATGGTCTTGGAGTCTAATTTACTTCCCAATCCCTCTTGCTATCTTTGCAGCTGCAGCTTGTGATAATGCTGGAAATTCAGCCTATGATGAAATTCATAGTAATAATGTTCTAATGGGACCGTCTTTATTATATCCAGATATTGAACAAGAGAGCTCGATTAAATGTTTTTTTGATGATGTTTCATCATCTGATATTGTTGAAAAAGAAAATGATAGAGGTAATGAGAAGTCACCCTCTGGTAACATTGGGGTAAATGTTTTTGATCCAGCTTATGTGATAGTTGTTTTTAATAGAAAAAAAATGAGAGAAAATGGTTGGTTTGTGGATAATGTGTCTATTCCAATTTTTTATGAATCTGATAGGGTAGATGAGGTGTATTATAAGATTAATGCTGGAGAATGGATACAGTATTCTGAGCCTTTGGTTTTCTCTGATGGGATATATATTTTTTCATGGTATATTGTTGACTCGGAAGGATATACTTCAACTCCTGAATCAATGTCTTTTAATATTGATCAAACTCCTCCTGAAATCAATTTGATAAGAGAGAGACTTACAATAAATAAGGTTAAATTCACTGCAAATGTCTATGACGATACAAGTGGTGTCGAAAGGGTGAAATTCAAGAGTAATCATGGTGGTAGTTTTATTGATTATGATTTTCCTTTTGAGTGGATTTGGTCTTCTAATGATTTGGTTGGTTTGTTTAACGATAGGGTGACTGCTACAGTTTATGATAATGTTGGACATAGTAATAGTCAATCAATAACCACAAGCTGCAGTCGTGGTTATAGTCTGCATCCCTTAAATTCATTATTATTAAGATTGTTAGAAAGATTCCTAAATATGGAGGTATTGTTACGGACAATAAATCTGTTAAGATAGCTTTAGCAATATGGGTTATAGTTCTATTTATTGGTGTTGGTATTCAACCTTGTATTGCTATTGTGCAGAACAATGAAATATTTAGTAATCATCCACCCTATGCTCCAAGTAATTATTATCCCTGCAGTGAATTTGGATCTGTAGATATTGATGTAAATCTGAGTTGGGATGGTGGTGACCCTGACCCTGGTGATACTGTAACTTATGGTGTATTTTTCGGTCCAAATCCTGACCCACCTCTGGTTGCATGGATTGGACCGTATCCTTGGAATCAGACACTGATAGAATATGACCCTGGTACTCTAACATATTGTGAAGATTTTTACATGAAGATTATTGCATGTGATAACCATGATGCTATGACGATGGGTTATGAATGTCGGTTTTTTACTATTTGTAATAATCCACCAGAGGCACCAGTTATAGATGGCCCTTACCGTTGGCCTGTAGGAAAAGAGTTATGCTTTACATTTCATTCTACAGACCCAGATAATGACAGTATTAAGTATATCATAAACTGGGGAGATGGAACAACTAATGAAACAGATTTCTACCCTGCTTGTACACCAGTAGAAGTCTGTCATACTTGGGATAAGATGGGTATATATGTCATTAAAGTATGGGCAGTAGATGAATGGGGTAACAGTGCCTGGTCTGAGTTTGAGATTATCATTCCAAGAACCTGGGCAATACCCTATACCTTATTCCAATGTTTTTTTGAGCGTTTCCCGATGCTAGAAAGACTGCTGAGTTTAATTAAATAAGATTTCTATTACTATTTTTATAATATGGATACGAAGGGAGATAATCCGTATCCACTAGAAACGATACCTGCAAACATATACAAAGGATATTTGCCCCTTCTTTTTTGCCTCCCAACTTCAATTGTTTACAAAAAAACAACA
>Ga0209427_10007621_pt1 | contig 12246 bp, 12 predicted proteins | sample DeeMarSWOR136_30_FD_187465 | JGI IMG/M metagenome (GOLD analysis project Ga0209427, IMG submission 187465) | Marine sediment microbial communities from White Oak River estuary, North Carolina - WOR-1-36_30 (SPAdes) (version 2) | ecosystem: Environmental > Aquatic > Marine > Intertidal zone >... | reverse complement strand
TCGGCAGTCAGTTGCCGCCCTGTCCACTGACATGCCGCCGCCGCATCAGCGTTGAAATCGGAGGTATCAATCTTACCTGTTGCCGCCCAGTCATGATTTCCGGCGATACAGACATGGTTATTTTGACGTAAAAGCTGGATGCATTCGCTGGGTTCTGGACCGTACCCCACCACATCCCCTAGACACCACAACTCTTCCACCCCACCCCTATGCTCAATATCATCCAGTACAGCGGTGAAAGCTACCAGATTGGCGTGAATATCGGCAATAATCGCGTAGCGCACTTTATCACTAAAGACTATAGCAGGTTATTGCTTATTTGGCGAGTTTCGACCATTCACAAAAGATATTTCAAGAAATGCAGAACCTCCATAACCCTAACGGTATACCAAGAGTAGCATAATCCCCACCGCCTTAATGGGGTGTCTAGGAGGGGCGAAGCCACTAAATACCTTTGAAGGGGTGTTCAAGAGGGGCGAGGCCACCAAATACCTTTGAAGGGGTGTTTAAGAGGGGCTTCGCCCCTCTTCCAAAACTCTTTCCCCTCCCTTTGATAAGGGAGGGGAACTAGCGGGTCCCCAGGAAAATCGAAGATTTTTCTGGGTGCTTAAGGGGGAGGGTCACCTTAATGAAATCAAAGAGGGTGAGGTTGATATAAATCTCCTGCCTCCAGGTTGTTACCCCCAACTGTGAATGCTATAATTCCAGCTATGAAGGTATCCGAGATAGGTGAATTCGGACTTATTGATCTCCTCGCTGAAATGGCCGACCGTGCCCGGAATAAGCAGAAATCATCTGACCGACAACTAATCATTGGTATCGGCGATGATACCGCCGCCTGGCACGGTGATACCTCCATTCAACTCGCCACCGTTGATTCACTTATCCAGGATACCCACTTCACTCTGGATACCGCCTCCTGGGAAGAAGTGGGCTGGAAATCACTGGCCGTTAACCTGAGTGATATCGCCGCCATGGGTGGTCTCCCCCGATATGCACTGGTATCCCTGGCTCTACCCTATGATACGGAAGTGGAGAATGTTACTGCCCTCTACCAGGGGATGATTGAACTCGCCCGGCAGTTCGACGTGGCAATTATCGGTGGTAATGTCAGCAGCGCCCCCCAGCTAGCTGTTCATGTTACCGTTTTAGGAACTGTTGGCAACCAGGCAAAACAGATACTCACCCGCTCGTCAGCCAGACCCGGTGATAGGATAGCTGTTACCGGTTATCTGGGAGCCGCCGCTGCCGGCCTTGAAATGCTCAAAAAGAACCTTACTTTTAAATCCGGGGTTACCTCTGCCTTAAGAAAGGCATTCCTCAAGCCCTACCCCCGCATAGCCGAAGGACAGCTTCTGGTTAAACACGGGGTGATAGCAGCCATAGACATCAGCGACGGATTGCTTGCCGACATGGGGCACGTGTGCCAGGCAAGCCAGGTCAGCGCCCGCATACAGGTCGACCTTGTGCCTGTTGCTCCGGAAGTCAGGGCAAACTTTGATGACCGGGCTCTTGAACTGGCGCTGGCTGGAGGGGAAGACTATGAGCTCCTGTTTACCGGAAGCTCTGAAATAATCAATAGTGTCAGGAAAGCGGCCTCCTGCCCGGTAACGGTAATCGGTGAAATCCTGGCAGGCAAAGCTGGCGAGTTAAATCTGGTCGATAGTAACGGAGAGTCTGTCAGTCTGCCAAGCACAGGTTGGGACCACTTCTCTACCAGAAAGAGCTAAACATGAACTGCCTGAAATTAATCACCCACAGTCCCGAGCAAACCCAGCAACTGGGAACCAGCATCGGTGAGATGACCCAACCGGGCGACGTTATCCTTCTTACCGGTGAACTGGGCACGGGAAAGACCTGTCTCACCCAGGGTATCGCCTGGGGACTGAACATCCAGGAATATACGCTCAGTCCCTCATTCGTCATAATGAGGGAGCTGCACGGCAGACTGCCCCTCTATCATATAGACCTTTACCGGCTTGATAATATAGAAGAAATTGCTGACTTGGGTCTTGATGACTATCTTTACGGAAAAGGTGTCTGTGTGGTTGAATGGGCAGAAAAGGGATTAAGCATAATGTCTGAGGAGTACCTCCTCATTGAAATAAGCCATCTTTCCGAGACCGACCGAAACTTCGAGCTCAGACCGGTCGGTCAACGCTACACGGACATGCTGGAACAACTGAAAGGAGCTATCCCTCAAATAGGCTGACCAATGGAACTTGCGATAGACACCTCAACGGATACTGCCAGTCTTGCCTTGATTCAGGACAATCAGGTGCTTGCTGAGTTGACCTGGCGCTCCGGGCAAAACCACTCCACCCAGCTACTGCCCAATTTAAACCATCTCCTGGACCAGTCTAAACTGAGCCTTCAGTCCCTCACCGGTATCATTGTCGCCCGCGGACCCGGTAGCTTTAATGGACTGCGAGTCGGCATCAGTGCCGCCAAGGGACTCGCCTTTAGCCTTGGCATCCCGGTTGTTGGTATCAGCAGCCTGGAAGCTGAGGCTTATCAGTACGCCGAACTTGGACTGCCTGTCTGCCCGATATTTAACGCCGGTAGAGGTGAGATTGCCACCGCCCTGTACCAGAAAAAGCGCAGTAAATGGTGCCAGCTTACCGCCGAACACATAACCACCCTAGATACTCTGTGTTCACAGATATCTGGTAAAACCGTATTCTGCGGTGAGTTCGTACCAACTATTGCCTCACAGTTACGAGAGCATTTGGGGCAGAAGGCAGTAATACCCTCCCAGGTTACCATGCTGCGGCGGGCTGGTTTTCTGGCTGAGCTTGGGCTCAAGCAGTTGAAAACGGGTAATTACGACAACCCGGCTACCCTGCAACCGCTGTACCTCCGTCGGCCTTCAATTACCAAAGCAAAACATCGCTGATATACAGCGATGAATATAAATGCGGGAGTTTAAAATGGAAAGGTCTCTGGTTCTCATCAAACCCGATGCTATGCAGAGAGGCTTGGCTGGAACAATCATCAGTCGCCTGGAAAAAGAAGGAATGAAGCCGGTGGCACTCAAAATGCTTCATATGGATGATGCCCTGGCTAGACGGCACTACGCTATCCACCAAGGCAAACCCTTTTTTGAGCCGTTAATCGAATATATTACCTCCACTCCGATAATCGCTATTGTTTTTCAGGGCAAAGACGCCATCGAGGTAATCAGGAAAACTATGGGGGCAACCGACCCCGCCGAAGCCAGGGCAGGAACAATCAGGGCTGATTTTGGGACCGATATCCAGAACAACGTTGTTCATGGCTCGGATTCATCGGAAACCGCTAAAAAAGAAATCGGGTTGTTTTTTAATGAGGACGAAATCTTCGACTATTGAATCCTGACCACGGGGACCGCCTCACTCCACAACTCGGTCAGCTGGTAGAACTCACGCTCGAAGGGAGCGAAAATATGCACGATAACATCACCGAAGTCAAACAGGAGCCACCCTGAGTCCAGTGCACCTTCGCGGTGATGAGATAGAACACCTTCTTTCTTTAGCGCCCGTTCAATATCATCGCTGATGGCTTTTATCTGCCTCTCACTCTCACCGGTGCATATCACAAAATAGCTGGCAAAGCTACATATCTCCCGTACATCAAGCAGCTCTATATCAGCCGCCAGCTTTTCGCTGGCAACCTCTACTATTTTCCTTGCTAGTTCAATTCCTTCCAGAACCCCACCTCTATCGGTAAAGATACTGTCACGCAAATATTATATCATAGTCAGGGTAATTCAAGGCTATCTGCTATAGACAAAATTAAAGTGTACCCGTTCTCTTCTGGTTTGCCCTATACCTTGACATCCGTTAAAGAGCGGAATATATTATGCCCGTATACCCCTGGAGCAGAAAGTAAATGGCAGAGTTACTTTTCGGGACCGCCGGAATACCTTATAGTGTGAAGCCACCGTCCAGCGTCGACGGAATCAAGCACGTTGCTAAGCTGGGTCTCGGCTGCATGGAACTGGAATTTGTCCGCCAGGCAAGGATGAGCGAAGCCACCGCCCATCTCGTCGCTGAAACGGCCGCCAGCACCGGCATAAAGCTGTCCGCTCACGCACCCTACTATATCAACCTGAATGCCCGCGAGCCGGAAAAGGTGCAGGCCAGCCAGAACCGCCTCCTCCAGACCGCCAGAATTGCCTCCTGGTGTGGTGCTACCAGCGTAGCTTTCCACGCCGCCTTTTACTTCGATGACCCGCCGGAAAAGGTATATAGCACCGTTAAGAAATACCTCGGGGAAGTCCTTGAACAGCTTCAGAAAGAAAGCATTCAGGTCTGGATCAGGCCGGAAGTTATGGGTAAACACTCCGAGTTCGGTACAATAGAAGAAATACTGGACCTGTCCACTGAGCTTGAAAGAGTTGCTCCCTGCGTAGACTTCGCTCACTGGCATGCCCGGACCGGACAGTACAACTCCTATCAGGAATTCGCTTCTATTCTGCAGCAGATTGAAGAGCGGCTGGGCAGAGCCGCCCTGGACGATATGCACATCCACTTCTCCGGTATCCACTATGGAGCCAGAGGCGAAATAAAACATTTAAACCTTCAGGAGTCAGACCTGCAATATACCGAACTTCTGAGAGCCCTGCGGGACTACGAAGTCAAGGGTCTCGTAATCTGCGAAAGTCCACCGGAGTATATGGAAAACGATGCTCTGCTTCTGCAATCAATCTATCAAACACTGCTACAAGCAGATTAGAAACAAATACCGCTATTGTATCCTCGACCATCCGTACAACGATAGCGCCAATAGTACTAGGTACTATTTTCTCATTCATCAGTTTTTTTATTTGGTACGATTCTGTTATAATAAAGGGGTAACAACATTTTAGGGGTAAGGGATGAAGCCAAGGTGGCGGCGTATTAGCCTCCTGTATATATTTGTTATAGTTGCTGGGATTGTCCTCATAACCTTCGTTCTGCGTATGCCTCAACAAAGACCTGAGGAAATTCCCATCAGTACCGTGATATCTAAGTCACAGAATAAGGAGATAGATAAACTCCTTATCGAGGGTGAGTGGCTGACCGTTACCGACATCAATGGCCAGGTATTCAAGACTAATATCGGCATCATGAATTACAATGACCTCAGCGAACTCGGACTTAATCTTGAGGGAGTGGAATTTGACAACCAGCCCAGTGGCTTTAACTGGGGTAATATGATCCTTACCTTCTTGCCTCTCCTGTTGTTCGGTGGCCTGATATTCTTCCTCTTCTTCCGCGCTCGGGGAGTAAACAATCAGGCCATGACCTTCGGTCGCAGCCGGGCACGTCTGTCCCCCGGTGATAAACCCTCGGTAACCTTTCAGGACGTGGCAGGCGTGGACGAAGCCCAGCAAGAACTGTCTGAGGTGGTCGACTTTCTCAAGTCGCGTGAACGGTTCCAGGGTCTTGGAGCACGCGTTCCCAGAGGCATTTTACTGGTCGGTCCACCGGGAACAGGCAAGACTCTGCTGGCTCGAGCCATAGCTGGTGAAGCCGGCGTACCCTTCTTTTCTATCAGTGGCAGTGAGTTTGTGGAGATGTTTGTCGGTGTCGGTGCCTCCAGAGTGCGCGACCTTTTTGACCAGGCCAAACGTAATGCGCCCTGCATCATCTTCATCGACGAGATTGACGCCGTGGGTCGCCACCGTGGCGCTGGACTCGGCGGCAGCCATGATGAGAGGGAGCAGACCCTGAACCAGATTCTTACTGAGATGGACGGCTTTGATACCAACGTTAACGTGATTGTCCTCGCGGCTACCAATCGACCCGATATACTTGACCCCGCCCTGCTTCGTCCCGGTCGTTTTGACCGCCGCGTAGTCCTTGACCTGCCCGATGTTGTTGGCCGGGTGGCAATTCTTAAGGTACACTGTAAGGGCAAGCCACTAGCTAATTCAGTCAACCTCGAGGTACTGGCTAGAGAAACGGTCGGTTTCAGCGGTGCTGACTTGGCGAACTTAGTTAATGAAGCTGCTATTTTGGCTGCCAGGCGCAATCGAAAGACCATTGAAATGCCGGAATTCGAAGAGTCTATCGACCGCGTAATTGCTGGTCCGGAGAGAAAGAGCAAGAAGATAAGTCCCAAAGAGAAAGAAATTACCGCTTACCACGAAGCAGCCCATGCTCTGGTCGCTAAGATTCTGCCCAACGCTGATCCGCCACGAAAAATTTCTGTGGTGGCCAGGGGAATGGCACTTGGCTATACAAAAATGCTCACCGAAGACCGATACCTGATGACTCCATCCCAGTTTAATGATATGATAGCCACCTTGCTCGCCGGACATACTGCGGAGAAGCTTATCTTTAACGAAGTGAGCACCGGAGCTCAGGATGATATCAAGCGGGCAACCAGTTTCGCCCGTAAAATGGTAACCGATTTCGGAATGAGTGAGAAACTGGGCCCCCGGACCTTTGGTGACAAGCAGGAACTAGTCTTCCTCGGTCGTGAAATCTCCGAGCAAAAGGACTATAGCGATAAAACAGCCGATATTATTGACACGGAAATCGATAAGATTATCCGCAACGCCAATATGGTGGCTAAGAAGATTCTGACCGAAAACAAACAGAAGCTCACCCTGATTGCCGAAAGACTTATTACCAAAGAAACGTTAGAGGGCGAAGAACTGGAAGCACTATTTGAAGAACCTCTACCCTCACCTGAGGCAGAAGTCCAGGAAATACCAGCCCCGGCGCCGGTAGCAGATAAACCCAGGGCTAAAGCCAAGCCCAGAGTCAGAAAGGCTCCGATTATGCCCCAGTTGATACCAAAACAGTCGCCGGCTACCCCTGATTAGCCGCAGCGTAATCTGCATAAATACCGGCCTTGATTAACATCAGAACCCATCTATACGCAAGTCGTTATGCAGATAACATTCGGAGCACTTTAAGTATGATTGAAATCACGCGGGAACCCATCGCCCCTGAGCGCCTGGTTAACAAGGCAAAAACCGATGATAGCGGCTGTGTGGTTACCTATGTCGGTCTTATTCGTCAGAATTCCCACGGCAAGAAGGTTAGTTCCGTAGAGTATCAGGATCCCGCGGGAACAGCCGCCAGCCGCCTGCAGCAAATAGCCGATGAAGCCAGGCAGAAATGGCCGGTGGAAAATATCGCCATCACCCACCGAATAGGCAAATTGAAAGTCGGCGATATCAATCTGGTTGTTGCTGTGGCTTCCGCTCACCGTCAGGAAGGATTTGCCGCTTCTCAGTACATAATCGACGGTTTTAAAAAATTAATGCCCACCCATAAGACGGAAACCTATCAGGACGGCACCACCTTGGTCGAGGGAGAACAACTGTAATATTGCTGGCGGTGTAGATACTTGCTACCCTTCGGTTACCTCCGCCGCCTGATAATGTAATCGGCCAGGTCTATCAGCGCCTGACGGCTCTCATTATCCGGCAGCAGATTAAGCCTGTGGCAGGCCTTATCACAATAGTCCGATGCAACCTTGAAACACTCTTCAATTATTGATGAGTTGCGAACCATTTCTATTGCCTGATTTATATCTTCTTCATTGAGACCGTTTTGAAACAGCCTTTTTATTGGATTATCTTCTGGATGCTGCTCCACGAGAAGCATTGCCGGCAAAGTAAGGGTGCCCTGAGTTAAATCGGAGCCTACCGGCTTACCCATTTCCTCTTCGGTGCCAATAAAATCAAGAATATCATCTACTATTTGAAAAGCAACGCCAAAATTATAACCGTACTCCGTCAGGACATCGATTGCCTCTTCCGGAGCCTGGCTCAAGACAACCCCTGACTCTGCAGAAAAGGAGAAAAGGGAGGCTGTCTTGCTTGAAATCCTCTGCATGTAGTTTTCACGGTTCTGCTCCAGGTTGAAGGCACTATACGCCTGGGCCAGTTCCCCGCTGGATATAATCATAAGAGTCCGGGCAAGCCCCCTGATCACCCGCAGGTTTTCGGTATCAGCCGTGAGTTCACCTGCCTTAGCAAACAGGTAGTCCCCCAGCAGCACCGCCTGCTCGGTTCCCCATAGCTTGTTAATCGTTGGTCTCCCCCAGCGAACCGAGGAATTATCAATGGTATCATCATGAACCAGAGTAGCCAGATGCGTCAGTTCCACAGCCATTGCTATCAGCAGGAGCCGCTCCAGGTTATATTTATAAAACTGGCCTGAAAGTAGCACCAGCATCGGGCGGAGCCTCTTCCCGCCACCCTTAAGGCAGTAGTCAAGTAGCTCGGACATCCAGGAAGACTCTACTTCGCCGATTGTCTTCAGCCTTTCTTCTACCCTGTCTAAATCCTCCTGCACCGGTTTGTAGATATCACTTAGCTCCAATATTCCCATTTCTCCTTTGATGATAAATTCAGCCTGCTGTCAACGTACCTGTCCCAGCCGGGCGGTTTCTTCCTCTATTAGCTTCTCGTCCAGCTTGGTAAATAGAGGCTCAGGAGTCGGCAATTTCTGCCCCGGCGCGGGCACCCTCAACTGCCATCCATCACTTTCTACACTGCTATCAAAACCGAGTAGCTCGTGCAGCTTCTGGGAGCTAAATGGCAAGAATGGATACAGCGCTGTCCTCAGCGCGGATATCACCACGATAGCCGTGTACAGGGCTGTGGCGCTGGCCTGCCTGTCCTCATTGATTATTTTCCAGGGAGATTTTTCATCCAGGTAGCGATTGGCTTCATGGGCAAGGGACATAGCCGACCTGATTGCTTCCTTGAAATGGCAGCCATAAAGCAGGTCATCAACTGTCTTAAGCATATCTTTAGCCTCATCAATAAGGCCTTGACTTCGCCCATCAAGTTCTGCCGGTGTCGGCACACACCCGTCAAAGTTGCGGTAGGTGAAGGTCAGCACCCGGTGAACCAGGTTCCCGTATGTAGCCACCAGTTCATCGTTATTCCGCCGGACAAATTCGCGCCAGGAAAAATCGGCATCGTTCGTTTCCGGCATATTTATTGATAGCAGGTAACGCAGCGAATCAGGGTCATAGCGGGAGAGATAATCTGGTACCCATACTGCCCAGTTCTGGCTGGTGGATAGCCTCCTGCCCTCAAAGGTCAGAAACTCGTTAGCTGGCACATCATAAGGTAGATTCAGCCCACCGTAGCCCATCAATATCGCCGGCCAGATAATGGTATGAAAAATAATATTGTCCTTGCCCAGGAAATAGTAGCTCTTGGCATCATCCTGCCAGAAAGAACGCCACTTCTCCCCGTCTCCCTGGATTTTAGCCCATTCCTTGGTTGCCGAAAGGTAGCCAATCACCGCCTCAATCCAGACATAGATTCGCTTATCCTCAAAACCTTCAACTGGCACCGGTATCCCCCAGTCAATATCACGGGTAATCGCCCTGTCTATCAGCCCTTCCTCCAGAAAGCGTGTCGTGAAGTTCAGCACGTTCCGTCGCCAGTGAGTTTGCTCTTTTACCCACTCTAGAAGCCTGTCCCTGAAAGCAGTCAATTTAAAATAGAACTGCTCGGAGTCCTTGAAAATAGATGCTGTGCCACAAACGCGGCAATGCGGCTCAACCAAATCAGAGGCATCCAGTAGCTTATCGCAGGCATTACACTGGTCGCCACGAGCACCGGGCGACTTACAATACGGGCAAGTACCCTCAACATAACGGTCGGGCCGGAAACGCTCACAACTGGGACAGTAAGCCTGCGATACCGTTTCCTTGTAAGCATACCCCTTTTCAACCAGAGTGAGGAAAATATCCTGCGCTACCTCAAAATGGTTGGCAGTATCGGTGGTGGTATACAAATCGAAGGAAATACCTAGCTTTTGCCAGCAGTCCAGAAACTCCTGCTGGTAATATGTGGCTATTTCGGTGGGAGTCTTCCCCTCCTGTTCCGCCTTGATTGTTGTCGGCGTGCCATGAGCATCCGACCCCGATACCATCACAACCTCGTTCCCTTTGGTGCGGTGGTATCGGGCAAATATATCCGCCGGCAGATTTGCCCCGGCAATCTGCCCTACGTGCAATGAACCGTTGGCATAAGGCCAGGCCACGCAAACAAGTATCCTCTCACTCATTTTCTATCACCCTAATGTAAATATCCTGTCACAACCTGCCTATTCGGGCTTACTCTCACTCGGGAAAAAGGTCAGCACCCGCTCACCCTTCTCTTCTCGGTACTCAGCATAGCCCTTCTCCAGGCAGCAATCAACGCAGTAACGCGATTTCTCGCCGCTTTCAACCTCTACACCATCTTCCTCATCAACCATCAGATAGCGCTCTGAATATGGTATTGTGCGCTGACAACCGTTGCATTTTGTCTCTCCTAAAGATATACACCCCTGACGCACTGCTCAACTCCTCTCAAAACTACAACTTGATTATATACTATACGCCCGAAACCTCAAAGTAGCTTGACCCATGCCCGGTAAAGCTCCCTCTTTGGCAGACCTGTTTCGGCAGCAATTTTGGCTATCGCCTCTTTTGCTGTTACCCCCGAGATTCGCATTCCGTCTAACTTTTTTTCAATATCTTCGGTCAGTTCCGGCTTTCCCTTTTCCCGCCTGCCTTCTATGACTAGGGTAAACTCGCCCCTCGGCTGGCTGAAGTGCTCTATCGCCTGGCTGATTCTGCCCCGGAACACCTCTTCGTGGATCTTGGTAAGCTCCCGGCAGACCGCTATCCTCCTGTCTCCAAGAACAGAAATTATATCATCCAGTGCCGCCTGCAGCCGGTGAGGCGATTCAAAGGCTATGATTGTTCCGGGTTCATCCGCAATACTTTCCAGCAGCCGCCGCCGGCTGCTTGCCCGGTTCGGCAGGAAGCCCAGGTAGCTGAACCTCCCCGTATCCAGCCCCGAGACAGCCAGCGCTGTGGTAACCACCGAAGGCCCCGGGATGGGCACCACCGGATATCCTCCCTCGCTGGCGGTCACAATCAGCTCATGCCCCGGGTCGGATATGCCCGGCATCCCCGCCTCGGAAACAAGCGCCACATCCCCCTCTTCAAGGCAACCCAGAATATGGGGCATCTTGCTCCACTTATTGTACTCGTGATAACTGGTCATCGGCGTCCTGATTTCGTAGGTAGTTAGAAGCCGTTTTGTCTTGCGGGTATCCTCGGCCGCAATAAGCTTCACTTCCTTCAGGATGCGAAGGGCACGCAGGGAAATATCCTCCAGATTCCCGATGGGAGTTGCCACAACATAAAGGGTGGGCATTACTTCTTATCTCTCCAACTGATTATTGTACCGTACCCACCACTATGCGTCCACCCGGTAACTCAAGACACGCTTGTCATTGCCGTTATTTAAAAAATACGCCTTTATCTGTAAAAAAGTTGCCATGTCAAAAAGCTAAAATTTCTTGACTTTGAATTTTTACTTTTGCTATAATGCTATCAAAAGGGGAAAAAATGACCACTCCCCAATGCAGGCAGCTTCGCCGTTCCTACGGATTCGATGAGGTTGCCATTGTCCCAGGCGATTTTACCATCAATCCAGACCAGACAAACATTGACCTCCAGATAGGTGAACTTACCTTTGCAATTCCGTTCTTGGCATCAGACATGGACGGCGTGGTCGATGTTAATTTCGCCATCCAAATGAACAAGTTCGGTGGGCTCGCAGTTCTCTACCTAGAAGGAATACAGACCCGGTATGAGAACCCGCAAGAGGTGCTGGCTGAGATTGCCCAGGCACCTGATACTGAAGTAACCCAATTACTTCAAAAAATCTACTCCCAGCCGATTAAAGAAAATCTCATTGGTGAGCGAATACAGGCAATCAAAAAAGCAGGGGCAATATGTGCTGTATCAGCTTTACCAGCTAGTACCAAGCGCTTTGCTCCAATAGCTGCCGAGGCTCAGGCAGATATCCTTGTAGTCAAATCCACTGTTACCACCGCCCGGCATATATCTAAGAGTTATCGCGGGCTCATCTTCTCCGAGCTACAGGAAATGGTTCCTTTGCCAGTTGTGGTGGGAAACTGTGTTAGCTACAGCGCCTGTCTGGAGCTAATGAGAACAGGAATATCCGCGGTATTGGTCGGCGTCGGGCCGGGAGCTGCCTGTACCACCCGTGAGGTTCTCGGTGTTGGTGTCCCACAGATAACGGCCACTATGGACTGTGCCGCTGCTAGAGACCAGTATCAAAAGGAATCTGGGCGCTACGTGCCAATAATCACCGACGGCGGTTTCCGCAAGGGCGGTGACGTTTGCAAGGCTATTGTCGCCGGCGCTGATGCCGTGATGATAGGCTCCGTTTTCGCCCAGGCTAAAGAGGCACCCGGACTCGGCTATCACTGGGGTATG
>Ga0209427_10007620_pt1 | contig 12248 bp, 8 predicted proteins | sample DeeMarSWOR136_30_FD_187465 | JGI IMG/M metagenome (GOLD analysis project Ga0209427, IMG submission 187465) | Marine sediment microbial communities from White Oak River estuary, North Carolina - WOR-1-36_30 (SPAdes) (version 2) | ecosystem: Environmental > Aquatic > Marine > Intertidal zone >... | reverse complement strand
TGCTTGCTTCGACACCGTACGCAGCTCGTTACAAACCGCGAGCCGGTCCCCGCGAAGCATCTGTACGTTCGGCATGTCGCGCATGCGCACGATCGCCGTTACATAATCGTCAGGCTTTGCAGCAGTAAGTTGTGCTGCTAGTTGCGGTGCAATCTTTGCCTTCTGCTCTTCCTGAGCATCAACCGAATGCACCGTTGGGAACAAGACTAGCAGGACTAGGAGAACCGCTGCACAGCCAAAGAGCTTACTTCTTGAAAACATTTCGAATCCTTTCTGTGCTTTTTTGCGATTAAAATCGTTCCGTGTACGCATAACAATCGGTCTCTTCCTAGTCCGTTATTTCTTGATCCACTGACCTGCCTGAATTTCGAAGTAGTGCACCTGCCAATCTTCCACCTCACCGAAGAGGCACTCACCATCCGGGCTCGTGTCCGGATCATCGTATGAGATCATGCCGCGAGCCCAGAGTTTTGCCGCTCCCTGCTTCGTTCCACCGCCCGGCAACATCGCATTAACGATGGAAGCCTGGGGAATCCGGAACATGGTGAGGTACTGGATTTCCAAGTTGCCACCACTTCCAGGCATATACTCTTGGATGTTGAAGCTCAAGTTGATCATCTTCTCGTTCTTTCCCCAACTCTGGTCCTGGTTCCAATCTACCCACATGGACAGTGTGAGATCCCGCTCGAACTCCGTTTGAAGACGCTCAAATGGATCCGGTATAACTACCTTCCACAGAATGAGAGCGTACTTCTTCGGATGCCAGACAGGGCCGTTGACGAAGTAGATGCCGTCACAGGCACCTGACGATGGGCCGAGCTGCTCGATCCCTGCCTCCCACATGTGAACGTGAGGATACGGATCCGGGGCGGGTCCGGGAATTGCCTTTGGAGGTACTAATTCCAACCCGCCGAGCAGATTGATCTCCCCCGACTGGAGGTAGGCATCAATGTCCACCTCCGAGAGGAGTTCTTCCTGGTATAAGCGGATCACATTCTCCGTTTTCACACGAGGTTTTATTTCCTGAGCGTAAGCTGCTGATGCTACAAGAACCAGGCACAAGAGGATGGTAAGGAAAGTGACCAAATTTTTATTCATTCGTGTATCCTCCTCTTGCCTTTTGCCTCCTGAACGTTTCAGGAGGTCCGATCAAAGATGAAAAAATCGAACCTGCTTTTTCACCACCCCCTTCCATTGCCCTCATCACTGCGGGCGTTCGGATAGATACCTCAATTGCCTGCTGACTTTGGAGATCAAAGATTTACGTAAAAGCATTATGCGCTTTCCTGGAGGTGCCGATAAAAGTGCCACACCCCAGCCGACCCGATTACGCAATGTGGGTAAAAACGGTATTATAGTAGCAAGATGGATGAAAGAGAACTGCCCACGCTATAACACACCCTATACCCCATCTGTGGAGTCAATTCTGAGATGCTCTCCTGTGCCGCTCTACCCCGATTGTCACAGCTGCTCAAATTATCCCTGTACAGCCTGAATTTATAAGTCTTTTGGTTATATCAAGTTAGTTTGCAGTAATCCCTCCCACTTTTTCCAGGGGCAATTGTATCACACGCATTGTGTAAAGTCAATTTAATATCTATGTGAGGAATTGGGCCGGGACTGCGAATTAACATCTTTTATCACAAGGAATTACCCACCTGTCGATCACCCTTCCCTCCCCTTCCTTTTTCGTTCGAGTTCAGTTATATCCCTGATGACAGTAATCACCATGATGGCTCTCCCCTTCTCGATAATCGGTATCTTTCTCGTCTCGGTGACGTACTCTTTTCCCTTGACCGCAGTGGTTTCTTTCGTGATGAGTACTTCCCCGGTATCAAATACGGTCCGGTATTCGTCACGCACCGTATCAGGTAAGAAAGGATACACCTTAAAAATCGTTCGCCCCAGTACGTCGGTCTCCAGTCCTAATCTCTTATTGAGCTCTTCAAACGCAGGATTAAAAAGGATAAATCGCAGCTCATCATCGATGACGTGAATGGCATCACCCATCGAATTAATCACCGTACGATACCGCTCTTCTGATTCTCGGAGCGCTTCCTCGGTTCGCTTGCGCCCCGTGACGTCCTGGAATACTGTGGCAAATTGCCCCTTCAACGGCGAAAAAACCGAAATTTCGAAATATTTATCCATCGGTTCGAAGTACGTCTCGAAGTGAGTTGGCTCTCTCGTCTCCGCGACACGCCTGTAAATATCAAAGTACGGTGGCTCGCCCGTGCCGTAGAGCTCGCTCGCTTTCGATCCCCTGGCTCGCTCCCGGGGGATGCCGAGCTGCACTTCGAAGGCAGGGTTTACATCCCGGATCACGTAATCGACCGGAACACCATCCGCATCATAGAGGATATCGTGAATTGCAACACCTTCGATCATCGTTTTGAAAAGTGTGTAATAGCGCTCTTCGCTCTTTTGCAGCTCCTCTATCGCGAGCGTCCGTTGCTTCTCCATCTCCATATTGTAGAGAGTGAAGGCAATGTCACTGGCTACATCTTTGAGCAAGTCCTTTTCCTCATCTCCGGCAGTGAATCCCTCAACCGTTGAGACCGAAATAATACCGTACGTGACCCCTTCATATTCCAAGCGAATGCTGAGAATCTCTCTCCCCCCGTAGCGTTTCGCGATGGGACAGTCGGGGCAGAATGACGGTGGATCGTGGATGACGGTAACTTCCGATTGAGCCAGCACTCGCTGCATGCAATCGGGGAGCTTACCATCCCTGATTTGTGAGACGAGTTCCAGGAATCCATCACCCACGCCGGCTTCGGAAGCTGCTACCAGATTCCGTGACACATTGAAGAGAACCACCCATGCACTGTAGTAGTGGTGCGGTTGAACGAGGGTATCGCAAATCCCCTGGAGCAGCTTGTCTCGATCTTTCTCCTTGAGTATGAGCTGGTTGACATGCCGGATCGTATGGAGCACAGCATTTAAATGACCAATCTTCTTCTCAGCCTCTCTGCGAGCCTCATCCGCGCGTTCGATCTCCTCGATGCGGCCTCGCATCGCATCCAGCTCTTTCATCAGCTGAGACTTCGTCTTTGAACTGTCATTCATGTGAGATTTCTTCTTTGCACTGTCTTTCATGTGAGTCCCTCCCCCGAGGAAGATTCGTATGAGACACGATAATCGTATGCCTCCCCTCAACGGTATGTCAACCCAACTGAGAACGTAATTACTATTTACATCTTTATTTCAACAGATACGGTTGGTGCTTTATTGAATGAAAGGAAAAGTGTAGTATTGACATTATTTGGTTATTTTGCCATATTGCCAAATAACAAATGATTTCTCGTTAAGGGGGTACATATGGACGCTCGAACACTCGCACGGTTCAAGGCCCGGGCGGAGATCATGAAAGCGTTGGGGCACCCCACACGCCTGTTCATTGTTGATGAGCTATCAAGAAGTGAGAAGTGTGTTTACGAACTGACAGAGATGATCGGATCCGACATGTCTACCGTATCGAAGCACCTCTCCGTTCTGAAAAATGCCGGCATCGTGCTGGATGAAAGGCGTGGTTCACAGGTTTATTACAAGCTCCGGACACCCTGCGTTCTGAATTTCTTCTCTTGTGTTGAGTCCGTTATGAAATCGACAGGGAAGGATCAACTTGATCTTGCTAGGTGACATCCAACCGGGAAAATCCGTCATGAATCAGCGTGGAAGGATCAACTTCAGGTGATATCTGCAAGGGAATAGAGATCATGAATTGGAAAAAAGAATGGAAGTCTCTGGCGTTGATGGTCGCCGTATTCCTCGCTCTTTTCTATCTACCGGTGGGGGCGCGGCGATTTGACCATGCGATTGTGGAAGCACTCCTCCTTGCGAAATGGTACGCCAGGGAACACGTAATTCTCTGTCTCATCCCGGCATTCTTCATTGCAGGGGCCATATCAGTCTTCGTTAGTAAGGCATCCGTTATGAAGTACCTGGGAGCGAAGGCCAATAAGGTACTGGCCTACGGTGTCGCCTCTATCTCTGGAACGGTCCTCGCCGTCTGCTCTTGCACCGTGCTCCCGCTCTTCGCAGGGATACATCGAATGGGTGCCGGCCTGGGACCGGCCACAACGTTCCTCTACTCGGGCCCCGCAATCAACGTCCTGGCGATCATTTTAACCGCCCGGGTGTTGGGTATAGAACTGGGAATAGCACGTGCAGTAGGAGCGATCCTCTTCAGCATCGTTATCGGTCTCATGATGCACCTCATCTTTCGCCGAGGAGAGATGGAGAGAGCGAAAGTCCAGGCTGTTATGCCCGAGCCTGAGGTGACCCGACCGCTCTGGCAGAACACGATCTACCTTGCCTCGATGGTTGGTATCCTCGTCTTTGCCAATTGGGGAGACCCTGCACAGAGCGGAGGACTACTGTCTGCGATCCATACCTCTAAGTGGATCGTGACTGCGATATTCGCTGGGGCTCTCGGGCTCATGCTCGTTGTGTGGTTCGACCTGAGGTGGTCGAGAGTTCTCATTGCCGCCGTCCCGGCTGCAATCCTTGCCCTCCTTCTCCCAGATAGACCGTCCGTTCCGTTCATAGTTGCGATCGTTTTGTTATCAACAGTCATCAGCACTCGAAAAGACGAGCTGGGTGAATGGTTCGGCTCCTCGTGGGGCTTTGCCAAGCAGATCCTGCCCTTGCTATTTATCGGTGTTCTCGTCGCCGGGCTTCTTCTCGGCCGCCCTGGGTACGAAGGGCTGATCCCATCCGAATGGGTAAACAGAGCTGTCGGGGGAAACTCATTCAGTGCCAACCTGTTCGCCTCCGTGGCCGGGGCATTCATGTACTTCGCAACCCTCACTGAGGTGCCGATCCTTCAGGGACTGATCGGCAGCGGCATGGGGAAGGGACCGGCTCTCGCACTTCTCCTGGCAGGTCCTGCCCTCTCGCTTCCCAATATGCTTGTCATTCGAAGTGTCATCGGAACGAGAAGGACGGTGGCATTTGTCCTTCTCGTAATTCTTATCGCCACTGCAAGCGGTATGATGTACGGTGCTGTTTTTAGATAAAAAATGTTTATGAAATAGTTCTGATTTTGGTAATCAAATCCTTTTCTGATAGGAGTGTAATGACATGAAAAATCTTCAGATTCTCGGAACGGGATGTCACAAATGTGAAAAGCTGGCCGAACTAGTGGAAAGCACGGCGAATGAAATGGGAATCGAGTACACGTTGGAGAAGGTCACCGACATACAAAAAATCATGGACTTCGGCGTCATGATAACACCGGCCCTCGTCGTCGATGGCGATGTCAAGATTGCCGGGAAGGTCCCATCAATTAAAGAGATCGAGGACCTACTGAAATATTAACCTACAGATCAAGCTAAACAGCTACAGCTTCCCTGCTGCTCGTAATCGTGAATAACACCGTCGATACCATTACGGCCACTTAATTTCAGGAAAATCCTCAAAGCAGGAGATCCTCTCCATTTCAGGATCATATCCGCCGACATATAATTTATATGCCTTAGGATGTAAGATGTCTTTCCCCTCGCTATCAGTGACGATAAAATACATCCATTGCTCTCCCTTACATGCGCTATGAGCCGCCTGGTATAGAATCCAGTCAACAGGTACTGCCTTTGCATTCTCTTCGGTATTTACACTAGTACTTACTATCTTGAAGCTGGTAGTTTTGTCCCCTCCTCTTAATGCCTCATAGAAAACATAATCCCACTGGGGTGATTCACCTGCAGGACCCGCATGCGCAAGCTGCCCACCGATGTAGATCCCGATCACTAAAGCAATCGCTAGGCACATGATCAATACTGAAAAATACATGAAACGCTTCATAGTACCCCCTCCTTGTGTAACGTAGAAACCTGAATTGTTTAGATACCGGCATTGCCTCGATAACTAATGGATTCTCCAAATTTAGATATGAGTTCCCTTGAAGAAAGGAAAATTGCTTAGATCTTCTATTGTTTCGAGATCACCGCATAGAATCACTTCTATCACGGATCTCGAACTTTACTATCCAATACAGGTAAGGTGCAGCAACTATGGCCAAGTAGGAAAATCTTCGATCCATTCTTGCATTGGTTCCACTGGAATTGAAGACCGAGGAGGATATTTGTATCTATATCCATGCAGGTACAGCTTGTAATTATCAGGATCTATCACATTACCGTCCCTGTCTGTTACGGCAAATCTCAAGAACTGTTCGTCCTCGGGGGATAACATCAACTGCTGCTCAAGTAATTTTTTCTCGATCCTATATCCCTTGTCTGCCTCAAATTCGGGATACCATTGCGGTGCTCGCTTCACAGCCATGACGACCTCCTTTTTGTGTCATGTTAACAAACGGTTGATCCGTTGTCCTATTCAAGACAGTTCTTTTAATTTAGATGTAAGCCGCTCTAAAGGAATGAAACCGTCGTCTGCTTCCTTCCATATTTTTAAGGCTCTATTATAACTGTGCTCCGCTTCATCCCGCTCACCCTTCTCCTCGAATGCACGTCCCATCTGATAATGCAATTCAGCGTCATATTGATTAAACGTGTCCAATAGATATCCGGCCTTATCGATCGCTTTGTCGTATCGACCTGCCTTCACGTAACCCCGGACCAGCTCCCTACCAAAGAAGAGAAAATCCCTTGGTGATATTTCTGCGGCCTCCTGCAAACTCGCCAGACCTCCGTTGATGTCATCTTCGTGTAACTGAATCATGCCCTGTAAATGGAAATAATAAGCTCTTTCATTTTTTTCATCAAATCTTCTCGTTAATTTGTTCAATGTACCAAGCTCCGCGCGAGCCCTCTCGACATCTTCACCTAACTCTAAAGCGGTCAGACCACACATCCAATGTCCTCGAATTGAATTGGAATTCTTTTTCAATGCCTTCGAAATCTCCGCTTCGACCTTGGCCACATCATCTTGGATATAATAGCCCATTGCGAGGAGAATATGTGCTTCTGTTCCAGAGCCTTCTTGGACCTCGTAAAAACGATACTTTTCATATTCCCGAATTGCTTCTTTCCACTTCCCTATTGAGAGATACGTATCTCCAAGGTCTTTATAGACCACATAGAATTCTGGAGCCATTCTGATTACTTTCTTATATTGTTCGATTGCATGTGCGTATTGCCCCATAAATTGGTATGCAAATCCAATACTGTGTATGGGGTCGGGATTTTGGTGTCCTATCCTGTCTCTATACTTCTGAAAAGCCACCATCGCATTATCGAGCTGACCAGCATATAGGTATGCATGGCCGAGATGGTTGTATGAAGGCCCCAAACTTTGAAAGAGTTCAAGCGAATCGAGCTTGATCACCTCTCTGTAGTCAGAAATGGCTTGTTTGTGGTCACCCAGATGGTAGTAATGAATTCGTCCTCGTTCCACTAACCACGTGATATTGAAGGGATCAAGTAGAATTAATTGATCTATATCTAGCTTGGCTTCATCCCAATTCTTTTTTACCTTGTGCTCGATGAAAGCCGAATAAGATTGCTCTAGTGTACTCAATCCTTTTATGAGTGAGTGGCGTCGTGCCTGTTGTGCGTACTTCAGAGCATTTTCAGAATCTTTCAAGTAATCATACCATATTGCTAAGCGACGACATGCCATCACAAATGTCGAATCCAGTACAACGGCATGTTTGACCTCACTGACGCCTGTTAATTGATTACCGCTGTAGTATTCGTCCATTCCCCTGAAGTAACTAACCACCGCATCAAAATTGTTGCTTGCCAATTGAGCAATCTCGCGATCAATCTCATCTTGTCCCTGTGGTATGAAATGCAGCTCATTCCTCAACTCGTTGGCTACCGCATCAACCACGCTGAAAATTGTATCTTTCTCAGAGCACTTGAATTGTTTATTGTAGACAGGACTTCTTGAATCAGATTCAACATCATATACAGTAGTCTCAATTATAATATCGTCTCCATTTCTTCCCATTTTCACATTCCCGGATATAATGAATGAAATCCCTTTTTCGCGGAAAAAATCAAAATCCGCGGTGAGAGCTCTCACACTATGTTCTGGATATGGTTTTTGCCCCATTCCCGCTTCGTAAACTTTCACACGCTGGTTTTGTTTGAGATCGGTGGTAAGGAGTCGGGCGAAAACGTATCCGAGGTCAGGCTCTTTCGTATGGTTCTCAAAATCGAGAACTGCTATCCAGACTGGTGCGATATCGACTTTCGAATCGGGTATCTCTCCATTTCGATCATAAAGATACTTCATCAGAGCGAAAAGCACGATCACGATGACGAGGGCAGCAGCGAGTATAAATGTTGTTTTATGCAGTGGTACCCATCGCAACTTCCTGCCGGTAATTGCAATCTCACGGGCAGTCTCCGAGCTGATACGCCACTGAATCTGCTTCAGGTCATCGAGCATCTCCTGCATGGAGGAGTACCTGTTCTCGACCTTCTTCTGGAGCGACTTGCGTATGATATCATCGAGCTCCCTCGGTAAGGACGTATTGATATGTGAAGCAGGAGCTGGTTCTTCATTCACAATCGAATAGAGCAACGATGCCTCGTAATCGCCGCGAAATGGAAGTTGACCAGTTAAGAGCTCGTACAGGACAACACCCAATGACCAGACATCTGTCCGGTGATCGATGGTATCCCCCTTCACCTGCTCTGGTGACATGAAAGCGAGGGTTCCTACCGTTGTACCGGTCTTGGTCACTCTCGTTGCGTCGGACAATTTAGCCAGGCCAAAATCCATGATTTTGGCCTGACCCTTTGTGGTGAGCATAATATTCCCAGGCTTGATGTCCCGATGAGTGATGCCCTTTTCGTGCGCCTCCTCCAGCCCCCCCGCAACTTGAATGGCAATATTCAATGCCTCTTCCAGTGTCAGGGGGCCCGATTCAATCCTCTCCTTGAGGCTCTGACCCTCTATGTGGGCCATAGAGATGAAGATGTGTCCTTCGGCCTCTTCTATCTCGTGAATGGCACATATATTTGGGTGATCCAATGCCGCCTCGGCCTGCGCCTCATGCACAAAACGCGTCCGTTCTTTCTCATTTTTCAGAGCTTCTGGTGGGAGGAACTTCAGTGCCACGGTTCGTTTGAGCTTGATATCCTCGGCCTTGTAGACAACACCCATACCACCCTCGCCGAGTTTTTCGAGGATCCTATAATGTGAGATAGTTTTCCCTATCATTGTATTGAACTGAGATGAGGCCTATAAAGATGATTCCGCCGCTCAATTATAGAGAAATTTTTTAACAATTTCAAGTATCTAATAATACAAAAAGGAAGTCAAATACTACTTAGTTCTAAAGAATAAGATTTATTTAATATCACAACCTTTTGCTATACCTCTTGAGGCGCTAAGATAAATAATAACATTGACTATCAGTTCCTGTACATCTTTTTTATTATTTCCCACGTCGACCTCTCCATCGAGATAGCCTCGCAACCCGTATACAAAGCCCCGATGTGTCCGCAAAAGATACCCGTACTGATGGTTGAATGTGAGGCACGGTGAATCGCTCCGGAGGTAGTAGTTCTATGATCCCGCAATGCCACAGAAAAAACGCCAGCTTGAATCGTAAAGATGATACATGTGTAACCATCCAGACCTCTCCTGTTTCATTGTCGAAGGATTGGTGGGGCGGCAAAAGCAACGAGAGATCAAGTGTTTTCTCTCGTTCGATTAACCAGGCTTCACACCCGGACCGCCAATAGCTTGAAAGGCGGTAAATGAAATAGTAATGAAATAATACCAGCTTTTTGATAAAATTTCAAATTACATTCCACGGATTCGCTGGATAAATATAAGGGAATGCACAAGCAACTAAATTTAAGAAGAGCAGTGAGGAGGAGGATTCATTTTTCTCTCGTATCGAATCCCTGAGAACGTTACTATTACAGAAAGGCGAAGAGTGTTATCGTCTGCTAATTTAGAATCGTCCGTCTCAGTAGCATTCCTGATTCCACCGTGACACTCATGAGGCCTGGAGGGAGTCCATGAAGGACAGTACTCTTTTCAAGAAATGGGGCATATTCCATAAGAGCTTAGATAAGAGGGCGATCCAATATAACTTTGCCAATCACCTCGAGTACTCACTCTCGAAAGACAAGTACACCGCCACGCCACGGGACCTGTACCATTCTCTCGCACTGACTGCTCGGGACCATTTAATCGAACAATGGATTCGTACCCAACAGATGTATTACGACAACGACGTGAAACGTGTCTATTACCTCTCGGCGGAATACCTGATGGGTCGTGCCCTGATAAACAATCTCATCAACCTGGAAATGTACGAAGAGGCCAGGGAGGCGATGAAGGAACTGAACCTGGATCTCATCGAACTGGCCGAACAGGAACCAGACGCCGGTCTCGGAAACGGTGGACTGGGGCGTCTCGCAGCCTGCTTTCTCGACTCCCTCGCCGCCCTCGAGATTCCGTCTCACGGGTATGGGATCAGATACGAGTTCGGAATTTTCGAACAAACAATCAGGAATCTCGGCCAGGTAGAACTGCCCGATGCCTGGCTCAAGTTCGGAAACCCCTGGGAGATTGAACGTCCCGAATACAGCTTCACGGTTCACTTCAATGGGAGGACTCAGGATACCGTCTGGCCTGACGGAAGGCTCAAGACCGAATGGGTGGATACGAACGACGTGATTGGGATCGCATACGACACCCCCATCGCCGGCTGCGACAACTACACGGTCAACACACTCAGGCTCTGGTCTTCACGTGCCTCGAAAGAGTTCGATCTCGGTTACTTCCAGCATGGAGACTACCTCAAGGCGGTAGAGGAGAAAAATCTGTCAGAAAATATCTCCAAGGTTCTCTACCCCAATGACGATATCTTCCAGGGACAGGAGTTGAGGCTCAAGCAGCAGTACTTCTTCGTCTCCTGTTCGGTCCAGGACATCGTTCGACGGTACCTTGTCAACCACTCCACCTTTGATCAATTTCCGAACAAGGTAGCCATCCAGATGAACGATACTCATCCCTCCTTGGCCATTGTAGAACTTATGCGCATCCTTCTAGACGAGCACGGTTTGAGCTGGCAGGATGCCTGGGATATCACCAAACAATCCTGTGCCTATACCAACCATACAATCATGTCGGAGGCTCTCGAGGAGTGGCCCGTATCGATGTTCAGCGCCCTCCTCCCACGCCATCTCCAGATAATCTATGAGATAAACCGCCGTTTCCTGCGCGACGTTTCGGTTCATTATATCGGAGATGTCGACCGATTGGGACGTATGTCGATTATTAGGGAGAAACCAAGAAAAAAGATCCGCATGGCACATCTGGCAATTGTTGGTTCCCAAGCTGTCAATGGGGTTGCAGAACTGCACACCCGCCTGCTGAAGGAACATGTGTTTAAAGACTTCGACGACATGTTTCCGGGAAGGATCAACAACAAGACGAACGGCATCACTCCCCGCCGCTGGCTGCTAGTGGCCAATCCTGAGCTAGCTAAATTGATCTCGGATCGAATCGGCAAAAGCTGGATCAAGGATCTCATGCAGCTCAAAAAGATAGAACCCTACGCCGATGACCCCGAGTTCCAGCAACAATTCAATGCTGTAAAGAAGAAAAACAAGCAACGGTTAGCCGATCTCACCCGTCATCTTACCGGCTTCTTCATAGACCCAGAATCAATCTTCGACGTTCAGGTCAAGAGAATCCACGAATACAAGAGGCAAATGCTCAATCTATTGCACGTGATCTACTGTTGGCTCAGGATCAAGGAGGATCCCTCTTTCAACACGTACCCACGTACCTACATCTTCGGCGGTAAGGCGGCTCCGAGCTACTACATGGCCAAAATGGTCATACGCCTCATCTGTAATGTGTGTGAGATGATCAACAACGATGCAGAAACGAAACATGCTATCATGGCGGTTTTTTTGCCGAACTACCGTGTCACACTTGCCGAAAAGGTCATCCCCGCCGCGGATGTTTCAGAGCAGATTTCCACGTCCGGTTACGAGGCTTCGGGTACCGGAAATATGAAGTTTGCACTCAACGGCGCTCTCACGGTCGGCACCTTGGACGGAGCCAATATCGAGATAATGGATGAGGTCGGTAGCGAGAACATCTTCACATTCGGACTCACCTCGGAAGAAGTAAAGGCACTCCAATCTCGTTACAATCCTCACGATTATTACCAGAGGGATCCGCTCCTCAAAAAGGCAATCGATCTCATCCGTGAAGGTTTTTTCTCACCTGAGGAGCCAACACGCTTTCAAGACCTCGTCGATTCTTTGCTCGAGCACGATCCCTACCTTGTGCTTGCTGACTTC
>Ga0209427_10007618_pt1 | contig 12249 bp, 7 predicted proteins | sample DeeMarSWOR136_30_FD_187465 | JGI IMG/M metagenome (GOLD analysis project Ga0209427, IMG submission 187465) | Marine sediment microbial communities from White Oak River estuary, North Carolina - WOR-1-36_30 (SPAdes) (version 2) | ecosystem: Environmental > Aquatic > Marine > Intertidal zone >... | reverse complement strand
CCTTAGAAGAGAAGGTTGGGCAACTCTTTTCTTTTATGTCTAGAGACTCTGTAGCCTTTGACGAGAACGGTAACTATATCGGCGTCCGAGATACAGCACTCCTCAACCGCGGTGTAGGCTCTTTTTTTGCATGGCAACTTTTTATGGAAAGATCCCACGTAAAGCGCGCTCAACTGATGAACGGTATTCAAAAATACATGATCGAGGAAACACGGCTCGGTATTCCCGTGTTCATTTTCAGTGAAGCCTTACATGGATTAATGGCACCAGGTTGTACGAGCTTTCCCCAGGCCATTGCCCTGGGCAGCACATGGGACACCGTATTGGTGGAACAAATATTCACTGTCGCAGCGCTCGAGGGACGTGCAAGAGGCACTCGGCAGGTTCTCTCACCCGTCCTCGATCTGGCGCGTGACCCCCGATGGGGAAGAACTGAAGAATGTTACAGCGAAGATCCCTATTTGGTATCGCGTATGGGTATGGCAGCAGTATACGGTTTGCAGGGCAGGGAAAAAACCATCGATAAAGACCATTTGGTGGTCACTTTGAAACATTTTGCCGGTCACGGACAGCCTAATGGCGGTAGAAACCTGGCACCTGTCAATTATTCAGAAAGGATTTTTCGCGAAACTCATCTATATCCTTTTGAGATGGCTGTGACACGAGCAAATGCTCAATCAGTAATGGCCTCTTACAACGAATGGGACGGGATTCCCAACCACATTAACCGTAAGTTACTAACTGATATATTGCGTGGTGAATGGGGTTTCAAGGGATACGTTATGAGCGATGGTGGCGGCATGGACATGACCTATATAAACCACCTTGCAGCCGCCGGCCCGGCCGAATCCGGGGTAATGTCACTAATGGCAGGGATCGATTTCGATCTTGGCAGCAGGGGTAGGTGTTTTATCTCCCTGGTTGACCAGGTAGAAAAAGGAAACATCTCGGAAGAATACATTACTAATGCTGCCAGAAATGTCTTGCGGGTGAAGTTCACCTGCGGGCTATTTGATCATCCGTACATCGATGTGGATCAATTCGAAAAGGTGGCCAATAGCAAAGCACATAAGGCGTTGGCACTAAAAGCCGCCCACGAAGCCATGGTGCTGTTGAAAAATGATAACAACACCCTTCCTTTTGATGCAACAAAGATCAAAACCTTAGCCGTGATCGGCCCCAATGCTCCTGATATTCACCTGGGGGGCTATTCGGCAGTGCCCATGGAAGGGGTGAGTGTGCTCCAGGGGATTCAGGAATTCGCGGCAGGCAAGTTCAATGTTGTCTATACCGAAGGGTGCAAATTGACCTTAAACGAACAATGTCACTGGTATGTGAATGAAAATCCAGTGTTGAACGATCCTGAAGAGGATAGAAAACTCATTGCCGAGGCGGTCGAGCTAACCAATCAAAGCGATGCCGTCATCCTGGTATTGGGCGAAAATGAATTGATTTGCCGTGAAGCATGGAGCGAAACTCATCTGGGTGATCGTGATGATTTGGATCTGGTCGGTATGCAAAACAAGCTGGTTAAAGCTCTCTTAGAAACAGGGAAACAGATGGTGATTCTTTTAATCAACGGCCGTCCAATAAGTATTAACTATTTGCAGGAAAATGCACCGGCAATCATAGAATGCTGGTACCTGGGGCAGGAAACAGGTCATGCTGTAGCCGATGTGATTTTCGGTGAAGTAAATCCAAGCGGCAAACTTCCTGTTACCTTCCCACGTTCAGTTGGACAATTGCCGTGTTTTTATAATAAAAAGCCTACCAATCATCGCAACTATGTATTGGCCGAATCCTCACCGCTCTATCCCTTTGGCTTTGGCTTGAGTTATACAACCTTTGAATACAAAGATTTAAAAATCATGCCGCAAGAAATACAACCGGACTATACAACCGAAGTTACGGTCAATATTACCAATACGGGTAATATTAAAGGGGACGAAATTGTACAGCTATATATACACGATTTGGTCAGCTTCCCGACAAGACCTGTACAAGAGTTGAAAGATTTTACCAGGATTACGTTAAATCCACAGGAAACCAAAACAGTGAAATTCACAATAACACCCGAAAAACTCGAAGCGCTTGACTTGAATATGAAAAGAGTCGTACAACCCGGTGCGTTTGAGATTATGGTTGGAAAAAGTTCGGTAGAGGTACTGAGAGATACATTAATTGTACAATAGTACCAATAGGTTTTTATTAGTGCACCTGCAGGGAATCGAACCCCGAACCAACGGATTAAGAGTCCGCTGCTCTACCAATTGAGCCACAGGTGCAAAGATTGATACTGTATTTACGGAAGCTAATAAACCTAAATACCTACCAACGTTCAGGTAAATTTGCAATTTAAAAATTTAATAAAATTGAATTTAAATCACAATGAAAAAATGGGTAACGGTGGTTATCAACTGTGATGATATACTTCCCAACCAAGATATTTGGAAAATGCTTCTGCTATGGACGGAGCTGTTTGTGATAAATTCAAAGCTACATGATGCTCAAAACCCTGAGCGCAAATGTAATTGAGCAGCTTTTGCAAATTAGGGATATGAGAAACACCATAACCCCCAAAAGTGTTGAGCTTATCGTCTGTTAGCTGCCCTTCTCCAACATATGATTTTATTTTTCCTGAGAAATCGTCAGTGGCCACACGACAGTATGTAAATGCCTCCGGTCTGATTCGGCCTACCACCGTACCATAAGTATTCTCTTTACCTACATTGCCGGCAATAATCTCCTGATAATCCATTTTTGGCAAATCCTTTCTGGTACAATTCCGGCACCTTGCTATTACACCTTCATCGACAAAAACACCTTTTGGTAAATTGGAACAATGAAAAACAACGCATTTATCAGGATCATCCCCATAATTATTGTTCCAATCGACGATAGCACTCGGTCTGCCCGATGCCAATACCAACGCATACATTGCAACCACACCACCAACATCCGTTTCACAGGCACTGGGCATTAGATTATTACTCATGATACTCATCAGGGTGCAGGGCACTACCCCATAATATTCTTCCATAGCGGTCCAGCATTGAATGGCACTCGCTACCAAATCATTTTCCTTCATCCAGTTATCCACCACTACACCAAAACGGGCCATTTTGTCCAGTGCCTTTTGTGGTATACCTGCAGTTGGTATATAATCCCTAATACTATCCATTTTAGCCTTGAGACTTCTATCATTCTTTTCAATACGCTCTGCTATACCAGTTATCTCAGATAAATCGATTGTCTCGACGCTGATACCATATCTCTCAAATAATTTCTCACTGTATCGTACGGTATTAAAGGCAGCGGGCCTTGCACCGACAACACCTACTCTTACTTTTTTCAATCCTTTCACAATTTTACATATTTGTAAAAAGCGACGTAGATCTTTGCGAAAATTTTCACTTTCAGGATCTACAGTATGTAAATCCGTGAGGGAATATTTGATACCATACTGAGTTAAGTTATTACATACTGACATCTTACCACAGAAGGAATCACGACGATCACTTATGGTCATCTTAACAGGATCATCAGGAAAGGCCTGTACCAATACCGGCACATCCAATTCTGAAAAACGCATGGTATTCGCTACACCTCGCTCATCTCCAAAATTGGGTAAACTGACTATAATCCCATTAATCTCATCCCGATTTTTTCGAAATAAAGCAGCGCACTTCTCAGCATCTCTTAGCGATTCAACACTGCCAAATTTAGTATCTTTCGCTGTTAAGGCAACGGTTTTCACACCCTCTTCTTTCAGAACTTTAAGCAAGCTCTTACGCCCCATCTCACACAGATAATCCGGGAAAAAACCACGATTCCCTATTATCACACCCAATGTAATATCTGGCTGCATTTTAATCCCCATAATAAATTTTTTTAATTCTTATTTGTTTTTTGGGCATCCTGCCGGATGCCCCTACTTCTTTTTCTGACCATAATAGGCATACGGGCCATGTTTACGTTCATAATGTTTTTGCATTATATATTGTGCCAAGGCATCTTTATTCTCTTTAAGAAGCATTGTGCCAAAGGCCATTTTGGCCACACGCTCTAAAATCAAGCTATTTTTAACCGCTTCTGAAGCAGAAACACCCCAGGTGAAAGGCCCATGACCGGCTACCAGGACTGCTGGCATCTCTAATGGTATAATATTTGAAAACCGCTCAATTATTATTTTACCAGTGTTACCTTCGTAATCTTCACTCACTTCAGCTTCACTCAACAGGCGCGTAACAGGTACAGATCCGGGAAAGTAATCAGCGTGCGTGGTACCTAAACAGGGAATTTCCATTTCCGCTTGAGCAAATATTGTGGCATATTCACTGTGTGTATGGGCAATAGCTACTATTTGCTTAAATGCTTTATATAACGCCAGATGAGTGGGCGTATCCGAGGAGGGATTTAGCGCTCCTTCAATAATAGTGCCTTCAAGATTAACAATAACAATATCAGAAGCTTTTAAATTGGTATATTCAATACCACTCGGTTTAATCGCCACCAAACCTCTTTCGCGATCTATGGCGCTTACGTTTCCCCAGGTGAGCAGTACTAAATTATATTGAACTAGATCTAAATTCGCCTGCCATACTTTCTGTTTCAAATCTTCCAGCATTATTCTATCCTTCTCTGCCTGTCACGAATGGCCAATAAATCTTTCATCACATTATAGAGTTTTCCGGACCATTGCTGAGTACCAAAAGCATCGTGTAACTGACTATATAATGCATATAAATCTTTATAGATTTCATGATTTTCTGGAATTGGATTAAAAACCTCTTTTATACCTGTCATGGTTTCCTGTGCCTGTTCAACGTTTTCATAACCGCTCTTCTCTTTCCCTGCAGCGATGGCACCAAATATTGCAGCGCCCAAAGCGGGTGTTTGATCACTGCGGGAAATCTTCATGGGACGGCCGGTTACATCGGCATAGATCTGCATCAATAAGGGCATTTTTGCTGCCAAACCTCCACAGTTAACTATATCATTTACCGGCACACCATATTCTGCTATGCGATTAATTATTGTAAGTGCTCCGAAGGCTGTAGCTTCAATCAAAGCGCGATAAATTTCAGGTGCTTCGGTATGTAATGTTTGTCCCAGGAGAAGTCCGGTTAAACGCACATCTACCAATATCGTACGGTTACCGTTATTCCAATCTAATGCCAGCAAACCGTGTTCACCCGGTTTCTGTTTTGCTGCCGCTATTTCTATATTTTTAAACTTCTCGTCAATGGTCTTACCATATTTATCGGGTACCAGATGATTAACAAACCAGAGAAAGATATCCCCTACTGCTGATTGTCCTGCTTCGATACCGAAATACTCCGGTACAACCGATCCGTCAACAATGCCGCAAACCCCTTCGATATCTCGTAATTCTTCTTGATTTGGCCAGACCATCACATCACAGGTGCTCGTGCCTAATATTTTTACCAAAGTACCCTTCTTGACTCCAGCACCTACCGCCCCCATATGAGCGTCAAAGGCACCCACGGCAATGGCAACGCCCTCTGGTAATCCCAGCTTTTGGGCCCATTTTTTTGATAAAAAGCCAGCCAGCTGGTCGGAGGGTACTGCTTTGTCGTATAAACGCCTCCGTAGCGCACCCAGCCCGGGTGCTAAAGCGTTTAGAAACTCCTCGTCTGGCAAGCCGCCCCAGCCATCATTGTACATGGCTTTATGTCCTGCAGCACAAACACTACGCATCATTTTTTCCGGGTTGGCATCCCCTGTTAGCAGTGCCGGAATATAATCACAAATTTCAACGAAACTGTAAGCAGCATCAAAGACCCTTCTGTCTACATTTTTACAATGTAGAATCTTACTCCAGAACCACTCTGAGGAATACGTTCCGCCAACTTTTGCCAGATATTGCGGGCGCATATTCCTGGCCAATTCGGTTATTTGAGCTGCTTCAGCATAGCTGGTATGGTCTTTCCACAACCAGATCATCGCATTTAGATTATTTTTAAATTCTGGAAGCAGTGCCAGGGGTATGCCCTCCTTATTAAGGGGCATGGGACTGCTTCCGGTGGTGTCTATTCCGATGCCGATAATATTCTCAGGAGTAAAATCATGATATTTTTTCTGCGCTTCCTTGACGGCCTTAGTAATGGTAACTTCAATAGCCGGAATATAGTCCTGAGGATTTTGCCGTGCCAGATTGGGATCTCTTGAATCAAGCAGGATACCCTCATCACCCGACGGGTAAGGGAATACATAATCCGCCAGCTCCTTTCCATCTTCTAAATCCACGATCAATGAACGGCAGGAATTAGTACCAAAGTCCAGTCCAATAGCATATTTTTTCATAAATTTTCCTTATTTAATTTAATCAAAACCAACAATTGCTTTTATTACGCCATCTTTATAGCCTTCAACCAATTCAAAAGCAGCTTTTGTTTTTGATAAGGGAAAAGTATGGGTTATCATAAAATCCAGATTATTTTTGAGTTTATTCACGAGATCTATCGCAGCTACCGTACAGTTGTTCTGGCGCCGGACATTTTGAATACGAATTTCTTTACGCCTTAAAGTATGAACATTAAAGATTATCTGATCCAGCGTAGGTATTCCAATGATGAACAGGGTTCCACCTGGTTTTAACAATTCGATGGCCTGAGTGATGGCCTCTTGTTCCCCACAACATTCAAATACAGCATCTAATAGATCCGGCTCATTATTTCTGATTTTCTCATCCACATCAATCTTGTCAGGATTGCCTGTCCATTGCGCACCTGCATTTTTTGCAATCAGCAACCTATCATCAATCTTGTCTGTTACATATATTTTATTAATTTCTTTCTCCCGTGCGGCTATGAGGACACTCAGACCAATGGGTCCAGATCCTAAAATTCCTATCGATTTTATTTTTAAACCGGATAAAAAATTTACCGAGTATATGCCAATGGACAGGGGTTCGACAAGCACACCATAATTAAGAGCCATACCTTTCGGGAGAGTAAAACAACTCTCCTGGGGCATAATCATGTATTCTACCATGCATCCCTGCAATTGACCGGGATTACCGAGAAAAAGCAGTTGTTCGCAAGTATGGGATCTACCAGACCGGCACTGTGTGCAGGTACCGCATGAAACGGCAGGATCGATGGCAACGCGATCTCCCGTTTTAACGCGTGACACGTGTTCACCAATGTCTTCCACCACGCCGGCACACTCATGACCGAGTATAAAGGGATATTTAACGACCTGATCACCTATCCTACCGCAAGTATAGTAATGAATATCTGAACCACAGATACCGACAGCTTTGAGCTTAATTAAAACATGATCAGGATTAATAATAGAGGGTTTTGGCAATTCTTTCAATTGAAATTGGCGGATATCCGTTAAGACCATGGCCTTCATATTATTTCACCCTGGCAATAACCTGAATGGCATTGTTGCTAGCGGCCTGCGCCGTTAAACCAAAATTTTCAAAAATTTCTTTATACGGTGCCGATGCACCAAAACGCTTGATGGCAATGATTTCACCATACTCACCAATATAGCGATGCCAGCCCAAACTTACAGCAGCCTCAATGGCCACACGAGCTTTAACTGAGGTTGGTAAAACGGATTCCTTGTATTCTTCAGATTGTTCCTCGAACAATTCCCAGCATGGAAGCGATACCACCCGTGCTTTTACATTCTTTTCTGCCAGAATCTTCGCAGCCTCCAGTACAATGTGTACTTCCGATCCCGTGGCAAGCAGAAGGACATCAGGCTTCTCACATTTTACAACAGCATAAGCCCCGTTTGCCACACCTTCATCCTGACCCGAATTTTGTTCCAGTACAGGCAGCTTTTGCCTGGAAAGAACTAGTGCGGTTGGGCCCTGGGTGCGGTTCAGAGCCACGCGCCAGGCCTGTGCTGTTTCTGTGGCATCAGCTGGGCGAATGACATATAAATTGGGAATTGCACGCAGGCTGGCTATCTGTTCCACGGGTTGATGGGTGGGGCCATCCTCTCCCAAGCCAACAGAATCGTGGGTAAAGATATAAATGACCTGAAGTTCCATTAAAGCAGCCAGGCGAATACTGGCACGCATGTAATCGGAAAAGACTAAAAAGGTCCCCCCATAAGCAATAAGACCTCCATGTAAAGCCATCCCGTTTAATATTCCACCCATGCCATGCTCCCTTACACCAAAGTGAATATATCTACCGGAAAAATCGTTTCTGGTGATATTCTTTTCATCAGCAGGTCGCGTATTATTGGAAGGGGTCAGATCTGCAGAACCTCCGATAAGTTGAGGCGTAATGGGTGATATTGCATTAATGACTGCACCCGATGCCGCACGAGTCGCTATTGGTTTGCCGTCAGAAAATTTGGGCAAAATCTCATCCCAATCAAAGGTTATTTTTTTATTCCATGATTGCGACAATTTTGCGGCTAATTCGGGATATTTATCCTTGTATGAGATATGCACTTTTTCCCACTGTTCCTGCCATGCTGCGCCCTGCTTAATTGAATCACGCATAAATTCTTTAACATCTTCTGGAATTACAAATAGTCTATCTTCCGGGAAGCGCAATTGTTTTTTAGTCAAACGAACCTCTTCTTCACCAAGCGGTTCACCATGTGCTTTTGCGCTTCCCGCCCTGTTGGGGCTGCCATAACCAATAATGGTATTGCATGCAATAATTGATGGTTGGGAATTGTTCTGCCTAGCCTGGGTTATGGCCTCATTTACGGCTGTGATATCATACCCGTCAACCCGCTGGACGTGCCAATCATAGGCTTTAAATCTGGCTAACACATCTTCACTGAAGGCTAAATCTGTGGGGCCATCAATACTTATTTTATTATCATCATAAAGCACAATGAGTTTGGCTAGTCCCAGATGCCCTGCCAAGGCACACGATTCATGCGAGATTCCCTCCATCATGTCACCATCGCTGGCAATAACATACGTATAGTGATCGATAATCGGATAATCGGCCCGGTTAAAGGTAGTTGCCAAAAATCGCTCAGCCAGGGCCATACCCACGGCATTGGTAATTCCCTGACCTAAAGGGCCAGTTGTCGTCTCGACACCTGGTGTTAGTCTATACTCGGGATGTCCCGGTGTTTTGCTGCCCCATTGCCTGAATGCCTGCAATTCCTTTAAGGGAAGGTTATAACCGCTTAGATGAAGTAAACTATAAAGCAACATACTGCCGTGCCCACCGGAAAGGACAAAACGGTCGCGATCCGGCCAATCAGGATCGCTGGGATTATGTTTTAAATGATATTTCCATAATACCAGCGCTAAATCCGCAGTTCCCAAAGGCAAACCTGGATGACCTGAATTGGCTTTTTGTATGGCATCCATGGCTAATACGCGGATGGTGTTCGCAGAGCGACGTATTAAATCAATTTCAGACTCAGGAAATCTTGAAGAATCTTTTGTTGCTTTTGCATTCATTTAATACCTCTTATAATGGCAGTTTATCAAAATTATAGCGAAAAATTTTCTGAATGATTTATTTGCATACTATCACTTCATTTTTGATGCTTTATCAAGGATCATAGGAATTGATGCATCCATAAGTTCTTTTATATCTGTATAGCGAAACGTTCGCTGCTCGAACGTGCGTTTATCCAAAGCCTTAATAAATCTTTCTTCAAATTCTTTAAAATAAGAACCGTAAATATGGTAGCTGTCTGCCTGGTGCACATAGCGGCCCATTTTAATCTCTTTACCCGAGAGTTCATATATCCTGCGGGCAATCTTTTGCTGTAACTGGATTAAGGCAAACATATTCATAAATGCTGCCTTATATGCATCATTGGAGCGGAAGCGAACATTTATATTAAGATGCCATCTACGGCTATCATCTTGTAATAAGCGACACCAGATGCTCTGCAGGCAGGCAGGATCATAACAGAAATTATCTTCCCAGACTTTCCAGATAATCGCCTGCGCTCTTCTTGAGTGTGGTGTTTTGGCCAATTTAACAGACAGCAGTTCTATCTGATCAAATATTTTTTCTATTCCCGGTACCGTATATCTGAAGAGTCGCTGGTGATAGGTATATTCCCATCTGGTATCCTGTGCATCATCCGCTGAACTGCGTACAAGATGATCCTTTATACCGTCCAATACTTCCATTACATATTCTTGTAAATCATCCAAACCGCCGGGAAAATCTTTATGAATCATGGGTTCAGATAGTGGATCGCGGACGACAATAGTCATGGAACAATCTTTACTTGGAGGATCTTTGGGTTTATCATATTCTGTTTTGATATTACAACCGTCTTTATAAACCGCTATCAATGATTTTTCCCATGCTTCCGCTAAACCTTCTCCTTGCACCATTAATACCGGTATATTACCGTCCATTACTTCTCCCTTCATGATGTCATCACACGTTTATTAATACTTTAAAAGGGTCAATATCATTTATTTGAGTACGTATGCGTAAACTTATCTCGTGATAAGCGTTTTTAATTTTATCATATTGTTCAACATTTCGGGGATATTTACGTCGCGATTCATCACCTTTGACAAAAATATCAGTAAGAAATTCCAATGAATATTCAGGCTGTCTATTTTTCTCATATACCCATGCGGCATGAATTGCTGCACCCAGTGCTGCTCCTTCCCCTGCTATGGCTACAGTCTCTGATGCGAATATATCGGCAATAGTCTGAGCCCAGGCATCGGATTGGCTTAAGCCACCTGTCAAGCGAATTTCTTGAGCCTGCACCGGCATTTTGCGGTATCCGTCATATAAATTGAGAATGTGCCCTTCTAAAACCGCACGACATAACACAGACATCCCAAATTCATTCAGAGCAAAACCCCAGTATACCGGCGCTGCATGTGGCAGGTCGGGTGTTCTCTCCCCCATATACCAGGGGAAAAGGATTCTCCCTTTGTTACCCGGTGGTGTTTCCTTTAGAATCTGATCGAACTTTTGATGCGTTAATTTATACATTTCCAGAAGCTGGTTGTAGCCATTGGCCATGTTTGATACACACAAAAGAGGCATAAAGCGCCCCGTACTATCGGCGAAAGAGGCAATCTCCCCCTGGGGATCCACGTACGGTTTATCAAAGATGGTATAAGCCGTGCCACTGGTGCCTAAACTGATAGTGACAATACCCGGTTTAATATTGCCCGTACCCACCGCTCCATACATGTTGTCACCGCTTCCCGCATCAATCCAGCAATCTTGTGAAAATCCATATTTTTCAACCAACTCTGTGGAGATCTTGCCGATCATTTCATCCGCGGGTTTTACAGCGGGTAATTTAGAGATCAGATCAGGTGAGATAATTTGGCAAACTTTCTGAGACCAGGTATTAGCACCGGGATGTCTAAGTGCCATTCCCGACGTATCCCCCGGTTCCATAATCCTTACACCCCCGTTTTTTGCACCGGTCAGGAACCAGTTGATGTAGTTATGTACCAGAAAAAAAGTGCTGCTCTTGCTGGCCAATTCCGGCTCATGACGGTACATGTGAAAGATCTTGCCTGCGGTGTATCCCGGACGCTGGCTGTTGCCTATTTCCTGGATCATTTTATCTTGACCACCCAATCGCTCGGTCAAAATTTGACATTCCTCTGCAGTCGAATAATCATTCCACAATTTACTTCTGGGTCGCGTTAAATTACCAGCCGGGTCAAGGGTAACCAGTCCATGTTGTTGTCCGGAAACAGATATCGCACGTACTTTTGCCATAGGAAATCCCTTTTTTAACATACGGCTGAAAAGTAGGTGCAACGCATCAATCCACATATTGGGATCCGCTTCAGAAAGATTTACCTGGTCAGATTGTATGACGCCGTTTTTAGTACCATACCGGGGTAAATCGTTATCATAATTTACAGTGTCTACATAAATTACCTTTTGTGCCTGCACGTCAATGCATACTACTTTACTACTCTGAGTAGAAGAATCAATTCCTAAAAATAGTGCTTCACTATTATTACTTGGGGGCATATTATAATCCTATTGTTATAATGGTTTTTTATAAAAAATCCTGCGACGGTAAATCCTTTTTGTGCTCATATTCTTTCTCTTCAGAAACATACGGCTTTCTTCCTGCGGGTATTCTGGACTTGGGTAAAATAACCTCATGGGGTGCGATGACTGCACCTTCGCCAATTTCCACATCACCCATAATCGTTGCTTTTAAACCGATGGTGACGCCCCTGCGTATTTTTAGCGGATGTACAATCAAAAAACCTTTTGATGCATAATGAGCAATGAGGTGCACTGAGCCACCTATGGTAACCTT
>Ga0209427_10007617_pt1 | contig 12251 bp, 10 predicted proteins | sample DeeMarSWOR136_30_FD_187465 | JGI IMG/M metagenome (GOLD analysis project Ga0209427, IMG submission 187465) | Marine sediment microbial communities from White Oak River estuary, North Carolina - WOR-1-36_30 (SPAdes) (version 2) | ecosystem: Environmental > Aquatic > Marine > Intertidal zone >... | reverse complement strand
GATGAGGACGACTGGGAATCTCCCTCTATCGGTGCCTGGGGTGTGGGCTGGCAGGTGTTGCTCGATGGGTTGGAAATCACCCAGTTCACTTATTTTCAGCAGGCGGGGGGGATCGACCTTTCTCCCGTTCCTGTGGAGATCACTTACGGGCTGGAAAGGCTGGAGATGTTCCTTGAGGAAAAGGATAACATCTATGATTTGAACTGGTCCGCTGATGTCAGCTATCAGGATCTGAGGTTCTTGGAGGAGAAGGAGTTTTCAGAGTACAACTTCAGCCGGGCGGACATCACGGGTTTGAAGGAATCGTTCCGTTTGAACGAAAGGGAGGCCCAAAAGCTCATAGACAAGGATCTGCTGCTTCCCGCCTATGATATGTGTTTGAAGTGTTCTCATTTTTTTAACCTCCTCGATTCCAGGGGGGCGATAAGCGTGACCGAAAGAGTCAAGATGATCGCCCAGATCAGGGCTCTTGTCAGCCAGATCGCCCAGAAATATACAGCCAGAGAGGAGTCTTCATGATGGAGTTCTTGCTGGAGATCTTCACCGAAGAAATGCCCCCTTCCCACGTTAAGGCTGCTCTCTCTCAACTCCGAGAAAAGGTCAAAGGGGAGCTCTCCGGTCATAATGTGGATATAAGCAGGATCAAGGCTTACGGGACCTGCCGGCGTCTTGTTATCTCCGCTGATTTTGCGGCTCAGCAGAAGGACATGGAAGAGGAAATAACCGGACCACCAAAAGCCATCGCTTTTCAAGCTGACGGATCCCCTGCGCCAGCCGCCAAAGGATTTGCCAGGTCTCAGGGGATCAAGGTCAGTGAGCTTAAGGTCATAAAGACCAAGAAAGGCGAGTATCTCGGTCTGAAAAAAATCAAAAAAGGCAGAGCTACCCAAGATATCCTGTTCGAGATCTTTCCTTCCCTTATTTCTTCCCTATCCTTTCCAAAGATGATGAGGTGGGGGAGCAGCCCCTTCAAGTTTTCCCGTCCGATAACGAATATCGTCTGTGTTTTCGATGGGAAACCTCTTACTTTCTCTGTCGGAGGGGTGACTTCTGGCACCTTCACTTTCGGCCATAAGATCCACTGCCCCAGAAAAATCAAGGTGAGAAACTTCAGCGAGTATAAGACAGCCCTGAGAAAAATGAAGGTTGTGATCAGTCAGGGCGAGAGAAGGAAGATGATCCTTAATCAGATCGAGCGAAAGCTATTGCCGCATAAAGCGTCATGCTATCCGGATGAAATGCTCTTAGAGCATCTCACCTACGATGTCGAATATCCCTATGTGTTCCTTGGGTCTTTTCCAGAAGACTACCTGGGCCTTCCTCTGGAAGTCTTGAGTACAGCCATGAGGGAAGGCCAGAGGCTCTTTTCTGTGGTCAGAGAGAAAAAACAACTGCCTCTTTTCCTCGGCGTTTCAGATGGCTTCCGGGATGTTAAAGGCCTCATCCAGAAAGGGAACGAGAGAGTGCTCAAGGCGCGGCTGGAGGACGCGAAGTTTTTCTGGACACAGGATCAGAAAATAGCTTTGAAAGAAAGAGCCAAGGATTTAAACCGAATCGTGTTCCAGGAAAAGCTGGGCAGCTATGATGATAAAACTCAGAGAATGAAGAAAATCGCTGCCTATTTTGCGGATAAGATCGAATCCCAAAAAGTGAAAAAGCAGGTTGTCCTGGCCGCCGAGCTGTCTAAGGTCGACCTGCTCACGGATATGGTAAGAGAATTCCCTTCTCTCCAGGGAAAGGTGGGTGGACTGTATTGCCGGGAGGAAGGGCATCCTGCTCCGGTTTGGAAAGCCGTTTACGAACATTATCAACCCGTCAGCCTGGAGGATGAGTCTCCCTCTTCGTTGTCAGGAGCAATTCTTTCCATCTCTGACAAGCTGGACTCTATCGTGGGAGTGGTGGGCATAGGAGTCCAGGTCACGGGTTCCAAGGATCCTTTTGGCTTGCGACGGAATGCCCAGGGCATTTGCAAGATAATCCTGGAAAGGAAGCTCAGCTTTTCTCTTTCCCGGCTTCTGGATAAAGTGATCAGTGTTTACGGAGTAAAGCTTCAAGAGCAGGGGGAAGAAGCAAAGAAATATTGCTTTGATTTCTTCTCCAACAGGCTTCGCTATATCTATGAAAAGCAGGGATTCCGTTATGATTTGATCAATGCCGCGATTTCTGCAGGGATTGACAACATCTATCATTCCTCTCTAAGGCTGAAGGCTCTGGACTCACTCAAAGACAGCCCGAATTTTGCGCCCTTGATCCTCATTTTTAAGCGGGTCAGCAATATTCTGAAGGAACAGCCTCCTTATAGGATTAATTCAGGGTTGCTGGTAGAGAAGGATGAAAGAGAGCTTTATACGACTTTCTGCATCATCCGGGATAATATCCTGCCGTTGATCAAGAAGGGAGATTTTTCTCAGGCCCAGAGAATAATCTTCAGGATACGGTCGACTCTAAATAAATTTTTCGATAATGTCCTGGTGATGACCGAAGATAACCGAACCAGGCAGAATCGACTGGCTTTGCTCCAGGCCATAAACAAGCTTTTGTTCCAGGTTGCGGATTACTCACAAGTCGTCATTGAAGGTCAGGGTTCAGCCAAATAAATGACTCCAGGAAAAAGGAAATGAAGTGTGAATTATGGGGCGAGTGATTAGGTGTCGATCTCGAACTTTGTGATGTCCGAATCTTGTGATGAGAATTTATGTTCCAGTTCCATCAGCTTGACTAACAGCCCCGGGTAGTTCTTGCCTTCGCCTTCTCCATAGGGATTGAACTGAACTCCCATTTCGCAGGTCTTCTTGTCGTCCTCGGTGGATAGCCACCGGACTTCCCCTGAAAGAGTGAGTGGCGATCTCTCTCCAGGGATGAATATTTTAACCACTATCTCCGTATTGATAATAAGGGTTTTTTTCCCAACATACCTGACACCGCCACAGCTGAGGTCCAAAAGAGGACAAAATTCCTCCTCCCATAAAGTCTCGTCTTTTTCATCAGGGGAAGAAGCTTTCTTGAGCGCATAATTCACTGTGGCCCCGGGGACTCTGAATCGTCTACACACCCTTCTTTCTTTTCTTGCCTGTTCTTCTGCCATTGTTTTTCTTATGGTTCTGCGTATGGTATGGTCAATCTATCAACCAATTTCTTAAAAAATAAGTTCCCTTTTTCTTAGTCTTCAGACCAAATAAAATATATCAAATTTCCCTGAAATGTCAAAAGAAATAATCATTGAGAAGGATACCTCTATATCCGTGATAGAAAGATAAAGCTGGAAAATTCGAATAAAGACTGTGTTCTGATACTCAGGATTTATGGCTCAAAGCTTATGTCTATCTCAGCGTGCCTTCGTAGTGAGCGGTGAGTTGGCGTTTTCTCACGTCTTCGGGCGTGTAGGAAGGAAGGAGGACAGGCGTGATCAAGGCTGTTTGGATCTTCGCTTTTTTCAACTCAGCTTCATAGTCAGCAATGTGATCTAAGCTCAGAGCGCCGAGTTTTGCAGATTTGACGTATTCTGCGGCGTATTTCCCGGCGCGGCGGCCGAACACGTTGTAATCCAACACAGAGTTTCCCATCAGCCGGTTCCGTCCGTGCACGCCACCCGAAACTTCTCCCGCCACATAGAGCCCGGGAATATTGGTCTCGCACTTATCGTTGATCTCGATCCCCCCGTTCTGATAGTGGAGTGAAGGATAGACGAGCATCGGTTCCTGGGTGATGTCTATACCGTAGCGGATGAACTGACGGTGCATGGCCGGGAATTGTTTATTGATATAGCCTTTTTCCTGGAGCATTTCGATGAGAGGGGAGTCCAGCCAGACCCCGAGGCGGCCGCTTGGGGTGGCAATCCCGTTTTTTCTTTCCAGGCATTCTCTGATTAAAGCTGAGCTTTCCACGTCTCTCGGCTCCCGGGGGAAAACAAAAAGCTCTCCATGTTTATTCAGAGGCTGACCTCCAGCCCCTCTGATTTTCTCGGTGATCAGAAAGCCAGCGATTTGCTCGGGAAAGGCTGCTCCAGTCGGATGATACTGGACAGAATCCATGTAAAGGAGCTTTGCCCCGGCTCGGTAGGCGATAACCAGCCCATCTCCTGTAGCACCGTAGTGATTGGTCGTATCGAATCCTCTGATGTGCAGTCTTCCGTATCCTCCGGTAGCGATAATGGTGGCTTTGGCTTTAACAGTGAAATATTCTTCTGTTTCCAGGTTGTAAAGGACTCCACCGGCGCACTGGCCTTTTTGATCCAAGATGAGCTCGATAACGGGCATGAATTCGAGAACGGTGATTTTGTCTGGATGATTCCTGACCTCATCCATCAGGGTCCGCAGGATGATTGCGCCGGTATAATCCCGGCAGGAATGCATCCTTTTCCGTGAAGTCCCTCCTCCATGAAGGACCTGCATGGTACCGTCCTCGTGCTTGTCCCAGACAACACCCAGGTCTTCAAGCCATTTCACCACTTCAGGGCCGTCTTCGGTAAGAGCACGGACAAGTTGGGGTTTGTTGTCAAAATGTCCTCCTCCGATGGCATCCAGGTAGTGGCGGGTCGGGGGGTCCTGATCAGTCACTGCGGCCTGCATGCCTCCCTGAGACATCATCGAGTTGGCATCTCCAAGTCTGAGTTTAGTAGAAATGATCGATTTCGCACCCTTTTGCATAGCGATGATGGCTGCGGCGCAGCCTGCTCCCCCTCCACCGATGATCAGGACATCCGTTTCATAATCTGACCTGGTGAGGTCGAACATACCGGGTTTAATCCTGGAGTGCGACTCCAGCATATCTGCCACTTCTGTGGTGAGCTGCTCGCCCTTATTGGGACCGATGCTTATCTTCCGTCTGGCTTCAGGTTTGTAGTCGGGGTGGAATTTTTTCAGGACTTCCTCCCTTTCTTCAGCGCTCATCGGAGGATAAACTGGTTTGCCTGATTTGGCGAGCTCAAACCTTTTATTGCGGGTTTGGGCGACTTTTTCAAGTGATGGTCTCATGTATTCTGGGTACATCGAACACTCCTTACATTATTCTATTCAAGGTCTCTGTCATAGTATTCTTTCTTCAATTCCTCTTTTTTCATCTTCATCAGCTCATTATATTCCTTGTCGAACTTATGCTCCTTGATCTCCTGTATTCTCTTCTTGAGCTGTTTGCTTTCCTTAGCCAGGTATTTTCCGTAGAGCCTTCTGGCAAGGAGCCCGACGTTGTACTGGACTATTTCCGCCGGGCACCTGATGGCACAAAGACCGCAGCTCAGACAGTCAAAGGATAGATCCATGACCGCTTCGATGTCTCCTCTCATGGCGGCATTGATGTAATCCATGACTTCCAGGTCTTGGGGACAGGCTTTTGTGCAGGAGTTGCAGGAGACGCAGCGGAAGACTTCAGGGTAGAGCTTCTGGAATGTCGCCACATTCGGCTCCAGCTTGTTGATATCGTAGACAGGCTTTTGAGAGGGAATAGCTGGAAGCTGGGAGAGCCACATTCCGTCCTCGACTATTGTCGTGCAGGCCAGACCGGTATAGATCTTGTAATCGCCCGGCAGACGGAAGACAGTGGCACAGGCCCCGCAGAAGCCCTCGCGGCACCCTGCCCCTCTTTTTATCTGGTAGCCAGCAAACTCGATCGCACCCATGATCGTCGCGTCAGCAGGCACCTGATGGGCTTTGCCCATGATGAAGACCGTGACCATCTCTTTTTGCGTATCCTTTTTTGGCGCTCTCGTTCCGGTTCGTTTAGCCGGTTTTTCTCTAACTGTTATCTGTGTTGCCATCGAGACATCTCCTTATTAATATTCTTGAGGAAGATTCTTGAGTTCGGCCCATGAATAGACAGGGCCGTCTTTGCAGACGTAATGAAGGCCTATATTGCATCTGCCGCATTTGCCTATTCCGCATTTCATCTTGTTCTCGACTGTGGTGTAGATCTGTTCGTCCTCAAAACCCAGAGCCTTCAAGTTCTGGATGACGAACTTAATCATGATCGGAGGGCCGCAGGTGACTGCGATCGCATTCTTGGATGAGGGTTTGATTTCCAGAACATTGAGGGGGACAAAGCCGACAAATTCCTCCCAGCCCGGTTCTTCGACGTCGACGGAAAGATGAACCTTGATTTTTTTTCGAAGCTCTTCCAGTTCCTGTTTGAAAACGATATCCTTGGATGTCCTTGCCCCGTAGATCAGCATGGAGTCTCCGTATTCTTCTTTTTTTCCTAGCGCAGTGTGGAGCACTGACCAGATCGGGGCCAGGCCTATCCCTCCGCCGATGAATATCAGGTTTTTCCCCTTCCATTTTTCCATCGGGAACCCATTTCCGTAAGGGCCTCTGATGCCGATGACATCGCCCTCCTGCATCTCATGGAGGGAGGAGGTGACCCTCCCCATCTTCAGAATGCTGAACTGGAGGTAATCCTTGATCAGCGGAGTGGATGAGATGGAGATCATGGATTCGCCTCTGCCAAAGACGGAGAGCATGGCACACTGTCCGCATTTGAAGGAAAAATCATTGTCCTGGATAAACTGAGCCCTAAAAGTCTTGATCGGCCTGGCACCGCCGACTTCCTCTTTGATCTGAATGATCTTGGCCAGTTTTGGAATATAGGTATTATCCTTCATAGCGGCTCACCTTATCGAGAACTTCTATGATATCGATCCCTACTGGGCATCGCGAGATGCATCTTCCGCACCCGGTGCACTGATAATTCTTGTAGCGTTCGACAAAATATTGAAATTTATGCATGATCCTCTGGCGCAGACGAGAGGCTTTATCCTGCCTCGGATTATGCCCGGAGGAGTGCATGGTGAAGTCTGGAAACTGGCATGTATCCCAGGTTCTGACCCTTTTTCCTTGCAGAGGGGATGAGGAGAGGATTTCGTCGTTGATGTCAAAGCAGTGGCATGTCGGGCAGAGATAGGTGCAGATTCCGCAGCGGAGGCAGCTCATGGATTCCTCATCCCAGAGTGGGGAATCGAACATCCCTTTGAGCATAGGGGGAATTTTTTTGATATTTTGGATCTGACGGCTGATTCTTTTCTTCGCTTCCGCCCGATTCCTTTCGAGCTCTTTCTTATCCTTTTCCGTGGCTGGTTTGAAGAGAGTTTTCGCTATGCTGATAAGCTCCTCTCCTTTTTTGCTGAATGCCTCTATAAAATACTTGCTGCCCAGGTCAGACATTAAAACATCCAGGCCCTCTTTGGAAAAGGGAGAGCCGTCTACGGACAGGCAGAAGCAGTTCGGAGAGGGAGGGATGAGACAGGCCAGCCCCACCAGAGCGGCCTGATTTCTCCTTTTCCAGTAATAGACATCCTCGAAGTCGCCGCCGAAGACTTTATCGGTCAAGGTTAAGGCTCGGGCATCGCAAGGCCTCACACCAAAGATCACAGAAGGCCCCTCTTCAGGAAGAACCTCCTTCACTTCCAGGCCGTCTTCGTTGGACGTTGAAAATTCCAGATAGACTTCTCTCTGGGGGAAGATGATTTTTTTGGGAGAAAGGACTGTGTTCGGAAAGTCCAGGTCGATATTCTCTGGATTGGTGATAACTTCATAATTCCAGACTTCATCTTCCTGAACCGGAGCATAAACCGTATAGGATGATAGCTGCTTCACCCATTGGGGGAATGATTTTTTATCCAGTACTTTCTCCATCGTTTCACCTGATAAAATCTTCTGGGTCTTCGTCCTTAAAAGAAGAAACTAAAGAAGGTTGTTCGGGGTCAAAACCAGCCTCGTAGTTAAAAAGCTCTTTGGCGTCTTTTTCCAGCTTTTTATTCAGGAATCGGATGGGAATATCCAGCGGACAGACTCGTTCACATTCGCCGCAGTCAATGCATCGGCCTGCAAGATGAATGGCTCTGACCAGATGATAGACGAAATTTTCGGATTTAAGGGGCGATTTCTCCAGCCACTTTATTTTTTGGGCCTTTTCTTCTGCTGTGGTATCGGCCGTGACCGCAAAATTAATGGTATCGGCGACGCACTCGTCGCAGTAGCACATCGGGCAGACCGAACGACAGGCATAACAGCGGATGCACTTCGAGAGCTGCTCCTTCCAGAATTTCCACCTTTCTTCTTGAGGAAGAGACTCTATTTTTTCCAAGGACTTGTAAGGGTTGTCCACGCTGCGTTTGCCCTTTTCACCGAGAAGCACATCGTAAATGACAGGGGAATTCGCTTTGCATTCCAGACACCTTTCGGCGAGGACTTCTGACGCTGCGACTTTGACCTTACCTTCTGGAGTGGTGACAGTGAAATTATCTTTTTCGTCGAACTCGATTTTTTCGGCTTTTTTGCCTTTCAATTTCTTGGCGAGCTTTTTCTCGTCGATGACTCCCGTCTCCTCGCAGGAGACGCCGATAATGAAGACATCATCACGGTTGATGAATTTCTCCTGGAGCATGACGTTCAGGGCACGGCTGTCACACCCCTTGACCACAAGCCCTACCGGTCTTGCATCCGGTTTCTTTTCTCTTGATTTTCTTCGCTTTTCGTCAACCAGGAACTTTGCCAGGTTGAAAATACAGGCAGGGGTCCAGACCAGTTTCTCCACCTCTTCAGGACTTTTAATGAATCCTGGGATAGGCATCATTCCGTTAGCGCTTTTTTCATAGCCGATGATGTATTTGACTTTTCCCTCTTCTAAAACTGCCCTTGCTTCTTTCTTAAGGTCTTCGAGATTCACCATCAGAGGTCTCTCCTCAGCTTCGTTTGCGGTCCGAGCGGTTTGAGCTCTTGGACGAAGTCTTTGATGATTTGGGTGTATTTCGTTCCCTCTGCGGCTGAGACCCAGGACATCTGGAAGCGCTGGGGCTCAAGGCCGATGAATTCCAAGAGCCTTTTTACCAGAGCGATTCTCCTCCGGGCATAGAAATTGCCCTTGATATAGTGACAGTCTCCTGGGTGGCACCCTGAAACAAGGACTCCATCGGCTCCTTTGTTGAAGGCGGATAGGATATAGAGCGGTGAAACACTCCCTGAACACATGACCTGGATCGGAACGACATTGGGAGGATACTCCATTCGTGAGACTCCGGCGAGGTCGCTTCCTGCAGAAGAGCACCATTTGCAGAGGAAAGCGACTATCTTCGGTTCGAACTCTTCGGCCATTGTCATCCTCCCAGTGATATCCTGATCATTTCATGAACTTGCAGCGGAGTCAGGTTCTTTACTTGGATGGCGGCTCTCAGACAGGTGGCTGAGCAGGTCCCGCAGCCTTCGCAGAGGACTTCATTGACCTCCAACTTGCCATCCTTCAGGGAGAGAGCCTCGTAAGGACAGACTTCGACGCACATTCCACAGCCTGTGCAGAGATTGAGATTAACCTTGGCCACGGTCGGAGCATGATAGAGCCTATCCTGGGAAAGGATGGCGATGGCTTTGGCCGCTGCTCCGCTGGCTTGGGCTACGGCTTCCGGAATATCCTTGGGCGCTTGAGCTGCACCTGCCAGGAACATTCCAGAAGTCACGCTCTCCACTGGCCTGAGCTTAGGATGGGCCTCGGAGAGAAAACCGTCCTTATCCATGGCAATTTTGAGTTTCTTGGCCAGCTCTTCAGCTCCTTTGGAAGGCCGCATGGCTGTGGCCAGGACGACCATGTCCGCGTCGATCTCGATGTCCTTCCCGGTGAGTGTGTCCACACCCCAGACTTTGATTTTTCCTTTTTCTTCGAAAATCTTCGAGACCTTGCCCCTCAGATAAAGGACACCGTCATCCTCGACTGCTCTCTGGACGAACTCCTCGTACCCTTTTCCGCCAGACCTGATATCGATATAAAAGATGTAAGCCTGGCCGTCATGGACGTGATGTTTGTAAAGCATGGCGTGCTTGGCCGTGTACATACAGCAGATCTTCGAGCAGTAGGCACAGTGGAGTTCCGGGTCTCGGGAGCCGACGCACTGGATGAATACCACTTCTTTGGGCTCTTTGTGGTCTGAGGGCCTCAGGATTTTTCCCATGGTCGGGCCTGAAGCAGAAAGGAGTCTTTCAAACTGGAGCCCATCCAGAACATCCGCGTATTTTCCATAACCGTATTCGGCCATGTTCTCTTTATCGTAGAGGTCATATCCAGTGGCGACGATGATCGCTCCGACTTCCTCCTCGACAATCTCTGGCTTCATATCATAATCGATGGCCTCTGGCTCGCAGACGTCTGCGCATTTGCCGCAGGCGATCGGCAGCAAGCCGGGACAGCTTTTGATATCCAGGGTATAAGTGGCTGGTATGGCCTGAGGAAAGGGAATATAAATGGCCCGTCTCCCGGTCAGTCCGAGGTCGAATTCGTTGGAGACGACCACAGGACAGACTTTGCTGCATTCATCGCATAAGGTGCACTTATCCGGGTCCACATAGGTGGGCTTTTTCAAGATTTTGACCTTGAAATTCCCTACATATCCGGAGATATCCTGGACTTCGCTGTAAGTCATCAGCTTTATCTTGGGATGCTTGGAGACTTCGACCATTTTCGGGGTTAGAATACACTGGGAACAGTCAAGAGTGGGGAATGTCTCGGAAAGCTGGATCATGTGTCCGCCGATGGAGGGCGACCGTTCGACCAGGACGACTTCGAAGCCGCTGTTGGCCAGATCCAGGGCAGATTGGATGCCAGCGATCCCGCCGCCGATGACCAACGCTCTTCTCGTGACAGGCACGCTTATCGGCTCCAGTGATTCGTTGCGGCGGACCCTTTCCACGGCATTTTTGGTTATCTTTATGGCTTTTTCCGTGGCTTTATCCATATCTTTATGAACCCAACTGCATTGTTCTCGAATATTGGCGATCTCGCACTGGAAGTTATTGATCCCAGCTGATTTGACAGCGTTGCGGAAGGTCGTCTCGTGGAGAGTAGGAGAACAGCAAGCGACAACCACATTATCCAGTTTTTTCTCTTTTATGGCATCTATGATGAGGTTCTGCCCGGGGTCAGAACACATGTAAACATAATCTTCAGAGTGGACGACTCCTTTGTGTTTAGAGAGTTTTTGGGCGGCTTTTTTAACGTCTACGGTTCCGGCGATGTTGATTCCGCAGTGGCAGATGAAGACTCCTGTTCGTTTCATTTTATTTCCTTTTTGCTCGGAGGTTTCGCTGCCTTCTGAGTTTTCGACTTTTTCTCTTCAGTCAGGACCTCCTTTCCGTACTCGAAGCCTTTATCAAATGCTTTCTTGTTGAGGTCGAGGAATCTTGACGGGACGAGGCCTGGAAGAGCTTGCTTCATGGCTTCCGCAGAAACAATCCCGGTCACAGCAGAAAAGAATCCGAGCATGACCAGGTTGGCGATGATCCGGTTTCCGAGTTCCTCGGCAAACCGGGTTGAGGGAATGGCATAGGTTTTGATCTTTCCTCGGGTAGGCTTGGTCTTGACCAGGTCTTTATCGATGATCAGGATCCCGTCCTCACGCAATTCGGGTTCATATTTATCATAGGCTTCCTGGGACATTGAGACCAGGATTTCCGGTGTAGTTATGTAAGGATAGAGAACCCGGTCTTCAGAAACGACGAGCTGGGAGCTGCAGGCGCTTCCTCTTGCTTCGGGACCGAAGCTCTGGGTCATCGTGGCATGCTTGTTATCAAAGAGAGCTAAGGCTTTTCCCGTGATCAGTCCACAGCGGATGATTCCTTGACCCCCAAAACCAGAAAACCGAATCTCACTCATTTTTTACTCCATAAGGCTGGTATTTTTCTCCCAAGACCTTGGCGAGATGTTCGTTCATGCAATCCAGGAAGGTGGGTTTTTCCTTGTCGACGAATTTGCCGACGATGAGTTTTCCCTGGTAGCTGATATCCAGGGTTCTGGTGTCTGCGCCATGCTGGATCTCGGATTTTTCATAGTAATATTTGAGAAGGTTCAGGCCGTCCCCGAGCCGGTTCCTGCGGGCATAGAGGGTCACACAAGGGGTGATGACTTCGATGAAGGAAAATCCTCTCTTATTGAGAGCTTCCTGGATCGACTTGGTCACTCTTCTGAGATGAAGAGCTGTCCAGCGGGCAACATAAGTGGCTCCGCTGGCTTCAGCCAGATAGGGAAGGCTAAAAGGATACTCGAAATTCCCGTAGGGGGCTGTGGAGGCGTTGCCGCCGATCGGTGTCGTGGCTGCTACCTGGCCGCCGGTCATGGCATAGTTGAAATTATTGACACAGATGACGAGGAGGTCCATGTTCCTGCGAGCGGCGTGGATGAAGTGGTTGCCCCCGATTCCGGCGATGTCTCCGTCTCCACTGAATACGACAACTTTTAAATCGGGATTGGCCAGTTTCAGCCCTGTGGCCACAGGGACAGCG
>Ga0209427_10007616_pt1 | contig 12252 bp, 9 predicted proteins | sample DeeMarSWOR136_30_FD_187465 | JGI IMG/M metagenome (GOLD analysis project Ga0209427, IMG submission 187465) | Marine sediment microbial communities from White Oak River estuary, North Carolina - WOR-1-36_30 (SPAdes) (version 2) | ecosystem: Environmental > Aquatic > Marine > Intertidal zone >... | reverse complement strand
CCCATTTTTCGGTGGGGTGGGGCTTGCCCCACCGTTCCCTCTCAAATTGCATTGAAGTTATTTGTCGCCGGGCGGCAACGCCCGCCGAAAGACAGGGACAAAGCCCAAGAGAGTCAGTACCAGGTCAAGGACGGTCCCAATCGGTGTCAATGACTTCCGCCAGAAATCACGCCGCCTTTGGATTCTGCTTTCTGTGTTCATCAATTGGAAACGAATAAAGACCAATTCGGGACGAACAAAGGCAGGAGCCAGTCCAGTGGATGTCGAATATCGAACACCGAATGAAGAATATCGAAGGCCAAGAAAACCGTGTTAATCCGTGTAAATCCGCGTCTATGGATTATTCCTCTGAGTTTTCGGTGCCCGCTGTGGCCCAAAAATTCGTGGTTTTTCTTGCTTGTTCCGACCATGGGGGCCATAATAGTCGCCGGCCCAAGCGGGAGTAGCAGCTTTGATCCGGTCATCACGTTTAGCCTGCTATGGACTGAGGATTAGAAGGAGATTCTGCGCCGAACGATTCTGTAAGGAGTTTTGCCATGTTTAACGGGATCAATCATTTAGCCATGGCCACAGGGGATATGGACGCGACGATCCGCTTTTGGCGTGATTTGCTCGGCATGCGGCTGGTCGGCGGCTTGGGCGAGCCCGGATTCCGGCACTATTTTTTCGAGATCAGCGAAACCGACCTGCTTGCGTTCTTCGAGTGGCCCGGCGTAGAACGCGTCGAGCGGAAGGCGCACGGCCGGCCCATGAAGGGCCCGTTTCTGTTCGACCACGTTTCCTTCGGTGTCGATAGTGACGAGGACCTTTGGGAGTTGAAGGACACGCTGGACGCCGCGGGGGTCGATTGCTCGGACGTGATCGACCACGGGTTTATCCATTCGATATACGCCTTCGATCCGAACGGCATCCCCATCGAGTTTAGCTGGACCGTTGAGGGCAAGAACATCCACGAGGAACCCATGATGGGCGACACCGAACCGACCGCTCTGGCCAAGGAAGGTCCCGAGCTCCAACCCGACCGCTGGCCGGCCGTGACAAGTCCAACTCCGCCGGCCCAGCGGCGCATTTACGCCGGCGCAGGAAGTGAACTCTTTCACGGAAAGGAAGGGCAGTGAACCTGTAGGGCGGCGCTCGCCCAACCTTAAGGCTGACAGGGAATCATGTCGTCAGATCGAACCGGACTTTGACGTTCGAGGCGAACTTGCCCTCGTCGATCATCAGGCCGAATCCCGGTGCATCGGGGACCGTCGCGTAGCCGTCCTTCATCCTGTAGCCCTCGGCGATGATGACATCGGTTATCACCGGGTCGTGTTCGGCCCTGTAGAAATTGCGGATCGCCCGGCCGATATGCAATTGCATGTAGTAACCCATCAGCGAGCCCCAATTGTGCGGGGCCATGAGTATGTCGTCTTCGTTACACAGGCTTGCGATTGTCATGATGCCGTCGATCCCGAACTGCCGCATATCCGCCTGACAGACGTCGATGGCTCGTGCATCGACAAACGCCTTGTAGAACTCTACTTCTCGGCCGCTCTCACCGTCGGCCACTAACGTCTTCCACTTGTGCGTTCTGATGAAGTCTTTATATTCAAGGCATGGCTCTACCTGCTCAGGGAACATTTCCTCCGTGAACGCAAAGTCATAGTCAGGCATGTCCAGCAGCAATTGTTTCGCCTTCTCAAGCATATAGCCGTTATTGGAATCGACGCCAATGAGAATGTTCGGCCCGGCGTGCCGGCGTATGACCTCAAGCACTTCTTTGTCTCGTTCGTATCCGGCTTCCCACGGCATCCACTTGTAGCCCCGTCCGATCTTGACCTTGAACGCGCGGTGACCCAGCGCCATCCCCATATCAATCTCCCGCCGGAACTGGTCCTGCCACGTCTCTTCATATTCCGGCAACAGGTCCGCAAAGTAGATCGATCCGTCGTAGATGGGCACCTTTTTCCCTCCCTCAGCTCCGAGCAGCTCATACACCGGCATCCCGGTGATTTTGCCCGCCAAATCCCACAGCGCCATCGTCCCGGCCCCGAGCATACCGCTCATCCTGTTTCGATAGGTGTCGTAAAGCTCTTTGAGGCTCTTACCCAATATCTGCCCGGCTCCCTTTTCACCCACCCGGCAGTGCCCGATGCCGTCTATATCAGCGTTCGTATAGACGCGAATCATCTGGTCTCTGGCCCGCGAGCCGTGCACGTCCCTGACGGCGTTCTTGCCTACAACTTTGTTCCGTTCACAATACAGGTCGAAACCAACAATCCGGGTAATCTTAACATCAGGCGGAACCTCGCTCGAAAGCGCCGCACAGGACGAAAACGGAGCCAACACACACACACCGCTGGACAATTTCAAAAAATCCCGTCGTTTCATATTCTAAATTCCTCTCGCTTATACTCTCTTTGCTGGCAAGCCCCCCCGGGCAGAGCTTGGTTCATCCATCAACATCCGTTCATCATGGCTGCCAACTGCAAGTTGTCAAAGCAAAAAGATGCTCCAAGGTTAAGATTAACGAAACTCAGGAATTTTTCTTGACCAGAGAAGTTGATTTTCTTAGACTATGGTGTAGTCAGGCTTCACTTGTTTTTCGCTGAGAGTGAGAAGATGGGACTCACCAAGGTCACAACCAAGATGTCGGCTTTCTCTGATTCCGGCAGATTCTATGAGGCGGTCTTCCTGGTCGATACCCGCGCTACAGACTCGATGGTTCCGGCCGATGAATTAGAGAAGATCGGCGTTCGCAAGGAAGGCAAGATGTCGTACGAGCTTGCCAACGGAACCGTCAAGGAATACCCCTTCGGGCTCGTTCGCATAGAGTTCATGGGTGAGACGACGGCCGGGCGGGTGATTTTCGGCGAGCCCGGCAGCGAGCCGCTTTTGGGCGTGACGGCTCTCGAATCGGTTGGCATCATCGTTGATCCCGCCAACAAGACCCTGAGACGACTGCCGGCCATCCCGCTGAAGTGAACGAATCACTGGGCCACATGGCTTAGTTGATCTCCACATTGATCCTACGATTATATGCAATCCAGCAAGACCGAGTCTGCTGCGCCTCCGATGCTGTGCTTAGTTTGTTAGCTTCACGCTGCCGAGGTAGAAGACCGTCTGTTTGGTCGCATTGCTGGTGAAGCCGATCAAGGTTAGCTGCCCGAGACCGGCGGGGGATCAGGCGCGACTTCTAAAGGTGGGAATTTCGCCTCTGCCGCTTTTCTGATCCAGGCCGGGTCGCCGTAGACGCCCGCCTTGCTGTAATCGAACGGTTTGAAGCCGAGCTTGAGAGCAGGGGAGTTCCGGGCCAGGCGAAAGTCGAAATTCTCCGGATCGGTGAATAACGGATCGGCGATGATCGAGTTCTTGTCGCGACCCAATTCTTGCCATTGTTCGAGCGACAATCCCGCGGGTTTGATTTCCTTCCCAGCGGCATTCCAGTAACAGTTGTTGTCCATCTCGATGTTGATTTGTTTCCAGCGTCCCGACAGCAGGGAGCCGGTGTCCCAATAGACGATGTTATTCTCGAAGGTGAACGACAAATGGTCCTCGACACGGGTGGCCTGGATTTGGTGTAGCTTGCTGAAGGCGAGGATGTTGTTGCGAATGATATTCTCTTTGCCGTAGTGCTGGTGGAAGCCGCCGGTCTTGGTGTTATAGACGAGATTGTTCTCCATCACGATGTTGCTGCTACCCTCATCGGTGTAGAGCCCCCAGCCACCGTAGGAGTAGGAGTAGATATCATGGAAGACGTTGTCGCTAACTATGGTGCCTTCGGAGGGGCCGAGCGTATAGATGCCGCCCATGTCGCTGAGCACGCCCCAGCCGATATGATGGACGTGATTGAAACGGATCGTGTTGCGCTTGGCCAGGCTTTCTCTATAGCCCCATCGCCAGCCGACGCTCAGGCCCGTATAGAAAAGGTCCGCGATCTCGTTGTGCGTGACGGTATTGTCGCCGCTTTGCCCGATCCAGATGCCCACGGCCGATGTATAGATGCGCCCACCCGAGCGAATGATGTTGTTATCGACGGTGATGTGGCTCGTGCGCGAGGCTTCGTCCGGCCGGATCTGCCCTTCACCGATTCGCACGCCGCCGGCGCCCAGGTCGTGGAGATAACTGCGTTCCAGCCGGCAGTGCTTGCAGCCCTTCCGGAACCACACGGCGTAGGTTGCGGTATGTCTGACCTCACAATCCCGGATCGCAATGAGCCGCGCCCCGTCGGCCATGATCGCCGCTTCGGTCACATACGCCGCCTGATACGGGGCATAGCCCGTCCGGGGAAGTAGCGCTTGATTGTGCTCGAATGTTAATCCCTTAAGTTCGATGTGCTCGACAAATTGTCCTTTTTCCGGCTCGCCCTGAAAGATCACGAGCTTTTCGATAATTGGTGCCGCCACCTTCGCCGTCGCCGGATTCTCGCCCGGTAGCGGCATATAGCTTAGCATACCCTTTCGCGGGCAGAACCACTCGCCCGGCGTATCGAGCGCCGTTCGGACATTCTCCAGGTGAAAACGGGTATTCGCCGGCCAGCCGGAGTAGCTCTTGAGCTTCTCTCCGATTGTGATTATCGCATTTCGATCCGTGTCGATTCCTGTTAGAAATCGCCGGCTGATGCACCATTTATGATAGGCCACAAGCGTGACATCTTTTATTTCGTTCCGGCTAAGCTCCTGAAGCGGCTCGAGCGCGTCGGGGCGGACATCGGTTGTGCGGCGAAACTTATTCCGCTCGTTTTCAACGGGCACTTCGATCGTCTTACCCATGTAATGGTAGAATTTATTCGGCGTGCGAGCGCGGACGGCCCGGCGGCCGTTGACGAACAACTGCTCGAAATACCATTGACCCCCGGCCCCATCCGGCAGGCGCGCCTGCCAAAGCCCGTCCGGGTTCTGCCTGAATCGGGTAATGAACCGCGCGCCGGTGAAGACGGGCCTGGCCCCGGCGGCCGCTTCGTAGCTGATGGGACACTTTTCGGTGCCGCTGTCCTCAGGCGTCAGAATGAAAGGCTCGGTCAGGGCATACGTTCCGTCCGCGACGATAACCCACACCGATTCGGTCAGTGGGCCTTGCCATTTCAGACGTCGAACGGCATCCCGCGCGCCGGCCAGGGATGCAACGGGGCCATCGGTTCCATCGGCATTCGGCCGAGCCAGTCGGCCCGACCACCCATTGTTCCCCTCCGGAGACACGTACAAGGTTGTGGCCGCGGAGCAGTGAATCCAGGTCCACGACAGTGCCAGACTACAGACAAGACAAGATTTCCAATTCGCGCAGTCTTTCCCCATGTCACTTCACCTCGCGTTTGAGCAGAATTTAGGAACCCAATACCATCGCTTAGGCGGTCAGGTTTTCCCACGTGATGCCGACCTTCTTGAGGGCGTAACCTAACTCTTTCATGTAATCGCCGTAACCGACCATCCAGTGGAAGCCAGGCATCCGCTCGGCAAGCGTCAGGTCGTCACATTTATAACGGACGTCGATCTGCGATCGGCAAACGTCCATAAACGGCGCGTCAATGATCTCAGCCAGCAGGCCCACCCATCGCTCAGCCTTGAAATCGGGCACAATGGCCGTTATCGTCTGGCCTTTGCGCATCTCAACTTTCGGGGCGGCGCCGTAGTCCGACTCGAAGTGCGTCATGATGCGGACCGGCTCCAATTCCTTGCCGTTCATCTTTCGCGGGGCCGTGCAGTGAGCCAGGGTAATCATGCCCTCGTGCGGGTAGGTCGGATCATTCAAGAACACGGGATTGCCGGAGATGTTCGCCAGCAGCACGCCCGACGGGATCACCACGAAGTCCGACTCGCAGAAGGCCAGGTAGTTGCTGTCGTTGAGCAGACTCAGGGTCAGGCAGGCGGAGGTCTCGGCAATCGGCATAATCGTTCCCATGCAGCCGTTGATCGTAATGGCCTGGCAACCCGCTTGCTTCATAATCCCGCGAAAGACCTGCTCGAGCAAAAAGCAATTGTCCACGTACTCGCGCTGGGTCTCCAGCGTATTGCCGGGCGTCTTGAGATACGCCTCGGCACGTCGCTTGGCGCGCCGTACGGCGGCCTCATCGGCCCGGGCCTCTTTGATCAGCTTTCCGAGTTCGTCATAGGAGACCGTCTTAATGTCGAATTTCCACTTGTTCTCGACCAGCTTCGGGACGACACCCCTCGGCTGCGCCCAGGCGCCCGGCCCGCCGATGGCGATGATCCGCGTGCCCATCGTGTTATGCAGCCCGCACAGCGCACGCAGACGCCAGAGAAGCTCGTCCTGACTGTCGATGACCACGTCGGTATCGTCGATCCCTTTGAGGGCCAGCTTGTCGGTGTGCTGGCGCAGGTAGCGGGGGCTGATGATCTCGTACCACAGATAAACAGGGCCTGACTTGTGCCGGCAGAAGAAGATCATGTCCTTGCCGTGCTGGGCCAGCTTGGCGAATGTGTCCTGCCCGCCTCCGGCGGGGTAAACCATAATGACGTCCGCGCCGTCCAGGTCCTTTATGCCGGGCAAGTCCCCGGCTCCCTTGATAGCGGCAACCGGCAGGAATGTCACGGGGAAGTCCGCCTCCTTATCCATCTGACGTAGCTCGCGCTGGATACGGGCGACTTCCTGCTTGGCATCCTGCTCCGTCTGAATGCCGCCCCATGAGCGCCAGCTCCACTGGGGACGGGGTCGCGGCGTGCTGTAAAGAAGGATGGGCTTGACCACAAGCGGACGCCGCGTGGGGCCGGCCTGGCCTTGTCGTTCGGCCGCCGAGACCGTCGACCAGCTCAGGCCGGTCAGTGCGACCCCCAAGGCCGCCGCTCCGCCCACACCTTGCAGAAAGCCCCGGCGCGTCATATCGCTTGCCGAATGGTTATGGCCGCAGGGACAGCACGTGCTCCGGACCGGATATCCATCGTTATCGTTCGTCGCCATCAGATACTCTCCTTTCAATTGGGTTCTATAAACCTCAATAGACCATTGTCTCACATATTGAGCTCGTTGGCTCATTTGACCGGCAAGTATAACCAAAACCAAGCCCGTAAGAAAGAGAAAAAGCTCGGGCACCCTCCGGCGTGCGTCTTTGACGCCAGGTCGCCGGCTGCTTTTTCCTTGTACGTTTCCATCGAACAGTGTAGATTACCTGCTGCTATTGTGGAACAACCCTTGGACTCGCCGTGAAGAACCAGAAACTCAGGACGCAATACGAAATCATACAAACGACAGTTGGTCGGGCAAATTGGGTACACAGAGGCAACAGGAGACGCCGGTGTAACGGCAGCACGAAAGATAGGAGACAGAAATGAACGAACGAAGCGCAATGAAGTTGAAAGATCCAATGATGACACGCATGAAGGGATTCTTGCTGGTTGTGGCGATTGGCGTTTCAACCGTGTCTGCAGAAGAACCCGCAACCGGGCCAACCGATCCCGTTGAACTGGAAGCATTCATGGATGGCCTCGTTGGAGCGCACCTTGAGGCGTACGACATCGCGGGAGCCGCGGTCTCGGTGGTGAAGGATGGAACGCTCTTTTTCGCCAAAGGATACGGGTATGCCGACGTTGATGAGAAGAAATGTGTGGTAGCCGACGAGACGCTCTTTCGCATCGGATCGATCTCGAAGCTGTTTGTTTGGACTGCCATCATGCAGTTGGTCGAACAGGGAAAGCTCGATCTTAACGCCGACATCAACACCTATCTTACCGACTTTACAATACCGGATACATACGATAAGCCGGTGACATTAGCTCACCTTATGACCCACACCGCGGGTTTCGAGGAGCACGTCATCGGCTTGTTTGCAAGGGACAAGGAGCGTCTCTTACCGCTGGGTGAAATTCTCGCACAGGAGCTTCCGGCGCGCGTGCGGCGGCCTGGTGACGTCGCCTCCTATTCCAATCACGGGACCGGAATCGCGGCATATATTGTCGAACAGACGTCCGGGCTGACCTGGGATGAATATGCGGAACAGAAGATATTGGCACCGCTGGGGATGGAGCAAACCACGTTTCGCCAGCCCGTTCCGGGACCCTTAGCGGCGACCGCCTCGAAGGGCTACTCGTACCGCGGCGGTGAATTCCACGAGGGAGATTTCGAATACATACCTCTGGCTCCTGTCGGTGCGGCCGGTGCGACGGCCACAGATTTGGCCAACTTCATGATCGCGCATCTACAACGGGGACAGTTTGGCGACACAAGCATCCTCGATTCCGCTACCGTGCGACAAATGCACGGGGCGTTGTTTCGCCATACGCCGGACGTCAATCCCATGTCGCACGGCTTCATCGACATGAGCATGAACGGTCAGTGGGTGATCGGCCACGGTGGAAGTACGCTCATGTTCCATTCGACGATGGCCCTGTTGCCCGAGCACGGGGTTGGACTGTTTGTCTCGTACAACAGCTCGGGCGGAGAGATGGCCGTTGGCAAGGTGTACAAGGCATTCATGGACCGCTACTATCCGGCCGGCGAGATTCAGACGCTCACGCCAACCGAGAATGCCAGGAACCGGTTGCGTCGTTTCGTGGGCAGTTACCGCGCCAATCGATACGCGCACTGGAGATTGACAAAACTTGCGGCCGCGTTCGGACCGGTCAACGTAATCCTCACAGAGGAAGGGGCGTTAAAGACCATCACCGGCAGGAAGACCTCCCGCTGGATTGAAACGGCTCCCCTGACCTTCCGGGAAGAGGACGCTCTGCGGACGTTGGCCTTTCGCGAAGACGAGAAAGGGCGCATCACGCACATGTTCCTGGGGGACCTACCGTTCATCGCGTACGAGCGGATCGGGTTGACGGAGCTGCCTGCTGTCCATCGTGGATTCGCGATTGTCGCGGCCATCTTGATCCTCGCCACAGCCGTGTTCTTGCCGGCAGCGGCACTTGTAAGACTGCGATACGGCGTGAGGCTCGATCCTAAATCACGCGTACCGTTTGCGGCCCGCGTATTGGCCTGGAGCGCATGCCTTTTGTTCGTGGTCTTTGCCGTCGGCTTTGCCTTTGTTATGAAGAATCCCACTGAGATTGCCTACGGCATACCCTCGGGGCTGAAGGTGCTGCTGGTGCTTCCGGTTCTGGCAGCAGTGCTCACTCTGGGGGAGATGGTGTATACCGTGATCATCTGGAGGTCGCGAAAGGGCCGTACCTGGGGACGGGTTTGCTACACCGTCATTTCGTTGACGTGCATCGTCGTCCTGTGGCAGTTGAATTACTGGAACCTGCTCGGATTCCGCTACTAACCTGTGCCGCGCTTGGGGAAGCGAGCACAATAACATGCGAAGCCACCTGACACTCGTTGCAGGTGACTGCCCACTGACATGTCCGGCAGTTGAGATCTTTCGTTAGAAGCGGCAGGTTTTTGAACCCAATGGTAGCACTGATTAAGCAAACGCCGAACCTCGGAAACTCTATAGGCGTATAGGGGTTTGGAATTGACAAATGAATAGGGAGGTCAATCATGGCCAAAGTACAGGTTGTATTCTATAGCATGTATGGACACGTGTATCGGCTGGCCGAAGCGGTGGCCGAGGGGGCCCGCGAAGTCCCAAACACCGAAGTTGCCATCCATCAGGTTCCGGAACTGATGCCGGAGGACGCTCTGGAAAAAAGCGGCGCCAAGGCCGCCCGTGAAGCGTTTGCGGATATCCCCGTGGCCGAGCCGGCGCGGTTGGCCGAGGCCGATGCGATCATTTTCGGAACGCCGACGCGGTTCGGCAATATGTGCGCTCAGATGCGGAATTTCCTCGACCAGACGGGCCAATTATGGTTCAATGGTGCTCTGGTCGGCAAGGTTGGCAGCGTTTTCGCCAGTACCGGAACGCAACATGGCGGCCAGGAGACGACGATTACCAGCTTTCATTCGACGCTCTTGCATCACGGTATGATCGTGGTCGGTGTCCCCTATGCCGAACAGGGACTGCTCAACATGAATGAGATCACCGGCGGCACGCCCTACGGTGCGACGACCCTGGCCGGCGCCGATGGCTCGCGCCAGCCGAGCGAGAACGAACTGGCCATCGCCCGGTTTCAGGGCAAGCACGTCGCCGAGATTGCCCAAAAGCTGTGTCGATGATGAAGTCTGGCCAGAGGCTGATGTGCAGGGCGCGCCGTACGGGCGCCGAAACAATTGCGGCGTCCGACATCCATACCGTATGATAAGTAGCCGGACCAATGGTGAAGATCGACAGAACTGAGCTGTTGAGGAGTTTTCTGACAGTAGAGATCATTTTTGTCGTGATTCCGGCGGCCCTGTTTTGGTCCATCGCTGGTATTCTTACTTTCGTTGCCGGTTCTGATTTTACGGCTCTCAACGCATGCTGCATTTTTCTCCTTTTCACCCTCTATCTTTATCCTGCGGGGCACATCGCCTCGGCCATGTTTTATGGTTCGTCGTCAGGGTTTTTTCGTGAGAGCGTTGCCGTTTGGCTTGTCGCGATCTGCATGTATTCCATTATTGCCTTTCTTTTGGCGTTGATACTGAGCCTCTACATGCCGTTGGAAAAGCGCGGCAGGTCGAGTGCAGAACCCGGCGAAGCATCGCGTGACGGGTAAGCTCAGGTCTTCTATGAGGCACGCAAAGCAAACCAGATGCCTATGAAGGATTGAATAGGACAGCCGTAGCCGTGGGAGATTCGCTCCCGGCCATCGCCATCATCGCCTGTTGTATCGTCTTTGCGATTATTCTACCTGTAACCGGCGTTTTCACTGACATGGATGATGTTTTTCATCAGAGGATTTGACGCGGCAGGCACGAGCCAATAGAATTGTGCACTCCTTTATCGAGAATCGAGCATCAAGTATCAAGAATCGGGGCTTTGGTATGACGTGGATCAATGAGAATTTTTTGAAGTTGCAGGCGGGGTATCTGTTTCCTGAGATCGGGCGGCGACGAAGGGCGTTTCAGGCGGCTCATCCGGAGGCGAAGATTATCAGCATGGGGATCGGGGATGTGACGCAGCCGATCGCGCCGGCGGTGGTCGAGGCGATGAAAAGGGCGGTCGAGGAGATGAGCCGGGCCGAGACCTTCCGAGGGTACGACGACGGCGGCATCGGCTACGAATTCTTGAGAGAAGCGATTCGCGACAACGACTACAAGGCTCGCGGCGTGGACATCGACATCGACGAGATCATCATCAGCGACGGCGCCAAGTGCGATACAGGGAATATGCAGGAAATCTTCGGGCTGGACAACGTTGTGGCCGTCTCGGACCCGGTTTACCCGGTGTATGTGGATACGAACGTGATGGCCGGCCGGACCGGCGGCGCGGCGGAGCAGGGCCGGTACGAGGGGATCGTCTATATGCCGTGCACCGAACGGAATCATTTTGTGCCGGAGCCGCCCGGCGAAAAAGTGGATTTGATTTATCTGTGCTTTCCGAACAATCCGACGGGGGCCATGGCGACGAGGGAGCAATTGAAGAAATGGGTCGATTACGCTAGGCAAAACAAGGCAATCATTCTCTTCGACGCCGCCTATGAGGCGTTCATCTCCGAGCCGAACGTCCCGCACTCGATCTACGAGGTCGAGGGCGCCAAAGACGTCGCGATTGAATTTCGGAGCTACTCGAAGACCGCCGGCTTTACCGGTCTGCGGTGTGCCTTTACCGTCGTACCGGAGCAACTGAGAGCGTATAGGAAAGACGGCAGGGCGGTAGAGGTCGGTCCGATATGGAAAAGGCGGCACTGCACGAAGTTCAACGGTGTTTCCTATATTACCCAGGCCGGGGCGGCGGCTGTTTACACCGAAGAAGGCAAAAAGCAGGTCCGCCGGACGATCGACATTTACATGGGCAACGCAAAGCTCATCCGCGAAACGCTCGGCGAGATCGGCTACACCGTGTACGGCGGCGTCAATGCCCCCTATATCTGGCTCAAGGCCCCGGATGGCGTCGGCTCCTGGGAATTTTTCGATACGTTGCTGAACAAGGCCCACGTTGTGAGCACACCCGGCGCAGGTTTCGGCTCAGCGGGGGAAGGATTCCTGAGATTGACGGCTTTCGGCCGGCCGGGAGATGTCAAAGAGGCGCTAAAACGCATTGCAAATGCCATTTAACTTGGTTAGCACTGAGTAAAAGCAGTGGGATACTATTTCAATAGGAATTGGTGCATGAACCGCGCTATTTTGTTGATTACTTTTCTTTTAGCTATCGGCTTCTCAGGGGGTGTATCCAATGGATCTCAACATTCCAAACAGAGGCTCCTTGTCTTGACTGATATTGGCGGCGATCCCGACGATCAGCAGTCGATGATCCGGCTGCTGCTCTATGCGAATGAGTTCGATCTGGAGGGCTTG
>Ga0209427_10007614_pt1 | contig 12253 bp, 11 predicted proteins | sample DeeMarSWOR136_30_FD_187465 | JGI IMG/M metagenome (GOLD analysis project Ga0209427, IMG submission 187465) | Marine sediment microbial communities from White Oak River estuary, North Carolina - WOR-1-36_30 (SPAdes) (version 2) | ecosystem: Environmental > Aquatic > Marine > Intertidal zone >... | reverse complement strand
CAAGCAAGAAGGTCAATAGTGGAGTTCCTTCAGTGTTCTGACCGTAAAGTATCATTCCCCACATAATCAACAGGTTACAACGATATCCACCCTAAAACTCAGGAATCTCCGCGGTCAATACTGTGCCACAGTTTTGGATACGTAAAAGGCGACGTGCAATGTCCTAAATATGGAGTTCGATAATATCACCTTCTTGAAGGAGATAATCCCGCTGTACCCTCTGTCCATCAAATTTTCCTGACCCCCATATTCGGGCATATTGTAGTCTGTTATAGAAATCCTTATGGATTTCCTTTGCGAGATCAAGAACGGTACTACCGCGCTTGAGGATCACAGGAGCACTAAAATCGGGCTCATGGCCAGGGCGTTTAGAGTATACCCTCAAGACGTCGAGAAGTGAGTATACCTGTCCCTTTAACCCCTCCAAATGTAAACCCTCTTTGGCAGAGATCATAATTATATGCAACCTCTCGCTAAAGAGCTCTTGTAAAATCGCAAGGTTTCCATCCGCCCCCGTAAGATCCCCTTTATTACCAACTACTAATACACTCTTAGGAAAGATACCATGTTCAGTTTCCTCGGGGTCGCTTCCCAGCACAACAATTTTCTGTGCCTGCAACACCTTCAAGGTGGTCTCCAGTTCTGTCAAAGGGTCTTGACTCAGATCGAGAACTACCAAAAGGGCATCTGCCCCTCGCAATATGTTAAATACCCAAGGTTCGGTATGCTCCTCGGTAACAGCAGGGAGGTCCACCAACTGAATCTGAATATTCTCAAATACCATCATCCCAGCCTGAGGCCTCTGCGTGGTGAACGGGTAGTCAGCTATTTCAGGATCGGCGTTGGTGAGGGCGGCCACTAGGTGAGATTTGCCAGCATTTGATGCGCCCACTAAAGGTACCTGTCCCGCTCCCTCCCTCCTCACACTGTAGAGGTATGCCCTGGCTCCCCCCCTTCTTTGCTCTCCCTCATCCCGCAGTTTTGAAAGTTTTCTGCGCAAGGTGGCTCGAAGTTTATCAGTCCCCTTATGGTGGGGCATAATGGCGAGCATAGCCTCCAAGGAGGCTATCTTCTCCGGTAGGGATTTTGCCTCTCGAAGCCGCTTTTCAGCTTCGAAATATTGTGGAGGCAAATTTGCGGGCATCTTTAATTCCTCCTCTCAGATCTCCACAAACTTTGTGGAAAACCTGTGGGGAATTCTCCTTCTTCCCCACGCTTATGGGCTAAATTACGCAATACTCATCATTTTGCCTAAGGTGTGGGCACCGAGAAATTATTTAAAATCATCAAGTTATATTATTCACAAATTTCCTTCCGTAGCCATAAAAAATTTAGACAGTAATGCTTAGGGATATATGCCCAAGATGTATATATCTAACATTTACTAAACTATCCAATGGGGTTACAATACATAGCTCATTGTTCCCTCGATTAAACCCTTCCAGTATTCCTAATCCCAGTGTAAAATAGTCCTCATCATTGAGCCCCAACAATATCCCTTTAAACCGATCGTCTAGCCCCTCTTTATTGAGGAGGGGAAGTTTTGGATGGATAAACTCCACGGCATCCAAGGAAACTGGCCTGCGGATACAGCATTGAAAATACTCTCGAAACCTCTTCTCTCTATAGGCCCGCCTGACCTCTGGGGACCGTGAACGCACCCATTTCGTGGGGCTAAGAAGATGAATTTTAATGTCCTTTCTCCCTTTGAATCCTCTCAGGATGTGTTCTATCTCAGTTGCTTTCTGGAAGGCTATGATGTGTTGCGGGCATAGAACGTCTATTTTATAAAATTTCAGTTCAAACCCCATCTCTCCCGCCACAAGACCTGTAGTGTCCACCACCACCATGGATGCCCCCTCATCCTTTGCTTTCTCTACCAACCTTTTCACCCCAACAGCAGTTGCCAGTAAGTGACCGGCCGGAGAGGTAGCGCCGATAAAATAGAGACAATCACATCTCACCTGCCCCATATCGATCGGTGGCTTTGTTAGGAGGGCCATCCCCAGAGTTGTGGGGGGGCCTACTATTGATTGACCCATATCTCCATCTATAAAGGATGTTCTCAACCCCTGCTGCATAGATTTATAAACTAAGAAATGGGCAAAGGTACTCTTACCTGTATCGGGAGCTCCCATGATCATAACGGTGCCTGGTGAAGCTGTGACCTCATGATGGACGTGAAGCCAGTCTTCAGGTATATGGAATTCAGAAACCAACATATCCTTCTCTTTTTTCTATTTCTTTAAACCTAAGACAGTCTTGCAACATCGAGGTATTGTTGAACATTACATAGGTAGCTTTTGTTGGGTGGATTAACTCTTTTAGATAAAGGAGGTCAGCGTCACTGTACCGGTAGTGATAGCCATTTTTTCCATGCAGTCGATAATACGTTATATTTCCCCAGCGAGAGGAGGCCTTAAAAGGATCCACCACATGGATCAGGTCGAGTTTTTTGCAGACCTCAAAGATTTCATCCTCTCCCCACCCCCGTGGCTCCCACGCAATAATAAATTTCTTCCTTTCTATACTGCGGAAAAACTCCTCCATGTGTGCTCTATTCTGCGCGCTTGAAACAAAGCTAGAAGGGGATTGGAAGAGAATAATGTGGCATTCCAATGCCTCAGCGACGTTTTTTATTGTCTCCCATGCCATCAAGACCTCTTCGGTGGGGCGAAAGAAACCGTAACAGCGCATTTTGTTCGCAGGGATATCCATCTTAAGACGCCTATACGTGGGGCTTTGCGGGGTATGGGTGATCAATTGCCACGCTTTGATAATGAATTCAAAACCCTTAGGAGCTTCCTGACACCAACGCACGATGGTCTTCAGATCTGGAGGGTGATAAAAGGTCTGCTGAATCTCAACGCAGGATAATAGGCGAAAGTAAGTCCTTCTCCCTATTGGGAAACCGCAACAACCTATTTTTACTTTCGGCACATCTGAAGAGAGTGAATCATAGCCTTTCATGGTCAAACTAGGCTTCCTGAAACAATTATAGTGGCCTGTTTCTTTTCAAGATCCCTTGAAGCCTTCTGATTTAATATTTCCTTCATGATCAAAGACTATTTCATAGAGAAAGGGATATCGACCTTCTATGGAGTAAAATCGAAGGTCAAATAGCCGAATGATATGATTATTGTCCCTAATCTCCTCGGAAAGTACAATGGGGAACCTTGCAAACCAGAGAAACAATTTGACGCCTTCTAATGTTAGACTCCTTTTCACCAGAGGGGAATCGGGGAATTTGATATATGACCGATATTTCACCTCATTGACACTCTGAAATTTGGACTTGTATCTTCCAGTAAAGGTATCTGAAGGAGCAGTATGTCTGCTCCCCCACAAGTTAATGAATCCCTGATAGACCAGGTCATTTGTGGCCACGTAATTTGCCCAAAGAAAGGGAGAAAGGGGCTGTGGAAGCGAGGCGATCGAAGTAGCATCTAAGTTGTTTCTTCTAGCAAATTCACGGGCATACGATAGTGCTTGATGGTGGTTCACTGCGCAAAGAGTGGTATAGAGCATGATGAGGAGCAGCGCTAACCTTGCAAGTCGTCTACCCTGTTTCTTCCATAAAAAAGGAGAGATAAGACCCAAAACAAGGATGCCAGAATAGAAAAAATCCACAATAAATATGAAATCCAATGCAAATCGATTATTGGAGAAAGGGAATAGTAACATGGTTCCATAGGATGTTTGAAGATCCATAAAGGTATGCGCTGCGATGGCAAGGAGACTCAGAAGGAAGAACTGTCCTAAGGCCTTTTTCTTGGAGATGTAATTAACGATCAAGGCGATGGCAAGCGCTAGGGGAATCATAAGAATTATGGAATTTCCCGGCCCCCTGTGATATTTAATAAAGCTGGCCATGGTATCTCTTGCAAAAATCCGCATAACGACATCGGCATCAGGCAGAAATGACGCTGCAATGCCTGTGATGATGGCTATATTCCCGAGTCGGTCACTAAAGCCAGCCCTAGCGATAACCGCGCCGGTAATGCAGTGAGAAATAGTGTCCATGTAAGTAACTCTTTTGAGAGCATGAAATCAACATCTATAAATGAAGCACCTTAATTGAGAATAAAGAAATCTTTTTGAGACAACGTATGTCTTTATTGTAATTGATGTCTCTCTTTATGTAAACTCTGTACTTCCCATAGAGACCCACTTCTTGACTCACCCGCTTGAATTTGCTAACATGTTTCAGAACTTAGCGATTAGGAAAGAGATGGAAGAAATAAAAGCGGGAACAAAAAAATTAGAAGAAAAGGTCAAACTGAAAAGTAAGTTTGTCTGGGACAGGTATGATGAGGGCCAGGTAAAGGATGCATTTGCTTTTGCAGAGGGATACAAAGGGTTTTTGAGCGAAGCGAAAACCGAGAGAGAGGCAGTGGATGAAATAGTGAAATCAGCCCAAATGGTAGGCTTCCGCGCGTTCTCTGAAGGTGGCGGCAACAGAAAGATATATCGCCTCAATAAGGATAAGAGTATCGGCATGGCTACTTTGGGTGAGAGGCCCATTGAAGAAGGGTTGAGAATCATCGTTTCACACATCGACTCTCCCAGACTTGATTTAAAACAGAATCCCCTGTACGAAGATCTGGACATGGTGTTACTGAGGACACACTATTATGGGGGTATAAAGAAATATCAATGGGTTGCCCAGCCCCTTGCTCTGCATGGGGTAATTGTCAAGGCAAATGGGGGAAAGGTGAAGATCAGGATAGGTGAAGAGGAGGGGGACCCTGTATTCACTATTTGTGATCTGTTGCCTCACCTTTCCAGAAGGGTCCAGGAGGATAAGAAGTTAAAGGAAGCCATAGAGGGAGAAAAATTGACTATCCTTGCAGGCCACCTTCCCTATCCTGATCTTTGGGCAAAGGAGAGGGTAAAACTTAGAATGCTGGAGTTCCTCCACAAACAATATAATATTGTGGAGGAGGATTTCTTGAGTGCCGAACTCGAGCTGGTCCCTTCCAGCAAGGCTCGAGATGTCGGTTTCGATCGATCCTTTGTTGCCTCCTACGGGCAGGATGACCGGGTGTGTGTTTACGCCTCTCTCAGGGCAATAGAGGAAGTCATCACCCCACCTCATACAACTATAGTCCTTTTTCTGGATAAGGAGGAGATAGGAAGCGAGGGGAATACCGGGGCTAAGTCGCGCTTTATGGAACAGTTCGTGATGGATACCCTGAAAGCTGCCGGAAGGGATCCCACTGACAGCCTCATTAGAGAGGTACTCTTCAACTCTAAGGCCCTCTGCGCCGATGTGACAGCGGGGATAGATCCAAATTATAAAGATGTGCACGAGCCACAAAACAATGCCAAGATAGGCTATGGAGTATGTCTAAGCAAATTTACCGGCGCTGGTGGCAAATATTTCTCCAGTGACGCCAGTGCCGAATATGTGGGAGAAATCAGAGAGTTATTTAACCGTAAAAGGATCACTTGGCAGATGGCTGAACTCGGCAAGGTCGATGAGGGAGGTGGAGGGACGGTGGCCAAGTATCTCGCTTTATATGGCATGGATATTATTGATTGTGGTCCACCCCTTTTAGGGATGCACTCTCCCTTTGAAGTGGCGAGCAAAGGTGACATTTATGAGACCTATCGAGCGTATCTGGTCTTCTTGGGGGGGGAATAGGTGAGATCTTTCAAAGATAAAATTAAGGAAAAAGAGGAATTAAAGGGGATAATTGAGCAGTTGCAAGAGAAGGGGAAGCGGGTTGTCTTCACCAATGGGTGCTTTGACATTCTGCATTATGGACACGTGCTCTATCTCGAAGAGGCGCGCCGGAATGGTGATGTCTTAGTTGTGGGGGTAAACACTGACTCATCAGTGGCTCAGATCAAGGGAAAGAGGAGACCTATTGTTCCCCAAAAAAGGAGGATGGCAGTTCTTGCAGCGTTGGAGGCGGTCGATTATGTAGTACCTTTCGCCGAGGCAGATCCCTCTGAGCTCATCTCTTACCTTTGCCCTCATATCTTGGCAAAGGGGGGAGATTGGGACGAGAGGGAGGTAGTAGGCAGAGAATTAGTAGAAAAAACCATTGTCGTGCCCTATGCAGAAGGGGCCTCAACTTCCGAAATCATTGAAACTATTCTCCAGAAATATTCACCATAACCAAAATGGGCTTCAACGTTCCTCTCAACACTATTTTTATATAAAAAAGGTGTTGAAAAATGATGATCTATAAAGTGGTAGAGACAAGCATTGTCACTGATGATGTCTTAGAGAGGATACTCAACGAATGGGTAAAGCAAGGCTGGAATTTCGACGGGATTAATTTTGTTGTTCAGGAATCCTCCAAGAGACCATCAATGGCATTTATTGTTTTTATTCGTGAAGAACCCAATCCTCATTCCGGGGATGAGGCAGGGAGGTAATAATTCAACCGGCAGCGACTTGCCCAACCCCCATCTTTTCTCTGGCCTCTTTATACCAGACCGCCAAGTGATATTTCCCTAGGAGATGATAAAAAGAAGAATCCTTTCTTATGATTTCGTAGATCGCTGTCGCCTTTTGAGTCTCAAATCCCTTAAATATCAACTCACCAACGTGACGGAAGATGTCAAAACGCAACGTGTCTTCCATCTTCTCGGTACTAATGAGTATCTTCAGTACTGAAGAGGGGAAAAAGAAGCGCTCTTGAATTTCTGGATGGAGCTCGTCGATCTTTACTTCCCTTTCAAAATGGTATTTATAAGGACTCGTCTCCCTAAGATAGGCTTGGAGAGCCTCTTCGCTCATCGCTTCTCCCAGGTTATATATATCATTGAGAGGTGATAAGACTTCCCAGTCAGTCTCCCCATAACCGCTTATCCCCTGTTCAATATCCTGCATTAGTAATGCAGCAGTCGTTTCCACCACTTCCTTTGCCACATCTATGTTCCTATTGTGCAAGGCAATGTCCACCTTAGTGCTTAAGTCCGATCGTAGGGACAGACTATAACTCTTATCAATAAACACATAGAAGGGATATACTAGATTAGGATTCTTCTTCGCTAAACGGGCATTTTTGAGCAGAAAATAGTGTTTTCTCTTAACAACTTGATTTCTCGCCGAGCCTCTTGCCGCTTCATTTATCTTTTCTGCTATAGCCACATTCACCCTTCCCCAAAACTCATCCTCAAAGGTTATGGTCTCAGCCGCATCTCCATATGATATAAAGAGTCCGTATTCCACCTCATCGTCTCTTAAAGAGGAAATCTCCTTTTCATATGCCATGGTTAACTCTAATTCTTTATCGTAAGATTCCTTGAGTAATTTTCTCAAGTTATCCAACTCTTCCCTTTCTTCTGAACAGAATAAATAAAATACCTCTTTTAGCTTCTCTCTCCCAATTAAACTAATACTTTCCATCAGCTCCTTTTTTTGTTCGCTTATTCCCTCCCCAAGGCTCAACAAACTTTTTTTAAGGTCCATGAGGATCCTTTTTCGATTTATATTATCTTCGTTTGCTATCTTTTTCGTTAAAGTGCTAATCTCCTTCTGATAATGTAAGAGCTTTGAATCAAATCCTTTCTCTTGTAATTTCAAGAGATTGATGGGTTGAAGAGATTCCTTTTGCTTCAGCTCCATTTCGATCTCACGGATACTCTCTTCAATAGCCCTCCTTTCGCGGGCAATTGCCCTTTTCTCTCTTTGATACCTTTCCTCAATAGCACTGAGCTCATTTGCCTCTCCAAGAAACCCTCGTTCCTGCATATTTTTAGTGCACGTGTTGAATATGTCCCTCACCTTTTGAGACAGAGAGATAAGAGACTCTATCCTCCCAGAGAAGGAGAGGGCATCTCCCAGAAGATTGTTGAGCCTGACCCCCTCATCGATACTGTATTGTTTTACAACCTGGAGCACTGGCAGGAAGAACCCCGTAAGCATAAAATCGGCCGTGGTGATCTCTTTAGATCTGGACAATCTTTGAGTGAAGCCACGAAGATCCATAAAGAGATGCCCCTCTTTTTTTACAGTGAGATCTTGCAATATGGGACGTGCAGTTGTGGAAAAGAGGTAGATTTGACCTCTTGCATACTTATCTTCTAAATCATCCTTTAATTTCAGGCCTTTTCTGTCGCCAATATATAGAATGGACTCATCAATCCATCCACTCCACATATCATCGAGTTGATAGAGGATGAAGTCCTCGATTATTTCTTGTAATAGCACTTCATCTTTTGAACTGAAGAAAAGCTTTTCCCGTAACTTCCTTTTTTTATTGGATCTGAAGGCATTCTTGATAGCAATAATCCATTGTGTTTTTTCCTTGCCATACATTTGAGAGAGTTCATATATGAGCATCTTCAGATCTGCTTCAAATCGTTTACCTTCTTCTCCATCTGAGAGGATACTTTGAACTAATTTATTGCTTTGAAACAGATTAAAGAGCCAAAGATTCGCGCTTCCACCAGCATCTTCATAGTCCTTAAGATAGTTAAAGACCGCTTCACGAAATCTATTTACCGACCGGAGTTCGATGAGTTTTCTTCTCCACCTCTTGTCTCTTTTTGAACGGTCAAATAGATTCCAAAGACTTTTCTCTATATTTTGAAAGTTAGCTTCCATTTCATGCGCAAGGAGTTGAAGAAATTCGAACCTCTCTAAATCGAGGTGGTATGGATTGAGGTCGTTTTTGAATAGGGTTGGTTTTATGGCCACAAAGGTGAGTGGATTTATACTCCCTTTGATAAGGTATTCTACCCTTGTGACATCGAAAGTTAATTCCTTATAGCGAACCTCATTGAAGACTTCAGTTTGTATCTCTCTTATCATAGAGTATAGTACTTGTGCGACAGCCTGTTCCAGTTTTTCATAGGAAAATCCTTTTAGGTTAACGCTCTTGAGTGTTTCCTTGACCGTTCTTAGGTAGGCTATAAGGCATAAATGGGTGAGAAAAGTGAGATCAGTTTCTCCTCCCCTTTTTATCTCTTCTTCAATCGCCTTGAGATATAATTTTTTCACTGTCCAAATTAACTTTCCTACCTCCTTGTGTTGCAGAAACCACCCTATCAATATTCCGGCATCGAGGTATGGATTGTGGTAAATTGCATCTTCCGCGATGCGCTTCTCTAGGGGTTTTATACTCAGATCACGCATGCAAAGATGTCTACGCAGGACATCTCTTTCTAAGCTGGAGGAGGTGGATAACGATGGATATATACGTAAAGAGGTTGTAGCCTCCCTTTCATGTCTTTTCTTGATTAAACCTATCAATTTCTTCAGTGAGGAGGAGATAGTTTCTGCCACTTCTCCATCAAAGAGGTAAGGGACCTTCCCTTTTCCCGATCCGAGCTTGAAAGGTAATTTCTCTATTTTTAAGTGAAGGTATTCTTGGGGAGTAATTTTGTTTTGGAGACAAAAGGAAGAGATTTCAGCAAGAAAGTTTAACCTGGGAGAGGTTATAGAATGTGGTGCCTTCCCCCTCAAATCCATATCCCCTTCTAGATTTTTAACACATTATAACATTTTATTCTGCACAATGCAATCCGATTCGCATGAGCATGTGTTATGGAAACATTTACTGCACAGTTTTTGTTTTATAAACTGGTCTAAGGAAATGAAAACAAATCCATTATTTCTTGACTTTATTGAGAAGAGCAGCATAGAATGTGACTGCCTGGAGGAAATATGGATCTTAAGAAGCTGGAAGCACTCTTGCGTTCTATTCAGAAAGGGAAAGTATCAGTAAAGGAAGGCATAAGTATTTTAAAAGACCTTCCCTTCGAAGATATAGGGGAGGCCATGATAGACCATCATCGTACCTTACGCAAAGGGTTTCCCGAGGTAATTTTCGGTGAGGGAAAGGATCCAGAGCAGGTGATCAAAATAATGGAGAGTATGATAAAGGCTGAAGAGAATATTTTGGTGACGAGGATAGAGGAAAGGAAAGCAGAGGTTATTTTACAGAGATTCTCCCATGCCAGTTATCACTCTCGGGCAAGAGCCATTACCTTGCAAGTCAGGGAGGCAGAAGAAGTGGGTAGGGGACTTATTCTGGTGATCTCTGCGGGGACATCGGATATCCCTGTTGCTGAGGAGGCAGTGGTGACCGCCCACATGATGGGTAATAGGGTAGAGACACTCTATGATGTAGGGGTTTCAGGTGTTCATAGGCTCCTGACGAATAGAATGAAATTGATGGAAGCCAATGTCTTGATCGTAGTGGCAGGAATGGAAGGTGCTTTGCCTAGCGTAGTGGGGGGATTGGTGGCTAGGCCAATTATTGCTGTCCCTACCAGCGTGGGCTATGGTGCATTTTTTGGGGGATTGACTCCGCTGCTGGGCATGCTCAACTCCTGTGCCTCTAATGTAGCCGTTGTAAACATCGATAATGGATTTGGAGCGGGTTACGTCGCTAGTTTGATAAACCAGTAGGTTGATATTGAGATGCAACGTGAGATAAATATATGGTTCGGCAATATAGTACTACTAGGGGTGCTTAATGAGAGTCACACCGCCACACTTATCTGGGAGGCATTGCCGTTGGAAGGGGATGTGGACCTTTGGGGCGAGGAGGTCTATTTTACTATTCCTGTGGAATCAAAACTTGATGCAGCGTCTAAGGATGTTGTGGAGAAAGGTGATATTGGATACTGGCCGACAGGACAGGCTATGTGCATCTTTTTCGGTCCCACCCCTATGAGCCAAGGAGATGAAATCCGTCCTGCAAGCCCCGTAAACGTCGTGGGAGAGGTTAAAGGAGACCTCCGACCACTTAAAAAGGTGACGCGGGGGAGCAAGGTTCGTCTGGAGCGGTACGAGGAACAATGGAAATAAGCTCTTTTTGGCAAAAAATAATTGTTTTTTTTGGTCCGTTCACTCCCTATCTAAGGGAAACGCTCCATTTTAAACTATTTATTTCCACCTTTATCCTAGGTCTAATCGCTTTTTTTCTAATCAGGGGACACAGAAGATTTGAACTGCTGGACATGGAGAAAGAATCCCTTGTGAAGAGATATCTGGTCTTCAGAGGGAAAAAACATAGTATTTTGCGAGGAGTCCAATCCAATCAGAAGGAATTTGAGGAAATCATTCGATCGATTTCACGAAGCTGGCACAACTTTGAGGAATATCATACCCAGAAGGTTGAACTCCTCAGGGAGAACTACCGTACCATGAAAAAGGGCTTCCTCATTGGAAGTATTCTTTTGGTGCTTAATAGCTTAAGGGAAGGGATTGCCATGTTGGCGATCACAAAACTTCCCTCGGGGTTTTTTGCCGGTCTATGCCGAGATCTTCCCCACTATTTCTTGGTAGTAGTAGGTATTGTGCTTTTACGCATGCAGAGAGTGAGGATGAGAGGTGATTCCCCTCATAAAATAGATTCTGCATTGGAGACTTTATTTGCTGATTTTGATCAAGATGATCCTCTCCTTTATGAGGAGTTCGACCCATTGGAGGAGAAAAGGAGGGAGGCACAATAGCTTATAGTTCATCATGCCGTATCTTTTGCCTTAGTCTCTTTATACGTGATTTATGACGCTTGGCCGACAGGACCTTTTCTCTGTATAATCTGGGGATGGAGGTAGGAATACGGGGCCTTCTTTTTTGTCGTAACACTTGTAACTTTAACGTTAGACGTCTCAAGGCCAGTTCTTTGTTTCTGGCCTGAGACCTATGTTCTGCTGCAATAGCGGTGATCCCTGAAGGAAGATGTCGAACTCGTACGGCGGTCTCGGTTTTATTTCTGTGCTGCCCACCAGGACCAGAGGCCTTATAGGTTTCTACTCGAATTTCATGCGTATGAAAGAGATATCTTGTATTTCTCACATCCATGGTACACTTTTTTAATTATAATTATAGCTTCCTTTGATGCTTTAGGCCAGATGTAACTTCATAGTAGTATTGTTAAAAGAATGGGGTTATTGCGGTGAGTTGATATATCATTGCGGAGGGTTGAAAAAATGCCATTGGAGTACAGAAGGAAAAGCATTACCTCAGCAGTGGTTCCACTATGAAGATTGAGAAAAGAGAAAAAATAAAAATGTCAGAAAATCGCTTGACAATCCTCATTGATACGTTTACAGGGTCGGCCTTGGGAGCATTTGTGGGAGATGCCATGGGAAGGGAGGTGGAAGGGTGGCCCTGGGAGATGATTAATGCTCGTTATGGGATCTTGCAAAGGATAGGGGAGGGGATTTATACCGATGATACAGAGATGATGATAGGGATCATGGAGTCGCTCCGTGAAGAACCGCATTTTGATCCGTCCCTCACCGCTCGCAGATTCCTGGAGAACTTTCATCCATTTCG
>Ga0209427_10007611_pt1 | contig 12258 bp, 11 predicted proteins | sample DeeMarSWOR136_30_FD_187465 | JGI IMG/M metagenome (GOLD analysis project Ga0209427, IMG submission 187465) | Marine sediment microbial communities from White Oak River estuary, North Carolina - WOR-1-36_30 (SPAdes) (version 2) | ecosystem: Environmental > Aquatic > Marine > Intertidal zone >... | reverse complement strand
AAAGGGATTCAGTAAAAAAGCTAATATACAGTTTAATGATATAAAGCGTGTAGAGCAGTTTATTGCGGACGACCTTAACGAAGACGGCATCAGCGACCTGATAGTTATAGGCTCAATGAAGGATGCGATTAAGGTTTTTCTCAGCAGAAAAAATAAATAATGAAACATTGGATTGGAAAAACCTGTTTTTTGTTTTTGTGTGTCGGTATCGTTTGTGCTGAGAGTACACCTTCTTTTAAGCGGCAAGTTATTCAGGTACCGATGAGTTCACCAGCCTGGGCACAGGTATCCTGGAAAGATATTAACGGAGACGGGCTTGTAGATTTACTGGCACTTGTGCAAAGAGATAACAAGGCATTTACTTACATTCAGGACGGCTCCGGTTTTACCGAAATTCCGACTCAAAGTATAGAGTTACCCGAAGGTACGGCGTGGATTGCTTTATATGACGTCAACGAACATCCCGGCAAGGAAATGCTCTTCTCAACAACCGAAGGCCTGTTGTACTTTCGACAAAATAATGGTGTTTTTGCAATGAAGCCGGAAAAGCTTATTGATGTTAGGCAGGTCTTTTTAAAGGAAACCCGGCCGATTTTTATTGAGCCGAACAGGTGGCCTGATGACTTGAGGAATACCATACCGGTTGTTTTCCCCGACCATACTATGATTTACAGAATGGATGAGAACTATCGACTCAAGCCGGGGAAACAAGTTCGATATCAATTCAGAAGCTCGATGGAAAAGTTTGATTGGAACAGATGGAGTGTCGGCGGGAGGGAATCCGACCAGATTCGCATAAGGACAGTGGCGCGGGGCAAATCCGAAGATGGCGATTTTAAAAAACCGAAAGAGGAAAATGAATATATAAGAAATATGGTCGAGAAGGTAAAAGAAAAGGAAATGCAGGCATGTTCTGTGGTCAGAGAGGACATAAACGGCGATGGTGTTGAAGATGTTATATTGGTCCATCTTGTTCATGATGTGGATGTGAAGACGAACTTTGCGATATTTTCAAGACAAAAAGACGGGAAGCTTGCAGAGAAACCCAGCCAGGTTCTCAGGTGTCGTGGAATGCCTATTCGAGGGGATTATCCCGGACCATCATATTTTTCGCCGTTTTTTGATATCGATAAGGATGGGTATCCGGAGATTGTGATGATAGAATTGAAGGAGCGGCTTATCTCGGTCAGTAGTCTGGTGGAAGCCGTCGTTTCAAAAGGCCTGGATTGGATTCTTACAATAAGAAAATACAAAGAAGGAAAAGGATATTCAAGCGTGGCTGATTTTAAGATGGATATTACTACTATGCTGCCCATATCCTCGGAGTTTGCAGATTCAATCAATCTTGAGGGTGACTTTAACGCCGACGGCCGACCGGACATTATAATAAGACGTGACCGGTTTCAATGTGACATATATCTGAGTTCACTTTCTACCGGCTACTATGAACGGGAATCCAAACTGCAACTTGAGTTGCTTCCGGAAGGTCGCATGTTTGTGGAGGATTTTAATAGTGATGGTATATCGGACATTTACATGATAGATTATGAAAAAGGCAAGATTGCCGTGTTCTTATCCGAATCTGGGTAAAAGAAAGGACTTTTTGTATTGAGTACCAGTAATGCAGCTCTTCGTTTGGATGACTTGTGCAAATCCTACGGCAGGATACGGGCGGTTGACCATCTGTCCCTGGAGGTGCGGGCAGGGGAGATGGCGGGATTCCTGGGTCCTAACGGAGCGGGCAAGAGCACAACACTTTATATGACTTCCAGGCTCGTTCATCCCACAGGCGGGGAGATTGAGATATTCGGCCGTAACGTGTGGAGTGACTTCAAAAGCGCCATCCGATATGTAGGAACTATGGTGGAAACACCCTCCTTTTATGAGTATCTTTCAGCACGTAAGAACCTGGAACTGATGGGCAGGCTGCGAGGTAATGTCACCGAAAGAGATATCAGAGACAATCTTGAAAGGATTGGTCTTTCTGAAAGACAAGATGATAAGGTGTCGACATATTCTCATGGTATGAAACAACGGCTTGGTCTTGGCATGGCGCTGCTGGGGCGGCCGAGGTTGCTGGTTCTGGATGAGCCGACCAACGGGATGGACCCGGAGGGTACGCGGGAGATTCTCAGTTTCCTTCAGGAAAAGGTAAGGGACGACGGGTTGACGGTTTTTATTTCCAGCCATCTGCTATATGAAGTCGAGGAGTATTGTGACAGAGTTTTCGTAATCAATCACGGTCATCTTATTTCTTCGGGGAAGGTAAAGGAAATCCTTGCCCCGCACGAGAATGTTGTGCTCGTTAGTTTCGGCGGCAAACCGCCCGACACAGAGGCACTCATAAAAGAGGAAGGAATAGAGCATATAGAGATTTTGCCGGGCGAGGTTTTTGAGATTACTTTGGCAAATCGAGATGCCGCCTGGCTTAATGGTCTTCTGTTGAAGTGGGGATATAAGGTTTCCTCTCTTATTTCGAAGCGAAAAACGTTGAAAGAGTTTTTCCTATCGATAACAGGGGGGAAAGAATGAGTAATATGATAATACCACTTCTGCGTAATGAAGTTGCCAAGGCGACTCGCACGAAATTGCCGTACTTTGGCTTTCTTGTAATATCCATACTTTGCGTTCTGATATTCATTGTTACAGGATCAACCCTGGACGGGGAAACGCTCAACGCATGGGGATATACGTGTTTATCAATGCAGTTGGTATTTACGGATATCGGCCTGATTTGTCTTGCAGTATTTTCGTCAATGCTTATCGCCGAAGAGACCGCCTTTGGCACAGTACGGGCGGTTTTGTCTTCTCCTGTTCTGCGTTGGGAATTTTACACGGCAAAGGTGTTGACCGGTTTGCTTTACGCGGCGGCCATGTCGATAATATCTCTGATTGTTTCTGCCTGCTTAGGTTCCTGGAACTTTGAGTTCGGCGATGTAGCCGACTCTATGGGGCTGATATATTCCAATAAAGAGGTGTTTGTGAATTTCCTTTTGGCATTCTTTTTAAGCTGGATCCCTTTGGCCTCCCTTGTAATGTACGGCATTTTCATTTCCACAATTGTAAGGAGGTCAGGGCAGGCTGTCGCGGTGACTATAGGTACAATTTACCTGATTGATTTTACGAAGCACATAGTCGGCATCGACTCCTACATATTTACACGGTATATTGGATTTTCCTGGCAGGTATTTAACCAGGTCGCACAGGGAGTGGACTACCATTGGAGGCCCCAGGTCTGGAACATGATTGCCATGTCACTGGTTTATTGTTTTGTACTGTTCGCAGCGGGTCTGACCATCTTTTCGAGACGTGACATAAATGGATGACAAACGGCCCCGGACTCATGGCCCATTGGTTCAGGTTCGGCCGCTTCCATTCATACATGTTTGTTTGTGCCTATCTTGAAATATCAGGTGGGGTAGGGAGGGACCGTGTAGTTTTGTGGCTTGTCTGTAAATAAAAGCCGAGCAAGCTGACTTTTTTGCTTGCTCGGATTAAAGGTAAATATAAGTAGTTGGCGGCAGGAGTTCGTATCAGTAGTTTGAAGAGCGCTGGGCTTTTCGCATTCTACGGCGGTTTTTTTCCGAAGGTTTCTCGTAATAGGCATTGCGCTTCATATCACGAATTAAGCCCTCTTTTTCACAGAGCTTCTTGAAGCGTCTTATCATTTGCTGGACGGATTCGCCTGCTCGCGATTTGATTTTTAGCATAAAAAAAAGGCCCTTTCTTATTAAATTCTTAATACAACAGCAATAAAATCTGCTTCTAATTTATTTCGGCAAAAAATAGTTAATCATTCAGTATAAACAATAAGCTATGTTTTATCAATGTAAAAAGCAAAAAATTTTTTACTGGCGGTTTTTTTGTGTGCCAAAGGGGTTATTTTTAGCTTTATTGATAAAGATGAGTGAATATGTTAGAATAAAAAGGCGACTTGGCGTTTTAGAAGTCAGCATACGGTGAATATATATTTTAGAGGTGTATTTTAATTGGAGAAATTTCGTCAGACACTGAAAGTGAGGAGGGAGCGGGCCGTATTAGTGGGTGCAATCCTGCGTGCCGGGAACGGATCGGACGATTTGACTGAGCTTACGGCCCTTGCCGAGAGTGCGGGGGCAATTGTTGTCGATAGGTTTCAGCAGAAAATCCGGACAGTAAATCCGGCCACCTATATAGGTAAAGGTAAAGCGGGACAACTTGGGGAGCGAGTCAAGCGTTTTAAGGCGGATGTTGTGATATTTGATAACGACCTGTCTCCGCGTCAGATTCGTGAGCTTGAAGAGATTATTAAAGTTAAGGTGCTGGACCGCAGCGAGCTGATTCTGGACATATTCGCCGCGAGGGCAAAGACAAAACAGGCCAAACTTCAGGTCGAGCTGGCCCAATTGGAATATACATACCCTCGATTGACGAGGATGTGGTCTCACCTTGATACTGTGGCCGGGGCAGGCGGTGGTACGGCGGCAGGCGCCGTAGGCGGGATCGGCACACGCGGGCCGGGCGAACAGCAGTTGGAAATCGACCGGCGACTGGTTAATAAGCGAATCACACAGCTTAAGCGAGAGCTTGCGAATATCGACAAGCGGAGGATTCGAGAGATTGACGGACGAAGGGGACTTTTCAAAATCTGCCTCATCGGCTACACAAACGCGGGGAAAAGCACGTTGCTCAATACGCTCACTGACGCGGGAGTGTTTGTCGAGGACAGGCTCTTTGCGACACTGGATACGAGGACGAGGAAATGGGCACTTGGCAGGGGGGCTGAGGTGCTTTTGAGTGACACGGTCGGCTTTTTAAGAAGTCTGCCCCATCAGTTAATTGCTTCTTTTAAGGCAACGCTTGAAGAGGCCATCAATGCCGATTTGCTCCTGCACATCGTAGATGTCTCCAATCCGGATGCGCTTGGGCAGATTGAGTCGGTGGAGAAGGTCCTTGCGGAGATAGGGTGCAGCGAAAGCCCGGTATTGCTTGTTCTTAATAAGGTCGATATTGTACAAAAAATGAGCGACCTTGAGATGTTGCAAACTCTTAATCCCGATGCGGTGTGCATATCAGCCAAGACGGGCCTTGGGCTGGAGCAGTTGGTCGAGGCGGTTTCGGCAAGATACAGGGGGTCTGTTGTAGTTGTGCGGGTAAGCTCAAGCCAATCGGACGGGAGGATCCAGAGTTTTCTGCGGGCTTACGGCCAAATTGTAAAGGAGCAATATCGCGATGGTTTTGTTGAGATTGAGGCCACACTCGGCCGAAATCAAATGCCCGGCCTGAAAAGACTTCGTCCAGAAAACATCGAAATTGTAGAAGCGTGAAGCGAGATACAAACAGGTGCTCAGAGCACTGAGCAGATTAAGAGTTCAGGGATAAAATCAATCGGCGAAAAACGATTGGTCAACGCTCGACTTGAGTGTGGTGATATTACCGGAAAGAGACGTTTAGAATGAAAAAAATGTTTTTCGGATTTGTAAATTTTTTTATGTTATTTGTTGTAAGAAATGTATAATGGTGGTTTTTTGAGATTTTTTTGGACAGTTAGTTCCACTTGATTGCTGTCGAATCCGGCTTAGTTGCCGGGCTGTGTTATTAATGGTAAGAGAAATTAACTTTGTTAGAAATAAAAGGAACACTGAAATGAGAAAACCGGGATTTACTCTTACATTTCTGGCCGTGGTGGGTTTTTCGCTGATTTTGAGTGGTTGTGACCGTAGTGAGGAGCAACAAGCCCTTACAAAAGCGGAACTTGCTGCTTTGGTTCAGGAGCGGAACGAGCTGCAGAAGCAGGTCGGCCAACTTACTAAGGAGCGGGACGAGGAGATTGCCAAGTTTAAAACCGCCCAAATCACAATGAATAACCTGAAGAATCTGTTGGCGGAAGAGACTGAAAAGGTCGTTGAGCTTCGAGATAGGAACGAGAAGCTACAGGCAACCGTTGTGCAGTTACAGAAGGAGTTAGGTATTGAGGTTGAGGAGGTTAAGGAAGTAGTTCCGAGCCGCGCTCCGGACGTCGTATTTGTCCCAACGCCGCAGGACGTGGTGGACAAAATGCTTGAGCTGGCGGAAGTCACAAAGGACGATTTGCTCTACGACCTGGGCTGTGGTGACGGGCGGATTGTAGTTACGGCGGCAAAGAAGTACGGATGCAGGGCAGTAGGTTACGACATAGATCCAAACCGGGTTAAAGAGTCGCTGGCTAACGTGGCCAAGAACAATGTCGGACATCTGGTCAGCATCGAGCATAAAGATATTTTCACCCTTGACCTCAGCAAGGCAAATGTAATCACTCTCTACCTGCTTCCGAAGTTGAATGTGAAGTTGATTCCACAGCTTGAGAAGCTCAAGCCCGGCTCACGGATTGTCTCGCACGACTTCTCAATGGAAGGGGTCAAGCCGGACAAGGTAGAAGAGCTTACTTCTAAAGAGGACGAATACCATCACAATATCTATTTGTGGACCTTACCACTCAAGAAGATACCGAAGGCGGAGGAGCCTGCCGTACTGAATGATTTCCTTAAATGGCCGTGACCAAACACAACCAACTCTTCAAAGGCCGGGCAGCTTTGTAAAATGAAGTGCAGCCTTCTTCCTTGGCTTTCCATGTTGGAAGTAAACCACCAGAACTTCTGTGGACATCTAACAGGGCCTGGGTGCGGTGACGTTGAGAATCACTGAGAAATTCTGATGGGGGCAGGGATCGAGGTACGGAAAAATAATGATGCAGCAGCGGTTTTCAATTGGAAATCTTGGTATTTTAGTGGGCTATGATGATAATATCTGCAAGAAAATGGTTACAAGTGGTAGAAATTCTCGGATGAATTTGGTAAAATAGTATATGTTAAAGTTTAGGAAAATTGCAAAGCGTTGTATATGAGAAATTCCGGTTTAAGGAAAGGAGAGTTACTATGATAAGAAACAGAGTAATTCTTGGATCGATGGTATGTCTCTTGATAGCTATATTTGTGGGTCAATCGCTATCCCAGGTACGTAGAGTTAATAGAGCAGGCAATTCGATTGAACGCTCGAATCGCATGCGGACTATGAGCTCGGAACAAAGGCGAAGGGAATTTGCAGAGAGGGCAGCCCGGCGGAGGGAACAGCGGCAAGTTGAGCGAGAAAAACAGCTCAGAGAAGTGCGAGCAACAACGGGCAAGCGCAGCGACGAGTCAATAAAACAAGCACTCGGGGCGACTGAAGAGCAATGGGAGGTTATCGAGCCCAAATTCAAAAATTTGCGAACCATCATGCGCGAGGCGCGCGTCTCGATAGCACCAATGTCCTATACTGCCGTCGGCAGTGCAGGCAGCGCAGGTGGTGGCGGCAGTGCAGGGGGTGGTACAGGCGGTGGTGGAGGCGCAGGCGGTGGCTCATGGGGCGGTGCCGGTGGCAGCGGAGGCGCAGGTGGCAGTGGAAGTGGATTCGGAATTAGCAGCGCAGGCGGCAGAGGCAGAGCAGGAAGCGGAGGAATGTCGTCAAAGGAAACATACAGCGAGGAGACCCGCAGTTGGAAGCAGTCCGGCTGGAAATGGTTGAGACCTTCGGAGAGCAAGAGTCCGGGGAAACTGACCAAAGGTGAAAAAACCTGCGAAGATCTTCTAAGTCTGCTGGAAGATAAAAGTTCAAGTCAGGAAGCTATAAAACAGAAAGTGGAAGCCCTGCGAAATATAAGAGAAAAGAGCGGGAAGCAATTGGTTGAGGCACGACAGGAACTCCGCAAGGTGGTGACTGCTCGCCAGGAAGCAACGTTAGTCCTAATGGGATGGCTTGACTAATCTTGCCAGATTCTTATTTATTGGCTTGCTCCGTTGGAAGCGAACCGCAGGGCTTGTGTGGAATTCTAATGGGTCTTTGGAGGGGCCTTAATAATCGGGGCTGGTTGTGGATTTGCTCTTGTGGCTTTACCGTGCAAGACGCCATTGGGGTCAAACCACATCGGGTCAATACAGATGAACCGGTCCCATCCGACATCCGGTCCTTTTTTCTGATGGTAGACATGCCATAAGTTTCCGGCGGAATCTTTCGTGACCGAACCATGGCCGGGCCCATATATCCCATTGCCTCCTTTTATAATTGGGTTACCGGGATATTTAGTGAAAGGCCCCATGGGATTATTTGCAGTTGCATAACCGACGGCATAATTTTTGGTATTGGCGCCGTATCCTGAATAGAGCAGGTAATAGATATTTTTGTGTTTAATCATCCATGGTCCTTCAGTGACCTTTGCTTCCCACGGTATGGTCGGTTTAATAATCAATTTCGATGTTCCGGTCAGATGCAACGGGTCGGTCATTTTTTGGACATGTATTTCGAAGCCTCTTTTGACAAAGTACAGGTAGTACCGGCTGTCGCTGTCCTGGAACATGTGCGGGTCTATTGCACCATCAATGAAGATACCTTTATCCTCGAAATTCTGGTCGGGCTTGTCAGCGACGGCAAAACCGATTCTCCAGTTGGCGGTATAGTATAGGTAGAACCTGCCGTCCGAGCGGTTATAGAAGACATCGGGGGCCCAGACGTTTCTTCCGCCGGGGATGAAAACCCTTTGCCCTTTTATCCAGTTTACCAAATCATCGGATGTGTAGACATGGTAGCTTCTGTTATCTCCGGTCGGATACAGATAATATTTGCCTTCATAAAAAATAGCTGTTGGGTCGGCCGGTCCGATTTCTGATATGACCGGATTGGAATATGTTTGGGCGGCTTGTAGCAATCCTGCTGAAAGAATAAGAATCAGCATTGAGCCGGCAATCAGAAATTTTACTTTTTGTAATGACTTTTTCATTCCGGTTTTCCTTCTCCATGGCGGATTCACATCTATCATTTCTGCATTAAAACGATAAGTATTAAATCGAGATGAACCAGGTAAATCGTTTACAAACATTCTATAACATTCCGATAAAATATTCGACCATTTTTATCCCAATGGGTCTACTGTATTTATCGCCTCTTCTCCTTAAATAAAGGGCCTTTTCGGCCCAAAACGCGGGAAATCACGCTAAGTTTTATTTGATTTTCCGCTGCAACTAACAAAACCAACATTCGTCTGCTCCCCGGAATTTCTGGACAAAAAGCCCCTGATTTGGTAATATTGTGTTTAGCTAAATAATTTATTAAGCTCTGTTATGGAGGAAGTAAAATGCGAGCGGCATATCTTAACGGCTTGTCGGTAGTATCAGTTCTTCTTTTAACTATTGCCTGCAAGACTGTTCCTGTGCAGGCGGACGTATATATTACGGCTGCTCAGGTTGGGGATACAAACGAGGTCATTATCAGCTTTGATGCCACATCTGAGACAAATCTGGTTCGTGCGTTTGCCCTGGATATTAAACTCGATAACGATGCAAATATTGTATCAGTCATCGGGCTTAGTGCAGACTATTGGGTATATCCCGGCACGATTCAGATTGACGCGTCAGGCAATGTCACTGACTACGGTACCATTGCCGGCGAATATGGTGATCTGCCGGGCGATACATTGCCCGGACCGCCTGATGGCAATGGTGTCACTCTTGAGTGCGCTTCACTGTATGCTCCGGTTGGCCCCGGTTCGCCGAACGCGCCGGCTAAATCCGGTGATCTTGCCTCTATCATTGTTGACGCGGACACTTGTCTGACAATCAGCGCAAACGTGGCCCGTGCAGGCAGCACAGGTGTAGTTATGGAAAATCCCGACGAAGTTGTAACCGTGAATTATCCAGTACAGTGCGTTGAAGTTAACTTCCCTAAATGCATAGGTGAATGTGTGAAGTTAAACGCACCGTTTTATCCTGACTGGGAAGTGTGGGAAAAGCCTGCTTGCTGGTGCTATGCCAGGCAGTGCCGGGGTGATATTAACGGCACTTTTTTCCTTGGTAAACCGGTGACTGGTGCTGACCTGATTATCTTCAAGACCGCCTTTAATAAGACTGATGCGGAGCTGGCGCTTGTTCCAAAAGGTATTTGTGCCGACCTCAACCACACATCGTTCCTGGGCAAACGGGTAACCGGGGCTGACCTTATTATATTCAAGGAGTACTTTAATTTGCCGGAAGCAAGCGTGCCGGAGTGTGACAAGACGCATTTTTGCTTCTGGGTAATACCATAGTATGTCAGGCGTAGAGTTTTGTAAGTTCGTGAGCTTATAATAGTAGATATAAACAAGGAGGAAACCAAATGAGAAGGATAGAATTTGCTGCATTAATAACATTGATTGCTGCTGTTCCTGCGTGGGCGGACGTATATATAACGGCTACTCAGGTTGGAGATACAAACGAGGTCATTATCAGCTTTGCAAGCGATGAGGCGAATTTAATCCGTGCGTTTGCCTTTGATATTCGGCTCGATAACGACGCTAACATCGTGGAGGTGACCGGGATTAGTGACGACTACTATATTTATCCGGGTACCATCCAGATTGATGCCTCTGGAAACGTGATTGACTATGGCACGGCCTTAGCCGAGTATAGTGATTTGCCGAGCGGTACGCTGACCGGGCTTGACAGTAACGGTGTTACTATCGAGATGGCTTCGCTGTATTCTCCGGTCGGGCCCGGCTCTCCTAACGCTCCAGCTCAAAGCGGCGACTTGCTTTCGATCATAGTTGACGCGGACACTTGTCTGACAATCAGCGCAAACGTTGCCCGTGCAGGCAGCACAGGTGTAGTTATGGAAAATCCCGACGAAGTTGTAACCGTGAATTATCCAGTACAGTGCATTGAAGTTAACTTCCCTAAATGCATAGGTGAATGTGTGAAGTTAAACGCACCGTTTTATCATGACTGGGAAGTCTGGGAAAAGCCTGCTTGCTGGTGCTATGCCAGGCAGTGTCGGGGTGATATCAACGGTACTTTTTTTCTTGGTAAACCGGTGACTGGTGCTGACCTGATTATCTTCAAGTCCGCCTTTAATAAGACTGATGCGGAACTGGCGCTTGTTCCAAACGGTATTTGTGCCGACCTCAACCACACATCATTCCTGGGCAAACGGGTAACCGGGGCCGACCTGATTATTTTCAAGACGTACTTCAATCAGCTGGAAGCAAATGTACCGGAGTGTGACATGACACATTTTTGCGTATGGGAGTCTCCATAGTTGACAGGGATTGATTTTGTAGTTTCGTTGAGTTATAACAGGAAGAAAGTGAAATATGAGAAAAGGAGGTAACCAAATGGGAAGGATAGGATTTGCTGCATTAATAACATTGATTGCTGCTGTTCCTGCGTGGGGTAGGGTAGACATTACGGCTGCTCAGGTTGGTGATACAGACGAGGTCATTATCAGCTTTGATGCAACTTCAGAGACAAATCTGGTCCGGGCGTTTTCTTTTGATATTCGGCTTAGTAACGACGCCAACATCGTGGAGGTGACCGGTATTAGTCCCGACTACTATATTTATCCGGGCAGTATCCAGATTGATTCTCAGGGCAACGTGATTGACTATGGTACGGCCTTAGCCGAGTATAATGATTTGCCGAGCGGCACGCTGCTCGGGCTTGACAGTAACGGTGTTACTATCGAGATGGCTTCGCTTTATGCCCCGGTCGGGCCCGGCTCGCCTAACGCTCCGGCTAAAAGTGGTGACTTGCTTTCTATCAGAGTTAGTGGTTTGGGTCCGTTTCCAACCAGCGCGAGTGGCGCTGATGTTAGTGAATACTGTTGCGTTACAATCAGTGGAAATGTTGCCCGTGCCGGTAGTACAGGTGTTGTTATGGAAGATCCAAACGAGATAGTTGAAGTGAATTACCACTCTTTCTGTTTTGAACCTTGGCCCCCCTGCAATCGTTATAATTGTATGAAGTTCACCGCTCCGGAATATCCGGATATGGAAACCTGGTACTGGCCTGAATGTTGGTGCTATGCCAAACAGTGCCGGGGTGATATCAACGGTACTTTGTTCCTTGGTAAACCGGTGACTGGTGCTGACCTGATTATCTTCAAGTCCGCCTTTAATAAGACCAATGCGGAGCTGGCGCTTGTTCCAAACGGCATTTGTGCCGACCTCGACCACGCATCGTTCTTAGGCAAACGGGTAACGGGGGCTGACCTGATTATTTTAAAGACGTATTTCAATGTGGCGGAAGCAGCTATAACGGAGTGTGACAAGACGCATTACAATTTCTGGGAAACTCCGTAGTTGACAGGGATTGGTTTTGTAGTATCATTGGGTTATAACAGGAAGAAAATGAAATATGAGAAAAGGAGGTAACCAAATGGGAAGGATAGGATTTGCTGCATTAATAACATTGATTGCTGCTGTTCCGACGTGGGCAAGGGTTGACATTACGGCTGCTC
>Ga0209427_10007610_pt1 | contig 12261 bp, 5 predicted proteins | sample DeeMarSWOR136_30_FD_187465 | JGI IMG/M metagenome (GOLD analysis project Ga0209427, IMG submission 187465) | Marine sediment microbial communities from White Oak River estuary, North Carolina - WOR-1-36_30 (SPAdes) (version 2) | ecosystem: Environmental > Aquatic > Marine > Intertidal zone >... | reverse complement strand
TGCGATTGGAACCGACCCCTTGGCTACCACCACACCTGCAGAGTATGAGGAGGCGATATCGGTCACACGTGGCGAGGCTTCAATGGACATCCTAATGCCTTTGGCAGTGGTGAACAACGCTCAGACTGTCGATGTGAATGTTCTGAACTTCACTCCATTCAAGAGTATGGAGTTCAGGTATAACACAAGTCAAGGATGGAGCAACAACTTGACAATGACCTTCAATCCAACTACAATGACTTGGACTCACACTAGTATGCAGTGGGAGATTGGCACCTACGAACTCCAAGTGTTCGCAGTAGACTATGATGACGATGTTCACATGGCTATTCGAATATTCAAAGTGGCTGCAGCTCCAACGTACCCAGAGCCAATAAGTCCGCTGGTCTATCTTGCAGTTGGAATCGGAGTTGGAGCTTTTGTGATCCTGTTCCTGCTATATGGACTACCAATGATCCTAAGGTATAGAAAGAAACGACGTGGAACGGAGCCCGGGGAGAAACCGCCTGAGTTGGCGGCGCTCACTGAGGACATTTCCGAGGAGAGCACAGAGAAGAAGAAGGCGCCATCAAAGAAGGAAACGAAGGAGAAACCTTCCAAGAAGAAGAAGAGCACAAAAGGTGGCAGTAGTCTTGCATTGATGCTTCTTGGATTGACATTCTTGGGAATGTTGTTGATTAGTTCATTCGGATATGTTCCAAGCGCACCAATAAGGGGAATTGGAGATGATACCTCAGCTTACGATGAGTATCCTGCAGGTTGGGAGGACCTCTCGCCCGAGCTTCAAAACCAAATTGCTGAAATGTTCAATCCCACTGTTCAGAAAATGCCTTCAAATCATAATATTGGCCAGGTTCTTGGTGACCGAGTGAATGATTATTCATTGAACTATGAACCATGGCGTTCAAAGGCGGCAATACATGCCATTGCCTATGATGAGAACACTGGCTTTTTGGCACTGGGTGGCGGGTATCTGTATGATAACCAGATTCATGTGTTTAGATTGAACACCGAAACAAAACTTTGGGACAAGGTTTGGGACACAGGAGACAGTGTTTTCCAAAGCGATGTTATGGCACTCGACTTTGGTGATACAGACCTTAACAACCTCATTGAGATTGTGGCAGGGTGTTCTGATGGTTACGTTTACGTGTTTGAGCAACGGCATCTCTATGACCCATATGCCAACATGGAAAATCAATTCGATCATGTTTGGACATCACCAGACATGTTTCGTGTCTTCGCTTTGAAGGTCGATGATGTTGATCGTGATTATAGGCCTGATATCATAGCAGGCGGATGGGATGGGAAACTACATCTCTTCGAGTATGACAATCACTCTGGATATCCCTTTGTCGAAGAACACTGGATCACCTATGATGAGGTGGCAACGTTAGATGTTGGTGAAAAAATCTATAGTTTGGAAACCGGTGACACGAACTATAATGGTCTTCCAGAGATTATTTGCGGTTCTAGAGATGGAACTGTCTATGTCTTTGAGAATGATGGAATCACTTTCATGATAAATGGGCAGCCCTTCCCACTAGTATATGACAACCACTACTACCTCAACTGGACCTCTGAGAATTACACTTGGACACCAATTCAGTCTATGGCGGTGGGTGAGCTAGATAACGTGCCTGGAGATGATATTGTCTTGGTGGCACAAGGTCAAGGAGTATTCACGTTGGAATGGAATACATTGACCCACACCTATGACTATCAAAAGGTATATCGTGATTACAAACCATGGGAAACCTTTGGATTCTGGGGGCTCGACAATTACGTTGATAGGTTGATATACGCTCACAATGTAACCTACCACGACCCAGTTAATGTAAGTATCATAGAGAACGAACCGATTGAGTATGTATGGAATGAAGTTCTCTTGATTTTTGAGCCAGATGCAAGCGTGTACCCATATAACTCTGGAATGGCGGGACCTGTACATCTTACCGGAGGCGTGCTAGATGGTAACTTCTCTAACTTCAATGCATTTCTTGTAGGTGTCGACAATGCCACTGCGATTCTGGACTTTGGTCTTGACGAGGAAGGAACCGGTGGTGCTAATGCCAACGACGACCTTGTCATCTATTTCAAGTCAGGGACTGATTTGAGTCATCTTGAGTATGACTTCTGGTTCTACATCTCTCAGGACGGTGCTGACTGGGAGCTCGTTTCATCAGACAGATACAATCCTGGAATAGATTTAGTGGGTGTCGATGTTGACGATGCACTCTCTCGAAGAAAATGGGATTGGTTCAGATATGCAAAGATCATGGTGAATAATTCTGCCTTCTATCAGATCAATGGGATTGAGCTTATGCAGGTCTACAATACACTCACAGACGCATTGAGTGTGACCGTAGGACCGCTCCGATTGGATGGTATGAGTTACCTTCAAGAACTAGATGAACCGATCAAAATCCTCGTTGGTAGTGTAACTGGTGAAATCAATGCCATAATGTACAATGATACGACATTCAAGTACGATGTGATATACGACTCAGGAGATGATTCGTTCTATACCTTTGGTGCCAACATATGGGACATGGTCTATGTTGGAAATGAGCCAGATGTGCCAACATGGAACTGGCAGTATGGAATGCCTTGGACACCTGATGTAGGAACAACATACAATTCATGGACTTATGCTACTCTGAACCCATGGCTGTTTGGGAGTGCAACATTCAACTATTTGATGGGTACAAATGAGGGGCAGATACGAGCTTTCACGGTTCCTGATGTTATACCTATAGCCAGTCCACCAGAAATCGATCTCACTACTCAAGCATATCTCAGTAACATCAATGTCGATATACCCTTGGATGGTTGGGTAAATGTTTCTGTTGAAGCACCTCTGTTCATGAATGGATATGAAACTGCTAACGAGTATAGCATCTGGCCATTCATAGCATTGGGTCTCTTCAATCCCTCAATCCAAATTGAGAGCATTCCACTTAGTGCTGAGGAGGACGCACCTTCTAGAGCAACAATAGTCTTCTATTATAGAGATGATTATACACTACCATTCAGCCACCGAATAGACCTGTATGAAATCGACACTACAGGTGAACTCACAGAACTCATCAACCTTGCAAAGGTTGAACCGAAAATGGATTTCGCTGACTTTGATGGTGATGGTGATCTCGATTTCGCTGTATCAAATGGATATGTCCAGATGGCACGAAACATGTGGTATGAGAGTGGAGTTACGAACTTCACTCTAGTCAGAGGTTACTTCAACGAGATAAATGCAAAGGAAACTAGCAAAATTTGGGGTCAGCCTGAGTTGGTGGATATTGACTCAGATGGAGACCTTGACATAATAATGAGCTACGCGAATAGCATGGGTGCAACTTGCTGGATCAACGAGGGGACATCTGAAGATCCTGTCTGGATCGAAGACAAGAAGATAATGTCAAATCCACTTCCTGAAACCAACATGAAGTACCAGAACTTCACTGATGTTAGAATTGTACCAAAGCTAGGAGGATATGTGAGCGGATATACATTAGAGAGGTGGTACGAGTTCTGGGGATGGGATATGAACTTCAATTGGACACTTGCTGGTTATCGAGAGTGGAATGAGAGAATTGCTTGGGCGGCTCCAGAGTTCGATACAACCGAAAGTTACATCGTAGCAAGTTATCCCAGAGTGGCTCAGTTAGACTTTAGTCTGATGAGTGGAGGCGTCATAGGAGTAGAACTCTATAGTAACATCGGTTTCCATGTTCATGAGTCGTGGAGCAATGATGCAGATCTTAAGGAATGGACTCTCTCTATTGCTACTGGAGATATTGATGGTGATGGTAATGGAGAACTGATTGTTGGAGACTACGACAATAATGTCTATGTGTTCGAACACCTGACAAAGAATAATTACAAGCGTATGTTCCGTTCCTTCGATCTCAACCATACAGAAGTAGCGGATGTTTCTCCCTACCTCTATGAGGAACTAGAGGGTATCTCTGGAGACTTCAATAGAAGAATCTGGGATCATGCAAAGCATCTCGTCGCTGATGTTGACCTTGACCAAGATGGATTGAAAGAGGTAATCGTTGCTTCTGATCTTCAAATCTATATCTTTGAGGATGCTGGTTTATACGGAGGGGACCTTCTTACCTATCAGTACTCAATCGATCTACGTGATTCAGTCTGGGCTGATAGGGATGAGTTCATCGACCTAGTAACAGAGATTACAGCTATGGTTGCCGGTGACGACATCGACTATAATGGAGAGCTTGAGCTTGCTGTTGCGGCAGGACCATATCTTCTCATCTACAATATCCCTGTTGGCGAGTTCGATGGATTTGAGGACAATGAATTCTTTATAACTGACCCAACGTTGGAGGGTAGATACTATCTTGTTGGTAATCCGGAACTACCTGAGTTTAGATATTACTACATCAATGCAATGACACTCTGTGATACCGATCAAGATGGTTACAAAGAGGTTATTATCGGAGGAATCAAGGATACACGACTCATACGTCAGGATGGCTTTGTATACATATATGAGTGTCAGGGAGGAACTTTCTACAAGGTATGGGAAGCTCCCACTGAGGTGACCTATTGGAATCCAATTAGCGTGTTATCACTTGACGATCAAGATATGGATGGGTCTCAAGAGATTGTAATAGGACACACTCATGGTTTTGATCTATGGGAATGGATTCCGGGCAACGATTCACAGTATCAGAAAGTGGAATATGTGACTGCATCACCAAACTATCCACTTGTTCCTCTACGATCCACCGCTTACGACTCTGGTGACTTTCCAGACTCAATAATTACAGAACGTTCAATCAAAGACATGGCTCAAGGTGTCTATGGACCCATGGTCAATTGGACTCTAATGGTGTATGAGAATGGTAAGGAGATATGGTACAAATGGTACTCCAAGGTCATTGATGATTGGTCAGCGGGTGCTAGGTGGATGGACTTGGCAGGACTTGCTTATTCAGGCAATCTTAGTTCTATAATATCTGAAACACGTCCCAGTGTTCTAATACCGGCCAATGGTGACATCTATGCGTCATGGGAAGTGTGGGATTCAGGTGGTCAGCATTATATCGCCTTGTGTTGGGGCGATGTGTCAGCTGGTCTCTGGCATGGACCAATTCTCTGGCCTGATACTTATGGAGTGCAACCCATTGGTACAACATTCTATGACAGATATTATCCGAGTCTCTTCGAATACAATTCAGGCAATGTTGGTATCGTCTTCATGTACGACGCTTACAATGCGCTATTTGGAAGCGTATATGGTCGAGTTGGAGCAGCCTATATTGCAAAGGATCTAACCGGTGGTTGGACAAATAACCATCCCGATTTCAATGACAAGACATACTTCCAGGTTCATGATGTTGATGTGGTGAAACTTAATGATGGTAATTTTTCCATTGCAATGTCAGCAGTCTATACACGTTCTGCAAAGGCGGACCACGATGTCTGGGTGTTTGTTAGCACGCGTGACTTCAATTTCACAGGATCAAATCCACATCAGGCGACCACCTCTTATGATGATGAGATGTTTGTGTCAATTGATGAACTGAATTCAGATGAACATGCAATAGTAGTTGTCTACGAATCACTTGGAGTGGAGTTAGAAGATAGGTTTGGCATGGTTTCCAGTACAACAAAAGGCAGAGAATGGAGTGTCCAAGAAACACTCAACACCATTCCTAGGTACATCTCAAGAACTGAAATGCCGGGTGGATATGTGTACTACTATATTGAGGGATCTCCATTCCCAATATATCAGCTTTCAATATTCTCACCCACTGTGATTGCAAATGATGAGGCTGGATTCATGTACACAGCCACCTTCAACTACAAAATTTACATTCCGCCGGGAGTTATAACAGACAAGGGCTTCTGGATCTGTGTCCACGACATTGTTTACGGAATCAATCCTCAGTCTGATTGGACAATGAACCATCTCCGAGATGTAATAGACCTCGATGTTGGGGATACTGATTCTGATGGTCGAAGGGAAGTGGTTGTTGGTTTCGGAAATCAAGTTGCTGTCTATGAGATGAAGCATTCCACCAACGGAACAGGATTCATGAGCCATGAGGAGGCTTGGTTGTCCGATCTGTTTGAAAATCCCATCACAGGTATAAGTGTCTATGACACCAATGGTAATGGATGGGAAGATATTGGTGTATCTTCGAAACGGGGTGATGTATATATCTTCGAGTATATTGACCCCTCAGAAGGACCAGTCAATCTTTGGTATTCAAAGCAGCTATGGACCTATCCTACAAATGGTGATCAGGACATATTAATTGATGGTCTGATTTATCCTGACTTACTCCAGGCAAATGATCTGGACCAAGATGGAAGAGAGGAAATAATTCTCGCGTCATATGACTTGGGAATAATCGAAGCAATCGATGAGTACGGAGGGCAAATCTGGATAAATGCTGATGATGCGACCGATGGATTCTCAAATGTTATCCTTAGTGACCTAGATTCTGATGGTATTGCTGAGATATTTTGCACTTCGAAGGACTCAAACCTATATGTCTTCGACGTTGTAACAGGAAATCTGGAGTGGAGCTACATAGATGCAGGTAATCCCCTAGTCTCTGTGACAACGGGCGATTTGACTGGTGATAGTATCCATGAAATTGTTTTCACCGATGACAGTGGACATATTCATGTCCTCAACTATACTGGTGGTCTCTTGAGTAACTATTCCACAGGTGGAACATACATCTTCTCCCTGTTAATCGGGAATTTCACAGATGCGCCTGAGCAGCAACTTGCCTTTGTGACTTACAATGAAACAATTGTTGTCATGAATCCATTGAACGGAACCATCTACTACAAGAGTCCGGATGGAACTGCCACTCCATATACAACAATTGTTCCTTATGACTTCAATAGAGATGGGTTTGAAGACATCGTATATGTCCGGCGGAAAGTACACATTCTTGATGTGCTCACAGGTACTGTTTACTACAACTCTACAACTGACATAGGGTGGCCCCACGAAGTGTATGTCCATGATTTCGATGGAGACAACTCCACTGAGATTCTCACCCTGACACTAGACAGGGGTCTATACTTGGAGGAAGTGGCATCCAAGAGTCTTCAGTGGCATTACAATCTTGATACTGAGAACCATGTCATTTGGAATCTAGGCTTTGGAAACGCAAGCGGAAGTGGAGCTCTTGATATCTTCGTTGTTGCGTCTGAATATCTCAATGATGTTGGGATCGTAGCCGCCATAGATGGAAAGAATGGTATACCAATATGGTTCAACTTCACCGGTGGTGATCTCGGAGAGGTCATAGGTGCAAGACTGGATGACTCGGGTTATGATTCTCTTGTTGCATGGGACATGCAGAATGAACAACTCATAGTGGTTTCAGGCGTGAAACCAACTGAGCTCGTTGTGCCTCCAGCATATGATGCCCATGATGTATACTGGGAAATGGATGCAAATGCTGTCTATGGTGTTTGGGTAGATGACATCTATGGAACCTCTCTCGACGAAATCGTTGTTGCTGGTCGGAACTTGGACGGAAAGTACAATCTTGCACTCATTGATGGTTTGACAATGCAGGTTCGTTGGAATATCACCTTTGAGTCAAAGATAGCTGATATCCAGATTGGCTACATCAACGACTGGTCTACCAAGGACCTCGCAGTGTGGTCTGGTCTGCGGGATCTCTATGTAATTGATGGTTTGGATGGTCAGGTGTTACTCCAAATGAAGGCACCAGACACTCATGAAGTTGAAGGTATCAGGGTTGCAGATTTCAGTTCTGCAGCTGGCAATGATTTTGAAGAAATTGCTGTTTTGATCAGACAATTCTCTGGTGGCAGTGAAGTATACATAGAATGGTACGATGAGGCTGGTAATGTTCTCTACAACACCAAAGCAGATGGCTTCACATCAACTGCAACATCATATCGTATGGCAGTTGGTAACTTCAGAGGAGGTATGACAGTGGACATAGCTATGGGCGCATCACTATTCAATGCTCGAATCTACAACGGGGGTAACGGAGCTCTCTGGACTACTGTGTCTCCTTCATCAACATATGGTCTTGCAGCAGGCGATTTCAATGGAGATGGATCTGGTGACCTAGCTGTGATGGACTCCGGCTCAGACATCCATATGTTCGAGTTTGTTGGAGGAGGTAGCTTTACTCTGAACTTCGCTACTGGGATGGTGAGAGAATTCTTCGCTGGAGACCTCTACAACAATGACAATGTGGATGAAGTGGTGGTCAATCTTGAGCGATATGGTGTTATTGCTTATAGCTTCAGTGGGACCGAAGTCTGGAGATATAATGCGCCATTGGTGATGGGAGGAAAGGACACACATATTGTACTTGAGGATATGAACACAGATGGATGGACTGACCTCGTTCTTACCAACAAAGAATACATCAATGTTGTCGATGGACCCACAGCTCGGCTTATGTGGCATTACTGGAAAGATGACTTGACAAGTAACCTGGACCCGAGAGTTGGATATATCTACAGCACATCCGGTCGCGATGTTCTGTGTTATGGCAACGGTGTAATCTACGTTGTGACGCATGAAGTTATTGCTCCGCCAGTGCCACCACCGGCTGTTCTCTTTCAGTCAAATGCGATATATGTACCTCTTGACCTGACTCTTCTTGTTGGACTTATCTGCTTCCAACTCGTGCTTATCGTCATTCCGCATCGAAAGGAAGCTTGGTCACGCAGAAAAGAAGAGGATAAGGAGTAGAAAAATGGAGGAAAAGAGAAAAGAAACAACATTCACAAAATGCAGGAAAAAAGGTTCTGCATAAACTCGTAAACACTTGAATTCAGAGGTAAGAAGAGGAACGATGAATGAAAATGTCAAAGCTAAAAGACATTGATTCTTACAATACCAATTCAGACGGAGAAACTCGTCCGATACTCAAAGAAACGCTAAATTTCATAGTCTTAATTTAAACCCTAAGCGAGCCACGGAAGCCCCTAACACCATAGAAAGTGGGTGCACTGTTATGATACACGAAGACATGGTCATAGCGGCGATCACAGAAGATAGCGCCGCCAAGTTTTCTAATATCAAAGGGTGTTTTCACCCAACTCGAGGTCTTTGTATCGAAATCTCCAAGTTTCTGCAATTCTCGATATTGTTCTTCTGTTAAAAGCTCAATGCCCATAGCAGCTGCCATATCAACAGCGTTGCCTTCTGGATGCACTCCTTTCTTTTCCCTCTCCTTCTGCCCTTCATGGTCGTAACAAACATTTCTGCGGCCTTTAGGAGTTTCTGCTGAACAATCATAAAAAATGTATTCGTCCGTCTTTTTATCATGACCAATAACATCCGGTTCACCACCAGTTCTTTCCATTTCATTGAGTGACCACAGTCTTTCAGCATTAGCTTCCAGCTTTGTTTGTACTTTCGTCCATACAAGACCTTTATGTCGGTTCATGTTTTCCTCAAAACGGACTTTCAATGCTCTGAGTAGTTCTTCACGTTGTTCTGGTGACAACCCTTTTTTAAATGCAGTAATTGATGGCTTGCGCATAATCATTGAATTTAGCCTGAGTTTTTAAAATCATCTCTGCAGGATGACATTTTCTTTACAACTCGCTATTCTAAAAGCAGAAGAAGGATTAAGCTGGGGCGTGCCATTCTACAAATATCATAGTACTCTTGCTGGATTTGACGCATACAAGAACTACGTTAGCTTTTGCTTTAGTGCAGCTGTGCTTCAAAGTAAGACCTCATATATTAAACGAGTCATGATGGGCTTTCCTTCATTTACAGAAGCACTTGGTTTGACAGTAAATAATATACGATGGATAGGATGCAACGAAGATAGGGGCTAAAATGAAATTAAACATCACTCCTCGTGCAGCCGATCTGCAATACGCAATACGTGACATCGTTGTCGCAGCTAGAAAGTACCAGAAACGAACAGGGGAAAAACCACTCTACCTAAACATTGGAGACCCTATTGCATATGATTGGCGAACACCACAATATATGGTAGATGCAATGTGTAAAGCGGCTCAGGACGGATGGCACGGATACTCACCATCGGAGGGAGAAGAGATTCTTCGAGTCGCAGCTGCAGAGAAAGAGAAACGAGTGAATGGGATTACTGTTGATCCTAACAGGATGATTGTAACTGCGGGCGTCTCTGAAGCCATCCAGTTTCTAACCGGTGCTCTAATTGATGTAGGTTCAGAATTCTTACTTCCTGGTCCTAGCTATCCACCTTACATTTCATACGTGAAATTCTTTGGTGGAAAACCTATTGCCTACAGGACAATAGAGGAAGATGATTGGAATCCTGATACAGAAGACCTTAGGAGCAAAATAACAGACAAGACAGTCGCAATTCTTATCATCAATCCCAATAATCCGACTGGTTCAGTATACAATGAGAAGATATTGAGAGAGATAGTCGCAATAGCAGGCGAGTATGACCTGCCCCTGATATCTGATGAAATCTACGACCAATTGACCTACGACGAAGCTCAGACACCGATGGTGCGAATCGCTGGAGATATTCCTGTGATTGGTTTTAATGGTGTTAGCAAGGTGTATCTCGCACCAGGATGGCGAGTTGGTTATGCGTATTTTCACGATTCAAATGGTGAACTAGACCAGCTCTATGATGCAATGATCAGGCAGGCGCGAGTACGAATATGTCTTAATGCAACTGCTCAGATAGCCTCTGCAACTGCATTGAGAGGCGAGGGTGATTATCTAACCGAAACAATGAGAAGGATGAGAAAGCGACGAGATTTAATACACAAGCGACTTAATGAGATTGATTCAATCTCAACAAGACTTCCAGAAGCAGCATTCTATATCATGCCTAAAATTGACCTTCGTGGTCGATGGAAAGATGATACAGAATTCGTCCTAGATGTGCTAGAAAGCACAGGAGTTGTTTTTGTCCCCGGTTCAGGATTTGGAATAGAATATGGTTCAGGACATTTCCGTAGTGTGTTCTTACCACCACCGGATACAATTGAGGAGGCAATGAATCGTCTTGACGGATTCATGGGCAAGCGCTAGATTCTAGTTTTTCAAAAGGGTCATGATATTAGTTGCTTCTTTAAGAAATACTTTGAGTGTCCCTTTGGACAGTCATCGAGAACTGCAAATATCTCATATCCAAGTCTTTCGTAGAAAGGTCGTGCTTCGAAACTATAAGTATCTAGGTGAACATTTGTACATCCCATTTTGGCAGCTTCATGCTCTATGATGCTCATCAATTTAGTCCCATAACCCTTGTTCCTCAGAGCCTTATCGACCCAGAGGACAGAGATGTATAACCATCCTCCGAATACATACCCAACACCACCACCAACTGTTTCATCTGCATTATTCTTCATCAAAACCCCTAGTGACCGACTCAACTCTGTAATGCCAATTCTTTCAATGATGTTATTTCCTAAACCGGAATAGATAGCAACTAACCCACTCTCGAGTTTCTCCCTATCTTTCTTATCTTTGCACAAATGGGTGACAAATGTTAAGTCATTCATAAATGTATGAAGCGACCTCTTGACTTTTCTTACTTATCTAATACGCAATTTGAGATAGGGAATTTCACCTATCAAATTTCGACTAAAATATCAACAAGAAATAAGAGCAATATTATGATTTGATGATGCTTTGACAGATTTATGACTAGAAGTCAGATTCGTGTCTTGAACTTCTCATTATCTCTTTTGCATAATATCTGGACCACATTCCTACCAGTGTAAATACACCCAGGGACACCGCCACCAGGCAAGACCCATTGTCCAGCCATATAGAAGTTCTCAAGACCAGGTAAAGTACGTGGTATAAGTTCCATAATTGTCTTCTTGGTTATCATCCATCCCATTGGTGATCCCCTGTCATTCAACGTGTATCTCCAAGAGGTGTACGGAGTAGCAACATCGATCATCTCTACTTGAGATGTGATACCTGGATATTGATCCTCAAGACGCTTGATGATTTCTTCGGCTAATTGTTTCTTCTCTACATCATACTCTTCGCGATTCTGTCTGAGATTGTACCAGTACTCCCAATCTGTCTCCAACATTACTTGAATGACTGACTTTCCTGCAGGAGCAAAGGCATCACCATAATTGAATACCCTTAACGGCAGACAACTTATCTCCCTCCCAGCATACTTCAATGGCTCTCTCATCACAAAGACGGTTAATGGGGCTTCTGTCCTGAATTCTCTGGCAACGCCAAGACTCACAACCACCATTGGATCAAATGGTCTCCAAGTCTTGTAC
>Ga0209427_10007607_pt1 | contig 12264 bp, 12 predicted proteins | sample DeeMarSWOR136_30_FD_187465 | JGI IMG/M metagenome (GOLD analysis project Ga0209427, IMG submission 187465) | Marine sediment microbial communities from White Oak River estuary, North Carolina - WOR-1-36_30 (SPAdes) (version 2) | ecosystem: Environmental > Aquatic > Marine > Intertidal zone >... | reverse complement strand
ATTAAAACATTTTGAAGGGATTATACAACTACGCGCGCGGCCAGATAGGGATCACAGCTATATCCATAATATTCAGCTAAAAGAAAAAAAATGAAAAATTTATATAATATTTCAAGAACTTAATGATTTCAAGTAAATCAAGAAAAAATTTGTTAATTAGCCTTTTAATAGTATTTTCACTTTCTACATTCAAAGAGTCCTTATTTAATAAAGTGGATATATCAATTGTAAAAAAAGGCCTTTGTGAAGAAAGTAGTGGATTGGAACCATTAATCATTGAGGTTGATTTTGATGAGGAGTATCTGTATGGTTACATGAAATGGCCTCGGGCCTTTCTATGGGATGTGGAGGGTGGAAAAGCTGAACCCTTCTTGGAATGGCCCGAAAAAAGGGAAGATGAGCAAATATTATACTATTCAGGCTGGATGATACACAAAGCAGATCTTACCGATGCACTAATATTTTTAAGAATTAATCTACAAGAAGAAACAGTTAGTGGTACAATAACAGGATATATATACAAAGAACTCGGTTATCCATGCACAACAGATTGTCCATCTGGCTTGATCCAGTCATCATATAATTCCAGATTGTAATTTATTGTGACTATGTAATCTGCGGGTTTAGTACCAGGCCCCGGTTTCCAACCCGGTATCATACGCTCTTGGTCAGGTTCTCGCTCGCCAAGGCGAAAATGAAAACACGGAGTGGTCATTGCTGGGATTACTTGCCCAACAATATATTTTTCAACTTCAACGCGCGCATGCTCTTTCACATTTGAGGTATATTTAGGAATCTCCGCTGCTCTACTACATCCATCACAAGACATTCTATGCATCCTCACAAAGGGTATGTGTAACTGGAGTTACTCTATTATCTACCCTTTTAAATTTGTATTAATATATCAAGTCTGGAAAAAGCACGACTATAAAAAGGATTCAACGCCTTGAGGGAGCAAGTGGTGCGTGTTCGTCGTTTTCGCGCGCGGTTGCATTAGTCCACGCGTGCGCATTGCTCATTTCACTATCAATACCGGGATTTCAGATTGATTGACGACCTTGTTGCTAACGCTGCCCAACAGAAGCCTCTTCACGGATCCCAGTCCCCTGCTCCCCATGATTATTAAATCAAACCCTCCTTTTTTGGCGACCTCAAGTATCTTCAGTTCCGTGAATCCTTCCTCCAATCTCTTTGATACACGTATGCCTCGTTTGTCTTCCTCAGCCTTTCTTAGCGCCTTTGAAAGCACTTCCTCGCCTTTTTCTTTCATTTTTTCCGTGTAATCCTTCATCCAATCTGGATCATTCACCACTTCAGGGACTACCGTTAACACTTCGACGTCTGCATCGCACATCTCTGCTAGCTCTAAGGCGTATGTCAACGCTTTTTCAGCGTTAACAGAACCATCAATAGGCACCAGAATTTTTCTTATTACCAAATCAACTCACCCTTGCTATCATCCCGAATCTGGTCATCCCTTCCAGCTTCCCAGGCCTAGCCTTGGACTTTAATTTCTTAAAGACTTCTTCCACAGAAGCCAAATCAAATCGCCCCTTCACGCGCTCTACGCCCCGTAGGGTGTCGTGTACTCGCAGATCTCGATCGTGTATCCCTCCGGGTCCTTAACGGCGAATGCCTTGATGTTCAGCTCCGTGCCAACGTATAGGGCATCTCTATCCATCTCCACATCCATCTCCCTGAGGTGCTTGAACCAAGCTTCTGCGTCTGAGACCATCAGCTGCAGCCTCACGGGCTTAGTCGGGCTGGGTTTATGCGAGCCGCGCTCGCCGCTCACGAGGCCAAGGTGAGAGACGTCCGCGATCCTGAAGAGCCTCACCCACGCCCTCTCAATCACCAGTTCGAAGCCCATCACGTCCCTGTAGAAATCCGAGGTCGGCTCAATATCATCGTAGTAGAAGAAAGTGAGTGCACCCTCAAGCCCAAGGCTGTTCAAGTATTCGACACCACGCGAGTTTTAAAGCCCTTCAACTGATAAGTTTGATCTGCACGCGCGGCAGCTCCGCGTCCTTCGTGACGTTCAGACGCGGCGCAGACGGATAACATAAAGAAAAAAATCGTGCGAAAATGGTTTTAACCCTATATTTTTCCTTCGCGCTCGTTTAATTCTTCCCTCACGTCCATATCAGCCATCGCAATTAATGCGTCAGTTAGTATAGGGGCTATGGTGCTGAAGATTCTAAACCGTTCATCTCGGGTTAGATCAGAGAATTCATGGTTCACTTCATCCCAAATAGCCTTGAACAGAAGGACTGTGCCTTTGATCCCCTCTTTAAAATCTTTAAATTCTTCATCATAAAACATCGATGTCTGCTCACCTCAACTTCAAACGATTCAAAAGGTGTTCACAATCAGTTTTAACATTATCTTTCGCGCGCGCAAAAATAGCCAGGCGGATCCGCGCGCGCAGATCTCACACCCCTGTTTTTTCATGGATCGTGCGCGCCAAAAAAATATTTATAACTTTTACCCCACCTTTTCTGGATGCGATTTTTCGAGGAGATGACAAAATAGTTGACTGAACAAAAAGAATACCCGATACCCGACATAAAAGGCGGCAACATTTTGAAATTTTACATTAATTTTCTGTATTACAATCCTTTAAAAACGGAAAATAAGGGATGGACGCCAATACCTCAAGGCATGACTGTAAAAATGTATGATCATGACACCGTCTCTAAAGACGATTTTTGCGGGCAAAAAAAGACAGATGGAAAAAAACCCGTCCTCATAGAATATACGAAAGAAGAAGATAACCCAGACGTCTATTTTATCATTGAAACAAATAAAAAGTACATCAACCTATCGTCGAATACAACCGTCGACAAAATAAACAACCCGTCCTCCTTTCCCTTCATCGCGCTCCCCGACTCTATTGATTCGAGAGACAAAAAGGACACAAACGACAAGGAGGGATACCTAAAGGGCTACGAAGGCAAGGGCGAGGGCACAGAAGAGGAACCCTGGACATTCAAACTAGAGGACTTCAGAATATTCATACAACTAATGTACTTCGACAGCGAAGAGGGAAAAACTAAACCCGTGCCCAAAGGACTGGTGGTCTCAGTGTTCGACTACGACTGGTTCTCGAGAAACGACCTCCAGGCCGTAGGATGCACATGGAACGAAGGAAAGCTATATCTGCCAATATACAAGAAGGACGAAGATAACCCGGACATTTTTTTCTCCATCAATAACAAGGACGACCTATATTTAGATAAGAAAAATGCCACCTATGTTAAAAAAATAAATGAGAAAGAAAAAAATCTGTTCCTTAAAATTCCCAATGAATGGTGTTCTAAGGACTTCAACGACGCCTCGGGAAGTAAAGGGATTAAGGAAAGTCATAAAGAGATGGATGTAGGCAGCTGGTCATCTCCGTGGGTCTTCAATTTATTGGGTGACATACTGGAACTGAAATGGGATACTGAAACCGTGGTCGCAAAAGATGGAGAAAAAAAGGATAACAGAAAAACAAAAATAATAGTGAAAACCAGGGACATCGATGAATCAAAAGCAGAAGTTAAAATATATCAATACGTTAAAGGAAAAAAACCAACAGAGATTGATAAAATAACTAATTTAAAAATAAAGAACAACGAGTTGGTTGACGGATCTGATAAACCAGTCGAATACAGTTTTGAATGGCATAACACAATATACGATTACAAGAAAACACAGTATCTTTTTGAAGTAGAGATAGGAGACTTAAACAGGGTATTGGAATCAAAAAAGGACAAAATGATCCAGTTAATTCACTTGGATGGAATCGTCGCAAATCCTGACGACTCCCTGAACGGGGCCAAGCAGGAAGGAGAATGGGCCAAAGACTATTTCGAGGACGACGGTCCGTGGATCGAGGCGACCGAAGACAAACTACATGATGACGGACACGAAATCTTAGCCTACATCGGTAAGAGCAGCTCTGTGACCAAAAACAAATTCAAAACGTTGTGCGAAAACAGCAAATTCATCCATCATCAGGCGAGCCACGGACACGCAAAATGCTACAACACCACGCACACACCAACCTACGTGACCAAGAAAATCTGTGAAGACTGCAATAAACCCTATCCCTTCGACTCCCTCAAAGAGTGCCCCTCCTGCAAGTCGAAAAAAGTCAAATACCAAAAGGGAGCAGACAACGTCATAAACTACCGCTGCCCAAAATGCGGAAACATCATCAAAACCATGGGGTTGATGAACCTCGAAACAGAAACATACGAAAAAAGCGATGTGGACGCCCTCACAAGATCTCCAAAGACACTGGTCTTCGCAAATTGTTGTCTAACAGCTATAACAAAAGAATTCCCTGAGGCATGGAATAAAAAAGGAACGAGGTGGTACATAGGATGGGCGGTCCCTGTGAGCGACAGCGGGGCAGTTGAATTCGCGAAAAAATTCTATAAATCATGGTTTGAAAAATACAAGATGGATCCAAGCAAGGTGAAGACCGTCTTTGACTCTATCTCCGGAGCCTATTGGATGTACAGACCAAGAATATACGGAGCGTAAAAAAAATGAAGCCATGCTCTCAATATGGTTTTCACGGTAAGGAGGTGAAACTTACATGAAATATCAAGAAGCCGTCGATTACTTCGAAAGCATAAGAATGAAATATGACGTCCCCGACGAGGCCACTTTAGACTATGTTGAGAAACGCCTTGTAGAAATAGACGTGGATCAAGAATCCAAAGACCCCAGGGAAGTCGAAGACACCCTGGTGTGGGTCGCTCACTACAGTCATGAGGTGAAATTTTACGAACTCTATTCTGACATGTCTGGCAAAATAGTTAAAGTCGAAAAAAGTAGATGAATCATGTCAATGAATTGAGTTGATCACCATGGTCGAAAAAAATGAAAAAAGAGTCTTAGGAAAAATAGAAAAATTTCTGGATACTCAAAGTGAAAATTGGTACCCTAGTTCCTTAATAATGTTTGAACGAATTTACATGGATAGCTCATACGATAATTGGCTAAAAAGAAATATACTGTCAACATTATACAGGGCAAAAGAAGTTATATTAAATATGGAAATTTCATATTTAACGGACATTAACATGTTGGAATTATCTGTCACATATGATAAAATAAATGATTCAACATTATTGCAATATTTTACTGATAAAAAGGTGATTTCCCACATAAGGTATTTTAAAAGAGAGGATGATTTACTGACATATCCTTCCAGTTTAAATGAAAAAATACTGAGGGTAGCAAGAGAAAAGGCCAAGAAAAATGGTTTGGGCAAAGCCTATATTACAAACTGTTTTAAAGGATCATTAAAAGTATACGGTGAGAGTCATATAATATACGGTTACAATGAAGGAAATTATCTATACTGGCTCTTAATAAATGGTGAGCTAGATGAATCCGTTCATGAAAATGAAGAAAATTTAAAGGATTTTATTACAGATATTCTAGATGAAATATTTTACAATTCAAATGAAATTCATTACGAGTGGAAATCACACATCAATGAAAATAAAAAAACACATTCACTCAAAATATTAAAAGACGTATCAGATATAGAAGTTGACAGCAGCTACGAATCAGAACCCCACATATTTAGATGGAGAAACGAAGAATTCGCCAATTTATGTAAAGATTCTACTCTGTTGCAGGAACAAGAAGTAAGAGAACTCATAGAAAAACACGGTCGAAAAATTCCAAGCAACGCCGAACTGGTGGGTTTAAGCCCCTACGGAGAAGGTACACAAAATCCCTGCTTAATGGTCACTTTCATTCATTTAATTCCCGATGAAGAATTTGATAAAGGCGCTGAAGTGCAATCAAATTATAGCAACCCGGGAAAAATAGTAGTGGAGGGAGATTTTTGCACATTCTACATCGATCCAAGTAAAATGAGATTGATATCGGAATATAGTAAATGGCGACCGACAGAAGCCTAACTTTGATCGAATAATCATCGTTCTTCATCCAGAAGGTATGTGAAATGTTTTCTGAGGAAGCCGTGATGGTGCACTGGGGTGGTTCAAGCCCTTCGACGCTTGGTCCGTGTGAGAACCTTGCCCTAGACTGGGTCGAATCCGAGCGACTACCCGCGCGCGCGGAGCATGCCGCCTGTAAGCCAGCCAGAAGGTGACACTTATGAAATACATGGGAATAGACGTCCTTTAAAGATGTGTAAGGTAGCCGTCCTCGACGAGGAGGGGACGCCGCTGGACGAGATCAGGTTTAGGAACGATATGGAGCGCGCATCTTAACGCCACATTTTTCCTTCGAACAATGAATTTCCAATAATAAAATGCATTATTCCGCTTCTTTGCACGTATACATCAAGCCCAATTAATCTTTGTCTGCCTTACCACCTTACGCATCCATTCTCTATGAGATCTTCTATGCAAGGATATGGCAAGCCTGCGAAACCTTCTAGATGAGAGCCTCCTCCGAGTAGCACAGTTCCATCAGAATACATTATCGGCTTGCAGAGTTCGAATTTCTGTAGTTCTTCGACCGTGTCGCCGCCAATGGCAACGAAGCCTGTCCCCAGGAGATGTTCTATCAGCTTGATGCCGTTATCGAAATCCTCCTCGAACACGCCGTCTGGCCCAGCTCTTATCCTCCAATCGTAATGTCCCTGGTTGATTCTCCGTGCATACTGTTTCACCGTCTCGTTTCCTATGTCGAATATCTCATAATCCTCGTATTCGGTTTTAGTTAAATCCCCTACTGGTACGTTGATTCTATTTGACCTAGACAGATTATGGGGTTGTGAGACCACGAAGTCCGCTGGGTGGCCTATGTCATATTCGTCGACTATCGCCCCGTATTCCTTGATCTCCTTTTCCATGCCCTCAAAGGTCTCATCGAGAAGTTTTTCATTTAGTGGCCCAACATCGTGGCCGCTCAACTGAGCGGTCAGGATTCCGGTTACCCCTCCAGTCAATACGTCCATTTTATTGGCGAGGTTCGGTATCGACTCGAATTTGGGTTTCTTGCCTCCGATTATGATGACCTTCTTTCCATCATCGTGCATTATTCTGTGTTGCACTCTCAGTTCTCTCATGGAGATGTGGCCGATAAACGTGGGCGCTACATGCCTACCGAACATCAGGCTCGCATCGTCTCTGTGCCACAATGAAAGGCCGTCGTTGATGTAAGCCGCCAGACCAATGTCCTGGAAAAACGGGATGTAAGGACAGGTTCTTGGATCGAACTCCTTCTCGAAATCCCAGATTCTCAGGTTATCCATCAGAACGGCTTCTCCTCTCCCCAGGGTTCTCACGTATTTCTCGACGTTTTTAGAGTAATCTTCCCAGCTCTCTCCTTCCGCCCACTCGACGAAATGTATTCTGACTCCCGAGACGTCGCTGAGAATGTGGTGGTGATCAAGGAGGTTCACATAGTCTTTGTCCGGTTTCTTACTAGGCGGGTTTTTCCTTCCCTGGTGCCCCATCAACACCAGTGGACCCAGCTTAGAATAGGCTCTTATCAGATAGCCATTCTCCTCAAGCCGGAGATTAACATCTCCGTTTCTTTGCGTTATTCTACCGTTATTACCAACGGAAGAATTAATGTCAAAACGGACAGCTATGGGCCCGGGTTTCTTCTCAATCTCAGAGTAGATGTTCTTGAAATCATAAGGTTCCAATTCCATGTAGTAATCCATCAGCAGCCCCACCTTTTCACATAAGCTATTTAATATTTATACACACACTAAACTAAATTTCTGAAACGAGTTACGATTATAACATCTTTATTTTAGTGTACGCGCACGCCGCCACCACGAATCACTCCCTCATGACATGATCGAGAAACTCACAGCGAGCGTTCAGGGTCTATGTGATCTTCCGTAGCAGCTGAAAGGTTGCCTCGATTATCTCTATCTGCTGCTGCTCGCGTGTTATCGAGGCCTCGTTATCGCCCGCCTGCGGCCCATAAGAGCCAAACTGGGCATGGTTCCCGCCTTCGATACCTATTATCAAAGCGTCCGGCGGTAGCAGCTCAATAGACCTCTCTATCTTGTCATACGTGGTCAGCCCGTCCTTTGTGCCATATATGGTTGCCACCGCAATGTCCCTGTCTGAGAGGTCGTCTCCGGACGCAGGATAGCTGGCCCAGAGAATCAAACCGTCAACGGCAGAAGGGTTCCGGTAAACGAATCTAGCCGCCATAGAGCCGCCGAGGGAGTGACCGCCAACGGCCCAGGCATCCACCTCAGGGAACGCCGACAACACGTCCCTCGCTGCTCCGCTGCCGAAGACCGCCAGGTTCAAAGGCATACGCACAATGACCACCAGATAGCCTTCAGCAGCAATTCCTCTTGCGACAGGCGCATACGATCTGTAATCCACCCTCCCCCCGGGATACATGATAAACCCCGCTTCTGCCCCGTCTTGGGCGGGCCTGAAGACCAACCACTTACCCTTCGTCACGACCACATAGGAGTCCGACTCCAAGGCTTCAAGCGCCTCAGACATGGGGCCGAGCGGCGTCTCAGCCCACACAATGAACCCGGACACCGCAACAACAAGAACAAGAAGAACTGTAAGAACGATCTTGTACCGTCTTCTCATTATGAAGCCTATCAATATTAAAAATCTCGGGAAATAAATAGTTTTGAATCAACGCGCGTGTGGGCAGAACATCTTCTATATGATTCCCAGGCCATGCAGCACGTGGACGAGTATTATGATGTAAAACGACATCGTCACGCTGACATGTACGAACCTCCAGTACCTCCCCAGCCTCCTCCCGAGCCCAAACCTCTGGAAAAAGCCCGTCGACACCAGCAGAAGAAGGGTCGTATACAGAGTCACCCCCGTCCCAAGCTTTGGGTAGAACTGGCGAGGCCTGCCCAACTGGTGAGCATAATGAGCCGAAACGAACATGAAGGAGACCAGATTGCCAAGGATGTGGACTCCCAGCAGCGTCTTAAGCCTTTTTGGGTATCGCCGTTTTAGGAAGGAGTATCCGGCGTGTAGAAAGCAATAAAGGAGGTCCCCGTCTAACTAAGCCAATGATGAAAAGGTTCAGGGCCTATCACAAAACGGAAATTCAACCATCGATAGTAAGCCGCAGGAATCAAATAGACAGTCACAACAAGAATCAACAAAGCCGACCAAAAAAACAAATCCCTCAGACGCGAATTCCCTTTCATCTCCCTAATCCCCTCTTCGAACCATGAAAATGTAATTTTATTTACTCGATTTTTAAAAACCGTTTTTAATAAACTTATCTCGGTTTTAATATACACCGGGTTTTAGCTGCGCGCGCGGTTGAGCCCTCTGAAGAAGGGAACCTCGTGTTGGTTGCCGCTGGTATCGATGAAGATGGGCCAAGCCTATCCAGCAAGGCTTCAACCAATAGTCTGAAGAAAGCAGTTCTTCCAGCGCGCGCCTCGGCAATTAAGTTATCTGTCAATTCGCGCGTGCGTCTTTACGACCTTTAACCGACCCCTTCTACGACTATGTTGAACGAAAAGTCCGTTATACCAGAGATTGTACTAGAGACAGACAGCTGAAAAATCGCTTGAACAACCTCGTCGGCACCTAAGATCGCTCCCTGCCTGTCACAAGAAACCGTCAGATAGTTCTCGGCCTCCGTTGGATTCCAACTGGAACAGTTCAAGTACAAAGTCATCGGCGCATTCCCTGTATTCTTAACATAAACTGTCTGATTAACTACATCACCAGGTCCTGGACTCCCCCAATCCAGTGAACTCACAACCTGTGTACATTCAAGATCCCAATACACCTCGACGTTGATCGCCTTAATAGATCCCGTGCTGCTCAATATCTTACTCGTTGTAAGAAGACCGGACACAATAAAACCACTCACGAGTGCGGCTGAGGTCACTATCAATAGAACACTCAGATTCGCTTTAATCCTCAACTCAGCCATCCCACTCGTCGAAGTATATAATAAAATGAGGTTAAAACGTTAATAAATGAGTTATGAAACATTTAACAATTTCAAAAACCGCGTTATCGAATACTAATTTGTATATAGGTATAAGATATAGTAAAATAAATAGTAAAAAAAATACGTCATATTTACACGCGTGCGCCTATCAAAGAAGGTTAAAGCGAGCGTGCGGAGAAAGTTGAATTACTTCAACTCCTCGCTGTTGGCATCCAAATGTTATAAACTCACACATCTTGCGTATTCTGTATTATTTCCCATCTTTATTGAGGACAGGTGCATCTTCGCGAAGTTCGCCCTCTTGTGCGGGTATGTAATTACACGGGTCACTGCAAAGGATTTTAACATTATGAAGCTGGATTTCGAATTTCATCCTATTCACGCAATTAAAACAATCCCCAGCACTGAGTGGGCCCCTGAAGACCCACTTGGGTTCCGGTTTCGAAGACTTAGCCATATACATATTAAATCACACTTACTTTCAGAAATTAATTACGTACACATAACTGGACCCTTTTTTGGGTTATGTAACAATTTCAATTCAACTTTTTCACAAATTATGTAATTAAGTTAACGGGGATAACATAATAAGTTCGAGAGCGCGATTATATAAGTACAATATTTTAACAAAGCACACAATTTTTTACCAAGAATATGTAAAAAGACGTTCCTGATCACATAGCATCTAGATATATCATTTTTCGTATACGGGTCATTTTTCCGGGGTTCGCACGCGATGGATTGGCGTGCGGGAGCGCCGCTTTTATGCGGTTACGACGCAGGCAAGGACTTTTGACCAGAGCTACAGACTCCGCCGCAATGCCTGAGAGGGTTCCCGCACGCATTTATGAAATATACGAAATTAAAAATAAAGCTATATGAGTTTCTTGAAAAGACTTGATGAGTTTTAACGCGCGTGCACTCAGTAAGTTACGGTCGAATCCAAGTTACTAATAATATATGCAACAAGCGATTTTTTTATCCACAATAATACCACAAGGGCTTATATTTTGTGAGAAGACTGGAGAATCCAGTGATCGTTTTCAAGTGACCTACTCGCGTACAATATAAATAAAAATTAACTACTACAGTAACAAAAAGATGTTTACTGTCAGGGCTCCAATCAGCCCTACTTGTTGCCGTTGCTCTTCCCGTTTCCGCCCTTGTTCGACTTGTTTAACTCCCGGATCGTCTTTCCGACTCCCCTGAGGTTCTCGTTCGCATCGCCGATCGTGTTCTTCATCTTGCCCCAGTTCTTCGCCCTAAACTCTTCCTCCATCTGCGTCATCAGATCCTTTGCACTGTCGAGCTGATTATCCGCATTGATGAGCTTCTCCTGTAGTCTGTTCATGGTCTTGCCCCTCTCCTTCATCCTCTCGACCGTCGCGTTGAACACATCTATCCTGGCCTGCAACTTGTACATCTCCTTCAACGTGAGGCTCTCTTCGCCCATACTGTCGAACCCCGAATCCACGCCCTGAGTAACACCCTCCAGATCCTTCAGTATACCCTCAAGTTCATCATGGGGAATGGTCGAGTTCAAAGTCAGCCACAGCCTCTCAAGCTTCCTCTGATGGGCCTCTAGATTCGATCTAAACTCGTCGACCCCAGCCGACTCTCCGAGGCCGTCAATCCATCCATTCAAGTCGCCTATCCGCCTCATTATACGCTCGGTAAACTGCCGCGCCTTCGTCTCCTTGACGTTCTTCGTGATGCTGCTCAGAAGCCCGCTCAGCTGGCTGATCTCCTTACTGATGTCGCGGAAATCCTCGACCGAGGCCCCAACGTTACCAAGCTCGATATTATCATACAGTTCCGTCAATGACTCGTTGAGCCCATTCAACTTCTCCCAGAAAAGTGTCATATTGTAATCTTCCTGGAGGGCTATGGCTGTTGCGTTGGCTTTATCTATGAACCGGAAGGCCCTCTCGATGGCGGGGAGCAGATCTTCCAGAGTCATAGTTTTCTCTCCGCCGTCAGACTCCGCTACGACCTCGAAGCTGGTCGTATTGTAGATGCTGCCGATGGTGGCGTTGACTCCGTAGGTGCCTGCAGAGGCGTCTTCACCCAGTAGGAAACTAACCGAGAACTCGCCCTCTTCATCGGGGTTGACCGATAACCGGAAGATCTCATCTCCGGTGCTGTTGGTGACGATTACGGTGACAGCCCCGGTGACGTTAGTGGATCCCTCCACCTCTACGTTGTCGCCTGACTCATAGCTTTCTTCGGTAGAGACGTAGATTACATCAGCTGCCAGAGCGACGCCAAAGCTTGGGATGAGCAATAGGACCAGGCTCGTAAGCCCCATTACCCTACTCCATCGCACTCTTTTCACCACATAAGTGGAGGGCCAGCCTT
>Ga0209427_10007606_pt1 | contig 12264 bp, 7 predicted proteins | sample DeeMarSWOR136_30_FD_187465 | JGI IMG/M metagenome (GOLD analysis project Ga0209427, IMG submission 187465) | Marine sediment microbial communities from White Oak River estuary, North Carolina - WOR-1-36_30 (SPAdes) (version 2) | ecosystem: Environmental > Aquatic > Marine > Intertidal zone >... | reverse complement strand
CCCGACCCGTCCGCGCAATTGGTACAACTGCGCCAGGCCGAACCGGTCGGCCCGATTGATCACGATCGTGTTCACGTTCGGCATGTCCAGGCCGGATTCGATAATCGACGTGCACAGCAGGACATCAAACCGACCGGACAGAAACGCCAGCATGACGCCTTCCAGCGACCGCTCGTGCATCTGGCCGTGCGCAATGGCGATTTCCACCTGTGGCAGGTGCTTCTTGAGATACCGGTTCATCGCCTCGATGGTCTGCACTCGGTTATGCACGAAAAACACCTGCCCGCCGCGATTGATCTCACGAAGGATAGACGTGGCGATGATGGCCGGGTCGAACTCGACGATCTCCGTGATAATCGGCAACCTATCCTTGGGCGAGGTGGCGATCAGGCTCATGTCGCGCACGCCGATCAGCGACATCTGAAGGGTGCGCGGTATCGGGGTGGCGGTCATCACCAGCGTGTCGACCGTGGTCTTGAGCTTGCGCAGCTTTTCCTTGTGCTTGACCCCGAAGCGGTGCTCTTCGTCGATCACCAGCAGGCCGAGGTCTTTGAACGCAACGTCCGCCGACAACAGCCGATGCGTACCTATGACCAGGTCAACCTGACCGCCGGCCAACTGCTCGACCGTTTCCTTAAGTTCCTTGCGGCTGCGGAATCGCGACAGCAGAGCGATCTTGACCGGGAATTCAGCCATGCGCTCGGAGAACGTGCTGAAATGCTGCTGGGCCAGGATGGTGGTGGGCACCAGCACTGCGACCTGCTTGCCGGCGTCAATCGCCTTGAACGCCGCCCGCACCGCGACTTCGGTCTTGCCGTAGCCGACATCCCCGCAGACCAGCCGGTCCATCGGCCTCTCCTCGACCATGTCGCGCTTGACGTCGGCAATCGCCTTGTCCTGGTCGGGTGTTTCCTCGAACGGGAACGAGGCCTCCAGTTGCTTGAGCCAGACGGTATCCTCGCCGAACGAGAAGCCTTCGCGGGTCCGGCGCTCGGCGTACAGCTTGACCAGGTCCTCGGCCATCGCCTCGATCGCCTTGCGTGACCGCTTCTTAAGCTTTTCCCAGCCCGGACCACCCAGCCGGGTGAGTTGCGGCGCACCTTCTTTGCCAGCGTACTTGGAGACCCGGTTGAATTCCTCGATCGGCACATACAGGCGGTCGTTATCGGCGTAGCTCAGCAGGAGGCAGTCGCGGTTGCGGTGGTCGACCGTGAGCGTCTGCAGTCCGACATACCGGGCGATCCCGAATTCGGTGTGGACCACGTAATCGCCCGGCTGAAGCGCCGTGTAGTCGGAAATCGCCACCCCTTCTTTGAATTTCTTGCGACGGACCCGCCGATAGTACCGACCGAAAATCTCGTGATCGGTCAGGACGGCCAGTCCGGCATCGGGACAGACAAACCCGCCGGTCAGGTTGGCGACTTCGACGACCGGCCGCAGATCGGCATCGCCCTTGTCGGCAATCAGTTCCTTGAGCCGTCCGGCCTGGCTTTCGTTGTCGACCGCAATGAAATAGGCGGTGCCGGAGCGTTCGCATTTGCGGAGTTCATCGGCCAACAGGTCAAGCCGTGAACCGAACGAGGGATGAGGACCGCAACCGAAGGAGATCGTATCCGTCCGACCACCGCGAAACGGCACGCGGTCGACTTTGGAATAGCCGGCCAGACGTTCAAACAGCGCGTCGGGAGCGAAGTAATATTCGTCCGGCCGCGGCAGTGATTGCAGGCGGGACTTGAGCCGCTCTCTCAACCCCGCGGCTTCGGCCATCACGTCTTCGGCGGTCACCTTAAGAGAGCCGGCGCCGCGGGTATAGATGACGCTCTCCTCACCGAGGTAATCAAGCAGACAGCCTTTGGGCAAACCAAACAGCACCGCCAGCCACTCCAGCCCGGGCAGTTCGGGATCGTTGAGATACCGACGGCGGATGTAATCGCCGTCGTCTTCGGGAAGTTGTTCCAGGTACTTCTCCAAAGTCTCCTGGGTAATCGGTGTCTCGCGTTTCGGCAGAACCTGCATCTGATCGAGCCGGTCGATGGTCCGCTGGGAGGAGACCTCGAACTGGCGGATCGTATCGACCTCGTTGCCGAAGAACTCCACCCGGACCGGGGCATCCGAGCCGGGCGTGAAGAAATCGATCAGGCCGCCCCGGTGAGCGAAATCGCCCACCTCTTCGACCAGCGAGACCCGACGAAAGCCGAATCTGACCAGGCGGTGCACCAGTTCATCGGGGTCGGTTTCGGCGCCCACGCGGATATCGATGCGCCCGTTCTGAAGATCCTCTGTCGGGATAGCCGGTTCCATCAGGGCGCGAATGGGGCAAACCGCGACTTTTATCCGGTCGTCGACCAGACCGGCCAGGGTCGAAATGCGCCGCCCCATGATTTCCCCGACCGGGGCCCGAAAGTCGTAAGGCAGGATCTGTCGTGCGGGGTAATGGCCGACCCGCTCCTCGCCCATCAGGAAACGGAGGTCGTCATAGAGATCGTTGGCTTCGTCGGGTTGCTCCGTTATAACCAGGATCTGGCGGTCCGTCTCGTCGGCCAGCGCCTGCAGAAGAAAGGCCTCGGCCGAGCCGGCCAGACCGGAAATGGCGGCCGAAGCGCCGACGCCTTGTTGAAGCGCCGCTTTAAGATCCACAACCGGCGGGTAGAGGCGCCAACAATCGGTTACCTGCTGAAGTGGGGCACTCAGGGCTGCGGTGGTCGCGCTTGTCTGCTCGCTCATGGGCTCTTTATCTCGAACGCCAAAACCCCGGATCCTGTCGGACCGGGGTATTGTCAGTTTCGTTTCGCGGCCGAATATATGCCAATTCGGCCCGGCTGCCAAGCGTTTAGCAGCTTTATATCTGCGACATCAGATCTTCACCCACTTCGATCTGATCGTACATCTTTTCGCGCGCCTGATACAGAACAATCAGGGAAACCCGGCGATTGCGGGCATCCTGCGGCCGGCCTTCGATCATCGGGAACCGGTCGGCATAGCCGCGTACCTCACGTACCTGGCCCCCGTACAGTCCCGAAACCTGCATCAGTTGTCGGGCGGCGTTGGCGCGGTCGGCCGAGAGTTCCCAGTTGGAATACTCGCCGTCATTGGAACCGGATTTGTCGGTGTGACCTTCGATAACGACCCGATTTTCCAGCTTTCCGAGCTCCCTGGCGATAGTGATCAGAATGATGGCGCTTTTCTGCAGCAACTTGGCCGAGCCGGGTTCGAAAAACGCCGGGGCATCCTCGGACTCGTTAAGAATAATTCGCAGCCCCTCGGATGTCATCTGCAGCTTGATGTTCTTCTTGAGCCGTTCGAATTCCTTCTGTTTTTCGAGCTCTTCAAGGATCTCTCGTGCCACCAGCGCCAGCTTATCGGCTTCGTCTTTTGCGCCCGAGCTTTCCTTGTCCTGCGGCGGTTTCACTATCGCCGTCTGCTCGTGCGGCATCTCGATCAGAGCGTCGGACCCTTTCAGCACTCCAGCCTTTCCCTGCTTCTGATACTTACCCGGATCACGGAAATAGCCGGCCACCGCCTCCTTGACCCGATCCGACTGTCCGACCAGCCACATGACGAGAAAGAACGCCATCATGGCGGTCATGAAATCGGCAAACGCCACCTTCCAGGAACCGCTGTGGTGCCCGCCGTGACTGACTTTCTTCCTGCGGACTATTATAGGTTGGAGTTCGTCGTCCGACACAGCCTTACCGCCTCTTAGCCTCGTTGCAGGCCGCTTCCAACTCAAGGAACCCCGGACGGACGTCGGCAAAGAGCGAGCGCCGGGCGAACTCGACCGCGATCACGCCCGCCACGCCCTTGTGGAAGGACAGCAAAGCGTGCTTCATCAGCTTGATGTACTGGCCGTTCTCCTCCACCCGGGACTTCAGGCTGTTGGCCACCGGACCGACGAAGCCGTAGCAGGCCAGCACACCGAGAAAGGTTCCGACCAGGGCAGCCGCGACGTTCCGGCCGATCACGTCCGGGCCGCCGTCGAGACTGGCCATAGTTATCACGATGCCAAGCACCGCCGCAACGATGCCGAGACCGGGCAATGAATCGGCGATGGTAGCCAGAGCCGACGGCGCCCGCATTTCATCGTGATGGCTCGTCTCCAGGTCGGATTCCATCAGTTCTTCAAGGTCATGCGGCTGCACCGAGCCGGATATGATCACCCGCATCGTATCACAGAAAAAGTCGACTGCGTGGTGGTTGGCAAGAAATCTGGGATAACGCTTGAGAATCTCACTTTCGTGGGGATGTTCGATGTGGTTTTCCAGTCCGACCAGCCCGTCGCGACGGGCAACATTGAAAATCTCATACATCATTACCAGCAAATTGAGATAGTCCTTCTTTCGATAGGACGAGCCTTTCAGGACTCCCAGGAGTTGAGCAATAAGCGACTTCAGCACCGGCAACGGGGCCGCGATGACCAGGGATCCGAGAGCGGTGCCCCCGATGATCAGGACCTCGTTGGGCTGGTTGAGCGCCAGCGGCTGGCCGCCATGCCACATAAATCCGCCCAGAACACAACCGATTACAATGGCCGCTCCGATCAAGAACAGCATGCCTTGTTTCTCTCTCTAAAACCGCTTCCCGGGTACCGTCGGTATCAATCTAATTTTCGGCCAACGGGCGAAAATCTAAAGCTGACGCTGTTTTTCAGCGTCCGAAGACCCCTGATCCGGCCGGGGCAGCCGGAAATTGCTTGTCAGCCGGCAAATCGGGTAATAGATTCGGCCGGCAGAAGGACCGGAATCGGAACAAGTTGCTGGAGTTGAAGTTGAGATGCGTCTGCTGACCCCCAAACGCTCCCTGGTGTTATTCGCGGTCGTGGCTGTCTATTTCTTCTACAGCCTGGCCTTCGGCTCGACGGGGGAGCAGGAAGCGGAAGCCCAGGCCGGTCACGGCGGGCCGGTACTGGAAGTGCTGCTCGGCCTGATTGTCATTCTGCTGGCCGCCAAGCTGGGCGGCGACGTTTTCGAACGGTTCAGACAGCCGGCCGTGCTGGGTGAATTGGTCATGGGGATGATAATCGGCAACCTGCATCTGGTCGGACTCGATGTCTTTGAGCCCTTCAAACATGATGTGACTCTTGAGATTCTGGCCCAGATCGGCGTGATCATCCTGCTCTTCGAAGTCGGACTCGAGACTACGGTGAAGGACATGATGTCGGTCGGGGTGGCCTCGTTCATGGTGGCCACTTTCGGCGTGGTAGCGCCGTTCCTGCTGGGCTGGGGGGTGGGAATCTGGTTCCTGCCCGAGGCCAACAGCCTGGTTCACGTCTTCATAGGAGCAACCTTAACCGCCACTTCGGTCGGTATTACCGCGAGAGTGCTCAAGGATATCGGGAAGATCGACACTAAAGAAGCCAAGATCATCCTGGGGGCGGCGGTGATCGACGATATCCTCGGCCTGGTCATTCTGGCCGTGGTCGCCGGGATCATCTCAGCGGCCGCCAGCGGCACCGGCGACGGTATCAGCTCGGGCCAGGTCTTCTGGATTATAGCCAAGGCGGTGCTTTTCATAGCCGGAGCGATCATAGTCGGATCGCTGGTCCTGCCACACTTTTTCAAATTCGGTTTTCGTCTGCGTGGCAAGGGCGTGTTTCTTTCCTTTGCGCTGCTGGTCTGCTTCCTCCTGTCATATCTGGCGGGTGAGGTCGGGCTGGCCCCGATCGTAGGCGCTTTCGCCGCCGGGCTGATCCTGGACAAGGTGCATTACAAGGAGTTTACCGATGCCGGCGAGCACCGCATTGAGGAGCTCGTATCGCCGATCGCGACGTTCCTGGTGCCGATCTTCTTCGTGTCAATGGGGATGGCGGTTGACCTGGTGACCTTCACTCACGTCGAAATCCTCGGCTTCGCGGCGGTCATGACGGTGGCGGCCATCATTGGCAAGCAGGTCTGCGGTCTGGCGATTTTTGAGCGCGGGATTGACCGTCTTTCGATTGGACTGGGCATGATTCCGCGCGGCGAGGTGGGGTTGATTTTTGCGGGGATCGGAGCCCGGATGATACTGAACGGAGAAGCGGTGATTTCGACCAGCACCTATTCGGCCGTGGTCATAATGGTTATAATCACTACCCTGGTAACCCCGCCGGCGTTGAAAGTATCGATGTTGCGGATGGACCGGCGCCAGCGCCAGGCTGAGGTAAAGGCTTGACAGGGGTTTCGGGGGGTGTATATTGGGCGCTCTGATCGCGGGGTGGAGCAGTCTGGTAGCTCGTCGGGCTCATAACCCGAAGGTCGGAGGTTCAAATCCTCCCCCCGCTACCAAGCTTAAGCCCCTGAAGTTCAACGACTTCGGGGGTTTCTTTTCGTGGAGAATCTCCCACGAATGCACGATCTTATAATCGTCAGTTATTGGTGGCAGAACCACGTGAGGATCAGGCCCTGCGCTGGTCGCCAGGTTATCTGAACGTGAGCCCCGAAATTGAGAACGAAGAATGAAACGGAGAGAGCTAGGCTGCAGGAAGTCAATCGCCAGAGCACAGATTACGTCTTGGTCTTCAACTAAACTTGTCCGGACTTTTCGAAGGCGTACAGCCAAAGCTACCAGACTACGTCTTAACTTCAAGTGCCCCGTGTCCGGATTAGGCGGAAGCGACACACGGACTCCATGCAGCGTTGCCCGGAACAATAGACTGAAGAAATGGAACCTCTCGCAATCACGTTTTTCGGCAGTAGCCTCATTCCTACAGCTACCGTGAATTGAACTGGGCAAAGGCCGTAATGATACTTGTGAATCGTCAGGATGTTTGGGTCCACGTCCCGACAGACTGTCGGGGACAGAACCCTGTGCCACCTTCCTGCGCAGGCAACATCGCAGGCATAAGATGCAATTAGAAGGGCCTACGTTCTTGCGGATTGAATAGATGCGAGCTGTCAGGAAGGCCGACTCATCGACTATGATTCGATGCCCAGAGTTCTGATCTTGCGCCAGAGGGTTGAACGATGCATGCCCAGTTCCACTGCTGTTCTACTCTTGTTCCCGTGGTTTCGCTCAAGAGCTTTCAGGATGCCCTCTTTCTCAGTTATTGCCGCCCGTTTGGGCGTCCCGTTGGAAGCGCTCAGGGCGATTACATGCTGAGGTAGGTGTTCAACGAGGATCTCATCACCGTGGCACATCACAAAAGCATGTTCTATGGCGTTTTCCAACTCACGGACATTTCCAGGAAAAGGACACTTCCTGAGTACCGCGATCGCTTCTAAGGAGACTCTCCGGATCTTCTTCCTGCTCTTTTTCTGAAATCGCTTCAAATAGTGGTTTACCAGCAGAGGGATATCTTCCGGTCTCTCCCTGAGCGGCGGTATCTTTATTTCCACTACGTTTAGGCGGTAGAACAGATCCTCACGGAACCGTCCTTCCGCGATCAACTCCTCCGGGTCGGCATTGGTGGCGGCAATGATGCGAGCGTTCGTATGCAGGATCTTGGCTGAGCCAAGCGGTCGGTACTCGCCGTTGTTAAGAACTCGCAGCAACTTCACCTGCAGGGCAACCGGCATCTCGCCGACCTCGTCAAGCAGCAAGGTTCCATCGTTGGCCAGACTAAACTGCCCCGGCTTGTCCCGCTTGGCGTCAGTGAAGGCGCCCTTGGTGTAGCCGAAGAGCTCTGACTCAAGCAGAGCCTCCGGCAATGCAGCGCAGTTCAGTTTGATGTGCGGTCCGTAGCGACGGGGACTGAGATTATGGATAACCTGGGCGAACAGTTCTTTGCCGGAACCACTGGGACCAAGAATCAGAACATTACACTCTGACTCGGCAATATCGGGCAGCATGGAGATCAGCTTCAACATGGCCGAACTAACACTCACAATCTCGCCGAGAGCCTGCTTCTGCTCCAGTTTGTTGCGCAGGTGTTCTACTTCAGAAACATCACGGAAGAACTCAACTGCTCCAACAGCAGTGCCGTTCTCATCCCTGAGAATGGTCGTGGTCACGCTGATTGGCACCTCGCGTCCATCGCGGGTTATGATAGTGACCCGAGCGTTCTCAACCGGGTCATGACGACGCAAAGTGTCCTTCAAAGCACACTGCTTGTGACAGAGTTCTGTTCGGAAGACTTCAAAGCAGTGTTTTCCAACGGCTTCCGACCCCCTGAAGCCGGTGATTTGCTCGGCGGCGCGGTTGAAGGAAGTGATTTCACACTTCTCGTCGACAGTGAATACGCCATCACTGATGCTGTTGAATATGAGTTCGCTCAACTTCTCACGCATAGCACAGGCTCCAGGACCATTCTCCAGAAGCAACATGCATACTGCTAATCAGAACGCAATATACTATCTCGGTCGAGCGCTTGTCACTCTAACCATCCTGCGTATGTAACTACCCATGCCGCAACGAGTTTAGAGACACATTTGGGCCTAAGTGTGCGCAATCTGCTCCCATGCTCGATCAGACAGCCCCAGTTCATGGGTAATCATGGCAGCTCTGCTGTTGAGGTGGATCTGATCTGATTCGTCCGGTCCGACCAGCACCACCGGACAGACGAAGGCGTGGGCAAACTCCTCGATCGGTTTGCCGGCGAACACGCAACCGGGGGAGATGTGGGCCAGTACCAGCACCTGGAACTCCCTAATCACCAGGCAGCGATGCAGCTCCGTCCATTCATTATCCTCGCAGAAGCGGAAACCAACATTGAGGTAATCTCCGGCTAGCTTGTCATAGTACAGGCGCAACTCGCGCTCACGCTCGATCGATATTTTCGCCCGTTCCTCAACCGAGAGGTTCCCGCCGGTGTCGTCTGAGGGATCATACGGATTCTCCAGAAAATGGAAGACGTTCAACTGCAGGTTGTTGTTCTGTGCGAACTTCAATGCACATTCAAATGCCCAGTCGCCCTGCCGGGAATAGTGGGCACAGAAGCCGACAGCGTACAAACCTTGCTTTGTCATATGTCTACCTCCTTGATTCTATACGTTCTCCGGCGCCGTAGTCCGCGTCACCTCATTCAAATAGTAATCGGAGTAAATGGCTCCGATTGGGTTGTTTACCAACGACTTGTCCTTCACAAAGAGGGTCGACACCGGTGCCCGGCTGGCCTGCGCAAAAAGACAGTCGATACCCATGCACAACCCGACTATTATATTGATGTCGGTATTCAGGCTATTGAGAATTTCTGCCTGGCCCTTGGGGTTGCATGCCACACAGGAACCGGAGGCTCCTGAGCCGTGCTCATCCTCCCCGGCGAGCGGGTCAGCGACTCGAATTCCCCCCACCTTGCAACATACCGGGAAGACATCAAAGAAACGCCGCAACAGTCCGGCAAGAACTCCGGCCGGTTCCATCAGGTCGATACAGTACGCTATGCCTATGCGATCATACTTCATGCCAAGGCAGAAGTAAACCAACTCCGCCACCCTGCATAGCTGCCGATCTTCCTCGCACGAGATATCCCTGGCGACCTCAAGCATGGTCTGATCCGCGTTGCTCAATTCGTCGAGTGAGCTCGCTGCCGTTGGGTAACAGGCTTCCCCACGAAGGCACACTCGATCGGTACAACTCAGACAATCGAACCGCACGAGCGTGTCACCCTGGGTTTCCCAGGGCCGTGACGTCACGCCAGGTTCCTGCACGCCATGGCGACCCGCGTCAATCGGAATCGGCAGGGGGGCGTCGTGTGAGTTATCAGATTGCTCGGGAAAGCCATAGCCGGGTTGCAGTGTGCCCTGGGCAGCCGCTTTCAGTACCTCAGAAGCCGAGCAGGCAACGTTGTCAATAACCGTCAGTCCGTAAGAGATCAGCATCTGTCGTGTTTCTCTGTCAATCCCGCCGGCAACCAAGGTGTCAACCTGATTCTCAAGAAGGAGCCGAATCAAACCTGTCCAGGCTCCGTTTTCGAGCGGAATCACACGATATTGCTCCAGCCTTCCGCGAGTGTGATTCACTAGCATCACGGAGTCAGCGATAGTGCAGCGCGGCGAGACTCGGTTTTTTAATAGTGGGATACCGTATTGCATGGTCGTCTCCTAAGTTCAGTTCATTCCTTCTACAACTCTCATGCCGAGCTGTCGCGAGCCTGCAACGTTAGCCTCCAAATCGCGGTTTCGACCAAGATCATCTTCGACAGCGCATTACTTCCGAGCCCCACCCCCCAACTATAGCAACGGCTTACACTTACTCACAAGCAAGAAGTTGCGTCGATCGGACGGCTGGGGATATGTTGACCGCCGTCTTGCCACCATGCCAAATATGTCGCGACACCTGTTGCGTTGCAGCGAAACGTTGCAACGCATGCGACAGTTAGCAACCGCCTATAGGTAGCTTCTCTCGGAACGTGATCGTCTCTCTCGACCGGAAGTGTGATGCCGGCAATACTCGGAATCCGTATGTCACATTGCCACTTCCGCACCATCAGACCTACTGAGCCGCGTCTCCAACGCGGACTGAATGCCCATGCGGCGATAAATTGGTATGGCATTTGCACTCCGTTCCGCACAGACGATGTAGACTCAAGGCCTATGATGCTATGAGCGAGAAAACGGAAATGGCTAATGCGACGCTCGCGGGTAGATCTCCGATACGATCCTATCCATACTATATCGAGAATCCGGAAACAGAGCACCGGGTAGAGAGATTTCTGGAGGCCTTTGCAGCCGTACTGAAATACACCGACTACAAACCCCTGCTTGATTCCTATTGTACGTCAAATGCGAAATGCAACCGATGTGCGGTCACATGTCCTGTCTTTCTTGCAACAGGAGACCCAAAAGACATTCCATGCTATCGTTCCAACCTGCTTCTCGACATCTACAAGAGGTACTTCACCATCGGCGGCTGGCTCAAGGCTAAGTTCGCAGGTGGCTTCGAGCTCACCGAAGCGGTCATAGATGAAATGCTCAGTCTCTTTTATCGATGTACCGCTTGTAGGCGGTGTACCATGGAATGCCCCATGGGCGTGGACCACGGACTTGTAACGCGCCTGGGGCGATATGTTCTGAGCCTGATCGGCATCGTACCAAAGGCACTTCAGGTAAGTGTCCGTGAACAGCTAGAGGGCGAGACGCGTAACACGTCAAAGGTTCCTAAAGTAGCCCTTCTGGATACCCTTAGTTTCCTGTCCGATGAACTTGACGATCTAATGGGGGTCAGCTTGGAGTTTCCCGTCGATCAGATGGATCGTGAGTATGTCTTCTTCTGCGCCGTCAGCGATTACCTGATGGAACCCGAGACCCTCATGGGTAATGCGGCCGTACTTTACGCCGCGGGCGACTGGGACAAGTGGACGATTGGAACCGGCAATTACGATGGTATCAATTATGGTTTGTTCTACAGCGATTGGCATCTGGAGAACATCATCAAACAGCTGCTGGCCGAAGTGGATCGCCTGCGCGGCAATACTATTCTTATCGGCGAATGCGGCCATGCTTCGCGCTCGGCACACGACTTTGTCCCGGTATTCGGCGGCAGCCACGGACATTCGGTGATAAACTTCATGGAGTACACTTTGGATTGCCTGGAGAAGGGCAAAATCACTCTGGACCCGAATATCATTACCGAACGAGTAACCTACCACGATCCCTGCAATATCGCGCGCTCCGGTTGGATCGTCGAGCAACCCCGGGCGATCCTGAAATCCTTCGTCAGGGATTTTGTCGAGATGGAGCCTCACGGTCATAACAACTATTGCTGCGGCGGTGGGGGTGGCCTGGTATCTGTGGATGAAATCCATGACTACCGCATGGAGATAGGCGGCAAAGTAAAGGCTGAACAACTTCGTCGGACCGGTGCGGATATCTGTATTGCACCGTGTGCCAACTGTAAGAAACAGCTCAAGGAACTGGTAGAACACTACGATCTGCCCTGCCAGGTCATGGGCCTGCACGACCTCATTCTTAAGGCGATCGTGATCGAAGGAGCCAAGATTCCTCAGGAACGAAAGGAAGAGGCGGCGTTGCTCGAGATGTGAGATTCCTCCCGGGGACCGTGGGGTGATTTCAAAACCGTGAGAGGTAAGACCCTTGGAACAATGGATCAGCTTTGCTAAAGGACCGCTCTTTGCGTTCGCATTCCTGGTGATGGTTCTGGGCCTCATTCGGCTTGTCATTATTCAGGTATACTCACTAATCCTCCAAAAAGGCCGGCGGCTGCGGAATGTGCCGTGGAAGAAGATTGCCCTGGAGGCCACGAGTTGGGCGGTTCCCGTCAGACACCTGATACCCGGCACGAGGTTCTTTTCGGTTACGTCGTATCTCTTCCATATTGGTGTACTTACGGTTCCGATTCTGCTCACTGACCATATCGCACTCTGGGAGAGCTTTCTCGGTGTTAATCTGCCGG
>Ga0209427_10007604_pt1 | contig 12266 bp, 9 predicted proteins | sample DeeMarSWOR136_30_FD_187465 | JGI IMG/M metagenome (GOLD analysis project Ga0209427, IMG submission 187465) | Marine sediment microbial communities from White Oak River estuary, North Carolina - WOR-1-36_30 (SPAdes) (version 2) | ecosystem: Environmental > Aquatic > Marine > Intertidal zone >... | reverse complement strand
TTTTAGGCGCGACACCCTGTCTAAAAAAGGGAACAATAATTCTTAAAGATGCCTCGATGGATTCAGACCAAACTGGCAAGATTCAGGCGTGCCAGAAGTCGATCAAGCTTGACAGGACGAATGTAGCAGAATAAAGTGTCTATAATTCATTTATGCTGCAATTGGTGATGATGCCTGTAATTCCATGTCTGAAAATCATATATGAAATTAATCGTATCACCAGACATGTTGGAGTAAACTTGAACGTGGTCAAATTGATAAATAAAGGAGCGGGATATAATGGACAGTTTCCCAAGACCAATAGAAGAAAGCCTTTATGAAAAGAAGGAAAAAGTGAACTCAATATGCCCTGAGTGCGGAAGACGAAATATAGCAGCCTATAGGGTTCTAACTGACGGTGGATGGTGGGATGTGGTCAAATGCCAGGATTGCCTCTACTCACTGAAGAGGGAGAGATGTGAAAATCAATACGCCCCATGTAAGCTACTCTGGAGCCTTATGTAAATAATATAAAAAAGGAATGTTAAAAGAGGTATTGTATGATAGCTATCGATGTGGGGGGAACATTTACAGATACGATAGGAGTTGATGAAAAGGGGAATATCACCGCCGTAAAAGTTCCGACTTATCTTAAAGCTATGGAAAACTCTGTAATCGAAGGCGCCAAAAGAGCAGACATTAAAGAGCATAATTTGCTTAACCATGCATCTACCTCTGGACTTAACGCCATCCTGACCAGGAATTATCCTAAAGTAGCTTTTCTGACCACTGAGGGGCATCGTGATATATTGGATTTTGCCCGCGCCTGGAAGCCCATGGAAGCGCTAACCGACGCGGACTGGAGAAGAGGCTGCGGAGATTCCGGCAGGCCATTTGTTGAACGGTACTTGCGTCGAGGCATAACGGAAAGAATAACCAGCCAGGGAGATGTGCTCATTCCTCTTGATGACCGGCAAGCTGCAAGGGAAATAGAAGTGTTGAAGAAGTGCAATGTTAAGGGAATAGCCATTTGTCTCCTCAACGCCTACGTGAATGGCGAACATGAGAGGAAATTGCGAAATCTGGTCAAAGAAATTATAGGGGATATCCCGATTTCCATATCCAGCGAAGTTAGCCCCTTGGGCAAAGAATACGCCCGAGCTTCGACGACAGTTATTGATGTGATAATGAAATTGGTTTATGGCGATTATGTCAACAGGCTTCATCGAGACCTAAACGAAGCAGGATTCGTTGGCCATTTGAACCTGGTCGATTCTGCTGCCATGCTCATTCCTTACGATTTCGCTATGGAAAAACCTTCTCGGATAATGTATTCAGGGCCAGCAGCGGGTACAGTATCCAGTGCTTATTTTGGCAATCTCATCGGAGAGACTAATATTATCTGTTGCGATATTGGAGGTACCAGTACGGACATCAGTCTTATTAGACAGGGAAAACCTGTTGTTAAAACGGAATACGAAATTGAACATGATGTGATAGTTAATACACTTGCCAATGAAATTTTCAGCATAGGTCAAGGTGGTGGCTCTATAGCCCGTGCCGGCCTGTATGGAGAGCTGTTAGTGGGACCGGAGGGCGCTGGTGCTGACCCCGGGCCGGCTTGCTATGGCAGCGGCGGGAAACAGCCCACGCTGACGGATGCCTTCTTACTTATGGGAATATTGGATGCCAATAAGTTCCTCGGCGGAGAAAAAATTCTGCACCCGGAGCTGGCTGAGAAAGCATTTACAGACCTTCCTTTAAATACGGACCTATCCACCAAGGTAAGGCAGACGTATGAATTAGGATTGATAAATATTGCCGAGGGGATAGCTGGCGTTACTATCGAGCGCGGAATTGACGCTAGAGATTATGTCTTGTTTGCTTACGGCTCTGCCGGACCGATGATGCTTCCCCAATTAATGGAGCGCCTTGAGATTAAAAGCATCATCGTGCCACCATATCCGGGCCATTTCTCCGCTCTCGGTCTGGCAAGCGGTGACCTTACCTACACTGATTACAGGAGTGCCTATATTATCCTGAAGCCCGATGCGAAGACCGCTAACAGGATAGACCAGGTCTATACGAGCATGGAGGAGGCAATCCTGGCTAAACTGCCTGAAGATGTGAAGAGAGAAGACGTGCACTTTATCAGGAGCTTTGATGGCTGGTATACCGGACAGACCTGGGAAACGCCCTTCATCCCTGTTCCGTCGGGGCATTTTACTAGCAAATCGATAGAGAAATTAATCGAAGCCTTTCACGAAGGTTATCTGGCAATGTGGGGTAATAAGTTTCCTCACTTGCCCGTGATGGCCTGTTCTTATCGAACCTCATGTATTTTGCCAATGACCAAGGCAAAATACAAGAAGCTTCAGAAGAGAAAAACGGGTAAACCGACAGGTATACCCAAGCATCTATCTTACGTGCCAGAAGTAGAGGCAGATGCTAAGGAGTATGAGAGGGGAGACCTTTACTTTGGTGATGTTATCACTGGCCCGGCCATTATCCGGGAGCCTATGGCAACGACAATAGTTTGCGCCGGCCAGGAGGCCAGTATCGGCAGGTATGGAGAAATACATATTGGAAGAAGGGCATAGCCATGGCGGAAAACCGGAAGTTGATAAAAGAGCTTAGCAACGAAGAATTTAAGCAAAAGTATCACTGCGATAGATTTACAGCCACCATGCTGAGTAGCGGGTACAAATATCTGGTTCAGCGTATGTGCCGGGGTCTTCAACATACTGCATTCTCAATTATTCTCCGGGACTGGTATGATGTTGCCGCAACTCTAGCCGGCTCACCTGAGATGGGGTGCCCTATGGTTGCGGTGAGTGATAGTGTAATGGCATTAATTGGCACAATACCTGAGGCGACCCGCAATACTGTTGAAGAATTTGGACCAGAGAATCTGGTGCCCGGTGACATAATAATATGCAATGACCCCCAACGAATAGGGACTCATGCTCAGGACTGTATTTTTATACGCCCGGTTTATTGGCAGGGGAAGATAGTGGCCTTTGTTAATATGAAAATTCACCTTATTGATATGGGTGGTACGGTGCCCGGGGGATTCAGTGGCACGAAGCGCAATAAATTTGAGGACGGTCTTTTGCTTCCACCAATGCTTCTTTACCATGAGGACAAACCGGTCAGGCACACCTGGCAGCTTTTCTTTGATAATACCAGATATGGCGAAATCCTCTTGACGGACATTAAAGCAGCCTATCAAAACATACTTATGGGGGAGAGGGAGGTATTAAAAACCATTGACAAGTACGGGTTGGATAGCTTTCATGGCGCCATGCGCTATATACTTGATGCTACCGAGGAGTCCATGCGGCTGGCATTATCGAGGATACCCGATGGCGATTATGAAGCAATACAGATGACTGATTGTGACGCCGTGGATGACCGGGAGGAGTACCCCATTTACTTTAAGATTAAGGTCAGAGGCGATAGGGCTGAGCTTGATTTCTCGGGGACACACCGGCAGGCGCGGACATCCATAAATGCCAGCTGTCTGGATACTAAATGTGCCGTGATGGTGGGCATGAAGTATTGTCTGGACCCCGAGTCTCCCATAACCTCGGCAGCTATGAGACCTTTTGATATCGTCCTGCCTGCTGGAACCATGCTCAGGGCGTTGCCTCCTGATGGCGCTATATGCATGTATTTTGAATCAACTGAAGGCGTTCTTACGGCAACGCTTCAAGCTCTGGCTTCAGCTCTAGGAGAAGATGCCATTGCCGGATGCTACGGTTCACTCAATATGCATACCAGCAATGGGGTTTTCCCTGACGGGAAACCCTGGGTTACTGTAGGGCAGGTCGGAGGGGAACATGGGCCTCTGGGAGCGACTAAAGTGGGAGATGGTGTCAACGGTTGTGCTTCTTACCTTGGCAACAGCTTCGATCCTTCTACAGAATCAATCGAACTCGATACCCCCGTTATTCTATTGAGAAAAGAGAATGTCATTGATACGGCAGGAGCGGGGAAGTATCGAGGTGGTCTTGCCAGAGTTACCGACTTCCTTTTGCCCACTGAGTGCGAGTCTTACTCAATGCCTCTGCACTACAAGATACCCACCGGTTTCGGGGTAAATGGCGGGAAAACGGGACAGACCGGTGGTGTATGGACATGGCTACCTCAGGATTATGACATCGCCAGAGAGAAAAAAATAATGCCGCTCAATCCGGAATCATATAAGAATAGCAAGGTAATGGCAGGGGTGGTTAATCCGGAGACTCACCTTCCGGATCGCGAGAACGGAGAGTATTATTACATCTTGCGGTCTTTAGATTACAAGAATAACTATAAGAACACTCCCGGTAGTATATGGCGATATTTGACAAACTCTGCCGGCGGCTGGGGTGATCCATTGGACAGGGATGTTGATGCCGTCAAACGGGATGTTCGTAACGAGTATGTCAGTATTGAGGGTGCCAAAAGAGACTACGGAGTGGTCATCAAGGGCGACCCGCATTGGGATCCTGAAAACCTCGAGGTTGATTTGGTAGCCACCAAGAAACTAAGGGAGGAACTCAGGAAGAACCCACCAACCAAGGTAGTTGATTACTTGGAAAGGCGGAAAGGCCCGGAAGGCTACCAAGGCTAGGACTTGCCGTGATTTATAACTAAGATGCAGCTATTATTAATCGGACGGCCTTTTGAATCTAGTAGGCCGTGCAGGTCTCGAACCTGCGACACCCTGATTAAAAGACAGGGGTTAATTTCCCCCCGATTTTGATAATTTCTGAATGTAAATCCTCGCTAAATACAACCCTCTTTTTGCCTAATCAGGTGCTTATTACATCCTAATATATTTATAAATTCAGATAATATTGTACCACTAGAATAGCATGTACGAGAAATTTCTTCAAGATAATACCAAATAGTACCGGTAATACAACGATATACTTTTTTATTACCGTTGTGCGTTGCTCTTTACACGTTTGTTGTATTAATTTTCGCTGAACCTAATATTGGTTCCATATTATATTTGACATCCCCATCACCCGAAATTCATGCGAGAGTTGTTAACCTTATAATTTCCTAACCCTTGTACAATAACCGGTAAAAGAATACTAGAACTGGATCATTAGAACATCAAATCCAAAGTTTAGGATAGGTCGAAATATATGTCAATATACTAACAATTTTTATAATAACTATCAATATATTGTCATATATCTCAATGCATGTTATACTAGACGTACTGTAAAAAGAAATACGATTATATAAACCAGGAGGGACTATATGGAGTTACATCCTGGACTCTATGCAATTGATGTTTCCGGGTTGGGCGGAATCTTAATTTTCTTGATTCGGGGTGAAAAAAATGCCCTTATCGATACGGGACCGAAGCGGCCTTTCCCGATGGCCATGGACCGATTTCCGAAAAGAGATGTTCCCCCGGTTCTTCAAGTTCTTCCTTCATACCTGGAAAATATCGGAATGACCTTGGCGGATATTAACATTATCCTTAACACCCATATTCATTTTGACCATACTGCAGGAAATGCGGCGATCAAAAATGCTTCAAAGGCAAAGCTATATGTGCATGCTGACGAGGCCAGGTACTTCGATAAACCTGTTCTTCTCTTTGAACATGAGATAATGCCGATTATTGAACTGGTTTTGGGTAAGGAGCACCTCGAAGAGGAGAAAAAGAATTACCTGGAAGAAGAAACCGGGCCGGGACCTGATGTAACGGTTGATGGTACGTTCCGAGACGGTGACGTAATCGAACTTGGGGCAGGCTATAACCTCAAGGTCGTCCATCTGCCTGGGCACACCGAAGGCTCTGTCGGTTTTTACTGGGAAGATGAGGGCATACTATTAGCCGGTGATGCGATGCAGGGTGTATGCGGTCATGGAGGCGGTCTCCCAATACTGGATGATCCAGCTGCGTTCGAGAGCTCCTTGGAACGCGTAAAAAACCTACCTATCAATACTTTAGTTCACTCCCATCCTTTCCGGGGCTTAACCACTGCACAAAAAGCGATTTTACGAGGAGCAGAGATAAACCAATACCTCGAAGAATGTTGCGAGTTCATGAAAATCCTGAAAAACGCAGCAAAAAGTGTCGCCCCTGATTTTTCGAAAAAACCATTCCTAGAACTATATGATGCGGTTATTGACAAGCTCCCACCTGGAGTAGGGTTTCGGAAATGGAACGAAATGCCTAGGCAGTTTTTCAGTCCCGCTACACTATTGAACTGCATTAAGCAGTTAGACAGTTAGAACCGCATGCCTTTAGGTCAATCCAAAGCCTTGACAGTTATAATAAAAATCGGATTAACTTACTTAATAATTCAATGAGGAGTAAATGATGGATCGGGTTAAGGATAAGGTTGCTATCGTTACTGGTTCAGCTTCAGGAATTGGGCGGGTAACGGCTCAGCTTCTCGCTCAAGAGGGAGCAAAGGTCGTGGTCACGACTGATAAAAATATTACGGGAGCAGAAGAGACAGTAGCCAATATTAGATCTGCCGGCGGAGAGGCCGTTTTCATACAGCAGGATATTACTAAAGAGTCTGATTGGAAAAAAGTAATCGACATAACGCTGAAAACCTACGGGAGACTTGATGTCCTCGTAAATAACGCCGGTATCATGATAGCCAAAGAAATCGAGAAAATGTCCCTCAAAGAGTGGCGTCGCGTCATGAAAATCAACCTGGATGGTGTCTTCCTGGGTACAAAGTACGGTATCGGTGCCATGAAAAAGAGCGGTGGTGGCTCGATTATCAATATGTCCTCAGCACTGGGACTGGTCGGTAATTTTGACCATACATCGGCCTATAGTGCCAGCAAAGGCGGCATCAGGCTTTTTACAAAAGCCGCAGCGGTCGAATGCTCAAAAAGCGGCCTGGACTATAATATCCGCGTTAACTCAGTCCATCCCGGCGTTATCGAAACGCCGATGGCAGCGCCCGTATTTGCTAACGAAGAATTCAGGAAAGAGATGGAAAGTTATCATCCGATCGGTCGTTTGGGAAACCCCATGGACGTTGCCTACGGCGTTCTCTACCTGGCATCGGACGAATCAAGTTTTATTACCGGTACGGAATTGGTTATCGACGGCGGATGTACGGCACACTAAAGCAGATTTCTTACCCAGTCAAACTAGTATAGGGTCTGTACGTACTAATTTCTAAGGTAGTCCTTCAGTCGGTGATTATCCTTGTCCCCGTGTCTTATACGATTTATAAACAGGAATGACCTGGGATTTTATTTTCCTTTCCTTGTTCTCCCGCCGGCAATTTCCCCGGGGTTGCTACTTTGGATATTTATCGTCTATAGCTGCCCATTTCGGCAGACCAAATATATCCGTCATTTCTTGGAACGTAAGATAGTAATCATCTGGTTCGATTTCTCCCTTTTTAAGGCTAGCAACGGTTTCCTGCATAGCCCTGGCCGCTCGAAACAGCATCGTACCAGCATATAGGACAATCGAGAAACCCATTCTAGCAAGTTCTTCTCTTGGCAAAATAGGAGTACGTCCCCCGGCTGCCATGTTCACTATAAGGGGCGCATCAAAACTACGCCCGATAATTTCCAGTTCTTCTACCGATTGTGGGGCTTCAACAAACAGACCATCAACACCAAGTTTGAGAAACTCCTCACCCCGCCTCAATGCATCATCCAGACCATGAATAGCGCGAGCGTCAGTACGGGCAATGATGAAGAGGTCGGGATCCTTCCGGGCCGCCAGAGCGGCCTCGAGTTTCTGCTTGGCCTGTTCAATACTCACCACACTTTTACCTGCCATATGCCCGCAGCGTTTCGGGTTCGTCTGGTCTTCAAAAACAATACCAGCCACTCCCATCTCTTCATATACCTCTACTGTGCGGGTAACGTTTTTAACATCACCGTACCCGTCATCCCCATCTACGAGCACTGGAAGACTAGATCCGCGCATGGTATCCCTGATACCTTCGGCAATCTCCCCGAAGCTGGCGATACCAACATCGGATAGTAGATATCTGCAACCAATCAGGCCGAATACGCCTATGGAGTAGGCTTTGAAACCGGCGCGCTCCACGAGTTGAGCTGAAAGAGCATCATGAACCGCCACCAGCGGCAAGGGTTTTTCTTCCTGCAGTAGTTGGCCAAATGTTATTCCTTTCATAGGACAATGTTCCTCTCTAACAATCAATACTGGTAAATCCAGGGTCGATTAATCCTGTCTTTCTTCTGAAAAGCAGCAATCTTGGACTCGTACCGGAGGGTTGCGTCTATAGGATCCAGCCCCTGGAGTAGCATTTCCCGATATATGTCATTCACTTTGAATGAATAGATTTGCTTTTCAGGACCAATTACCTTACATTTTTCGAGATCGACGGTGACCGACCCTTTACCGCCACTATTTTCTACCTGTTTGGCCAGTTCGTGCACCTGGTTATCCTGAAGAATTACTGGCAGGAGGCTGTTTTTAAAGCTGTTGTTATAGAATATCGCCGCAAAACTGGGTGCAATGACACAACGTATGCCAAAACCGGTCAACGCCCATACCGCTGCCTCACGGGAACTGCCGCAGCCGAAATTCGCGTCTGCCAGCAGAATGACAGCATTCCGGTACGGAGTCCTATTCAGGATAAAATCTGGATTCTCTTTCCGATTGCCGTCAATATAACGCCACTGCCCAAACAATCCATCGCCATACCCGGTTTTTTCAACTTTTGTCATCTCTTTCCCGGGGATAATAGCATCAGTATCTATGTTACGCCGCATTAATGGAGCGGCGACCCCTGTAATTCTTGTAAATTTTTCCACAATTCATGCTCCCATTTTTCGCGGGTCAGTAATATGGCCAGTGATAGCTGATGCAGCGACTGTCACGGGGCTTGCCAGATGTGAACGTACTCCCCTTCCCTGGCGGTCTTCAAAATTCCGATTAGTAGTTGACAGCACATGCTGTCCTGGACTGAATCCTTCACCCCCTGCACCACCACTCATACACATTGAGCAACCCGATTCACGCCACTCGAACCCGGCTTCGCGGAAAATCCTGTCGATGCCTTCTGATTCGGCTTTAAGCTTGGTCTGGTAAGAACCTGGTGAACAAACGGCGCGCATTCCTGGAACCACTTTGCGCCCTTTTAGAATTCGCGCCGCCTCCCGGAGGTCACTGAGCCTTGCATTGGTGCAAGAGCCGATGAATACGGCATCTATCTTGACTTTCTCCATAGGCGTTCCTGGTTCAAGCCCTATGTATGTAATTGCCCGTTCCATTGTCATGCGTGAATGAGAATCCGGGGCTTGAGCCGGGTCAGGTACCCGGCCATCTACGGCTACCGAATGCTCGGGGCTGGTCCCCCAGGTTACCTGTGGTCGAACATTGTTACAATCGATGTCCACTTCTTTATCAAAATACGCCCCCTGGTCTGATGGCAGAGTTCGCCAGTAAGCCACTGCTTTTTCCCACATCTCTCCCTTTGGGGCAAAGCGACGACCGTTAAGATACTCCAAGGTCATATCATCCGGTGCTACTATACCGGTACGAGCTGAAAATTCGACGGCCATGTTGCAAATCGTTAGCCGACCGTCAATCGGCAGGTTACGTATCACAGGGCCGGCAAATTCCGCAGCATGTTCGATACCTCCGGCTGCCCCAATATGTGCGATAAGGTAGAGAATTATATCCTTGGCGAAAACCTCTCTCCCCAGTTTCCCATTAAAGGTCACCCGCATATTTTTAGGTTTGGTTTGGATTATCGTCTGGGTAGCAAAAACATGTTCCACATCAGTCGAACCGATTCCAAACGCGAGGGCACCGACGCCGCCAACTGTGCAGGTATGACTATCACCACAAACGTAAGTGCAGCCGGGCAGAGCGATACCGAGTTCCGGAGAAATAACGTGCGAGATACCTTGGTCAGGGTCATCCAGATCAAACAGGCGAATACCGTGGCTGGTGGCGCGCTGGCGGAATTCCCGGATAAATCCGGTCCCTCCCGGAATTGGCGTTTCATCGCCGCGTCCGGGGTGAGTATCCAGCACATGGTCCATGACAGCGAAAGCTAGCTCTACATTGCGGATTTTCCTCCCTGCCTTATCGATACCGTTCAGAGAGGTGGCACCCGCCAGTTCATGCTGGAAATTACGGTCAACATGAATAAGGTATGTATTTTGACCCAGGTCCATGATGACATGGGAATCCCATATTTTATCAACTAAGGTTGCTGGCTTTTTCACGGTTGGTTTTTACCACGAATATTGTCTATTAGATTTGACACATGCTCACGTAGTTTCTTATTTATAGACCTCAGTTCCCTACGTTCCCTTTCATCCAGGCATGATACGGCTAATTGACTCATTTCTAACATCCCGTCCATGCTATTCTTAATAAGGTCCAAACCTTTAGTAGTTATGGTAACATTTTTCACTCTACGGTCACCTTCTACCGGCTGTCTCTCAACCCAGCCGTTTTCCTCAAGCATATCGACCGTTTTGGTGATGGTATATCTGGACCGATATACCCGTTTGCTTAATTCCGTCTGTATCATGCTACCTCCAGCGCTGATCAGGATTTGTAGCATGTGGAACCCGGTTCGATTCAAAGGTGAGTATTGGCTGAAATAAATATCAAGATAAGTATCAATAACGTTTGCTGTGGAAGAAAATGAAGTTACGATAGTCTGTGTATAAAGTGACCTGTGGTAATTCTTTTCTGCCACCAGAGATTCAATAGTCTGCTTCCAATGATCAATATCCTGAATCATAGCTTCAACTCCTGAAATACAAGAGAATGTTTTTCCGATAATTATACTGGTAAAAAATCTACATGTCAACTAATAGATTGTTATTTTAAAAAATGTTAGGATATTGACAAATTCTTATTTTTATTATAATATCTTTTCTAAGTAAATGAAGTGAGAGGTGGGCAATATGGCTGATCTATTGAATTGACCAGTTATCATGACGTTTTGTGCTCCATTCGATAAACTTGCATTTGGACTATATTAACCTAGACCAGTAATTAAAAGGAGGTAAAAATTATGAAAAATCTATTTATGGTCCTGCTTGTAGTCATGATAGTCGCGGGTGGCATTTTAAGCGGTTGTGCTGAACCAACCACACCATCGCCAGCTCCTTCTCCGGCGCCATCCCCTACAGAACCGTCCCCTAAGTATGGGGGTACCCTAAAAGCTCTCTGGGAACCAATCCCACCCTCCATTGGCTGGCCGCTTAACATGATTGCCAATCCCTCTGGATCGGCAGTAATGGGCATTCTGGAGACCCTCCTTCGTGCCGATAAAAACGGCGATGCATATGGGTGGTTAGCGGAGTCCTATGAAGTTGCCGATGATAAGATGTCCATTATGTTTAACCTGCGCAAGGGTATCAAGTTCCATGACGGGAGCGACTTTAATGCTGAGGTTGTGAAATGGAATCTGGATAATTGGATAAATGCCAAGGCGCAGCCTTTCTGGAAGTCGGTTGATATTATCGATGAATATACCGTACGGGTAAACCTGAACATGTGGCGAAATACCGTACCGTTGTCTTTCTGCGAAGGTATCGCACCGGTTTTCATGATATCTAAGCAAGCGTTTGACAAGAACGGCTTGCAATGGGTGCAGGTTAATCCAGTCGGAACCGGCCCCTTCATATTTGAGAGCTTCGTCCCCGATGTCAGCTTAAAAGCTGTGAAAAACCCCGATTACTGGGTAGAAGGCAAACCTTATCTCGATGGCATAGATACTGTCTTCAGCGCTGACCCCGTGACCTCAAAAATGCTTTTACAGGCTGGTGACGTGGATATGGGAGGCACATCTCTCAATGATATAGCCGAATACGAAGGACTGGGCTTTAATGTACACCTGACGACTGAAGCCATCTGGGTACTGGTACCTGATACCGCTAATCCTGATTCTCCCTGGGCAAATCAGAAAGTACGTGAAGCCGCAGAATATGCTATCGACAAAGAGACTATAGCTGAAAACCTGGGGTATGGTTATCTTAAAGCACCCTACCAGATCGCCCCCCGGAGCAGTACGGTTTACGATCCTAATTTTTCCATTGAAAGGAAATATGACCCTGATAAAGCCAAGCAGTTACTGGCAGAAGCCGGTTATCCCGATGGGTTTGAGACTACTATTATCATATTCCCCCCTTCTGGAGATGACTATATTCTAGCCGTACAGTCTTACCTTTCCCAGGTAGGAATCAAGGTGGACCTTGAACACACTGACTTCGGGAAATGGGGTACCTATATGGGGCCCGGTTCATGGCCGGAGAATGCCATGCTGTACAGCCCTATACCACGTTTCGATAGATCT
>Ga0209427_10007603_pt1 | contig 12267 bp, 11 predicted proteins | sample DeeMarSWOR136_30_FD_187465 | JGI IMG/M metagenome (GOLD analysis project Ga0209427, IMG submission 187465) | Marine sediment microbial communities from White Oak River estuary, North Carolina - WOR-1-36_30 (SPAdes) (version 2) | ecosystem: Environmental > Aquatic > Marine > Intertidal zone >... | reverse complement strand
TGATGATATTCGGAGACGATATCAGAATGCGAAAGAATTCTTTTGTTTTGATGCTGTAAATCAGATAATTGACAAAGGTCATGCAAGAATTCGAGATAAATGGAAATCTGAAGGAAGACAGATTCAAGTGAACAGAAATCCTTGAAACTGCTCTTTGCCAAAATACCTTTACATTTGGAAACATTCCTCCTTCATCTGTTAGTCCACTAGCACGAAAATTCAGATATCTATGCATCTCTATCTGGAATTGGAGGAGATTCATCATCAACTCCGGTGAAGTGGAGATTTTTTCTCAGCGCTTATCATGTTTCTCCTTATCGATCGTTAGCCTATAATTCTTTGAGTATATCCAAACATCTACCTCGCAATAGGTACTTAATCAATGAAATGGACAGAATCAGGGCTCCTCATGAATGGATTGATGTGGAGCTTCAACAATTCCCAAAGCTCCAAAAGTAGTCCTTGTTCATTCTAACATTCAATAGTGTAGAAGGATCATATAAAGTATAATGTACGTTTTTGATCCAGATCGAAACCTTTATATGGGGTTTGAATGAAGAGATGTTGGTGCTTTGCATGAGAGACAGAAAATTGGTGGCTGTGTGTATGTTGGCTCTGGTCATCGTTGCTGCCTTTGTGCAGGTTTTGCCAGAAGCTCCACAGCATGAAGATGTGTCCATCCACCCCTCGGAGATCATTCCTGCTTTCTCAGGGCCAGATTTCGATAATAACCCATGTGGAGGTGGAGGGGGAGATGATGGAGGGGGAAGTGCTCCTCGATAGTTTTGATGAATCATCTTCTTTTCTTTTTTCTTTTCATGAGTTGAAAACCTTTCTTCATATTCACATGATTTTTCTTCAAATCTGTACAAAATCTTTATAAAGGATTACTACAAAATTCAACAATAGAGAGGATGTATTGCTGGGGAGTGCCCCCTTCGACAGCGAGCTCTCATGCGAGTGCCAGAAGGGCCCTCCCCTCCTTTGACTCGGATGAGAATCATAAGAAAGGGGGTTAAATTGAAATCCTTAAGAAATGCATGAAATGCCTTGGGGAAACAAATAGTTATAAAGGAAATATTCAATAGGAAGTAGAGGGAAATGCATGATCACACCAGGAGACGATATCGAGGATTTCCTAAATAAGCAGGAGAATTTAGATGTTATAACCTATTTTTCGAGAGGAGATTCTTATGAAAAAATAGCAAAAAAAATCAAAGGAAATTCTGAATCTGTGACATCTGTGATTGAAAACCTAGAAAAATATGAACTCATGAGTCAATTCGGTAGATGGAATGTGGATGTTAATGCACTAGGAATGATAAAGACTTTCGAGTTCTGTAGTTACACTGAAGATGGCTGGAATAGATTATTCAAGAGAAATTTCTATCTCTCATATTTTTCGCAGGTAGAGGTAGGAAGAACAAAATATCTTGCAATGTACACATTTCCTGAGGAAGTGAAAGATAAAATAGGATGCGAAATCACCAGTTGGTACTATACATTTCCCCATTTTAGAGTTCCTCTCTTCATGAATGGTTTTAACAAAGAGGAGTTCTTCAGATCGTACGAAGAATCTTATGAAGAAGAAGATAACACAACCCCATTGCCTCCAAGAGGAGAGAGAATCGAGAATCCTGACCTCATTGATTTTTACATTTGTAGATATGTCCAATTTGAGAGGGGTGCTATCAACCTGAAAGAATATACTGAAAGAATGAAGAAAGAAATTGGTGATATCATTGACGTATCCGAGGATGACGTTAAAAAACATTTTGAAATACTGTGGGAGAAACACGTTATCTATCCGATAGTTCCACTTTTACTTTCAAAAATCTCCTATGTTCCGATCTATTGCATCACATCGCTAGAGGTGGTATTCAGGTTAATGAAAACATTGAATAAATTTAATGTTATTACAGCTATTTCTTTCATAATGGGAAACAAATACAAATATTTTCTCTATTTTCAATGTCCTCATAAGTTAAGAAGTCCTATTATGACCATATTTGACCAATTGGACAAGGAAAACGAGATATATTTCTTCACGAAAACTTACGAAAACCGGGGTTTTCCTTACAAATATTACCTTGAAAAGTACAGAAAGTCACAGGAAGATAAAGGTGGATGGTGATAATATGTCAAGCACAGAGACTCGTGGAAGCTTTCTTGAGAAACATCCAGAGAGTATTTATCTTATTACTGGGGCCGTGGCAATAACCTTAAGTTTTGTCTTCTATTCTCGTGCTCCGTCTCCCATCAATGAGAACAGCGCCCGCAATATGATCAGTACTCTCGTAGAGAGCGAAGCAGCAATCATAGCAGTTGTTATAACCCTGAGCTTGGTGGCGGTGCAACTTACAGCTTCCTCCTATTCGCCAAAAGTAACAGAAATCATCATCAGGAAGAAATTTCATCTCTGGCTGTTGATGTTCTTATATATTTCTGCAATCTGCATTTGCGTGGTCGCTCTAAAGTGGATAGATGGAAGCCCAGAACCTGCGTTCACTTCTGACACGGAGAAACAGATCACTGTTTTGAAAATGGTAGATGGAAGCCCAGAACCTGCGTTCACTTCTGACACGGAGAAACAGATCGCTGTTTTAACAATAGTAGAGGAAACCTCCAGAGCAAGCTTTGAAGGATTCATCCGCTTCTCTTACATTTTCGCAGTTTTATGCTTTACAGCTCTCATTCCCTACACCTATAATATGTTCATCATGCTCAAACCGACCAAGATCATCGAAGAACTATCTCACGGAATCATCAAAAATAAGATACTTAATAAAGAAGATCCTATTCAGCCTATTATAGACATCGTGCGAAAATCTATAACGAAGTATGACTACGAAACAGCACGAGATGGTTTAGTAACAATTAAAGATAAAATATCTGATATTTTTGAAAAAGAAGATCAAAATGAAGAAAAAGAAGAAATTTCGAAAGAAATATTCGGTCATCTCTCTAGAGTCGGCAGATTTGCTGTTGGTAGGGGAGACGAAGGTTCCACTATCGAAGTAATTAAAAATATCGACATACTGAGTAAAAAAATAATAGAAAAAGAGCTTAAGATGGCTGCATATTGGGCGACTGTGTCTCTTGGAAAAGTTGGAGAGGCTGCAGCAGAGAAACAATTTGAAATAGCTGCTGACAAGGCAAGTGGGTCCCTTGAGAATATTGGGAAGACTGCAGCAGAGAAAGAGCTAAAAATGGCTGCACATTGGGCGGTAGAGTCTCTTAGAGAGATTGGGAAAACTGCAGCAAAGAAAAAACTTGGATTGACAGCGCAAAAAGCGGTAGAGTCTCTTAGAGAGATTGGGAAAACTGCAGCAAAGAAAAGACTTGAAATGGCTGCATATTGGACGATAGAGTCTCTTAGAGAGATTGGAGAGGCTGCAGCAGAGAGAGAACTAAGAATGGCTGCATATTGGACGATAGAGTCTCTTAGAGAGATTGGAGAGGCTGCAGCAAAGGAAAAACTTGAAATGGCTGCACACAAGACAACAGAGTCTCTTAGAGAGATTGGAAAAGCTGCAATTAAAAAAGGATCTAAACTGATAGCAGAGTGGGTGGCTGAGTCTCTTGGAAAGGTTGGATATGCGATTGCAAAGGAAAAACTTGAAAAAGCTGCACATAAAGGAGTAGAGTCTCTTGCGGAGATTGGAGAGGCTGCAGCAGAAAGAAAGCTTGAGAACGCCACAAAAAAAACAGTAGAATACCTCGAAAAGATTGCTGAGTTAGAAAGACTTGAAGAAGTAGCATCAGTTGCACAGCGTTCTGTCAGAGAAATCAGAAAAATCTTAAATAAAACTAAAGACGGAACAAGAGTAATTAACCTTATCTCAATTCCTCGAGGCCCTGTGGCTTGAGTATTATCTCTCTCTGATGTGATAACTACTTCGTATCTCCTTGAGAGAGATATGAATTCATGCATGAGAAATTTCTTTAATTGGATAGCCTCTGTAACAGTCTAAAGCTCTGGAAAGCTGCTATCAAGCATAGAAGAACTTTGACGATAACTTGTATGGTAGTGGAAAGAGAGATGATAGAGGGAGAAGTTCTCCCCAACAATTTTGATGTTAACCTCCATCTTCTTGAAGAGTTGAAAATCTGTACAAAACCTTTATAAAGGATGGCTACAAAGTTAATAGAGGATGTACTACTGGGGAGTGCCCCCTTCCAACTCGAACTCTCATGCGAGCACCATAAGGGCCCTCCCCTCCTTTGACTAGAGTCAAAAAGTCTTTTTCATAGAAAAGGTGTGCCTAACTTATTAACTGGAATTATCTATTAAAAAAGAGCAGAAATAACAAGTAATATTTTTTACTGGTTGGAATGGCAAGAGTTCTATTTCCAATGCATGAAATTTCCTTATCTCACTCCTTGACCTCGCAGATTACTCTTTACCCTGACGTATCCTTCGAATCTCATCACAAAGCAATTTCAGCGTTTTAGTCTTAGGATATTTCTTTTCCACCAGAATTCTCCCCGGAGTTCTCGTTTCCTGACCTTGATCCTTAGGGTATTCTGTCTCTTCTGATTCTGGATTTAAATTCAAGTGCTCTGCTGCTTTCTCCATCTCTGAAAGAGTGGGTTCCTTTACTGCCAGTCCCTTGGCAATCTTTCTCCCATTCATTCGAGTTCTGGATGAATCAATATTTGATAACCAGATGACCATCTGTTTCATGGTCTCTCTTATGATGAGAATTTATAAGGGTTGGTATCATGAAGCTGTAAAATTGTCGGATGATTGTCTCATTTGTTACACGTGTAACAAAGTTGTTTTTTTGATTGTTTTCTAGAATTTTTTGGTATTTAATGAGATTTAAGATTTCCTAAATTGATAATAAAGCTTGAATCCAAATACAGAATTTCAGGAAGTTCTGATTCAAACTCAAATATCTTTGCCCCCATATTCGAGACCTCTTTCTTGAAGAATGTCTTCAACATTGATATTCTTTTTCGTTTTAATGATCCCAATAAGATCTTCTAGGGGATCAAAGTCTCCTGGTTTTACTTCTCCATATATTACGAGCCTCGATTTTTTTCCGAGATCTGTGATTCGAATCATGTAATCCTTCTTCTATTATGCCAATTCCTTATATACCTTGTTTTCAGAAGGTTGAGAGGTGGCCCAGGTTACAACATCTCCCGCAGCCTTCTCAGAAAGAATTACCTCGGTTATAATGGCCTTTCACAGAGGGCTTGTCAGAGTTATAACAACATTTTGAGGAAGACAAAGCCTTCTACATTCTTACACCGAATGCGATGACACGTCACGATTAAGTAAGATTTAAATATGCTGCTATCTATCCCAAGATGCGATTGAGGGGTTTCGAAGATTACCTTCACATCTTTCGCCTCGAGCCCCTCACTCGCTTTTCATTTTTTTGACAGTTCATATTTAAAGGTATTTGTGAAAGTTGGACACGAAATGTGACAGATTAACACAAAGTGTGAACAATCCAGTACTATGGATGAAAACAAATGCGTTTTCTTTGCAAGAAAGGAAAAGACATTAGATGCACTTAATGCATACCAAGAGATAGAGAAGTTCCCAACAGATTACTTGGCAGCCTCTGCAGCATGATTGTGAAAATCTCTTAATCCCCTCATTTTCAAGATATGAAATGTGGTGAGTTGTTACACATGTAACAAATGTGAGATGAATTCCACCTTCGACACAATTTTGTCATGCATAACTTCACAGGTACCCTCTAACCCCTTGAGAGGGTAAATTCACAAAAAAAGAAATGGGGTCGTAAGAAGAGTTTCCTCACCTTTCGGCACGACCCCAGACGGATGAGAGACTAAGGTCTGTCTTGGGCATTTATTATAGGAAGTTCTCCTTTATATATCTTTCGCCTGAGAAAGCTTGAGAAGGCTGCCAAATGCTCCAAATGATGACGTGGGCTGTGTCAACTCGGATGCTTGCACATGTCTCACCCTCCTTTTAACCTCACTTCATCACTTTACATTACATGCAGTAAGACCGCTTCTGTTACACGTGTAACAAACGGGACGACCACCAGCAATTCGAAAAACCAGTGGACATCATGGCACGAGGTTGCCAAGTATTCGGTGGATGAAATCTCCTTGAATTTATGATTTTTCCCTTTATAATTAAATTGTCGTTGGAATGATAATTTAACTGAAATGTTACACGTGTAACACATTAACCTCTAAAGACTTGACAACCACCATGGCACCAAACCTTTATAAGTGGTTCCTATTCCTTTGAACTTAATGATTTTAATCGTGGCAGAAAAACCCAAGGTTGCGTTAAAGATTGCCACCTCTTTAGGAAAACCAGAAAAGAAGAAGCGATACGATGCCCCTTACTACGTGGTGGGAGATGTGGTGGTGGCTCCTGCAGTGGGTCATTTATACAAATTGAAGAATGCCATCCCTTTTTCAGATTATCCCTTATTTAAAGTTAAATGGGTGCCCATTGATGTAGCATATGCGAAAGGCTACATAAAAAATCTGGAGCACCTGGCAAAAAAGGCAGATTTGTTCGTCAATGCGTGTGACTACGATGTGGAGGGGTCTGTCATCGGGTACAATGCGCTGCGGTTCGCCTGCCAAGCTGATACGTCTCAATCCAAGAGAATGCGGTATTCCACCTTGACTGCACCAGAGTTAAAAAGTGCTTTTGAGCATTTGGAAGATCCTGGTTATTCCATGATTGAGGCAGGGTTGGCCAGGCATGAGCTGGACTGGATCTGGGGAATGAATACATCTAAAGCGCTATCCACCTCGTTGAAGACTGCAGTGGGACAGTTCAAGCTGTTATCAGCAGGGAGGGTGCAGACGCCCACGTTAGTCTTTTTAGAGAAGAGGGAAAAAGAAATTGAAGAGTTTGAACCAGAACCCTACTGGGAAGTTATCATTGAATTTGAAAAAGATGGCATCACAGTCCAGGCAAAGTACCCTGAACGATTGAAAACTGAAGAAGAAGCTAAAAAGATTTATGAAGCATGTGTGAACGGGAAAGGGATTGTCACAAAAGTTGATAAGAAAAAAAGGAAGAGAGCACCACCAATACCCATGGATTTAGGGCTGTTACAGGGAGAGTGCTGGAAGAATTTTAAATTATCACCACAGAATACCCAGAAGTTAGCTCAAGGACTGTACGAGATGGGGGTGATTTCCTATCCCCGGACTGCTTCCCAGAAGCTTCCGCCCAGACTGAACTTTAAGAGGATTGTAGAGGGCCTTCAGCACATTCCTGAGTATACAGCATTGGCCCAGGAAATTATGCAGACCAAATTGGTATCTACTCAGGGGAAAAAAGATGATCCTGCTCACCCTGCGATACACCCCACAGGGGAACAGCCAAAGAAATTGACCGCACCCTTACAGAAGGTGTATGATTTAATTGTGAGACGGTTCTTTGCAGGGTTTGCCCCCGTGAGTGTGTATTTATCGACGAAAGTGGAAATTTCTGTTGGAGAATACCCGTTTTACGCGCAGGGCAATGTGACAGTAGATGAAGGGTGGCTGAGATACTACAGGAAATACGCTAAAATTGCTGAAGAACCATTACCAGACCTGGAGAAAGGTGAAGAAGTACTGGTTACCCCCGAAATTCTGAGTAAGATGACCAAGCCTCCTCCCCGGTATAATCCTGCTTCTGCTGTCAAGATGATGGAAAAGTTAGGCATAGGGACAAAAGCCACCCGGGCTCAGATTGTGGACATTTTGTATGAGCGAGGGTATGTGGAAGGAAAACAAATAGAGGTCACTGCCTTAGGAAGGAAGACGGTGGAAGCATTGAAGACGAACTGTCCACAGATTGCATCGGTGAAACTAACCAGACACTTCGAAAAAGAGATGGATGACATCTATGCTGGCGAAAAGAAAAGAGAAAACGTCATTGAGGAGGCCAAAAAAGACTTAACAGGAATTTTTGTAAAATTCAAGGAAAAAGAAGCAGAAATTGGAAAGATCATCTATGAGGGATTAAAAGAAACGAGGGACAAAGAGAATGTGGTAGGAAAGTGTCCGAAGTGTGGTTCTTCCTTGAGGATTATCCGTTCTAAAAAGACGAAGAAACGGTTTGTAGGCTGTTCTGGATATCCGGAGTGTAATAGAGCGTATCCTCTTCCGCAGAAAGGGAAGATAACACCCACAGGAGAGGTATGTGAGTGTGGGGCACCTGTGGTGAAGATCAGCGGAAGGAAATCCTGTTTGAACCCAGAATGTAAGACACATGCTGCTCAGGAGGTAATTGTGGGTGTATGTCCAGAATGCGGCAAAAACCTCAAATTGATCTACTCCAGAAAGACAGGAAAACGATTTGTGGGTTGTTCTGGATATCCACAATGTAGAAGGTCATATCCTTTACCACAGAGGGGGAAAATAACGTTTACAGAAGAAAAATGTGAGTGCGGTGCCCCCTTGATTGTTATGGGAAAAAAGAAAGAGAAACAGTGCATCGATCCCAAACATGCAGCGTAGCGGTTGTAGGTTGAAATGGAGAGAGATTATTGTTAAATTGAAAAGGTATTTTGGATCGAACCTGAACTCAAAAAAGGGAAAATTAAGCAGGTAAAAAAATTCACGAGGTTTACACGTGAGATAATACACTTCCTATTCATAGTGGACAGCCTTTATGAATTATCGATGAACCCTGAAGGAAAAGTTTAAGAAGGTGGTTACATAAGAAAGAAATGTAATGTGAAGAGACATGGGTAACAAAAGTGTGAAGAGACATGGGTAACACTTTGGCAGTAGGTGATCTCATTGGATGTGGTAACATTCCGTTGGAACTTGATCCAGCTGCCAGAGCAGGAGAGAATCACTGTAACCGAGGCATGTCGCCGCTGTGGTGTCTCTCGTAAGACCTATTACAAATGGAAAAATCGATTTCAACAGAAAGGAATTGATGGACTGAAAGACAGATCTCGTAGACCGAAGAATTCACCCAAGAGAACTGATGCTTCTACAGAATCTGAAATTGTCAGAATCAAGACACAGTGTCCACGGTGGGGAGCTTACAGGATCAGAAATCAATTACTCCGCCAGGGAGTGACTATCTCACCAAAGACTGTCAACACAGTACTCAAAAGACATGGAATTCCCACCTTATGGCAGAAAAGGAAAAAGAAATACAAACGATTTGAGAGGAAACACTCCAATTCCTTGTGGCAGATGGATATTATGGGTGAAATTGTAATTGATGGTGTAAAAGTCTATCCCATATCCATCCTTGATGACTGTTCTCGGAAGATCTTAGCCTGTCACCTCTATACACGAGAAAGAGCCAAAGAAGTAGTAAAAACACTTAAAATAGCTATTGAGCAGTATGGACCACCAAAACAGATATACACAGATAATGGAGGGCAGTTTCTCTCCAAAAAGTCTGCTAAAGCTTGTTTGAAAGCTGGTATCAAGCACATTAAAACTTCTGTTGGTCATCCACAAGGCATTGGCAAGATTGAACGCTGGCATCGGAATGTGCAGGAAGAATTCTTTGATCTTTATACCTTCAATATCGTAAGAGAAGCTCAACCAGCACTAGACGTGTATCTGAACTACTACAACCATGAACGGCCGCACATGGGCATCAGTGGGTGTACGCCTCATGCACGATACCTGGAGCGACTATCATGATTTATAAGGAAGTGTTACCTATGTGTGGTGTCAAAAGTGTTACCTATGTGTGGTAATATTACAGTTACATAAGAAAGAAAGAGGCTATGCTATGAAAAAGAAAGGAATATTTCTGCTCGCAATGTTGGTGGTTGCAGTCTTCCCAGCGGCTGTACAAGCTGTCTGTCTTCCTCCTCCATCGCCCACTCCATCCCAACCCGGAAACCCCAGCAACATGATGGGTCCAGCTGCCAACAATGCAGTGGGAAATGCTCTTCAATTGAAGGAGAAGGCTCATTCTCTCCTTGATCAGGCAATGGAACAGGGGCTGGATGTTGAAGAGATTGAAGAGGCAATTGAAAAAGCTGATGCGCTCTTGGAAAAGGCTCAGAAAATTTTGAGAGCGAACCCCATACCAGCAGGCAACATGGCACGGGAAGCTGCACAAATCTATGAAGATGCCATATCTGATTTAGAGGCACTATTAGGTTAAAATCTTTTTCTCTTTTTCTTTTTAAACTATTTTCTAAAAATAATCTCAATTAATGCTCATAAACATCAACAGGGCGATCGGGTGTGGAAACTCTTACTTTGAGATCACATCTCACAAGAGAAAAGACAGCACTTCCCCACTTCTTACTCTTAAGGATTCTGAACCTGTTTTTGAGGTAAAATGCGGTAGGCCCAGAACAGTTGTTTGGAGAGTCATCCCTCGCGTATGTTTCTACTGCGCAATATCCTCTTTCTCGTATATCTGTGACTACCGCCAGAAGAAGGGTTGTTCCTAAATTCTTATTTCTGTATCCTTTCAAGACGTACAAACACGATATGAGAACAGCATCTGGACTCACAGGACATATATCGGTGTATGCACCCACATTTTCCAAGAGGTGGGGAGGGCCATACTGACAGTATGCTTTCGGGCTGCCATCCACGTACAGTAATTTACCACAGTCACCAAAGGCACGTGTTTTTTCGAACCACTTCTTCTTGATGGTGAAAGCTTCATTTTCTGTTACACGTTCGCATTTTTCAGGTGCTTCCCAGTACACACATGTATTACAGGGAGAAAAAAGATCTTTGATGTTGTCATTGATGTTCTGTATATCTATCATCGGTTCCTCCATTTTTGTTTAATTTCTCTTATTCTCATTATTAACTACTTTTTCTGGAACACACCTTCATATTCATTAAAGACCAATGATTTGTTAACTGAAGCATAGATTTCAGAGAGATTGCTCTCTTTTAAAAATTGATTGAAATCATCGAGGGTCGTTATACCGTAGCTGTGTTTAAATGACTTTCCAATGTGAGCCAGAAGTCCAGGATACATGATATCCATGTAGATGAAATAACCATTAAAGTTCAAAACTCGTGTAATTTCTCTTAAGGCATCCAACCAGTTGGCTATATGGTGCATCACCCCGAAAGATAGTGTTATGTCAAAGGTTTCATCTTCGAAAGGCAAGTGAGTTGCGTCTGCCTTTATGAACCAGATATCTAGATCACCAGCACCAGATTGTGCCAGCTTGATTTGCTCTGGATCTACATCAACGCCAGTGACTGTGAAATGGTATGTTTGTGCACAATATAGAGAAACTGCACCAGCACCGCATCCCACTTCAAGAAATTTCTGGTTCTCCTTTAGTTCTACAAAGTTCATCAGGTTCCGCACACGATCTACTGTCCGCCTTTTGTGCTGCTCAGCATTGATGAACAGTTTTTCAAGGGTTCCCATTTTCATGGTGTCACCACTTATTTATATGAAGTTATCTATTAAAACCTTTTCCATAGTGGTTTTCAAGAATGATCTTTGGCCAGGATCGCTCATTGTTAATGTCAGGAACTTGTTGACGTGAGTAATCTTGATAGTGACATTTTTCACAAATACAGTGACAATTCTTCAGCATTCTTTTCATGCAGAATACCATATAGAAGAACCTAACTGTGGTGATCCTCCATTCGGAACTTCCAGTTATTCATCCTACACAGTAGAGATAAGAATTGAAAAATCCTCCAGAGGACCAGAATCGAGATTCTTCTTGAAGTCTGCAAAGATTTCATGGTCCATACTCTTTAACAAGAGGTCTATGTCAGGTTTTTCACGGGTTATCTCTTTCATGAACTGTACCGTATCTCCGAAGAGAGGTTCCCGGAAATCTTTATCCACTGTAGCATGGCATACGACCTGCGCTGTGTTGGTGTCCGGTTCTTCCAGCACGATCTTCACCTCTATACAAGAACGACCTAGATATTTAAATACTTTTCCGTGAGTCATACCGATAATATAAAATAAGATCAATTCTACTACAACGTATTGTCGGTTTACTTTTTGGAGGATTCTTCTCGTTTTTGAGAGAAATTCTTCATTGATGGGATATTGTTCAGGGCTTCGAGATTGTCACATCTTCACATTTATCAAATCTTGGGAAAAAATTCAAAAAGGGGAAAAAATGTTACACGTGTAACAAAATGAGAAATACCAAAGGATAACCTTTCCGACGCAAACACTTAAAAAGCTGGTGAGTAAGGTCTGGAAACTCTCAAGACGAAAGGAATTGTAAACATTCTCATAAATGACAAGAAGGAGGAACCATGAAAGAGAAAAACTTCTGGTTATACACAACAGGAATGCTTATTTCATTTGTGGGGAGTGGTATCCAGGGAATT
>Ga0209427_10007602_pt1 | contig 12268 bp, 5 predicted proteins | sample DeeMarSWOR136_30_FD_187465 | JGI IMG/M metagenome (GOLD analysis project Ga0209427, IMG submission 187465) | Marine sediment microbial communities from White Oak River estuary, North Carolina - WOR-1-36_30 (SPAdes) (version 2) | ecosystem: Environmental > Aquatic > Marine > Intertidal zone >... | reverse complement strand
GAATTCAGGCTCGATGGTTCGTTATATGCTTACCGGGAGGGCACAGCCACCGGCGGATATAGCTACACCACCTATGTTAACAGCACCTGGACTGCTACGGCTGGAACCCACACGCTTGAATGGATTTTAGACATCAATTACAATATCTCAGAGACTAATGAGGGCAATAACACCGCCTCCAAAGGATGGACTACGTCAGGATTTGACCTGGTGGCTGAACAGGTTTATCTGAAGGACAACAATGGGAATGAGTTGGATACCCCTACGCTAGGTCAGGATATTTATTTTTATGTTGACTGGCGCTGCGATGGTACGGGCTCCACTCCCACTTTCCGATCTGAATTCCGGCTCGATGGTGGCTTGTATTCTTATCGGGAGGGCACAGCCACTGGGGGATATAGCTACACCAGCTCTTCCGGTCCCTGGACTGCCACGGCTGGAACACATACGCTGGAACGAATCTTAGACGTCTATGACGCTGTTAACGAGACTGATGAGGGCAACAATACCGCCTCTAAACACTGGACTACGTCAGGATTTGACCTGGTGGCTGAACGTGTCTATCTGAAGGATACCAATGGGAATGAGGTGAATACCCCCACAGTAGGTCAGGATGTTTATTTTTATGCTGACTGGCGCTGCGATGGTTCGGGCTCCACTCCCACTTTCCGATCTGAATTCCGGCTCGATGGCTCCATGTATGCCTACCGGGAAGGTACTGCTGAAGGAGGATATAGTTACGTCACTAATGCTAATAGTCCCTGGGATGCTACCTCTGGGACCCATATGCTCGAATGGATTTTAGATATTAATAATACTGTTTCCGAGACTGATGAGAGCAATAACACCGACACCAAAACATGGACTACTTCTGACTTATTTGACCTGGTGGCTGAACGGATTTATCTGAAGGACAACAATGGGAATGAGGTGGATACCCCCACAGTAGGTCAAGATGTTTATTTTTATGCTAATTGGCGCTGCGATGGCTCAGGCTCTACTCCCACTTTCCGATCTGAATTCCGGCTCGATGGGTCCTTGTATGCCTACCGAGAAGGTACTGCTGAAGGGGGACACAGCTACACCATTTTTATTAACAGCCCCTGGAGTGCAACGTCAGGAGCTCATGAGCTTAAGTGGATTTTAGATGTCAATTACAATGTCACAGAGACAAATGAAAATAATAATAGTATCGCAAAACAGTTTGACGTCGGCGGAAAACCTGATTTAATAGTAGACTCATACTGGAGATCAGCCAGTGAAATAATAGAAGGAACTAGCTTTTGGGTCAAAGTCAGAATTAAGAATGATGGAAATGCAGATGCAGGCTCCAGCCATGCCAGAACATTTCTATCCTTAGATCAGAAATTGGATTTGAATGTTGATCATGAATTGGAAAGAAAACCAGTTTCTACACTTTCCCCTGGATCATACGAGGATGTTAGATGGGATATTTCTTCGTTTCCCAATTTATCTTCAGGGGATTATAATGTGTGGATCATCTTTGATTTGGACTGTGACGAGGAGGTTGATGAATCAATTGAGAACAATAATATTTACATAACTTCCAATTCAATTCTTGTCCATGATGGTGGTGACCCTGATATTGATGTTAGACCAACATCATTAACAATTAATCAAACATCGATGAGCAGCGGGAATAATCAATTTAATCAGAATGTCTATCAGGAATTATCTTCTATTCCACCAATCGATAGTAAATATATTATTCGTACATTTATTGGTAAAGATGGCAATGAAATAATGGAAGTTATTGTCCCCGGAAAACCCCCAGAAAACTATAGGGCTCCTGCAGCAAAATTTTCGGCAAGCGCCATTACGCTGCCCAATATGCCGGCTTATGATTGGTCTTTCGGATGTTCTGCTACATCGGCTGCGATGATGGCGGGTCATTACGATAATATGGGCTATCCAGATATGTATACAGGACCCACCAATAGTGGGATTATGCCGATGGATAATAGTGTCTGGGGAGATGTAATAATAAACGGTGAGACCAGGCATCAATGTCCATTGAGCGCAACCAGAAAGGATATTGACGGGCGTACCATCCGGGGGCATGTAGATGATTATTGGATTAAATATGATAACTCGGGTCCAGATCCTTACATAACAAATGGTTGGACAGAACATATTCTTGGTGAATGTACGGCTGATTTCATGGGGACCAATCAATCATATTGGAGTAATAATGATGGTTCCACCACCTTTTTCTTTTACACTAATGGATCACCGCTGCATGATTACACTGATTGTGAATACAAAGATCCGCCTAAAAAAGATGGTTGTCATGGCATGCGAGTATTTTTCGAATCCAGAGGATATACAGTCATTGATAATTACACACAGCTTATTTATGGCTATGGAGGAAATACAAAAGGATTTACCTATAGTCAATTTAAACAGGAAATTGATGCAGGAAGACCTGTGATGATTCAGGTTGAAGGGCATTCCATGGTCGGGTATGGATATGATGACAATAGCAATACCATTTATATTCATGACACCTGGGATTACCAGGATCACACGATGACCTGGGGCGGCAATTATTCGGGAATGAAACACTATGCGGTAACTGTCGTCGAATTAGAACCAGCAATGGGCATGGATAATTATTTTACCATTTATAATGTTGGTAAAGGAACCCTGACCGTTAATTCCATTGCCGATGACAGAAATTGGTTAAGCACCGCTAGTTATCCATCTGTGCCATTCAACATTCAACCGAGCGATAGTCAGCGGGTTACTGTTCAGGTCGATTGGAATCTGCTCAGCACAACCGACCAGGGAACCGTATCTATTGGTTCAAATGATCCGGATGAGTCAACTGTTTATGTGAGCGTAACCGCGAATCCTGGTGGTGGCAACCCCGAGCTTTCAGTTAATCCTGACAGTTATCACGCGCCAGCTTCGGGTGGCAGCGAGATTATTACCGTCACAAATTCGGGCTCTGGCGGTACTTTCACCTGGACTGCTTCCGCTGACTGGGACTGGATCAGTGTTTCTCCAACAAGTGGTATTCCAGATGAAACCTTTACAATTACTGTTCAACCAAATTCGGGTGCCACAAGAAGTGGTACTGTTACCGTTTCGGCACCTGGAGTGAGCGGCTCGCCTAAATATATACAGGTCACACAAGACGGAAGCGGGGGACAACATTTCACACCGGTCTGGACGGGTAATCCATATCAGCCCATGACGATTTATTGTACCAAAGCACTGCTTAATGACCAGGCGCTGGTAGCCGGTGATGAGATAGGTATTTTTGATGGCAATAAGTGTGTTGGTGCCCAGGTGTTAAGCCAGACACCCACCCAGACTAATCCTGTGGAAATTATTTGTTCCAAAGATGATGGTACGGGCAATGGATTTATAGAAGGTAATACTATCATCTTTAAAGTTTGGGATCAAAGTGTTGCTTCCGAATACAGTGCTAGCGCTCAATTTATTGATCTGCAAACCGGTCTGCCTATTAGCCCGGTTCCTTTTACAGGTTTAGCCACGGCTGTCGTGAAACTGACAGCTTATCCATTTGTCCCACAATCAATACCATTAAAAACTGGATGGAACATCTTTTCATTGGCAGTCACGCCCCAGGGCAGCCATGATATGTTAGATGTGCTATCACCAATTTTAAATAACCTGGTCAAAGTGATCGACGAACAGGGGCATTCCATTGTGAAATTGTTTGGGAACTGGACCAATTCCATTGGTGATTGGCAAACGACTGAAGGCTATTACATCAATGTGAACCAGGATGTTACGCTGCTGGTAACGGGAACAGAAATCACTACGCCATTATCAATACCGTTGAAGGCGGGCTGGAACATTATAAGTTATCCTTGTCTGTCAGTGTCTCAAAATGCGCTGAATGTAGTCCAACCGTTGATCAATAGTGGCAATTTAATTAAGGTGATTGATGAACAGGGTCATTCTATTGTCAAGATCTTTGGCAATTGGAGCAACTCGATCGGTGACATGCATCCCGGCGAGGGATACTATGTAAATGTGAATGCTAATTGCACGCTTACGATTACCTGCAGTGGAGTTAATCTGGCAGCTAACCTGGCAGATCAGCTAAAATATCGGGAGCCGAAACATTTTCAATTGGAATCAACAGGATATCCATTTGAGCCAATGAATATCTTTGTTATCGAGGCTTGTGTAAACGGTGAGCATTTGAATGTGGGTGATGAGATCGCGATTTATGATGGTGATCAATGTATTGGTATCAGTGTATTGAGTAATCGATTAAGCGTTGCCGATCCAATTGAGATCATTGCCAGCAAAGATGATGGTAAAGGCATCGGGTTTAATGACGGTGATCAAATCAGTTTTAGAGTTTGGAGAAGTAACACCGGTGAAGAATTATTCATTGATGTATCCGGTGTTCAACATTTTGATCCAAACCGGGCACAGTTAACAGCAGCTTCAGTGTTTGAAGGATTGGGGACAGCGGTTGTGGCAATCAATTTAAGTACGACATCTGTCGCTGACAACCTTGAAATGCCGCAGAGTTACCATTTATACCAGAATCATCCCAATCCGTTCAACCCGACGACCAAGATCAGTTATGATTTACCAGAGGCAACGGATGTGAAACTAGAGATTTTTGATTTGCAGGGAAATATGGTCAGGAGATTTGTTGAGGGGCATCAGGGAGCTGGACATCATACTATTGAGTGGAACGGCAGAAATAGCCAGGGAATACGGGTGGTTTCTGGAATTTATTTCTACAAGCTCACCTCTGGTAAGTTTGTTGCAAATAAGAAGATGATTTTAACAAAGTAATAATTTTTTGAAGATGTTAAGTACAAGAGGATGGGATTATGGTAATGATTTCCAGAATACATATCCCATCCTCTAAAATATTTTTATCGACATCGGAAAGCAATTTAATCGGATATGGAGGCATCAAATGAAAAAATTTAATATTCTATCTTGTATCATCTTTTTAGGTTTATTTTTATCTATTCCAGGAAAAATATTGGCTCAAACGCAACACTTTCATCCCTGTTGGGAAGGGCAGCAACCGTTCTCCCCCATGAACATATATGTTATTGGAGCTAAATTTGATGGATTGGATCTCATTGCAAATGACGAAATTGGCATCTTTGATGGAAATCTCTGTGTTGGAGCAGGAGTGGTTACAGGTACAATTAGCTCAACCAATTTTCTCGAAATCATTGCTTCAAAAGATGATGGCATATCCGGATTGGGTTTTAAGGAAGGTAACAAAATTCTGGTTAAAATCTGGATTAAGAGTGATAATAAAGAGTGTTCATTAGCTAGCCGTGACGTGCAATTCCATGATCCACAAACAGGTAATCCTATTAATCCAGTCCCCTTTACAGGATTAGGAACCGCTGTTGTAACTATCGATGGGAAAAAAACAACTGACTTCTTTTATCATGTCAAAAAAATACCTGATAACATGTCTTTGCCAACAATAGACGGTAATAATAATGAATCGATCTGGTCTTTGGTAAAAGAAGATACCTTACAACATGGCGGGATTGCCGGAGCATGGAATAGCGAATGGACAGATTGGAGTAATAATTTTATAACATGGAAAGCGGTTTGGAGTAGTATCAGTAATAAACTCTATGTTGCAATTGAAATTAAAGATGATATTCGAGGAATGTTTGATAACAACAATCCTGCTGATCTTTTATTTCAACCGTGGAATGATGAATGTTTAGAAATTTTCACTGATGGAAATAATGATGGAGGATTTTACGAAGGGAGTTATGATAATGCACAACAATGGTTTATCACCGGAGAGAATAAAATAGTACTGGATGACTATCCAACTTCTGCTCGATATACTCTTTATACAGGTACTGATTTAGTATCTGCCGTATCCGCGGGTCCTGCAGGCAAATGGATATGCGAGGCTGAAATAAATATTTATGATATTTTTCCAACATCCAAAAGAACGTTAATGGCTGGCGATACCATCGGCTGGAATATCTGGTATGATGATACTGACAACCAGAGCCAGCAAAGCGGGAAATACGTACGAGACCATCAAGTTGGCTGGCAATATACAGGGCCAGCAGATAGTAATGCGGATCATTTTGGGAAAATTGTCCTCGACCCTGATTTAACTTATATTTTAGTAACTTCTCCAAATGGCGGCGAATACTGGAAAGTACCATCTTCTCAGACCATTACCTGGACATCTCACAACGTATCGGGCGATGTAAAAATAGAAATTTCCACTGATACTGGAACTTCCTGGACAACAATTGCTTCCAGCATAACGAATAGTGGCAGTTATCCATGGTCACCTACCGCTCAATTTATTTCTAACCAGTGCCTGGTTAAAATTACTTCACTTTCTAACACGACCATTTTCGATCAAAGTGATGCACCATTTATTATTAGTGATAAAGAAAAGGTTGACTTGTGGATTAATACTGACCTCACGGGAACCGAGGGTGATACCGTTAAAATTCCAATCAATTCCAGTGATTTAACCGGTCTTGCTGTTAATTCTGCCGCGCTGACTATTTCATACGATGGCAATGTACTGGAAATTATTGATGCTGATATTACTGGCACAATCTTAGCAGCCTCCGGATGGGGACCACCGACATTCAATATTTCATTTGGTAAAATCAGGTTAGCCATGGCGGGCAGCTCGCCGCTTTCAGGCAGTGGTGTTCTTGTCAAAATTGTTGGCAAAGTTATTGGCAAAGAGGGCGATTCGACAATATTACACTTTGATAGTGCCTATTTCAATGAAGGAGATCCTGTAGCGCTTACAACTGATGGTTTATTGAAAGTTAAAAGTGGATATGATTTAACAGGACAACTTGGATATTATAAAAATCCAACCATCGCTGTTTCTGATGCTTCAGTTTTACTGGCAGGTGCTGCTATCAAACTTACTGTTTCTGACGCTAATGGAAATTTTGAATTTTTAAATTTAGCTTCTGGAGATTACATCGTAACGGCGTCGAAAACTAATGATGAAAAAGGTGCAATTACTCCTTTTGACGCATCTATGATCCTTCGCTATGATGTGGGTACACAAACATTAACACCGTATCAAAAAATTGCCGGCGATGTCTCAGGAAATGGTGATGTCACCTCATTCGATGCGTCGTTGATTTTGCGTTATAGTGTGGGAACAGTTACCTCTTTTCCCGTCGGGGCAGATTGGACATTTGTACCCCATGATTTCCCAATCGATGATAGCAACTGGTCAACCTCACCTCGGTCCCGTTCTTACACACCTTTAAAGTCAGATCAATTAGATCAAAATTTTATGAGCATACTATATGGTGATGTTTCAGGCAACTGGTCTGGTAAGAGCGGAACAGGATCAAGTGTCATTGTCGATATTCAAATCGGAGATGTTCAGCAAACAAGCGAAAGAATTTGTCAAATCCCGATTGATATGCAGTTTCTTGATGACGTGTATTCTGGTAGTTTTAAAATAGTTTTTAACAAAGATAATTTACAATTTGAATCAACAGCTATTATGAATACAACTTCGAACATGATATCTGAAGCATCAAATTCAGAAGGAGGGGTAACCGTCGCGTTTGCATCAGGAAAATCCCTCAATAATCATGGTCTAAAAATTAAATTGCTATTTAAAGGATTGAACTCAAATGTACCTTCTTCTGCTAATATCGAGATTGACAATATCATTTTAGATGATAATCCTGGAATAATTTCATCTGTAACAAACAATTCAAACAACGAAATACCAACGGAATGGAATCTGAGCCAGAATCGTCCCAATCCATTCAATACCGAGACAACAATCCGCTATCAGGTACCCAAATTTTCTTATGTTAAAATTGAGATATTTAATCTTATTGGACAGCATTTACGTACGTTAGTCAACGAAGATAAAAATCCCGGAACCTATAAAGCGATCTGGAACGGCAAAGATGACCAGGGTCTATCAGTGGGTAGTGGTATTTATATTTATCGAATGAATGCCGGAGAATTCACCGCGATCAAGAAGATGGTGTTGGTGCAGTAAGATAGAAACTGACGTGTACTGAAATTTTTAGTTAAAAAATTAAAAATAGTAATTTATTTTATCCTCCAAAGAATATCTCTAACTTCATCAATCTAAGTATTAAGCATCCAGCAACATAATTGCTCAGTCTTGACAAGCGACATAACCTTTCAAAGGTTTTGAACCTTTGAAAGGTTATGTCTACCAACCAATAACTGACGGATTACCCGAAACCCAAAAAAACACTTGAATTTGTGATATATATTTTGTATTATTTCCGATGCATCTTAAGGGGTTGGATTGCATAACCTGGACATTTTAAGGGGTGAGATAAAATATTCTGAATATCTTAGAATTTTATTAATTGGGAAACTTATTTTAGACCACTCCCTAAAAAATCTTTCTAATATCAAAACTCCCTGGGAGGTTCTATGCTTCGCAATATTACTCTGTTAATCATGTTAGTTATGATTATCTCAGGCTGTGGAGAGAATGCTATGGAAAGCAAGTTCAGAACATTTGTAGCAGAACATGTAGCTAAACTAGAACCTTTAATGAAGCAGTGGAACTTGAGCTATTGGCAGGCTTCTTTGACAGGGAAAAAAGAAGATTTCGATAAAGCGGCTGAGTTTGAATTAAAAATCCGTACCATCTATTCAGATACGGATGATTTTGCCTTTCTCAAACAATTAAAGGAGTCTGATCAAATTCAAAATGCCCTGTTGAAACGTCATTTAGAGTTGCTTTATAATGCTTACCTGTCCAATCAAATCGAACCTGACTTGTTAAAACAAATCGTTGAAAAGAGTAATGCAGTTCAAAATAAATTCAATACCTTCAGGGGAAAAATTGGGGATCAAGAATTAACAGAGAATGAAATAAAGGAAATCCTTAAAAAAGAAACTGATTCAAGCAAACGACGAGATGCCTGGTTAGCCAGTAAACAGGTCGGCAAAGCAGTTGTAGACGATTTAATTGAACTGGTAAAATTAAGAAATCAGGCGGCCCAGAAACTCGGATTTGAAAATTTTTACATTATGTCACTCAGCTTATCGGAACAAAACCTTGAAGATATTACCAAAATATTTGATGAGCTGGCTAATCTAACAGAGGAACCTTTTACTGCTCTAAAAGCTGAATTGGACAGTATCTTAGCCAATAAATATGGCATCGGTGTTGCAGGAATTATGCCCTGGCATTACCATGATCCATTCTTTCAAGCAGGACCACTGGTTTATGAAGTTAATTTGGACAGGTACTTTAAGGATCAAGATATAAAAGAATTAGCTCAAAAATTTTATGCAGGAATCGACCTTCCAGTAGACGATATTTTAATGCGAAGTGATCTCTATGAAAAAAAGGGAAAAAATCCCCATGCTTATTGCATTAACATCGATCGGCTCCAGGATGTCAGGATTCTTGCCAATATCCACAATGATGAAAGGTGGATGGAAACCATGCTTCATGAACTGGGTCATGCCGTTTACGATAAAAATATAGATGTTAGTTTGCCCTTTCTTTTTCGAGAACCTGCCCATAGTTTTACAACAGAAGCCATTGCCATGTTTTTTGGTCGCCTTTCGCGAAATGCTAACTGGTTACAGGCTATGCTTGCACTGAATGATGAAGAAAAAGATGAGATTGACGATGCCGTTCAAAACAGCCTTCGCTTAGGACAACTGGTATTTGCGAGATGGTCTCAGGTGATGTTTCGCTTTGAGCAGGAATTGTATAAAAATCCAGATCAGAATTTAAATACACTATGGTGGGATCTTGTAGAAAAATATCAATTGATTAAACGCCCCAAAGGTAGAACAGAGCCCGATTGGGCAGCAAAAATACATTTCACCTTAGCGCCAGTTTATTACCACAATTATATGTTGGGCGAATTGCTGGCTTCTCAGCTTCATGCATATATTTTTAAGCGGATATTAAAATTGGACTCAGATAATAGCCTTTCGTATGTTAATGAGAAAATAGTCGGCAATTATTTGAAAAACAGAGTTTTTTCAGTCGGAACAAAGTTCCCCTGGAATGAAATGATAAAACGGGCAACAGGAGAATATTTATCTCCGGAATATTTTGTAGATCAGTTTGTGAGGCAGTAGCTTTACCGAAAATGGCAAAAAAAATATTTCAGTATGGTATGATCAGGGTGAGTTGCGATTAGGAGACAGCGTTCTTCGATACATCGAAGACGGATTGGAGCATAGTGACTTTTTCTTACTTTTGCTCTCCCCGGAATATTTTAAGAAGCCCTGGACCGAGTTCGAAAGAGGAGTAGCATTGGGTCGAGGTGGTAAAAAGCGAATTCTACCAGTTTTTCTCAAAAATCTCAAACCTAAAGAACTGGTAAGAATTGCGCCTTCGATTGCTGAGACCATGGGAATCGAGGCTGATAAGTATTCGTTGGAAGAAATTGCAACAATGATTTTTAATGTCATCAAAAGTCGAGATGATGGGAATGGAGATAAGACAGAATCTCGATAATGATGCCAGCTAACGAATTTTTTATAAGAGCTCAGCATCATTGGCGTTCAGTTTTTTTTAATAGATATTAAACGAATGAAAGGAGGTTGATAATAACAGCATCTATCGTTTTATTCTTTGCTATTTGAAAAACCTATTATCATTACGCGGCACTCATTTGTTAACATCTCTGCTCATGATATAGAATAGCCAACATACTTCAAAACTAAATTCATTTCAATAAAAATTCAAGGAGTGCACTATGTTATTAACTATGGACAGCACATTTAAGCGTGCTATTTTTATTGTCACCGTGATCGCCATAAGCATTATTTTCGCTTATACGGCATTTTTTTATCTAACAGAATTAAACCAGCAAGGTTTAATTACTTATCTGCTTGTCATTGAATTTTTAGTATTAATAACCTTTTTTGTTTACAGAAATTATACAACACCAAAACATGTTTATGTAAAAAGGCTAAAAAATCCCCGGCTTCAAGAAAATGCATTCGAAATTTCTGAAATATTACTAAAAGAATTTGATTATATTCGAGAAACATCTATTCAAATTAACAATGATCGTCAAAACATGTCTCAGCATTATCTGTATATTACTGGTTCAGTTTTAGGTGCAACAATTGTTCCACTTCTCGTAACTAGGGATAGTATATCGTCACAAAATGTTTTTGCAATTATATTGGCAGCATCTTGTATTATAAATTTCATTGGTTGGATATATTTCATGCAACTTATGAGATTACGTCAAGCCTGGTGCGATAGCGCCACTGCCATGAACCAGATTAAAGAATTTTTTATCGTCAATGGTCGGGTTCCAGACGATATTGCCCGATCAGCATTTTTATGGGATGTGAAAACAATCCCCCAGGCAGGCAAAAAAAATAATTCATTTTATTATTCAGGGCTTCTAATTAGCTTGGTTTCTGCTATTGTAATTTTATTAGCCAGTTGGATATTTTCTCCTAATTTTTATTCTGGTAGTATTAGTTTGTTTACAGTTAGTATTGCTTTATATCATTTTATTTTTCAAATCTTCTGTTATTCATTATTTTTGGACTACATACCAATTCAATAATATGAAAGTTAAAGTAAAACATGTCAAACGAATACTGGATGATTTTTTCAAAGTTGATCGTGCGGTGCTCCAATTTGAGAAGTTTGATGGCACCATGAGTCGGGAAATCGTTCGGTTAAATTTTGACCGGGGAGACTCTGTTGCAGCCATTATTTACAATACAACTAATCAGAAGATTCTATTCGTCAAACAGTTTCGCTACCCCATATTTACGAAAGATAAGGATAATGCCTGGTCACTGGAAATTGTTGCTGGTATAGTTGAACCAGGTAAATCCCCTGAGGAAACTATGACCAGGGAGATTATGGAAGAGACGGGTTATCGAGTCAATCGCCTGCTGCCCTTATTCAGTTTTTATCCAACGCCAGGTGGGAGCAACGAAAAGATCTTTTTATTTTTTGCGAAAGTAGATCAAAAGGATCAGATCGATAAGGGTGGTGGACTCATAGAAGAAGGGGAGAATATACAACTTATAGAGCTTCCCCCTGAAACTGCGTTCAATATGATGGGCACGGGCAAAATCTTCGATGCAAAAACGATTATCGCGTTACAATGGTTGAAAACCCGACGGAGACTCCTTAAATAATCTTTATTAGACTTCTGCAAAACATAAAATAGAGTCATTTCGAGCGTAGCGAGAAATCTGGTTAATCCATCATAATTCTTGGAAAAACATATTCCTCACTTCGCTACGCTCCGTT
>Ga0209427_10007600_pt1 | contig 12269 bp, 12 predicted proteins | sample DeeMarSWOR136_30_FD_187465 | JGI IMG/M metagenome (GOLD analysis project Ga0209427, IMG submission 187465) | Marine sediment microbial communities from White Oak River estuary, North Carolina - WOR-1-36_30 (SPAdes) (version 2) | ecosystem: Environmental > Aquatic > Marine > Intertidal zone >... | reverse complement strand
GGGGGGGGGGGGGGGGGGGGGGGGGGGGGGGGGGGGGGGGGGGGGGGGGAGAAACGTTTATAAGATATGACGTATGTTATGTTGGCCAAATGTCGCGTGTTATCACCCAATCCCCGGTCAAGACGGACGCCATCAAGGCGTTGGCCCGTCGATTGAAGGCGGGCGGCGACCGCAACGCGGTGCTCCAGGAGATCATGACGATCTGTGGGCGCTGTCGCCCCTCCAGCCCGCTGATGTGCGTGGAGTTTTGCCCCCTCTGGACACTGAAGCAGCAGTATCGGGACGCCTTCACAGCGCTGGCCGCGCAGCCCAGCCTCACGACGCTCCTCAGCCTCCTGAAAACTCAGCCCCATCTGACGATTCTCAAAGTCCTCCTAGACGCCCCCCGCGACTTGACGGGACTACAACAGGCGCTGCAGACAGCGGGGGAGCCGGATCACCTCCTGCAGCTCCGCTACCACGCCCTCCAGCCCCTACTCGATGCGTCCCTGGTCGCCGAGGAGGCAGGCGTCTACCGGGCCACCGCCAAGGGGCAGAGCCTCTACAACATCGCCACGCAGAGCGAACTCGCGGGCCTGCCCCTCCAACCGGGCGGCCACGAAGAAGCCCTCCTCAGGGCCCTCCTTACGGGGCCTCAGACCTACGAGGAGCTGGCCGAGATCGTGCCACGGCGATCCCTGCCTCAGAGCCTGACACGGCTGCAGGAGCACCATCTTGTGACGACACCCGAGGACCACGGGGGCGTCCTCTATCGTGCCACCAAGCGGCGGCCGACGCGGAAGCTTTCACCACATGAGCTGACGGTCTTCAAGGCCCTTCCCCGCGAGGGCATCTCGCCCCACGCCTTGAGTACCCTCCTGGGGATGCGCGTGGAACAGGTTGCCACATATTTACAGCAGCTCCAGTATAAACGGCATGTGGCGCGGGAGGAGACGACCCCCCAGTACCGCCTCACGGAGGCGGGGACCCGTGCCGCCCAGGCCCTCAAGGTGGCGCAGGCCCTCATACACACCTGAGCGGGCGACGCTGGACGGTGGCTCAGAGCAGGCATAAATCGCAGTTCTCCACGTCGAACGTGGGATCTAATCGTTTATGGAGGCGGCACAGCACCCGCTTCTCTCGGATGATCTGGCAGGCTTCACAGTACCCCTGCATGACCTGGCGGGTCGTGAGGGACGCCTCGGCGAGGCCCTGGGCCAGATTCTTGACCAGGCCTTGCACCTCCCCAATTTCCTCGATCTCCACCGCGCGCCCCCGTACCCGTCGCACGTACTGGCTGACGGCGGACTGGGTGATGCCGAGGAGCGAGGCAATCTCCTCCTGCTTCAGCTGATAGCTGTCCCGCAGCTCAAGGGCGACCAGCGCCCGCATGGCCGGCAGCACGGATCGCACGATGAATTCACATGGCAGCGTCATCTGTGGCTCCCCCGTATATGCTCATTGATGAACGATTACGTACGTTATATATGTAGTGGTTCCACCCCTCCACGCATCGTGGCAAGCTTTATATGCCCTTCCCGCCTCACTGTACCATCCGACGATGGAACCATCCTAGCGCACCAGGAGGACGCATAGCCTGAACCAGCTGAGCCCCGACGAGTTCTTCGACGTATTAACGGCCGTCAAAGCAGAATTCGAGGTCACAGACGCCTACCTCAGGCACAACGTCCCGACCTTCGCCATCGCCCCCACACACCCCCTGGAACCAAAGCTCCATCGCCTCCGGCAGACGCTCCAAGCCATGCACCTCCACATCATCCTCCGACGCGAGAAGGACGGCCTGCTCCTCCAAGCCGTCCCCGTCGAGACCGCGGCGCCACAGCCCCCCACGTTGCTCGCCCAACACTACCCCCTCCTCCTCTTCGCCCTCACCGTTCTCACCGTGACCATCACCGGCTACTTCAACGCCACGACCCACATGGAGCTCCTCCAGGTCCTCGGGCGAAGCCCCGACGTGCCGGAAGGCCTCTACGTCGCGGGCATGACCGCCGCGTACACCATCTCCCTCCTGGCCGTCCTCGGCCTCCACGAGCTCGGCCACACCCTGGCGTGTCGACGCCACCACATCGAGGCCAGCCTCCCCATCTTCATCCCCGGCATCCCCCTCCTCACCCCCGGCACCTTTGGCGCCCTCATCCGGCAGAAGGACCCCGCCCTCGACCGCAATCAACTCTTCGACATCGGGCTCTCCGGCCCCTTCATCAGCTTCATCACCGCCCTCGCCATCTCCGCCCTCGGCTACTCCCTGTCCCTTCCCATCTCAGAGGAGGAGTACTTCCTTCTGACCAGCCTCGGCGGCGAAGGCCAATTCCTCTTCCTCCCCCTCCTCTTTCACTGGCTCAGCCCCTACCTCTTCCCCAACCCCACCAGCTTCACCCACATCCTCCACCCCCTCGCCCTCTCGGGGTGGATGGCCACCCTCCTCACCTTCCTCAACATCTTTCCCATCGGCCAGCTCGATGGAGGCCACGTCGCCCGCGCCGTGCTGGGGGCCACCTGGCATCGCCGCGTCTCCTACGCCATGGTCCTGGTGATGCTGTTAACGGGGTGGTGGTCGATGGCCCTGCTCGTCCTCCTCTTCGTCCGCAACCGACATCCCGGCGTCCTAGACGAAGCCACGCCCCTCTCCCCGAGCCGAAAGGCCTTGAGCATCCTGGTGGTCGTGATCTTTCTGACCTGTTTCACCCCCTCCGCCGGCAGCCCCCTCATCCCCCTCCTCTACGGGTTCCCTGGGTGACGCGATGTGGCGACGGACGTGCAGGCCCTCCGACGGATCGACCTTCACCTCCACACCCACTTCTCCGACGGCACATCGAGTCTTGAGGACGTTGTCCGGGTCGCCCAGAACAGGGGGTTGACCTACACCGCGATAACAGACCACTACAGCGCCTTTCAGGAGCTGCCGAAGCGGATGACCCCCCGGGCCCTCCACGCGTATCTGCAGGCGTTGGAGGGCGTCAACGCCTTCAAGGGGCTGGAGGTCGAGATCCTGGATGATGGCACGGTCTCCATGGCGCCCCCGACGAAGACAGCGTTCGACCTCATCCTCGGGGGCCTACACATCCTACAGGGCACTCGGTTTTGGGGCGACGCCACCCCCATCCTCAATCCCCACGGCTTCGTGGAAGCCATTCGCGTGGCCCTCATTACGGCCATGGAGAGCCGGCTGCTCGACGTGATCGCCCACGTCACGTGGCTTCCCCCCTCCCTCCACCACCAAGCAGATACGCTGCTGGACGCCGCGTGGGCTGACAGCGTCGTCGACGCAGCCAGCGACTTCGACGTGGCGATGGAGTTAAATGGGGCGTGGCGAGTTCCCCACGAGGCCTTCGTCGAGCGATGCGTCCACCACGGCGTGAAGCTCTCCCTGGGCAGTGATGCCCACACCCTCCACGCCATTGGCCACACGGCCTATGGCGTCACGCTCCTGCAGGCCCTCGACGTGCCCCACGAGCTCATCTATCTCCCCCATCACCTCACCCTATGAGCATGCATCCCTTCAGTGAGGCCATCCCTTGAAGACGATCACCTTCCTTCCCCTCGCCGCCGAAAGCATGGGCACCCGATCCATGTGTACCTTCATCGAGACCCCTGACGTGAGGCTGCTCGTCGATCCCGGGGTCGCCCTGAGTCGACGGTGGGGCCTCCTCCCCCACCCCCGCGAGTACCAGGCCCTCGCGGCAAGTCGGCAGCGGATCGCCGCCTTCGCCGATCGCAGCGAGGTCGTCGCCATCAGCCACTACCACTTCGACCACTGCACCCCCTCGTTCACGGATCACGCGTGGACCTTCTCCAGCTTGCCCGTGGCGGAGCAGCTCTTTCACGGCAAGATCGTGTTGGCGAAAGACTATCGAAACAACGTGAACCCCAGTCAGCGGCGACGAGGATGGCTGTTGAGGAAGATCGTCGGCGGGGGCTTCAAGGAGTACCACGTCGCAGACGGCAACGCCTTCACCTTCGGGGACACGGTGATCACGTTCTCTCCCCCCGTCTTCCACGGCGAAGAGAACACACCCCTCGGATGGGTCGTGATGACGCGTGTGGACGTCGAGGGGGAACGTGTGATGCACGCCTCCGACGTCCAAGGCCCCATGCTCGACGCCACCGTGAACCTGATCCTCGCAGCCCGACCCGACCTCCTCTACCTCGCTGGGCCCCCCCTCTACCTCGTTGACTACAAGGTCGAGCGCCAGTCGATCAAGACGGGGCTGCAGAACCTCGCGACACTGGCGGAAGCGATCCCCACAGTGATCGTGGACCACCACCTCCTCCGCGACGAGGCCTGGAAACGCGCCTCGAAGCACGTTATTGAGGCCGCACGGAGCCACGGGAACCGGGTTCTGACCGCCGCTGAATACCTCGGAAAGGAGATGACCCTCCTCGAAGCCCAGCGGCGCGACCTCTACGCAGCTGAACCACCCTCCCCCGCGTTTCTGACGTGGACCCGGCTGCCCAGGGAGACGCAGCGAACGACGATGCCTCCGCTGTGACGAAGTTTTTATTCACGAATCCCCCATGGATACCCGGGTGTGTAATGACGACTCTGGCCCACATGAGCCCTGCGATGATTAGGATCTTGAGTGCAGAGCACACCTGTCTCCCTTGAGACGATACTTCGCGACGTAGACCAACCCTCGCTCTCTTCAGCCTAGATCCCTTCTTCAACAATTAGTTTGTAGTGTACGACCATAATCTCGAAGGCTTCGGCATCAAATAGCAGCCCTTCACATCGTGAACCGTTGGTCTTGGCAGGTGCGATGTCACGCGATACACGGACCCCTTGTCGTTATGGAATCGACCTCGAACTAGCGTGCTCGTGTAGCTCCGCAACGGGTTTCCAATTCTGGCGAAAAAAGCCCAGAATTTATCAATAATCGGAAAACGCTTTCGCATTTCGTTAGAAAACCCTTTAATAACCTATTTTCGAAAGAAACATCAGAAAAATGGAGATAGACCACCATGAGTGGAAATGGAAAACGAAGCGATATGGAGATCTCCGCCGCTATCCTGCACGTGGCCCTAAACGGCGCGAAAAAGTCCCACATCGTGTTCAAAGCCAACCTCAACTTCCAGCTCGGAAAGAAGTATCTGGCTCGCTTGATCAACGCAGGCCTGATCGTCGGCCCCAATAATGGGAGCAAGGTCTTTTCGACGACTGATAAAGGCGTGGAATACCTCAAGTACGTCGAAGGGTTTAAGCAGTTTATGCCCCTTCCCGACGGAGCAACGGAAGCGTCGTAATGCAGCTTTTCTTCGACGGGGCGCGCCTTCTCGCGTTTGTCCTTCCCGGGTCGGGTGACGGCTGGTGGATCGGGTTTTGACCCTCTGGACGCGTGGGCGAGAGCTTCCCACACGCCTATCGCGCTAGCTTCCCTTATCCCTATGGCCCGGTGTCTTCGAGACTACGATAACGGCTCTTTGTTCTGACCGTTCGTTCTCGTCGAATCTTACGTGCGGAGCATCCCGTCCCCTTCGTCGGGCTTATTGGTTTCCGTCGTGGCCAGACACGCGTGTTCCTGACGCTAAGAACCGCTTTGACGGCCTGTAGGACTGACCGTGCTACGTGGTGAACGGTATGTCTTGCCGCGTTGTGTGAGACCGCGTATCCGATGGGGTCGCTGAAACAAAATTTATATGTTCTGAACCCCTTTGAAGTTGCCTAACGTGACCTATCCGTTTCATCAGGACGATGAAGGGGATCTGGGCCTGAGATGCGGGTTTACCCGATTATTCCCGGAGTTAATCGCGAGCTCCTAGGAGGATGGGTGGTTGCTTCCCTATGCGCCCTGGCTTGCAGTGCTTCTTCCCTTCCTTGGATCAGCACTGACCTTCTCAGTCGCCAAGACCAACCCCACCCGGAGTAATCAGGTAGCCATCGTCTCCATCGGACTCAGCACACTCTTCTCCCTCTCCATGCTTCCCGATGTTCTGGCTGGCAGCGTCCTCGATTGGCGGCTTCCGTTGACGCCCTTTGAGATCAGCGTATTGGTTGACCCCCTGAATGTGATCATGGCCTGCGTGGTCAGCTTCATTGGGCTCCTCGTCACCCTCTTCTCCGTGGGGTACATGCGGGGTGAATCCAGCCTCCCCCGGTTCTGGTTTCTCATACAACTCTTCATTGGCGGATACCTGGTCATCGTGTTATCCGGCGACCTCCTCTTGACCTTCATCGGCTGGGAGGTTGTGGGGGTCTGCTGTATGACCCTGGCCTCCTTCCAGTACCAAGATCCGTCCAAGGCGCACACAGGCTTTAAGACCGCCATGCTTCTCCGCCTTGGCGACATCGCCCTCCTCGCGTCCCTCTTACTCATCTATGTGTATGCGGGGACGTTAAACCTCACCGATCTCCAGCAGAACTCGGACTGGATCGTTCAGCTCTCGCAATCGGGGATCCTCCTCCTGACCACCGGGCTCTTCCTCGTAGGCGCCATGGGAAAGGCCGCCCAGTTCCCACTACAAGAGTGGCTGCCTGACATGCTCGCTGCCTCACCCGCGTGCTTCAACGCGTTAACCGAGTGCTTAGCCGGCCCCTTCCTCGTGGCGCGGCTCCTTCCTGTCTTTTACAACGGGTACACTGCGGGGGTTCCCGAGCTCTCCCTCTTCTTCCACGGGATCATGTGGGTCGGTTTAGTCTCAGCCCTCATCACGGCTTTACTGGCCACCACGCAAACCAACGTCTTCAAAATCCTGGCCTTTTCCGTTTCCAGCGTCATCGGTTACATGTTGACAGCGCTTGGGTTGGCCGGTCTTTCCACGGAGTTGGCTCCGGGCTATCTGGCAGGAACCTTTCTCCTCACGGTGGACGCGTTTATCTCAGGCCTCTTGTTCCTCACCGCGGCCTTTGCGTCATACCTGGTGGGGTCCGATGATATCCGGGACCTGGCAGGTGTGGGGAGCGGGCTTGTGCACCGGGGGATCGAGGTCGGCGTCTTCGCCATGATCGGTATCCCCCCATTGAGTGGGTTCTGGTGTACCAGCTGGATTCAAGCCGTGGCCTTGGACCTCGTGGGGGACGCGGGGGAGATGGGACACCGGCTGTTGATGAGCTCAGGTTACCTGGCCTTCTTCCTCATGGTCGTCACGGGGGGCGTCACCGCCTTCTATGGTCTTCGATTGATGTGGACGCTCTTTGGGGGGGCGGAGCACACGTCACTAGGGAAGCCCGTCCGGGACGTCCCCCGCCTGATGCGCGCCGCTTTGATCGCCTTCATCCTTGTGACCATGCTCGTCGACTTCGCCGTACCCCTCCTGATTCCCGTATTCAACCGCGTCTTCCTCCCCATCGTCGGGAGCCCCTTCCTGGAAACCGTCTTTGAGGTCGGCTGGTACGTCATTCCCTCGATGAGCACCGTCGTCAGCCTGGGTGTGTTGGTGCTGGGGGCCTACCCCGCTTATCACATCTACCTCACCGCCAAAACAGATCCCGAGGCGATGATGGCGAAGCACCCGTGGGTACGCGCAGCGCATAAAACTTTATTAAACCAGCTTTACATGGACGCATTCTATCACAGCCTTGCCCGCCACGCGGTCGGGCTCGCACGAGCGATCCAAGAATCCGTGGAGAGAGGACTTGACATGATGAATTATTTTGTGGCAGACCACGTCACAGCTCTATCGCGAGGGGCCGTCCAGCGGTTGGAACGCGGGATCAACGGCGTCAGCAGCCTCATAGCCCGCAGCGTTCTCTCCACGGCCGTAACCAGCTACAAATATGTGGAACTGGAGGGCATATCCCGCCTCCAAGTTCTCGGCTTAAGTGAAATCTTCGACGTCTCGATCCAACGCGTGCTCACCCTTTCACACTGGCTGTATCCCCGTATTGAGTTGAAGGGCTTTGAAGGCTTCAACGACGACGTGAAGACCGCCGTCACCCGCCTCTCAAACCGGATGCGCGCCGTCCACACGGGCGTCTTCTCCTACAATATGCTGGCGGTGCTGGTCGCCGTTATCCTGATGATGGTGCTGTTGTTAGTGTATGGCGGAAGCATGGGGGTGATCGGGTGATACCCTATGCCGCGTTACTGGCCGTGGTTCTCCCCGTTCTCTCAGGCATCGTTATCTTATCGTTGAGGGCGTACGTCAAGGCGTGGGTTGGGTGGCTCGCGACGGCCTTGGCTTTCCTCTCCTTTCTGCTCTTACTCAGCATGGCCACCGACGTCCTGGAGAGCTACAACGCAGGGATGGGGCCCCTCGTCTTTGAGTACGCCTGGATCAAGTCCATCAACGTCAACTTCGGGTTCCTCGTTGACGTGGTCAGCCTCCCCCTGGCGGTAATCGTCTCCCTAGTCAGCGTCTTGGCCTGCTTTTACTCCATATCGTATATGGAAGACGCGAGTAATCCGCCCGTGTACTATGCCTGCCTGCTGGTCTTCATGGCCGGGATGATGGGCGTGATGCTCTCGGTGAACCTCATCGAGTTCTACCTCTTCTGGGAGCTTATGCTGATCCCCTCCTATTTCCTCATCGCGTTCTGGGGGACCTCAGAGCGCCGGCTTGACATCGGGTTTAAGTACTTCATCTTCACCCACATCGGCGCCCTCTCCATGCTCCTCGGCATCCTCTCCCTCTACTCCTACACCGGCACCTTCAACCTCCTGCAGCTCCCCACCGCCGCCGGCGCCATACCGCCCAACATGGTCGTCGTGATCTTCATCCTCCTCCTCGTAGGCTACTTCGTCAAGATGGCCGTCTTCCCCCTGCACACGTGGCTCCCCGACGCCCACTCCGAGGCGCCCACCCCCATCAGCGCCATGCTGTCCGGGATTATGGTGAAATGCGGCGCCTACGGCATCGCGCGGGTGCTCTTATCGGCCTTCAGCCCCACCTTTCTCTACGCCTCCGATTTCCTGACGTTACTCGGCGTCATCACCATGATCTACGGGGGCCTCATGGCCCTGGCGCAGAACGACCTCAAACGCCTCCTCGCCTACTCCAGCATCAGCCAGTTGGGCTACATTCTCTTCGGCCTGGGCACCGCCTCGGCCCTGGGGATAATGGGCGGCCTGCTCCACATCGTGAACCATGCGATCAGTAAGAGCCTCCTCTTCCTCTGCGTTGGCATCATTAGCCATCAGACCGGGACACGGGACATCCGAGCGTTGGGCGGCCTCATGGCCAAGATGCCCGTGACCGCCGTCACCGGGATGATCGGGGCCTTCAGCTTGATTGGCATCCCGCCCCTCAACGGGTTCTGGAGTGAGTGGATGGTCTTCGGCGGAGGCCTTGCCGCGGACAAGATCCTGATCACCTTCCTCGGCGTCGCCAGCACCTTGATCACGGCGGGCTACTACCTCTGGTTCATCTGGCGCGTCTTCTTCGGACGGCTTCCCGAGGCTCTGAGTGCCGTTCACGACCCGCCGAAACTCCAGCTTGCTGCCGTCGTCATCCTGGCCACCCTCTGCCTGGCGTGGGGCGTACTGCCGGGCCTGATGCTGACGTTCATCCGTCCGGCGGCGGACTACCTATCGAGCTTTGCGGGTGGGTAACCGTGACCGATCTGGCGGCCCTGCTTCTCCTCGTCGCAACCATTCTCTTCGCGTTTTTCACCGTGGAGGTGCATGATCTCCTGCATGCGGTGCTCTGTTTATGCGGGCTCTGTATCACGGTCGGGGGCCTCTTCGGCGTGTTGAACGCGCCCTACGTCATGGTCTTCCAGCTCCTCGTGTATGCGGGAGCCACCGTCGCCCTTTTCCTCTTTGTGGTCATGTTTACGCGGAGGCGAGACGAGTGACCGGGACCCTCCTGAAGCTCGTCGGATTCGTGGCCGCTGCCCTCCTCTTCTTCCTCTGCCTCACCGTCATCCACCAGGGCTTCACCGTCTTTGAGCACGCGTCCCCCGATGTGGAGATGCGGCTGATCCCCGTGGATGCGGCCGTTGGCCCCGAGGTCAGCCACGTCCTCTGGAGCCATCGTCCCCAGGACGTCATCGCCCTCGCCTTCCTGCTCTTCACCGCGGGCTCCGGCTGCGCATGCATCCTACGGCGGCAACGAGGCGAGGAACGCTGATCCCGCTAACGTACTACCTGGTGTGTGCCGCCGGCCTCTACGCCATCAGCGCCTACTGTCTCATCGCTAAACGGAACATGATTCGGCTCCTGCTCGCCCTCGAGATCATGATGAACGCCACGAACCTATTGCTCATCGCCTTCTCCAGCTACGGCGCCCCCGGGCTAACCGACCCCCTCGCCCACGCCTTTACCCTCCTCTCCATTGGGATCGGGGGCTGCCTCATCGCCGTGGGCCTATCCCTGATTCTGCACGCATATCGGCACTACCAGACCTTGGACGTCAGAGCGCTACGGAGGCTCCGACACTAGATGTTCACTCCCCTGCTGGACACGTTGCTGTTTTTCACGATGACCACCCCGGGCATCGGCCTTCTCGCACATCGCCTCCACCGCAAGCGCCTCACCGACGTATATGCTTCCCTGGGATTTTCCCTCGCCCTCCTCCTCCACGCCCTCACCTCCCACAACGTCTTGGCCCCTGGCGTCCTCACGATAGCCACGGGCGTCGTCGCCGACTTCCCCCTGGGCGTGACTCTCGTGGTCGATGATCTCAGCGGATTCATGGCCACGATCTACCTCCTCATCGGGCTTCTCGCCGCCATCTACTCCCTCACCTATATGGCGCGTGACACCGGGCTCCCCCACTATTACACCCTCCTCCTCGGCATAACCGCTGGCATGATCGGGGTGACCTCAGCGGGGGACCTCTTCACCCTCTTCATCTTCTGGGAGGTCATGTGCCTCTGCAGCTACGCCTTGGTCGCCTTCCGAACGGAGGGCTGGGAACCCATCGAAGCCGGGTTTAAATACCTGCTTATGAGCGGCGCGGGGAGTCTGGCTGCCCTCGCAGCCATGGCGCTCCTATACGGGCTCACCGGCACCCTCAACATCGCCCAGCTGTCCCAAGCGTTATCAGACACCCTGGGTGGGCCGTGGAGTGCCTTGGCCTTACTCCTGTTCATCGCCGGCTTCGGGTTACAGGCAGGCATGGCACCCTTCCACACCTGGCTTCCGGACGCCCACTCCGCGGCGCCCGCCCCCGTCAGCGCCGTCTTATCCGGGGCCATGGTGATGACGGGGATATACGGCCTCTTCAGGGTTCTCACCCTCATTTTCACGCCCTTCCTAGGGGTCTGGCCACAGATGATACGCATCTTCGCCACCGTCACCATGTTCACCGGCAACCTTCTGGCACTCTTCCAAGATGATGTCAAGCGCCTATTAGCCTTCAGCACCATCGCCAACATCGGCTACATCCTCCTAGGCCTTGCGACCCAGAGCGTCACTGGTCTGACGGGCAGCCTCTTCCAGATCCTGAACCACGCCCTCGTGAAAGCCTTGCTCTTCCTCTGCTCAGGCTCCTTCAACCGCCAAGCCAAGACACGCAGCCTCAGGGACCTGGCCGGAATCGGGCGAAGCATGCCTTGGACCTGCACAGTCTTTATCCTGGGCACCGTCGCCCTCGCCGGCATTCCACCACTCAACATCTTCTGGAGCGAGTGGACGATCTTGGTGGCCAATGTAGAAGCCGAGCAGATTTTGTTCGCCATCGTGATGGCGGCCAACCTGGTGCTGTCCGCTGCCTACTGCCTCCGCATCATCCAAATCCTCCTCCTCCACGGGGAGACCCCGACGTCACGGGCAGCCACTGAAGCCCCGCTCTCCCTGCTGATACCCCAAGTGGTGCTGGGGGCCCTCTGCGTCATTATCGGCGTCTATCCCGACCCCTTCCGCTTCTTCGCGGAGGCAGCGGCCAAGGCCACCTTGAACATCCACGCCTATGTTTCTGCTGTGTTGGGCTAAACGGCGAGCGAGCTGCGACAATCAGACCTAGGACAAACGACCTTCACTCTTTACCCGGTGGGACCCTGGGAAAAAGGAAGAAAACCAGGATCCCACCGATGCCTTGTGTCAGCGTCTACTCATTCCACGGTTGGTTGGAGAACTCAATGGCGTCCACGACGGGTTGCGCGAAATCGCGGTTGTCGCACTCGAAGGTGTACATGACGAACCCGTCGTGGGCGAAGAAGTGCATCCGTCGCACGTGGTAGATCGTCGTGGGCCGGGCGATCGCCACGAGGTCTAAGAACTCGCGTCGCCTGAACTTCACACGATACGAACTGGATACGTTGCTCGCCGCCATCGCCGCGACGGCTCCTCCCGAGGTTGCTGCTACGGCCATCGTTCCGTCACCCTCCGTCTTATGTACTTACTACATCTTGCCCAAAGTAGATAAGATTATTCTCGCATATCTTGCATAAT
>Ga0209427_10007599_pt1 | contig 12270 bp, 9 predicted proteins | sample DeeMarSWOR136_30_FD_187465 | JGI IMG/M metagenome (GOLD analysis project Ga0209427, IMG submission 187465) | Marine sediment microbial communities from White Oak River estuary, North Carolina - WOR-1-36_30 (SPAdes) (version 2) | ecosystem: Environmental > Aquatic > Marine > Intertidal zone >... | reverse complement strand
GCAAAAGATTTTATACGTTTCCGAATCATCAAGAGAGATATTATCAAGATCAACAACTATTCCGCGTTTCTTAATTAGCTTTAATGTATCATCAATAACTGTTAATGTACGCAACCCCAGAAAATCCATTTTTAGGACGCCAATCATCTCGAGGATTTTCATGTCATATTGCGTAGTCACGTCGCCCTGGCTGGATTTGAACAGCGGAGTATATTGGGTTAATTCACCTGGAGTAATTACGACACCGGCTGCATGGGTGGAAGCGTGTCGTGCCAGTCCTTCAAGAATTCGTGAATTTTCAATCAACTTACGATGGAGATCATCTTTATTGCCTAGTTCCCTTAACTCTGCAACCATTTCCAGCGCCTTATCCAGTGTCATCCCAATTGTTGTGGGTATCATTTTGGCGATTTTATCTACCTCGGCTAAGCTCATCTTTAACACACGCCCCACATCGCGAATCACGCCCCGGGCAGCCATGGTACCAAACGTAATGATCTGGGTGACGTTCGCTTCGCCATATTTTTTTTTGACATATTTAATAATCTCTTCACGGCGCTCATAACAGAAATCGATATCAATATCTGGCATACTCACGCGTTCCGGATTCAGGAATCTTTCGAACAGCAGATCGTACTTCATCGGATCGATGTTTGTTATCTGTAACGCGTACGAAACAAGACTTCCTGCGGCAGAACCTCGTCCCGGACCCACGGGAATATTCTTTTTACGAGCATAATCGATAAAATCCTTTACGATTAAAAAATACCCGGCGTAATCCATAGTTTTGATAATGTCAAGCTCATAATCCAGGCGAGTTTTCAGATCGGGGGTAACTTCCTTATATCGTTCGTTAAGACCTGCTTCGGCTAAATAGCGGAGATAGTCACCAAGCGACATCTGGCTGTGTGATTCAGGAACCTGGTAATGAGGCAGGTGAATTGATTTCAGGTCTAACTTTAAATTACATTTTTCAGCTACCTCCAAAGTATTATCGATAGCTTCTGGAAAATCCTTGAACAATTCCTTCATTTCTTGAGGCGATTTAAAATAAACTTCTTCAGTATTAAACCGCATTCGATTCTGATCTTCCAGAGTTTTCCCTGTTTGTAAGCATAATAAAATATCATGCGCAAAAGCATGTTCTCTTTTAAGGTAATGCGTGTCATTTGTGGCGACGATAGGGATATTTAGTTTTTTGTTTAGTTCAGTCATTCCGCGGATTACTATCTCTTCCTCTGGAATATCGTGGCGATGGATTTCGAGATAGTAATCATCTTCAAAAATTTCTTTGAATTCGAGTGCAGCTCTTTCCGCTTGATCAAGATCATCCCTTAGGATCATTTGGGGGACTTCCCCTTTCAAACAGGCTGATAATGCAATCAGCCCCGATGAATGATCCCTGAGAATTTCTTTGTCAATACGAGGTTTGTAGTAGAATCCCTCTAAATACCCAATAGACACCAGTTTCATCAAATTTTTGTAGCCATCATAATTTTTGGCAAGCAGGATTAAGTGAAAAGAAGCATCGCTTCCACCTTTTGAAGACGTTCTTTCAAACCTGCTCTTTGGCGCGATGTAAACCTCAGCGCCGATAAGCGGCTTGAGTTCAGCTTTTAGAGCTTTGGTATAGAATTCGATGGCCCCAAACATATTGCCATGATCCGTTAACGCCAGCGCATTCATTCCTAATTCTTTACAGTTACTAATCAGATCGTCAATTTTACAGGCCCCATCCAGCAGGCTGTAATGGGAGTGATTGTGGAGATGAACAAAATCCGCCATATATCTGGTGTCCTTATTTTGAAATTTATAATATACCTATTTTAACAATTAAAAATGAAAAATACAAATAAAAAATTGGGAAAATGAAGTAGTTAGTTTGAGGATAAAGTCGCTGACGGGGAAAAATAAAGAAAGTGGGAATCTTACATGAAGCATAAAATTCCCACTGTTAAACCGGTTAGAGCTGTCCTAAGTATCGATGCGCGGTATTCACATATTCGCTGGAAGCGTAACAACTGACCAGCCAATCAAATTCAGATCGCGCACAGGTCATTTCGCCCAATTTTAAATAAGCCAGGCCGAGCATAAGCTGTGCATCATCTTGTTTATCTGGGGCATCATGAGCAAAAACTTTATTAAATTCTACAACAGCCTGATAGTATTTTCCCTGTGCAAAGCAACACTCCCCAAGCCAGTACTGGCAATTATCGGCAAGTGGATGTCCTGAATTCTGTTGCAGAAGTTGAAAAAAAACATCAACCGCCTGTTGATATTGATGACTTTGAAACAAACTCAACGCGGTGTTGTACGATTCTTCGTAATCACCGCTCGCATACGTTCCGCGATAATTTACATCAGCGTTATAGGTTGATTCTTCTGAGGGAGTAGATTCATAATAACTAATCGGTTGAACAGGAGTTCGATTCCCACCGGCAGAAGAGCCTTGAGTTGAGTATTGATTTATTCTCTGGTCATATTGATCGATCTCAACCCGTAAACTTTCCACACTTGTCGTTTTATCTGCCAACACATTTTCTAAATGCTCAACTTCCTGGGATAATTTATCGATTGCTTCCATCTCTGGTGTGGTCGATGCTTCTGGTTGAGTTACAGTCTCACCCGATTCTGTATCGCTTAATATTTGTGCCAAATCATCATCTTCGCTATTAGTTTTACTTTCAGCACCAGCATCTTCATCAAGCTCGAGTAAACGAAGAATTTCATCCATTCCTTCGTCACCAGCCTCAGATGACTGATCATAGCTATCTGTACCGGCATCATCACCATTTAAAAGGCTTAGAATATCATCATCCTCTGATGATGATTCCTGATTATTTTCCGTCAATGTCATCTCATTGTTCTCATCGTCAAGTAATTTGAGAAAATCTTCATCATCGATGCCAACGGAATCGTATGCTACTCCCCCGCCCTCTACTAATGGTTCATCAAAACTGATTTTGGGCGCTCTGCTCATACACAACATAAACAGCCCTAAAAGCACAATGATAAACGAAACCAGAGAGGAACTAATGAGAGTTCTCGTGTTCTTCATGATATTTTCCTCCTTAAAATTGGTCTTTACCTAATTTTAACTGCTGCAGTGCAAAAGAGGGTGAGATAACATGAAATTAACAACTATTTTTTAAATTTGAATATTTCGAATATTTTCATAAACAATCTCACACCTCGTGTTGTTTATAATATCTTGCCCACTGACCCTCATCGGGAAGAATATTATATTAAGTGGATGGGATAAAATAACTGAACCATTTCAATTTTATATCTTATGGTTAATCAATTATAATAGATTCAACAAGAGCAAAATAAATTATCCCATTCCCTAAACTGCCCAATCACCCCCTCTCAGGATAAAGGACAATAACAATTTCTACAATTTGCTCATGTATTATAGAAAAAAAAGATGAAACATGCAACAATTTTGAAAAAAAAATAATTTTTAAAAATTGATCGATTTTCGATCAATTTATTTAAGCTTGAACCGTTGATGAGTAGATACCCAAACTTCGACTGGCTTGCTGTCATTAGTTGCAGGTATCCATTTTACAGTTTCTATTGCATGTATTGCAGCCTGATCACACGATTCCACCAGTGATACCCATACTTTTGTATCAACAACCGTGCCATCCTCACCGATTTTTGCCTGAATAGTTACTGTTCCTTGAACACCTGCTTTTCGTGCTCCTTCTGGGTAAACCAAGTTTTGTTGAATCGCATGGAATCCCTCAACTGGCTCCTGTGGCGTATCATACTGCACAAAAAATATTGAATCCTGTGCTTTTTTCTTTTTAATCCATTCTTCAGTCTACGCTTTACGTTTTTCTTTGGCTTTATAGTTGTACAGAAGTTGTTTAAATTGACGCGGCAATTCCACTTTTGAATCCGCGTATTTCATTTTGGAAACTAAAGCTGAAGTTCTTGTCAATAAAGTACCGGCCTCGGCGAAGCATAACAATTGTAAAGTGATAATCGATCGTCTGGATAGATAAAAGTGGAATCAGCAGCAACCAGTTCTTCAAAAACCGGGATGGCATCGGAGTAAGATTGTGATTGGTACAATTGACCGGCTTTGTTGTGTAAATTTCCAAGTTTGAGATGATAGCCGAATTCTGATGAGAGTTTCTTGGAAATGCTGCAGGAAACGAGATGAATCAAAGTTACGATAATCAGAACTAAAAAAATTGAATATCGCCTAGCCAGCTCCTTTTTTTAAACAATATTTCCGACACGTTTGGTTGAATTTTCCAATTCAATCTCAATGGTTGGTTCTGTTATTTTCTCTTCTTTGTTTTAGTTTTAAAAGAATTTTTAGGTCTTCTTGATCCTTCTTTCGGTTTGCGGCTTGTTTCATTTTAATTAAATCGTCCAAACTGGCAAACCAAGCTTTTGTAGAACCGATAACACTTTCTACCTTATTTTTCCATACCTTATCAAATGTTACTCCAGCTACAAAAGGATGAATATCTGTTTCTAAAATGTACTGGCGAATAAGAACTTTCGTATTTAATAAATCATCAATTGTTATGTCAGTCACATCGTATCCAAATTTTTCAAGAACCCTTAGGGTCCGATTAGCATTCTCTTTTGAAGGTTCAATAAAAATATCAATATCTAATGTGGCGCGGCTATAACCATGCACAGGAAAAGCAGAGGCGCCAATAATAACATAACGAACATCATGTTCGTTTAATAATTTCAAAAGGTTTTCGATGTCCATGTTTCAACAGTAATTGTGCCATTAAACGAGATTTTTCAAACATCATTTCAAATCGCTGCTGAGTTGTTAAAGAGAGTTGATACTCCAATTCAAATTCGAGTTCTTTCTCTTCGTCGTCAACTTGTATTTTGAGGATAGGAGACATAACTTCAAGGTTTTAGTAATTTTATAATTTGAATGTATAATTTTTTCACTATTAAATAGGACTAAAATTCTGCATCAATTTTGTTAGCTTCATCGATCAGCTCTCGAGCAGCTTGAACGTGCGTCTCGGTAACCGATTCACCTCCTAAAAGCTTAGCGATTTCAAAGGCGCGATCTTGTTGAGTTAATTTCCTTATCTGTGTTCGTGTCGAATCCTGTCCTGAAATTTTCTCAACAACAAAGTGATGATCCCCCATACTGGCAATTTGGGGTAAATGGGTGATACAGATAATCTGGTGTGTTTTTGATAATCGTTTTAATGCCAGCCCGACAGATTGAGCAATTCTGCCGGAAATTCCCAGATCGATCTCATCAAATATTAACACAGGAATTCGATCAACTTGAGCCAGTGATGATTTTAATGCCAGCATAATGCGTGATATTTCCCCGCCAGAAGCTACCCGTGCCAGCGGTTTTAAATCTTCTCCCGGATTCGCTGAAATATAAAATTCAACCTGATCGATCCCTGTTTCAGTTGTTTTGTAATTGGTGCTAGCCGCTATGACTGCTCCTTGCTCATCAGGAATCTGTTCGATAATGACCTTAAATTTAGCGTTTTTCATACCTAATTGATTAAGTCTCTCCAGAACCTCTTTTTCAAGTTTCTTAGCGGCTTCACTTCTCTGCTCCGACAGTGTGAGACAAAGCTCACTTAATTTGTTACGTTGTTCATTGATTGCATTTTGTTTCTCTAAAATAGAACTTTCAAGATTCTCAATATCTAGCAACTCTTGTTCGAGTTGCTGTCGATAAGCAATAATTTCATCTATTGAACGGTTATATTTCCGTTTCAGCAGCGAAAATTGTCCCAATCGTACTCGAATTGCTTCCAAACGCTCCGGATTAAATTCAATATTATTGAAATAGCTTTGTAAGAATTTAGCAGTTTCCTCAACGGCAACCCGTGCCGCGTCACAATCCGATTTGACGGCTTCAAACCGGTTATCAATCTCTGCCAATTCATCAAATTTACTTAACGCCTCCGAAATACGATCATAAACAGAATCTTGATCATCATACAAATCTTTGAAAAGCTCATTGGAAAATTGGAACAATTTTTCACTGTTTTGAAGGATTTTTTCTTCCTGCGCCAGTTCTTCTTCTTCACCAGGAAGTGGATTAACATTTGTTATCTCTTCAATTTGAAACTGATAAATATCTCGTTTTTCAGACAAAGTTCGTTCGCGTACTTTTAATGCTTTGAGTTCATCGATCAATTCAATAAATCGATTAAAATTAACCGCAACCTCTGACAATAATTGATTGTATCCACCAAATTCATCAAGGTATTGAATATGATAGTTCACTTTTAGCAAAGATTGATGTTCATGCTGACCGTGCAGATCAACGAGAAGATTGCCAATATCAATCAGCAGGGAATTGGGTACAGGAGAATCATTGACAAAAGCACGATTGCGGAGATTATCAGAAATCTCTTTTCTTAAAATCAGTGAATCTTCAAAATTTTCTACATCGGATTGTTGCAGATAGTTTTTGATCTCTAAATATTGATTAACCTGAAAAATCCCTTCAGCCACTGCCCTTGTCGCACCTTTTCTTAGAGATTCGCCTTCAATCTTTTCACCGATTGTTGACCCTAACGCATCAATGAGAATGGACTTCCCCGCACCCGTTTCACCCGTTATAATATTTAAACCAGGTTCAAATTGAACATCAACTTTATCGATTAAGGCAAAATTTTCAACGTGGAGAGTTTTTAGCATGGCTAGATAAAAAATTAATGGATTTTCAATTTTGATTATTATTTTGTTAATTCAACTACAAACGCCTAGTAAAATTTTTTATAATGTAATAATAATTTTTAATAAAAACAAGATTAAATTTTCATGCATTTTCACCAGATGGGAAAAAATTAACTATTTTAACCCGGTAATATGGCGAAACAGGGGAAATCGCAGTTGTAAATTTAGCCGATGTGTTTGAATCAAAAGCCGTTCTTGAAGATGAAGAAGCTAATTATTGAAACTGCTTAATTTAGTGGCTAATGATATAGAAAACGAGAAGTTTAAAATTGATTGTGTCGGAATGTCAAAGTTTGTGTAAAAAATACTATAAAAAAATCTTACAAGGAGCAACTACCCTGCGGACAAAGGGGAGTTAACGGAGAATTTTTTAAGGGATTATTTTGCGGTTATAAACCTCCATTTAATCTCTGCTTACTCCGTTTCTACTTATGAAGAATTACAAAAAAATAGTCTGCGGTTGCTTTTCATTAATCAATTAAATTTTAGAAATATCTAATTATTCTTTTTGAATATCAAAGATTTTGACTGTACTTTAGAAAGGTTATGTGTTTTTTAGTAAGTAATCATTTTGAGTCCCTTATTATATTTAGAAGAAATACTTATTATTGAATTCAAGCTGAGATATTTAAAAATAAGATAGCGATAAGGAGCAAACTATGCGGATTTCTATTGGCTACAAAATTGTATCGGTAGCATTGGTTTTTTTAATTCATTCTTGCGCGCTAGTTCAACAAACCAAAAAAACTGAGAAAGAAATCAAAAAAGAAATAATCAAAGGCGTCACAACCGAGACCATGGCGCTAAATTTGTTGGGCATGCCAAATTCGGTCTCACCGAATGGAATTGGAGATGAAGTTTGGAATTATAATAATCTCCGCTATTCAACGACGGAGAGTAAGGATGGTAAGACATTAGTATTATGGGAATTAACAACCGGAGATTCGACTGAGGTGCCCAGGCCTTTTCAACTATTAATTACCTTTGATCAAACTGATATTGTGAAAAATTTCGAGATAGTAAATATTTCAGTTCAGAATTTTTAACTTTCACATTGCAATTCTTTTCCAATCGATAAAAAAGCCATCCGGCTTAACAACTTGTCTATAAACATGCCGCCAGGGATGGCATTTATCCAAATATTGGACAGATTGTCTTGGCATTAAATTATCCTCTTCATAAACAATTTAAATCCTTCGGTGGCATTTACCATCACCAGCGGTTTTTTAACTTTGCGGGCAATTTCTTCTGGAAGTGATCCACGAATGAGTTGTTTCAATATTTTTTCCCTCGTCGCTCCAATGATAACAAGATCATAATCGCCTTCATTTGCTTCAGTAACGATACTCTCAACAAAATTTTTAGAAATTAAATATTTCGGTGAAAATAGATTTTTATTCAGCTCTGGTTGTTTTACAGCTTCTTCTAAAAATGCCTCGATATCCTGGGTGGGCTGACCCGGTCGCGCAACATTTAGCGGTACGATTTCTCCGCCATCAGGCTCAATTAAAATAGAAGCAATTTCAAATGCAAGTTCACCGTTGGGACCACCAGCAAATGGGACGAGTATCTTTCTATACTCTTTATTGGGGCAATCTTTAAATACAACCACATGACAGGGAGCTTTTTCGACTACTGGATCGAGAGTACTGCCAAAGATAAAGCTTCGCCGATAAGAAATATTACCATGCCAGCCCATGATAATCATGTCTACTTTCTTTTCGCGCGATGCCATAACTATTCCCCGGGCAATGTTTCGACAATAACGAATTGTGGTTGTAATCGGAAAGCGCGGCTCAAGGTAGAGCATGGCTTCTGTAATCGCCTCTTTACCTGGCAAAGCATATTTACCTGCGTCAGACAAAGGAACCTGCTCGGGTATGGCGACCATGTGCAATAGCTCCACCTGGGCATCTTTTGCCCCGCAAAGTTTAAAGGTATTGCCAATTAACTGAAGTGCGTTTTCCGGATTTGCGATGGGAACCATGATTCGATATTTTTTGCTGATCGGTGCCGGTTCCTCTTCCAGTACTACAATTTCTTCGTGAGTCGTAATCGCATGTTTTTTGGCATAAAGCAAATAGATAACAATCCCACTTCCAATCCAGAAAGGCGCCACAATCCATGCCATCCAGCTCATTTCATGCAATCCAACAGCAAGTACGACCTGGCAGATTATTGCAACTATTGGTATCACCGGGAAAAAGGGCATGATATAGCCGTAGGTCAGCTCATCTGCCATGTATTTCCTAATTTTTATCACCGAAAGATTCACGGTGAAAAACAGGAATAGGAACATAATACTGGCGCTGGAGGCGACATCCATTGTCGGCAAAAAAGAAGCGACACTTATTACAATTACGGAGGTAAAGATCAATGCAAAATAAGGTGTTTTTTGTCGCTTTGAAATTTTCGCAAAAAAACCTGGCAACATTCGATCACGTCCGAGAGCATAAGAAACACGCGTTGCTGAGTAGATTGTTGCATTAAGGGCTGACGTCGAAGCGAAGATCACAGTAAGTGTGACGACAAAGCTGCCCAGCGGCATTAGCCGGGCGACGGCCATTCCAAAGCCTTTTTCTTTAAATTGCCCGATCCATTCCCAGGGGACTCCTTCAACGCCAGGAGCTCCGGACTTAACGCCCACAATCGCTGCAAATGATACCAAAATATAGGTTGAAACGACAATAAATATAGAATATAGCATCGCCTTTGGAATATTTTTTCTTGGATCAATCGTTTCATCACCTGCCTGGGCGATCACTTCAAATCCCTCGAAAGCAACATACGTAAAACCCATGGTGACCAATAATTTATGCCAACCATGAGGCAAGAATGGTTGAAAATTAATTAAGCGACTGGGATCACGAATAACAACGAGAAGTCCCACAATGCCGACGATCCCAAGCATTACTGTTTGCCCCAGGGTAAAAAATGCACCTGCTTTTCCCGTTTCAGATGCTCCTCTGTAATTGATATAGATAAAAATAGCAGCAATTATAATCGCAACCAATTTTTGTGCATAATATTCGGGAACAGGAAATAAATCCCAGCGGATTAAACCAAGCTGTTCAAGGTAATGAAGAGTATAAATGGCAAACGTCAATGAATAGACACTTCCTGCCACACTGGAGGCGAACCATTCCATCCAGCCGGCTAAAAAACTCGGTCCTCGCCCAAATGCAATGCGAGTAAAATTATATGCGCCACCGGCTCGTGGAACGGCAGAACTCAATTCTGCATAAGACATCGCGGTAAACATACCAAGCAAACCGTTCAGTGTAAAGGTTAACACAACGCCACCCGGTCCAGCAACACCGATCGCATTGCCAATTCCAAGAAACACACCAGCCCCAATCATCATTCCAACACCCATCATCGTAATATGGAACAGTGAAAGTTCCCGCGATAATTCAGTAGAAATTTGAGATTGTCCTGTCGGTTTACCTACCATGTCTTAAAAACTCTAAAATTTCTCTTAATGATCCAAGATTGCGCCTGGAAATCTTATCTATGGTCCTACGACTCCAAACGATTAAATAAACAATAAATCCATAAGATATACAAAAAATAACAACACCAAGAATACTGTTGGCATCCATAAGAATTCCCTAAAAAATTGTTAGCTCAAATTAAAATTTATCTGATAAATATAACATTTTAAAATCGAATTGCAAGAGAAAAATTTGAGTTATAGTTTTCGTGTTAAAAAAGAAATAAACCCGCTAAATTAGGTTACAAGATAATAATAAAATCGGATGGAGACATGAAACGAACAATTATCTTATTGTTATTCACAATTCTTTTTCTGTCCGTTATTAATCAATTAAATGCCCAACAAATCCCCACTGCTGAACAATACGTCGGCTTCAAAATGGGCTCGGATGGAAAACTTGCTAGATGGGATAAATAAGAACCATTATTTTTATAGCGGATTGCTGCCCCTCATACACTGACATCAATAAAATCGAGTTAAGACCGAGGTAATTATGACACGCAAAAAGAAACGAATCTGCTTTGTGCTGATGCCGTTTAAGGATGAAATGAAAGATGTTTATTGGAGTGCGATTAAGCCAGCTTGTGAGGAAGCAGGTTATCGAAATTTAAGGGTAGATGAACTCAAAGGTCCTTTTAATATTCACCGAAAAATTATTGAATATATTTTTATTAGCGATGCGATCATTTCAGACCTTACAGAATGGAATCCCACTAATGATCAATTCAAACAAATCGAACAGCTCTTAAAGGAACATGAAGACTGGAAAAGAGAATGGTTTGAGCCAGAACGACCTGCCCATAAAGTCTATCTTGATGCGTTTTTCATAGATCAATATTTAGTGACCAATGCCCGGTATGCTGATTTTCTGAATGATTGGGGCAAAGATGTGGATGAAGACGGACAAAAAATGATTAAGGAATATGAAAGGGGTGTTCATAAAATAAAAGATTGCTGGGAACCACAACAGGAATTTGAGAACCATCCGGTCGTATATGTTACCTGGTGATGAAGCATTAAATCCTGAAAATCCTGTTAGTTTTGTCTAAAATTAATAAGCGCCTGTTAATGCAGCGTCGACAAAACCTTGTTAACCAGTGAAAAAATCAGTTCCAAAGATTAATCCGTTAGCCCTAATCGCCAATCCCCAAGACTGAACGTCTGAAGAATATCTAACTGTCGAGCATATAGTACATTTTCCATATTTTCTTTCATCTCACCAATGGAATCACCACCGAATTTTTTACATAATTGATCGGCTAATACCAGTGCTGTTATTGCTTCGGCAATAACAGAAGCTGAAGGCAAGGAACAAATATCAGCTCGCTTTTTAATTCTTTTATCAGGCTTTTTCTGTTCGATGTTTACAGATTTCAGTGGCTTCATTAATGTGGGAATTGGTTTCATCGTTCCGGTCAAAATGATCGGTTCCCCATTGCTTATACCGCCTTCGATTCCTCCTGCATGATTGGTCTTTCGATAATATTTTGTTGCCTGTCTATCCCAAAAAATTTCGTCATGAACTGCTGACCCATATTGACTCGCTAACTCCTGACCATCTCCAATCTCTACGGTTTTGATGGCTGGAATACTCATAACTGCCTGAGCCAACAATCCATCCAGTCGTTGATCCCATTGGGAATAGCTACCCAATCCGACGGGAACCAGGAGTGCAATAACGGAAAATCTTCCTCCTAGTGTATCACCTCTTTCCTTTGCTGTGTCAATCGCTTCCATCATTTTGGCGCTTGTATCCTCATCACCGCAATGTACCGCAGATTTCTCGATTTTATCTTGATACTTCTCTAAATCACTATCAGAAATATCATACAATCGTTTAAAAACAGGCTCTGGATGCGTTATTTTTCCAATTTGAATAACTTCACTAAAAATCTGGATATTAAAATATTCCAATAACTGTTTTGCTATGGCTCCAACTGCAACTCTTGCCGCGGTATCCCGTGAGCTTGCTCGTTCGATCACATTTCTAATATCTAAATGGTGGTATTTTAAGCTCCCAGCCAGGTCAGCGTGTCCCGGTCGAGGAATGGTTACCTTTTCTAAAT